>Ga0182024_10003999_pt1 | contig 34400 bp, 27 predicted proteins | sample P32metaG_FD_120480 | JGI IMG/M metagenome (GOLD analysis project Ga0182024, IMG submission 120480) | Permafrost microbial communities from Stordalen Mire, Sweden - P3-2 metaG (Illumina Assembly) | ecosystem: Environmental > Terrestrial > Soil > Wetlands > Permafrost | place: Sweden: Stordalen...
AACTCAACTCCAGCATCTCGGCCGCTTCGCGTAACCCCAAGCTGTGCGCCTTCACTCGTCCCATCACTTCCACTCGGTTCAACTCTTTCCTGCTCAATCCCGTTCTCCCCAATCGCCGTCCCTTCTCGCCGAAGGAACTCTAAAAGGGGACACTTCTATTGTGGTTTCACGGGGACACTTTTAATGTGGTTCAACATCAGTGCCGGGACAGGCGACGGTTCGGGTTCAGCAGAGCGCGTTGCTAATTGGGCTTGAGAAACCACCCCCCCCGAGAATGCATCCTCAGGTTTAGCGAGCCGTTTTGCCCATCGCGGCAACGGCATGAGCTGCGGCCAGGCGCACCGAAAACTTGTCGTCGTGTCCGCAGCTGATCACTGTAGTTTGGTTGGGATATTCTCTGACCCAGATTACCCGCTCGGGGTTCACAAAGACCTCCATGCCGTCAACATCTTCAAACATTACAAACTCCATGATGCCTCCTTTCATTATCGCTGTTGAGTTTTTCGCGTTGACAGTTCCCCGCCGTCAATGAGTTGGCGATTCCAAGGTTGGTGAATTCCACATCGCTAGGCCGGGGATGAAACCAGCTCCGAGAATTTACCGAGGTCAATGTTTCCGCCGCTGACCACGCATACGATTTTGCCGCTCCCGGCTTTCCCACTGAGTCCGGCGGCAACGGCGCACGCAGCGGCGCCTTCGCAAATCAGATGATTCCGGGCCGCAACGATCGTCATCGCTTTGCGGGTCTCTTCCAGCGAGGTAACGATCGAGCCGGCCAGCAGACGGCTGGCCAGCGTCCACATGCTGGGCAACACAGATTTGCCGCCGCAGCCGTCCACGAAACTTGTTTTCCACTCCGGAAATTTCTGCGCTGAACCTTTGATAAACGACAAGTGCAGCGGCGCGGCCGTCTCAGGTTCGGCGGCAAATACTTTCACTCCCGGCTTCAGCGCGGACGTCGCCGATGCGATCCCGCAACTCAGGCCGCCTCCACCGAATCCAGCCACAATCGCGGTGACATCCGGCAAGTCTTCCAGGATTTCCAGACCGCAGGTGGCATTGCCGGCGATGAAGTCGTCGTCGTCGAAGGGATGAACAAACGCGCCGTGAAACGCCGGGTGCTTGCGTTCGATCACCGCGGTCCAACACTCGTCCATCGACGCCTGACGGATGCCCGCGCCCAACCGCTTGATGGCATCGAGCTTCGCGGCTGGGGCAGTGTCCATAACCAGGACGTCGCACCGGGTTCCGAGTATCCGGGCCGCGAGCGCCACTCCCTGTGCGGCGTTGCCTGCGCTAATGGTCCACACACCTTTCGCCCTGTCTTCCGGACTCAGCAGCGAGATCGCGTTATAAGCCCCACGCAGTTTGAACGAACCGATTGGCTGGAACGATTCAAGCTTGAGATAAATCTCGGCAGGAGCGTCGTCGTAATAGAGCCGAACCAGCGGCGTCCGCACCGCGGCCTGATAAACGCGCTGGCGGGCCGCCAGAATAGCGTCGATGGAGATCGCGCGCTCCGCGCGGTCATGGGCTGTCGTATTTGTCATATTGGAAGGTGTCTGGGATTCTACTACGCCTCAGGAACGGCTCTCTCACGAGGATCAATGAGTATACCGGCGATGTCTTGCTTTCCAATTATGCGGAGGCATAGTCTCCGTCCGGCAAAGCGACTGATGCGCTGAACGCCGATGCATTGAATTAAGGCCGGAATTCTCCGAGTGGAACAGTTTTTCTCTTTTCTGTGGAAGAGATTCCATTCCCATTTGGATTCTTGGTTACGGTCGTAACTCCCAAGGTAACCGCAAAAGTAATCGTGCGACAAGGCGATGCCCGCCGAGTTCTCCTCTTCTGCGGGGGCTGAAGCTAGAGCTAAGTTGTCTCCCTACCAAGGATTGCGAGATGCAGATCAGCGTTGAACAAGCCCGGGCAGCTTCAAACGCAGCGAAATTCTACAGCTGGCATCGCGATTGCACTTCTCCAGACGTTAGTGGAAAGGTGCGGCCACAGGGCCACAAACTTGGCAATCTTAAAGAAAAACAGGAAGCTGATATCTCTCGCGTCTATTGCCGTTCTCTCTCTTTTGTTTGTGAGTTGCGGTGGCAATCCGACGGCGGCTTCGACGAAGAATTCGCAACCCTCCTTGTCTTCGATCACACTGACTCCGCAAGCTGCGTCGTTGCAGGTCGGGAGTACGCAACAGTTCACCGCCGCGCCGAAAGACCAGTACGGCGATTCCATGGCGGGCGGCGCTCTGACATTTGCCAGCAGTAACACGGCAATCGCTACCATCAGTGCCACTGGTTTGGCGACAGGGATAGCGGCAGGTACTTCGACCATCAGAGTAACCTCTAATGGTGTCAGCACATCTGCGCTACTTACGGTGACCGCTCCGCCTAACTTCACGCTGTCCGTCGCGCCCAGCACTCTGACCGTTGCTCAAGGGAGCAGCATCCCTAGCACGATTAGGGTGAATCCCACAGGCGGCTTCGCGAGCAGCGTGAGCCTGGCAGCCTCAGGCCTGCCCAGTGGAGTGACAGCCTCATTCACCTCAACCAGCGCAACTACGAGCACGTTGACACTCACGGCGAGCAGTACGGCCACCATTGGCGCGTCCACGGTAGTCCTCACAGGCGCCTCGGGCGATTTGACGCAAACCACGACGATCAACCTCGCGGTTGGTCAGCCTCCCGCGGTATTGACGAAGATCAGCGTATCGCCGGCGTCAGCGTCCATACAAGTCGGCAGCCAGCAAAGTTTCATCGCCGGAGGGTTTGATCAGTACAACAAGCCCATGAGAGGCATTGCATTCACTTGGGCGACGAACAGCAACTGCGTCACGCTCAGTGCGTCTTCTGCCACAGGAGTATGTCAGGGCACAGCAAGCATCGTTGCCTCGGCACAGGGGGTTAGTAGCTCCCCTGCGTTATTGACCGTGCTCCCACCGCCGCCCGCGTTGACGACCATAACGTTGACTCCCGCGAACCCTTCTATTCTTACGACGGGTTCTCAACAGTTTGCTGCTACCGGGGTTGACCAATACGGAAAACCGATGAGCGGGATCACGTTCTCGTTCGCCAGCAGCAACCAGAACGCGGCGACCATCAGCGCAGCCGGATTGGCCACCGGCGCAGGCGGACCTACCGGGGGGACCAGCACCATCACCGCTTCGTCGGAGGGAATCAGTGCGAGCACCACAGTGACCACCACCAGGCCCCCAGCCACCCTGACGACAATGACCGTAACGCCGTCGACAGCGACCGTGCGAGCGGGCAGTTCCACGTCGTTTGCCGTAACCGGATTAGATCAGTTTGGCCTTCCTATGTCCGGACTCACGTTCACGTGGGTGAGTTCCAATCCAAATATCGCTACTGTAAACGCCCTCAACGGCGAGGGCCAGAACACAGCAACCGCGACTGGCGTCGCGCAGGGCGGCGGCACGGTAACCATCACGGCCAGCGCCCAGGGCATCACCGCGCCACCGGTGCAACTGACCGTAACGCCGGCGCCTCCCGTGCTTACAACGATCAGCATCACACCGACGAATGCGTCGATCGATGCCGGTTCGACTCAAGCGTTCACTGCATCTGGCACAGATCAATTTGGTGCACCATTCGGTCTTACTTCTGTTCAATTCAGCAGTGAGAATCCTGGCATAGCTGCGGTGAACGGCAATGTCGCTACCGGCGTCGCTGTCGGCATCGCGCAAATTACCGCTACCGCAGGTTCTGTGACCGGGCAGGTATTCTTGACAGTCACAACGCCGCCTCCGCCTCCTGTCGCACCTCCTGTAATTACACGGCTATCACCTCCACTGGCTTTGATAAGCAAAACTGACCTGACGTACCTGACGATCACGGGCAGCAACTTCGCTACCGGGGCCACGGTGAGTTTCGGATCCAACATACTGACCCCTGTTTCGATCACCTCGAATACCATAACAGTCACGATTCCGGCCGATGAGTTACAAGCGGCTGCTACCGTTGCGGTCACGGTGTCGAACCCAGCGCCCCAGGCTGCGACTTCCGCACCTTTGTCCTTCTTGATCACTGCCAGCGGGTTCGTGTCAATCGACTTCGACGATGGGTACCAGTCGATGTACGACAATGGCCTGCCTATTTTCGATGCGGCGGGAATAAGGACCACACAATACATCATCACCGGCAACACGCTCGGCGGCACCATCGTCAACCCTGACCTCGGGCCAGTAGGTGTCGGGAACGACGGCTTCGTCACTTGGGACGAAGTCCAGACTATGGCCGCGAATGGCCACGAGATCGGTGCCCACACCCGGACCCACCAATCCCTATCCACCCTTTGCCAGATACCCGCATGCTCAGTAGCTGACACCCTAACGAGCGAGATTAACGGGTCGAAAGCAGATTTGATTGCGCAGGGACTGAATCCCCTGACGTTCGCATACCCGTATGGAGACTACGGGTATCCCAATAGCGCCATAGGACTGACAGTCCAGAGCGCTGGGTTCCTGGGCGCTCGCGACTCCGACACAGGGTACAACGGCCCTCACTCCGGCAATGGAAAGATATTGCCCTACTATTTGTGGTCCGAGGCTGGAGAGACAGACCTGAATACTACTCTTGCCAACCTGACGGGGTACCTCGACTACGCGGTTGCGAACCGGTTGTGGCTGATCGTTCTGCTGCATCGCGTTGACGACAATACACCGGACGACGTGTCTATCAGCATCAGTTCAACCATACTTCAAGGGATGGTGGACCACATTGTGCAGAACAACGTGAATGTCGTCACCAATTCCGAGGGTCTGATTATCGAACACCTTGACGGTCAGACACAGGCGTTTGCATTTCCCGATTAGTAAGTACGGGTTCTTGCGCTGGCCCGAACTTGAAGGCGAAGCGATAACTCAGCTGGGAATGCTCAATAAGGCCCGATAATTCCGGCTATGGCGCGGGACGCCGCCGGCTTGGCAGCATCTTTCGTGTCGAGCACATCGAGGTACTTGAGACCGGATGCGGTATTGAAAAGCACAACGGTATCGTCGTCGTCGAAGAATCCTCTGGCGCGCAGTTTTTGATAGGCGACAAGCGACGCGGCACCTTCGGGCGCGGTGAAAATTCCTTCCACCTTCGCCCAGTGCTGAGTGGCATCGAGAATTTCGGCGTCGGTGACAGCGAGCGCGAGGCCTCCGCTTTTTTTCAGGATGTCGAGGATCAGATAGTCGCCGTAGGGTTTTGGAACGCGAAGACCGGAGGCGAGAGTCGCGGCATGCGGCCACATCTCCGCAACTGCCCGACCCTCATCCCATGCTTTAACAATCGGGGCGCATCCGGCTGATTGCACACTGATCATATTCGGTCGTTCGGGGCCGATGAAGCCTAGCTGCTCGATCTCGTCAAAAGCCTTCCACATGCCCAACAGGCCGACGCCATCGCCCGTGGGACAAATAATCCCCTGCGGAAGTTTCCAGCCCAGTTGTTCGGCAACTTCATAGCCCATCGTCTTCTTGCCTTCGATGCGATAGGGCTCCTTGGTTGCGGAGACATCGAACCATCCTTCTTTCTTCCAAGACTCACTCTTCTTTAGCTCGCCGACTTTGCGGGCGCAGTCGGAAATGACGCCATCCCCCAGCGTAACCTGTGCCCCGTAGTAGTCGCACTCAATGCGACTGGCCGCAGGCACATCTTTGGGCATGAAGATGTGGGCTTCCATGTTGGCTGCGGCGGCGTAGGCAGCAAGGGCTGCGGCGGCGTTTCCCCCCGAGAGGATGGCCAGTTTTTTGAGGCCGAAATGGCGGGCCATGGTAACCGCGGCGGAGAGTCCGCGAGCTTTGAAAGAGCCTGTCGGGTTCAAGCCCTCCTCTTTGATAAAGACGTTTGGAAACTCGCGGCTGCGCAGCATGGGAGTAAAACCTTCGCCGAGAGTGACCGGCGTGGCTTCGGGAAGTACCGCATCGTAACGCCACATGGTAGGAGCAAGCGGCAGCAGAGATGCTGGCGAAAAACTCTTCTTGATATTCGCGAGGTCGTACCTCGCGTACAGAATGCCGCCATCCTTCGGGCAAACAGTTTGCGGACGGTCGGCGGGAAAATGTTCGCCGCAGCGTGTGCATTCGAGGTGAGTGAGACGCGGCACGGAGAAAGTTTAGCAGGTAGCTCCGGCGTCTTGCTGCTCGAGGACCTACGGAGAGCCTGTGGCAGAGCGCACGAATACGACCGTCACCTCGTCGCCGTAGCTCGGCTGCCAGCCCCTGGTTTCCGCCAGAATGTTAGCTAACGCGGAACCTTTGGAAACAACCACACAATGGGTCTGATGCTGCTGCAGAAAATCTTGCCAGCCTGGTCCCACGCGCATCATCTTCAAGTAAGACCTTAAGAATTCCTCCCCGTAGAAATCATGGCGGTCATCGACCACCATCCGTACGCGTGGATAAAGCCGGTAGATCAAATACCCGCCCCAATAATCGGGAGTCACCAGCGGGCCCTGCGCGGCCTGCTTCTCCAGATAATCAACAGCGCGCACCGGAAACCGTTTCGCGTCGAAGTGGGCGTCCATCAGCATCCTCGTACCCAACTTGCCCCCGTGTGCCGCGATCCAGCAGGTCACCACTATGGCCGCGATTGGCCAAAGATGGCCCCGCAAATTCAACTCGATCGCATCCATTCGCTGAAGGAACGATGGGGCGAGCGGTCCGCGCCATCGAGCTGAAACTGTCTCTGCAAGTCTTTCCATCCCATCGGACAACCACGGCCCAATTACCAGAATCAGCAGCAGTGACGACACTGGAATGTTCCGGGACGCGTACAGCCCCGCATACACGGCGAACAATATCACCAAGCCCTGGCTCGCGCTTGCCTTGCTCCTTTTCGCCGCCAGCGCCACCAGAGTCAGCAGCAACAATCCTGCAAAACATTTCTGCGCCACATAGTGAAAATTCGGAGATTGAAACTCATCAATGTGATCCATCAGAAAACGATTCGAAAGATAACGGTAGATATGAACATGCAACTTAAAGCCGTAGGGATTCACCAACGTCGCCACTGCGCTCAAAACACCAGCCAGCCCCAGCGTCCGGATACGGCGCCCGGCACGGGTCTTCTGCAAGATAGTGTCGAACTGGTCTCCCCTCAGGCTAAACCACTGCCACACTGCGCCGACCCAGTAAATCGCGAGCAGCGCAAGCCCCACCAGAAATCCTCCATGGACGTTCACCCACACCACCATCAGCAGCGGCAAGACCCACAGCGGCCACCTACGGACTTTGAGTGCCGGATATTCGGAGGGATTTGAATGAGAGCCGGCATACGTTTTCTCCCGCGCGTCCAAAATCCAGAACCACAGCACGGTGAACAACCAGCTGACGACGTGCGGCCGCGCCTGAAAGTGAATCATCGCCGCCGAAGCCGCCAGCAGCACCAGGATCAATGCCACTAGAACGTTCGTACGGCGCCGCAACAGCAGGCGGAATGCCCAGGCGAACAACCCCGCGATAATCAGAGCTGTGAGCAGCACCACGCCGTTCAGCCCGGCTGCACGATCGAGCCAACCCGCCACCACGTCGTACAACCACTCCCAGGCATACCAGGCTTGACCCGTTGTGATCGATGAAGCGGTCGACGAAAACGGATCGACGCGGGGAATCGTATGCGTCGCCAGAATCAGTTGCCCTGTTCGAATGTGCCAACCAATCCCAGCATCGCCCAGCAACCGCACTGAGAGAGTGGTGAATGTCAGCAGGCCCAGCAACGCCACGAAAATCAAATCGCTCGCCGACGGAACCATCCAACGCATCCACACCGGGTGGGCTTCCGCCGCCAAACTTCTGGAGCCGATTGTCATCGCGCTGAATCTTATAGAGGAGGATCATGAACGGCAAGGCGACAGATCAGGCTGCACACCGCGTAGTGATCGTCGGAGCCGGCTTCGGTGGCCTGAACGCCGCCCAGGCTTTGGCCCGAGCGCCTGTAAGCATCACCGTCATCGATCGTAAGAATCATCACACCTTTCAGCCGCTGCTCTATCAGGTAGCTACCGCCGGTCTTTCTCCCGGAGAGATCGCGGCCCCCATCCGGTCGATTCTCCGCCGGCATAAGAATGTCGAAGTACTCATGGCCGAGGTCACCAGCTTCGACCTCGAACGCCGGGTGGTGCAAACCTCTATACAAGACGATCCGGGACCCGGCGCGCAAAACGATTCTCAGGAAATTCCATATGACTCTCTCATCGTCGCCGCCGGCGCCAGCCACGCCTATTTCGGCCACGACGAATGGCAGGCCTTCGCTCCGGGCCTCAAGACCATCGAGGACGCCCTCGAAATCCGCCGCCGCGTTCTGCTGGCGTTTGAACTTGCCGAGCGTCGCGCGTCGGCCGGCGAAGGTAACGATCCATTGAACTTCGTCGTTGTCGGTGGCGGACCGACGGGGATCGAACTCGCCGGAACCCTCGCTGAAATCTGCCGTCACGCCCTGGCGCAGGATTTCCGCACTATCGATCCGCGCCGCGCCCGCATTCATCTCATTGAAGGCGGCCCGCATGTTCTTCCCGCCTATCCTGAGGATCTTTCGCGCAGCGCGCTCGAGCAACTGCAGCGCCTCGGGGTGGAGGTGCTCACTTCAACCATGGTGACGAAGATTGAGCCCGGAATAATTTATATGGGCGACACGCGGATGGACGCAGCCGTCATTTTGTGGGCCGCAGGGGTAGCCGCTTCGCCGCTAGGCAAAAAGCTCGGTGTGCCAATCGACCGCGCCGGACGCGTGCTGGTCAATCCCGATCTGAGCCTTCCCAATCATCCCGAGGTCTTCGTCATCGGAGACCTCGCCGCTTTGAAAGATGCATCGGGGAAACTGCTGCCGGGAGTGGCGCCGGTCGCCATCCTTGAAGGCCGCTATGTAGCCAAATTAATAAAAAAAGAAATCGGCGGCAGTTTTGACTCGCGTCCCGCCTTTCACTACTTCGACAAAGGCAGCCTGGCCACCATTGGACGCTCCGCCGCAATCGCCAAGTTCGGAAAGATTCACATCTCCGGATTCATCGCATGGTTGGCGTGGCTGTTCGTCCACATTCTTTTCTTGATTGGCTTTCGAAACCGCATATTGGTGTTCATCCAATGGGCGTGGTCGTATTTTACGTACGAGCGCAGCGCTCGACTCATCACCGGCAGCACCGATCTTCCAGGATGGAGCGACGAGCACCTGGGCAATCCAAACGCCGGCTCTGCCGAAAAAATATCTGTCGTGGGTCACAAATAAGAGTAAGAATATTGCTGCAGGCAGCCGATGAAACGCAATCCAACTCCGCGAATTCTTCTCAGCCTTGCCGTCGCAGCCTTGATTCTCACTTCCATCTGTTCCGCTGAAGTTCTCAAGATCGTCGTCAAGGACACCATTCAGCCCATCACCGAGGAATACATCGCTCGCGCCATCGACGAAGCCCAGCGCCGCAACGATCAAGCCGTCTTGATCGAGATCACTACCCCGGGGGGGCTCGTCGAATCCACACGGCACATAATCGAAAAGATCACGAGTTCGACGGTCCCCGTAATCCTCTATGTGGCACCCACCGGCAGCCGCGCCGGATCGGCTGGAATCTTCATCCTCGAAGCGGCTGACGTCGCAGCCATGGCCCCCGGAACCAATGCGGGCGCAGCGCATCCCGTCCTGCTCTTCGGTCCAACGCAGGTCAAGCCCGATGACGAGATGAAGCGCAAAATCGAGAATGATACCGCCGCTCTCATGCGGTCAGTCGCCTCCCGCCGCGGCCGCAATGTCGAGGTCGCCGAAAGTGCCGTGCTCGAGTCCAAATCGTTCACCGAACAGGAAGCACTTTCGCAGCATTTGATCGACTACGTGGCCTCGAGCGAAGAAGATCTTTTCCGCCAGATCGACAGCAAAAGCTTCAAGCGCTTCAACGGTCAGGAAGTCACCCTCAAGCTTTCCGGCCAGCCCATCGTGCCTTTCGGCATGACGCTCAAGGAACAGATCCTCGACTATTTGATGGACCCGAACATCGCCTTCATCCTGCTCGCCATCGGAGCCCTCGCGCTCTACGCCGAGTTCAATCATCCCGGCGCCTTTGTTCCCGGAACCGTCGGCGTCGTCTTCATCCTGATCGCTGCCTTTGCTCTCAACCTGCTGCCTACGCGCTTTGCCGCGCTGGGCTTGATTCTCGCCGGCTTCGCGCTTTTCGCCGCCGAAGCTAAATTCGCCAGCCACGGCGTGCTCACCATCGGCGGCATTGCGCTCCTCACTCTCGGAGGACTGCTGCTCGTCGATTCGCCCATCCCGGAAATGCGGGTCCACCTGCTCACTGCCCTCGCGGTCAGCATTCCCCTCGGATTGATCACCGCGTTCCTGATGAGCATTGCCCTCAAAGCTCGGCGCAATAAGATGGTCTCGGGCGCTCAGGGATTAATCGGCGAAACCGGCATCGCACAGACAGCACTTTCCCCCGGCGGGAAAATCTTCGTCCACGGCGAACTCTGGGATGCCGTCTCCTCCGCCGATTTGCCCGCTGGCCAATCCGTGGTGGTGCGACGGGTGGATGGCCTTCTGCTTCAGGTCGAACCGCTGGGTGCGACCCAACCCGCGGCAGTGCCCGCCATCTCCCGATAACCAGCGTCCGCGTACCAGCGCAAGCAACCGCCGGAATTCGAATTCCCCGCTCATCCCTCATCCCTGCGTTACAATCCGCGGTAGGAGTGTTCTTTGCTCCAGCCGCGAGGTACACATGGAAGTCTTTGGACTAGGATTCTTCGGCATCGCCGCCATCATCGTCGTGCTCTACCTGCTCAGCTCAATCAAGATCCTCGCCGAGTATGAACGTGGCGTCATCTTCCGTCTCGGCCGCCTGTTGACCACTGCCAAAGGACCGGGTGTGGTTCTCGTGTTTGCTCCAATCGACCGGATAGTGCGAGTCTCGCTGCGCCAGGAAGCTCTTGAAGTTCCGCCGCAAGACATCATCACTCGCGACAACGTTACGCTCAAAGTGAATGCGGTGATCTTTCTGCGCGTGATCGATCCCAACAAGGCCGTGGTTGAAGTTTCCAACTACGTCTACCAGACTTCGCAATTCGCTCAGACCACGCTGCGCTCCGTGCTCGGCGAACAGGAACTCGATGAACTTCTCGCCCACCGTGAAAAAATTAACTTGCGCCTGCAAAGCATTCTCGACCAGCACACCTCACCCTGGGGAGTGAAAGTAACGAACGTTGAGGTCAAGCAGGTCGATATGCCGGAATCCATGCTGCGCGCCATGGCCAAGCAAGCCGAGGCCGAACGCGAGAAACGTTCCAAGATCATTCACGCGGAGGGTGAGTTCTCAGCCGCGCAGCGCCTGGTGGACGCCGCCCATCTTCTTGCCACCGAACCCGTCAGCGTTCAGCTTCGTTATCTGCAGACTTTGACCGAGATCGGCGTCGAGAAAAACACCACGGTGATCTTCCCAGTGCCCGTAGATTTTTTCTCGGGCTTGCAGAAGCTCCTGGCGAAGGGCGACGACAAAACTGCGGCATGAAGGTGGAAGGGCGGCGCTCCGGCGCCGCGTAAGGCGTTGCACAAACAATGTGGGCTTTAGCCCCCGAGGTACATTGCTGTGGATTCCTCACAGGACACTGAAATCACCTTAGGCACCGCGAAGCTGCTCGGCCTCTTTTTCGGCCTGGTAATAGTCTGCGCCGTCTTCTTCGCGCTCGGCTACACGCTCGGCCGCAAATCAGACGCCGGACTCACCACCCCCGGCGCCGCTGCCCCTCTGCAAACCGCATCCAATGGTCTCAAGCCCGCCGGCTCCGCATCTCCTCAACCCGCACCAGCGATGACTTTTTATAAAGCCGTCGAACAGAAAGACGCCAATCCGCAACTGACGCCCGCCGCTCCCACTGACGGGTCATCCGCCGGCGCCGCAACGGCGGGTCGATCCCCTGCGTCGTCCGCCGGCGGATCATCATCGGGTACGCCAGTGCAGACGGGCAACCCGCCCGATCCCATGGGCGTGCTCCCCACCGCCGGTTATTTCGTCCAGGTCGCCGCGGTCAGCAAGCAGGACGACGCCGAGGCTCTGGTCGACGCTCTCAAAAAGAAACAATATCCCGCCTTCGTGGCAAGCAATTCCACTACCGACAAGCTGTTTCGCGTGCAGGTCGGCCCCTTCGCAGACATCAAAGACGCCGAAGGCATGCGCTCCCGGCTCATCAACGATGGATATAATCCGATCCTGAAAAAGTAGAAGGCAACAAGTACAGATAACTGGCAAAGAACTGAAGCGCCCTATGAAGCGTGACCCGCTGCTGAACCGCCGTGTCATCTTCAAGCTGCACGGCATGGATCCACTCGACTCAACCATCCTCAAGCAGGACGCCACCGGCTACTGGATTCGCGGCGGCACCCTAGCCCCTCACCTCAACCAATCCAACTGCTCCCTGCCGGAGAGCGACGTGCGGTACCTCGAATTCACCCGCATCGAGTGGCTGCGAGCATCGCGCCAGCGCGCTTGATTGTCATGAGGGAACGGATGCAATGTCTGTGGGAAACAGCCGTAATTTCAACTTGGAGGAGGCGCAATTCGATGTGGGGACGGCCGCCTCGGCCGTCCAGCCGAATGCAGCGACGCGCCCTCTTCATCGCTGCTGCCGAACGAGGCCCAATAGCCTTCCCGCATATTGACAACCGTCAATTTAACCTTTATTCCTAATCCCCATGACTTCTCCCACGACTCTCGACCACACTCTCCATGCCATTGCCGATCCCACGCGTCGCCGCATCCTCGGAGCTCTCAAACAACGCGGTCCAGTTTCAACCAGCGCCCCCGCAATCGGAAAGCACGCCGGCCTTTGCGCCGGAGACATTGAAGAGCGCGTGCACCTTTCCCAACCGACGATCTCTCACCACATGGCTATCCTGACCAGGGCGGGCTTGGTCGACGCCGAGAAGCAGGGCCAATGGCGATGGTATCGCCGCAACGAGAAAGCTCTCCGCCGCCTCGTAAAGAGCCTGCGCACGCAACTGTGATGGGTTTCCCATTGCGAATTGTCATCCCGAATTGCAACTATCATCCCCAAATTACAGATTGTCATCTCGAGCGAAACGGGGGATCCTGGTGTTTGCTTGCGGCGCCAACATTGCTGGCGCACGCAAGAACCAAGATCCCTCGCTTCGCTCGGGACGACAGTTGTGTCTGAGTTTGGGTCCGAAGACTTCTAGCTGGCGCCGGCGGCCGCCGCCTGCGCTTTCTGCAGCAAGCGTCGAGCCTGCGAAATCAGCTCCGCCACTTCGAAGGGTTTCACTAAGTAAGGTACGTTGTTCTCTTGCAGGAAGGCCCGTTCACCGCCGGGCTCCACACCGTTCGAGAACGTAAACAGCACGTGGTCCTGCATGTGCGAGCAATTCTGTTTGAGCCAGACATAGGCTTCTTTCGCGTTCCAGTCCGACGGCATTTTACCGCTCATGATCACCGCATCAAACGGCTCGGAGAGTAACCGCGTCTTTACATCTTCGCTCCGGCTGGCCGTCACTACATTAGCCCCGGCGCCGATCAGCACATCACGCTCGAACTCCAGCACTGCCTCTTCCTCTTCCACGAGCAGCACTCGGCCCTGAATGGCACCCTGGCGCTTCGGCGGAGCAACCGGCACCGCTTCCACCATCGCCCCTGGCGCCACCGCCATCGGCAGGCGCACTTCGATCACCGCTCCACCCTCCGAACCATTGTGCGCTGTGATGTCGCCGCCGTGCTCCTTCACAATTCCATAGCAGATGCTCAGACCCAGTCCCGTTCCTTTCCCGACGTTTTTCGTGGTATAGAACGGATCGAAAATTCTCTTGGGATCCTTGATCCCCGGGCCGTCGTCGGCAATCTGTACGCACACATCGCTCTTCTCGCAGTAGACGCGGATCTTCAGCTTCCCCGTCCGTCCCGTCTCCAGCACGGCGTCCACCGCATTGTTGATGATGTTCAGAAATACTTGCTCTAGCTGGTGCGGATCGGCCACCACCAGCGCCGCCTCCGCCCCGAGATCTTTTTCAACGACGATCTTATTCACCTTCAGGTCGTAATCGCGCAGGGTCAGTGTTTCTTCCAAAACCTTGCGGATGTCCACTTCCGACCGCTCCGGCCTCCTCTGCCGCGCGAACGAAAGCAGATTCTGCACGACGCGGTGCGTGCGCTGCGCCTGCTTGAACATCTTGCCCACATAATCCTGCGCGCGCTCGTTCAATCCCTCACTCTCCAAAAGCTGCGCGTATCCCAGAATCGCGGTCAGCGGATTGTTCAACTCATGCGCCACTCCAGCAATCAACTGTCCCACCGCCGACATTTTTTCGCTCTGCAGAAGTTGTTCCTGCGTGCGTCGCAGATCTTCATAGGCTTTGCAGGTCTCTTCATAGAGACGCACTTTCTCAATCGTAGTGGCCAACTGCCGGCTGATCGCCACCATCAGATTCTCTTCCCCGGTGGAATATTCGTACTCCGCGTGGCTGCGCAGCCCCATCATGCCAATTGGACTGTCCTTGCCCCAGAACAGCACCCAGATCCAAGCGCCGTCGCTGTCGGAACGGATGAACTCCGCCACCGGTCCCGTGAGATGAGGCAGATACTCCGCCGTAATCACTTCGGCGCGCGACCGCATCACCAGATCTCCAAAGCCCTCCGCAAAACTGATCTCAGCGGGTCTGGACTTGTCGCGGCTGCGTGGCCCCCAGGCCGCTCGACGCCGGTACGTCGGGGCATCCGAATCCGAGAGGTACACCGCTCCGCTCTCCGCCCCGAACAGCGAAACCACCTGCCGCAGCGTCAGGTTCAGGATCTCGTCCAGGTCGAACGATTGCGTCGCCACCACTGCCATCGCGTTCAGCGCGTTCAGTTCGCGGTTGCGACGCCGCATTTCATCTTCGGCGCGTCGCTTCTCCGTCACGTCCAGAACAAAGCCTTGATAACGCTCGACGCGACCCGCCGCATCCCGCGTCGCGAAACTGCTCTCGGCTGCCAGCAACAGCGTTCCATTCTTGCGCCGCATGGTGACTTCAAAGTTGCGGACGTAATTCTGCTGGTCGATCTCCCGGCGGAAGGCATCCCGCTGGCCCGCATCGACCCGAATGTCTTCGTCCAGATTCAAAGCGAGCAACTCTTCCTGCTTTTCATATCCCAGCATGTGCACAAAGGCATCGTTACAGTCGAGCAAGCGGCCGCGGGGCGTAGCCACATACACGCCCTCCTGCACCTGCTCGAAGAGCAAACGATATTTCTCTTCCGCCGACCGCCGCTCCGTTATATCGCGAACGATATGGATCGTCCCCTTCTGCTGGTTCCCTTGCTCGGCATACGAAGCAGTGGAAACTACGGAGAATCCACCGAAGCACAGATCGGCTCCTTCGCTGATTTCCTCGCCCCCGCGCGCGCAGTAGGGGCATCCTGTCCAGGAGCCCAAACCATGCGGCAATACCGATTCGCAACTGCCGCCGATCACGTCGGCTGAGGCCAGTTGCAATTGCTCGAGCAAAATCTGATTGGCTTTGATAATGCGGAACTCCGCATCGTGCGCCAGGATGATGTCATGCACCGAGTCAAACGTGTTCCGCCACTGGCGTTGCGAGCGCAAGGCTTGCTCCAGCAAACGGAAGTTCTCGATCGCGATCCCCAACTGCCGCCCACAAGTCTCCAGAAACTCCAGTTCCTCGGCGGTTAGTTTTCTCCCCCCGGCGTTTCCCAGAACCAGCCGCCCGATCGGCACCTTTTTCCCCAGAACTGGCACCATCACCACGGAACGAAGTTTTTCCGCCTTCATGAGTCCTGCATCTTCTGGGCTTGCTCCGCTCCTGTATGCAATCACCGGCTTGCCGCGCTCCAGCATCTGCGACACTTCGTCGGTCAGCTCCGCACAACCGGCTTCCCTCAGAAAGTCCTGAGAAACCCCGACCGCATGCGTCGCCACCAGATGTTCGCCCTCAATCAAGCGGAACCATGCCGCCTTGCTCTTGGTCAGCCGCCGCAATTCTCCCACAGCGTCTTCCATCATGCCGCCCTGTTGTTGAGCCAGCACGATGCTCTCGGTCAAAGCCCGCAGCACTTTCAATCGCCGGCCGCGCGCGCGGGCTTCTCCAAACACAATCAGCAGCATGCTGAGCCCCAACAGCGCGTCCGCCGCTACAAACGTTCCTGGCGCAATTCCATTGGTGAACGGAGGCCAACTCAAGTGCTGTACCGGCAGACACGCCGCCAGCAACCACGCCCTCAATTCCCAGCGGCCCTTACGGGCGCGCAGCAGAGCAATGGCCGCAGTCAGCAGGATGATTCGGTAGGAAACTTCCAGAGCGACTCGCAAGGGCAGCGAGTCCGGCCACAGCAGCACGCGCGTGACAGCAAAACCCGCCACGCACAAAGTGATCGCAGCCAGCGGCGTCAACAGATTCCGCTCGCGGATATACAGCAGGACCGCACCTGCAAACAGTCCCATTGCAACTACGAACGCCGCCTGCTCCATCGCGGGAACATAGCGCTCCGGAATCCGCATCGCGGCTCCGTGCATGCCCGCGAACCGCGACGTCACCAGCAGCACCCAACCGGCCGTCCACACCAGAAGATATCGTTCCCGCAAGGCCGACAGCACCAGCACCGACGCTCCCAGCACGAGCAGCGCCGCCCACTCTCCGGCCTTCAATCCGGCGAGCGCAGGATGTGCAGTGCTGTTCCAAAACGACCACAGGGAAGCGTTCATCTTAAGTTCATTTCGGTTGTCATTCCGAACCGGGCGCCAAGCCCGGTGAGGAACCTGCTTCTGAAATTGCGCGTTTGGCTCACTCTATTCAGACGTAATAATGCCCTGCTTCTGGAATACCACGCTATGCCCCGTTATCCATGCGCTTTCCGGACCTGGATGGTTACTTTCGGAACCTCACGGCTGGCGTAAAATCGCCGATAGTATCTGAGACAGGCATTCCGAGACAGTTATGCCGGACCGAATTCTCGTAGTCGACGACGAAGAGGCAATCCGCGAGATTGTCTGCGCCATCCTTGCCGCCGCCGGCTATACCTGGAAGCAGGCCAGTTCCGGCATGGAAGCCCTCGCCCTGCTCAACTCCGGCGAAGTATTTGAACTCATGCTTTCCGATCTGATGATGGCCGACCTCGACGGCATCGGTCTGCTCGAACGCACCAAAGAAAAATTTCCCGATATGCCCGTCGTGATGGTCACCGCCGTCCACGACATTTCCGTCGCCCTCGCCGCCATCCGCAACGGCGCCTACGACTACCTGCTCAAGCCGTTCGAACGCGAACAGCTACTCAACGCCGTGGGACGCGCTCTTGAGAATCGCCGTCTCAAGGTAGAAAACCGCACCTACCAAACCAATCTGGAATCTCTTGTCGAAGCCCGCACCGATCAGCTTCAGCTAGCGATGGCTGATCTCGAACGTTCCTACGACATCACGCTGCAGGCTCTAGGCGACGCACTCGACCTCAAAGACGCGGAAACCGAAGGCCACTCCCGCCGCGTTACCGCGTTCACCATTGCCATCGCTCGTGCCATGGGCGTGCCTCGCGAACAAATCCTCATCATCGCCCGCGGAGCCTTCCTCCACGACATCGGCAAAATGGCCATCCCCGACAACATCCTTCGCAAACCCGGAAAGCTCGACGACAATGAACGCACCATCATGCGCGAGCACTGCTATCACGGCTACCAGATGCTCAAAAAGATTCCGTTCCTCACTGAAGCTTGTGACATCGTTTACTCCCACCAGGAACACTTCGACGGCAGCGGCTATCCTCGCGGTCTTAAGGGGACAGAAATCCCCTTGGGCGCGCGCATCTTCTCCGTCGCCGATACGCTCGACGCCATCATTTCCGACCGCCCTTATCGTCCCGCCAGAACTCTCACCGAAGCTCGCAAAGAGATCCAGTCTTGGGCCGGCCGCCAGTTCGATCCCGAGGTCGTTCAGGTTTTCCTGAAAATGCCCGACGACATCTTCGAAGACCTCCGCCGCGAAATCAACGCCCAGAGCTATCCCTTCAGCTATTCCGCCAGCGCCAAAGGCACCTAACCCGGAGTAATCGGAACCAGCGCCCAGATCGATCGGGAGCGCACGACTTTAGCTGTCCCCAAAAGATTGGGGAGGCACGAGTTCAGTCGTGCCGTAAAGAATGGAAGATTGACTGCGGTTTCAGCCACTGAGGTCAGCTTTTGATTCTTAAAGCCCGCGCCTTTTCCTCGCATACGCTCTGCAAGACGCAGCAATTCCACCGTTCCTACTGGTGGTTAATCCATACCTCGACCTACAATTAAACAGAACTGAACTCACTGGGAGGCACTCATGAAATCCCCACTCGCTCTTCTCGCGCTCTGCATCCTCGCCACCACGTCCTTCGCGCAGGAGCATCCCGCCGTCACCGCTCTTCCCAACTCCGTTTATGTCGGTGCCGACGGCAAATTTGAATCCGCTCCCGACACCGCCGTCGTACAGTTCAACATCTCGGTGCAGGACAGCAGTTCTCAGGCTGCCTACGATCACGCCTCGAAAGAAGCGGAGCAGGTCCGCCAGGTTCTCCGCGCGAACGGTATCGAGCCCAAAGCCGCCAACATCGGATTCCTTTCCGTTCAGCCCGTATACGAGTGGAAACCAAAACAAAAAGTCATCGGCTACCGCGTCACCACCGACGTCACATTAAAGCTCAAGGATTTTTCCAAGATCGGCTCCATCACCCAGCAACTAGCCGACGCCAACGTGAGCGAAACTCAAATTCTGAGCTACACCCTCGAAACCATCGACGAAGCCAAGAACAAAGCGGTCGAAGACGCCTACCGCCGCGCCCGCAACTCCGCCGACGCCATCGCCCGCGCCAGCGGCCGCACTCTCGGCGAGCTTTCCTACGCCTCCGTCGATACTTTCGAAAATCAGCGTTTCCCAGGCCCGCGCCTGGGCCGCGCCATGGCTGCTATGGACAAAGCTGCACCAGCCCCCACGGAAGAATTCACCCCGCAAGCGGTAACGGTAACCGCCCACGTAAACGCGCTTTTCAATTTAAAGTGAATCCCGGAAAAGTTGAACTAGAAGGAAGATTTTGATTTTTACTGACCACTGACCACTGACCACTGACCACAGACCTTATGTTTTACTGCGCCTTGGCCACGGCGATCCGCGCCGCATCCACCGTAATCGGACGCTGAATCTCCATCTCAATCGACGTTCCCACATCCAGCCTCACATCGTTCCCGCGCTTCAATAGCGCCCACCCAATTCCCGCTGCCGCTCCCGCGCCAGCTCCGATTCGCGCACCATTTAACCCGCCAGTGGCCAACCCTCCGGCCGTCGCCCCGCCCATGGTCCCATACACGCCACCCTTGGCCGCGTCTTCGATCTTTTTCCCGGTATCGCTATCCTGCTGAATCGTTCCTTCCGAATCCTTCACCGACTTGTTGTCCGCGCCCGGCGTATTCTCTACCGATCCCGGCAGCATCACGGTATATCCACTGGGATAAATGATGGCAGTAAAATGCATCAGGATCTCCGCCCGCCCGTGCCCATGTCCCGCGCGCTCAACATGCGAAATCGTTCCCTGAATAAATGATCCCGCCGGAACCACAATGCGGTTGTCCATCACAAACGGAAAAGCCGTCTCCGCATACACCGCATCTCCCTCACGCGCGTTCTTGGTCGAGATCGCCTGCTTCAGCGACAAGGGAATCTTCGTCCCCGCCGGAATCGTAACTTTATTCGGATCGGAACCGACAAGTGGAGCAGGAGCAGTCGCCACAGTGGACGGCGCAGCCGGAGTCTGCCCCGCATCCACGCTCGTCGAACGTGCGCCCGCATTCCGAGCGGATGCATCCGGAGGCTTCGGCGCTTCTGCCGCTTGCCCGAGCGCTATCCCTGAAATCAGAAAAACCGTTAATAATCCGCGCATCTGCACCTTCCCAAAAAGACGCTACCTCCTCGATCAGCTTGAGGTTACCACGGCTTTCGCTAACTAGGATGCCCAGTTCCTGGCGAGAGTTATCCCCAATGGGGTGCTGCGGCTGAACACCGGCGAACGATCTACTGCTTCGTCTCCCGCCCGCCCGAGCGTGACTTGTAACCCTGAGGAACCTCAAACAACGCTGGGTCTGGCTCTGTGCGCGTGACCTGGGCAACTCTCACCGTCACTATTTCCGATCGTGGGTCACTGTGCTTGATCATCAGATTGATGCGGAGATCTTCTGAATACCAGTGCTCATCCGCAATAACGATCTCCTTCCCTGTGCCACTACTCTCGGCCGGGATAATCTGAGTCTGCCGAACCCCGCGCACCTGCACCCCTTCCATATCATGAATGCCGAGATCCTCTTCCTTTGCGAACTCGTTCTGCGGCAGGCCTTCGCCGACGGGCGAAGCAAAGCGAATAGCAGGCGGCACCGTCGAGGGCGGGTGATTTACCGTCTTTGTCCAGAAGGTCTTCTCCACGGGATTCATCATCGTAGAGATCCTGGTTTGTGGGTCGTACAGATGGATGCTTACAATCACCGGTGTATCGGTACTTGAAGCAGGGACTTGCGTTCTCGCCTCATTGTGGATGCGGCCTCGACTGTCCCGGCCAATATCCCGGATTGTCTTGAACTCAACGACGGAGCCATTACGCAGAACAACCGACCGCTCCACATTCACCACCGCACTGAACTGCGAGTTGGGGATGGGAGTGACAAAAATGTCCGGACCGTCCTGGGCCACGGCGCCCGGAACTGAAATCGCAACAACGAGAACAACCAACCAGGAGAGGCGAACTAGAGACAATCGCCAACGCATACGCACCTCCAGCGACATTCTCAGCCGACAGAATAACTCCGGGCGGCTCAGCCTGGCAAGAAGTCAGTGGTCGCTCAGTTTGAAATGGTTTTGAAAGGGCGCAGCTTCAGCCGCGCCGTAAGCACGCTATAGTCTATCGGCTTTAGCCGCTCAGGGAGCGTGTTTTAAAACTTCAAACTGCACCCCTACCGTCCCACGGCCACCAAATTGCGCCTACTACTCGAAACGTTCTACTGATAAATCAAATACTTCTTCCGCACCACATCAAACTTCTCCAACTCCTCCTGCCAATCCTGCGCAATCCGCCGCGGATCCTTCCCCGCCACCAGCCCCTCATAAGCCGCCTGATTCACCAGCAACTCGGCCATGCGCTCCATTTTGAAATCCGCCGGATATAATTTTCGCAAGGCCCCGGCGAACTCCATCCCCAACTCCGGCGCATCCAGCGCATTTCGCTCCGTCAAAACGATATTCACGCCCTCACACTTCAACCCCGAGTAATTACTCGATGCAGGCGTAAACGTAACCGGCACAAACCGAACTCCCGCAATCCCACGCCCATTCAAATAAGCGGCCAGTTCCCTGCTTTTGATCCAAGGCGCACCCACCAACTCAAACGGAGTATCCGTCCCTCGTCCCACGGAAACATTCGTGCCTTCAATCAAAGCCACGCCAGGATACAAAGCTGCCTCGGTGACGCTCCGCAAATTCGGCGACGGATTCACCCACCCGAGCCCCGTAGAATCAAACCAGTCCCCGCGCTGCCAGCCCTGCATAGGCACGACAGTCAGCTTGGCATTGATCTTTTTCTCCGCGTTGAACATCTTCGCCAGCTCTCCCAAAGTCATGCCGTGCCGCACCGGCAGAGTCCAGTAATTCGTAAAGCTCTCGTGCCCTGCATCCGCCACCGGACCCTGCACAAACGATCCCGTAATCGGATCGGGACGGTCCAGCACAATCGCCTCAACTCCCGCCGCAGCCGCTGCTTCCAGAAAATATCCCAGCGTAGTCTCGTACGTATAGAACCGCACGCCCGCATCCTGAATATCGATCACCACCGCATCCAGTGACTTCATAACACCCGCCGCCGGCCGCCGCGCCGCGTCCGCAGCCCCATACACGCTATAGACCGGAACTCCGGTAGCCGCATCTTTTGAGTTATTGATATCAGTCGTATCGAGCGTTCCAGTCACCCCATGCTCGGGACTAAATATTGCTTCCAGCGAAACTCCCGCAGCCCCAGCCAGCACATCAATTGTCCGCCGCCCATCGGCATCGATTCCCGTCTGATTAGTCACCAGCCCAACCTTTGTGTGGAGCGGGCGCCCTCGCCCGCTGCTTCCGGCCGCCAGCAGCACATCGAACCCATGCTCCTCCAAAACATCAATGCCATTCTTCACCGTGCCGTTGCGCGTGCCCATGCGACGCGCCGCGCTCTGCGCCTCGTTGTAGCCGGTAATGCTCTCCCAGCGCAAACCTTCCTTCTCACTCGTAGTCAAAGGCAAAGCCGCCGCGACCGCCGTCGCCACTTTCGACCGCAACGCAATCGCATTCCCTTTCCCGCGCGGATGCACCGCATTCGTCAGCAGTATGATGTAGGTCCGCGTAGTCGGATCGATCCACATCGATGTTCCCGTAAACCCCGTATGTCCAAACCCTCCCACCGGCAACAGATCCCCGCGGTTCGACGAAAAAGGAGAATCAATATCCCACCCAAACCCTCGCAGCACCGGCGCCGACGGAGGTTGCTCCGGTCGCGTCATCTTCTCCACCGACAGCGGCGACAAAATTCCCCCACCCCCACTCAGCAAAGCCTGGGCAAACTTCGCCAGATCATCTCCGGTAGAAAATAGCCCGGCATGCCCCGCCACACCGCCCATTCGCCGAGCCGTCGGATCATGCACCACTCCCCGCAGCATGTGCTCATTCTCGTCATACTGTGTCGGCGCGATCTTTTCGATCCACCCAGCCCGCGCCGCCAATGGAGGCACATACCGCGTCCGCATCATCTTCAGTGGCACAAAAATGTGCCGCGCCGAATACTCATCCAGAGTCTCGCCCGAAACCCGCTCCACCAGCGCGCCCAGCACGATGAAATTAATGTCGCTATAGGAAAACTTCGACCCCGGCGGATCAACCGGCGTCTCCGCAAACGCCATCCGGTAAGCCGTCTGCTTTCCTCCCCAGGCTGTTTTCAAATCCAGATCAGGCTCCAGGCCGGAGTAGTGCGTCAACAGTTGCCGCACCGTGACGTCTTCTTTGCCATTCTGCGCAAACTCCGGCAAGTACTTCGCCACTGGATCATTCAGCCGCACCTTGCCCCGTTCCACCAACTGCATCACCGCCGTCGATGTCACGATTACTTTCGTCAACGAGGCAACATCAAAAACGGTATCCAGAGTCATCACTTCGCGCCGCGGCTCCAAAGCCCGCGACCCATAAGCCTTCCGGTAGACGACCTGCCCGTCGTGGCCAACAAGCAGCACGGCGCCGGGAATGGTTCCCTCAGAAATTGCACTCTGGATAACAGCATCAACCGCAGGCAGCGCCAGAACATGCGTGGGGGCAGCCGCCCCCGCCTGCCTGCCCTGGGCGGGTTCGAAGGGTCCATCCGGGCGCAGCTCGGATTTCTCGACAGCAGCACTGGCCTGGGCCACTCCGGATGGATAAATCGCCGCAGTCAGAACGGAGAACAGCAACACTCCGCGCCCAAATAACGAATTTGCTTGAAGAGAGAGGATGCTCTGACTCTACACAACCCCCACAGCATGACTCAAGAAACTCAAGTAAGGGGGTGCCCTTTATGCCATATCATGGATATCTCAATCTGACCTCTCAATGCCCGCACCACATCCCTCATCCCCGATACTGGAAGCCTTCGAGGATCAAGACAAAGTCTTCGCCCAAGCTTTCTCCATTTTGCAGGAAGCCATCACCCAAAAAGCCTTCCCAGCCGCCTCCATAACAGTCACACATCGCGGACGCCTGGTAGCCCTAAAAGCCCTGGGGACTTTTACCTACGCCGAACTCAAAGCGGGTGCCCCACCCTTCTCGCGTCCTCCGCGAGAGGAGCCTGCCCTGAGCTTGCCGAAGGGTGGGGATTCTACGGTCACTCCCTCAACACTCTTCGATCTAGCCTCTCTGACAAAAGTAGTAGCCACCACGCCGATGGCAATGCTCCTCTACGAACGCGGCCTCTTGGATCTCGACGCCCCCGTCTCCGCGATCGTCCCCGAATTCACCCAGGACGCCGCAAAAGATCCCCGCCGCCAGGAAGTGACCGTCCGCATGTTGCTCTCCCACTCCTCCGGCCTGCCCGCGCACGAAAAGTTTTTCCTGAAAGCTCACACTCGCGACCAACTCCTCCCAGTCGCCTTCACCACACCCCTGGCCGCAAATCCCGCCACCCGCGCCACCTACAGCGACATCGGATTCATAATCCTCGGCGTCGCCCTCGAACGCCTGGCCGACGAAACCCTGGACCGCTTCTGCCAGCGAGAAATCTTCTCCCCACTAGCCATGACCAGCACCACTTTCAACCCCCCAGCAGAACTCCGCGCTAAGATTCCCCCGACAGCCGACGAGCGACCAGGAAGCAAAGAAGAACCGTGTGGGTCGGACACTCCTGTCCGACAACTGCCGGAACCATCCCCGCCGCAAAGGCAAAGCCAGCAATCACCCCGCAGCACCTTCCGCCAAAGAATCATCCAGGGCGAAGTCTACGACGAAAACGCCAGCATCCTAGGCGGCGTAGCCCCCCAAGCGGGACTGTTCTCCACCGCCGAAGACGTGGCCAAGTTCGCCCAATCCATGCTCACTTCAGGCCAACCCATCTTCCGCCCCGAAACTGTAGCCCTCTTCACGCGCCGCGAACCCGCTCCCCAAGGCACGTCCCGAGCCCTGGGCTGGGACACTCCCTCCAACCCATCGCAATCCGGAAAATATTTCTCCCAAAACTCCTTCGGCCACCTCGGCTACACCGGAACCTCTCTCTGGATCGACCCCACCCGCCAACTCTCAATCACTCTATTAACCAACCGCACCTGGCCCGACTGCTCCAATCAATCCATAAAACAGGTCAGGCCGAAATTCCACGACGCAGTAATCGAGTCCCTGGAAAAATCCGGCTAACGCGCCATAATTGCGAAGCGCCACTGTTGATGTGAATTTTCCTTAGTGCACCTTAGTGCCCTTCGTGGTTAAAGGTTTGCAAATCGACCAGCGACCAGCGGTTAGAATGTAAAAGCTTCCTGCTTCCCGAAAGGCTCCAACTTGAAACCATCACCACTCCGCCGCCTCCGCACCGAGCAACCCAATCAAGCCGCCAACGATCTCGACCAAAAATCTTCCCTCGACATCGCCCGACTCATCAACGCCGAAGACGCCACCGTCTTCTCGGTAGTGGCCCGCGCTCTGCCCCAGATCGCCCGCGCCATCGATCAAGTCGCCGCCGCTCTCCGCAGCGGCGGACGCCTCATCTACGTCGGCGCCGGAACCAGCGGCCGCATCGCCGCCCTCGACGCCGTCGAATGCCATCCCACCTTCAACACCGACCGCGTCCATTTCATCATCGCCGGAGGCGCGAAAGCGCTGTCCTCCGCCTCCGAGGTCAGCGAAGACGACTCCAAAGCCGGCCGCCAGGAAATGTCCGCCCGCAAACCAACCAAAAACGACGTTGTCCTCGGCATAGCTTCCAGCGGACGCACTCCCTTCACCGTCGCCGCCATCACCGAAGCCCGCCGCCGCGGCGCCCGCACCATCGCGCTAACCTGCAATGCCAACTCCCCGCTCGAACGCGCCGCTCACTTCGCCATCGTCACCCAGGTCGGCCCCGAAGTCTTAGCCGGATCTTCCCGCATGAAAGCTGGCACCGCCCACAAAATGGTTCTCAACACCATCTCTACCGCTGCCATGACTCGCCTCGGATACGTCTACGGCAACCTCATGGTCAACGTCGCCCCAAAAAACGAAAAGCTGCTCCAGCGCGCCATCGGAATCCTCGAACAAGCCACCGGAGCCACTCACGAATCCGCCAGCCACGCTCTGAAAGCATCAGGCAACCGCACTCCGGTAGCCCTCGTTATGCTGGCCGCCGCAGTAACCCGCCCCCAAGCCGTAGCCGCCCTAGAGAAATCAAAAGGCCACGTCCGCCAAGCCATAGCAATAGCGAAATAGAACAGTGTGGCGCGGGCGCCCTCGCCCACGACTGCCCGCAGCAAATCAACTCATGTGGGGACAGCCGCCTCGGCTGTCCAGTCGAGCGCAGCGAGACGCGGGCCGGGAAGAGGACGACACACGCTCGCGCGCAACCGGAAGAATGCGTGCAGTACCGTGGAAGAGCGGCGCTTCAGCGCCGCGTAACGCTACAAAATAAGGGCGGCCTTCAGCCCTGGTGGTCGAAACTGCGTCACTGGCGAAACCGCCAATCCTGTACCCCACTCCCGCACTCTGCTATGATCCTTCACCGGAACCCTCCCTCCTCACGTCCAGATAAGGAGTCACCTTCATGCCAAATCGCATCCTTCTAACCGCGCTAATCCTCGCTCTAACCACCACCACGCTCTCGACCGCCCAATCCGGCCCACCAATAGCCGAGCGCCACGACGTAACCGAAACCTTCTACGACCAGGTCCTCGTCGATCCTTACCGCTCGCTCGAAGACTGGCACGATGCGAAAGTAGCGCAGTGGTTCAAGGGACAGGACGACTACACTCGCGCCACCCTGAACGGCATTCCCGGACGCGAAAAATTCCTGGCACGCGTAAAAGCTCTCGACACAGCCAGCACCCGGGTGCGGGACGTGCAAGTCTGGGGCGGAAAAACTTTTTATCTCAAGGCTGATCCCGGAGCCGACAACGTCAAGCTCTACGTCGTCGACCAAGCCGGAGCCCAAGCCGGGACGAAGGAACGCCTGCTCATAGATCCCGAGCTGCTGACCAAGGATGGCGTCCACTCTTCCATCGACTATTTCCAGCCCTCGCTCGACGGTGCCTTAGTCGCCTACGGAATCTCTGCCGGCGGCTCTGAAAATAGCGTCATTCACGTCCTCGAAACCGCCTCCGGCAAAGTCCTTCCCGATTCCATCGACCGTGCCCGCTTCGGCGCGGTCGCCTGGCTCCCCGGCAACAAATCGTTCTTCTATAACCGCCTGCAAAAGGTCACGCCCGACATGCCTGCAACCGCGTTTGAGCAGCGCAGCCGCGCCTACCTTCATCAACTCGGCGACGATCCCGAACACGACCGCTTCGTCTTCGGCTACGCTTACTCGCCCGGCCTCAAAATCGACGACAACGATCTCAGCTTCGTCGCCTACTCGCCAGCCTCACCTTATCTCGTCGGCATCGTGGCTCACGGAACGCAGAACGAGGCCACCGCCTACTACATCCCATTCGATCAACTCAATTCATCCCCGATCGCGTGGAAGAAACTCATCGACGTGGATGACGCCGTGGTGCGCTACGACGTTCGCAACGATGACCTCTATCTCGTGACGCACAAGAACAAGCCGCGCTACGAAGTAACCCGCACCAGCCTCAAGAATCCGGACGTAGCTCATGCCACAGTTGTAGTCCCGGCCAGTGACGTCGTAATCCAGGAAGCCGACGTCGCCAGCGACGCCATCTACATCCGCGATCTCGACGGAGGAATCGGCCGCATGCGCCGCCTTTCCTTCGACGGCCACATCGAGCCTGTCTCCCCGGGCGAGGGCCAGTCAGTAGGCGCGATCTCGGTCACGCCCACCACCTCGGGCGCCCTCGTTCACGTTGTCTCCTGGACCACCGCCCCACGCTGGGCGAGGTACGATCCAAAAGCCAAAACCGTCGCCGACACAGGCATTCAACCACCCCTGCCCATCGACACCTCAGCCTACGAAGCGGTCGAGGTCAGGGCCAAAAGCGCCGACGGCACCATGATTCCGCTTTCCATCATCCGCGCGAAAGGCACAAAACTCGATGGCAACCACCCTACGCATTTGATCGGCTACGGCGCCTACGGCATTTCCTATGACGCCTTTTTCGATCCAGTCTGGCTGGCGTGGCTTGAGCGCGGTGGAATAATCGCGTTCGCCCACGTGCGCGGCGGGGGAGAATACGGCGAAGAGTGGTACCGCGCCGGATACAAACTAACCAAGCAGCACACCATCGACGATTTCATCGCCAGCGCTCAATATCTAATAGCAAATAAATACACCAGCCCGCAGCGCCTCTCCGGCGAAGGCACCAGCGCCGGAGGCATTCTAATCGGAGGCGCCATCACCCAGCGTCCCGATCTATTCGCCGGAGCACTGATCCGAGTCGGTTGCTCCAACGCAACCCGCATGGAATTCACTCCCAACGGTCCGCCCAACATCGCCGAGTTCGGCAGCGTCACCACTCCCGAAGGCTTCAAAGGCCTCTACGCCATGGACGCCTATCAACACGTAAAAGATGGCACCGCCTATCCGGGCGTGCTGCTCACCGCCGGCATCAACGACCCCCGCGTCGATCCTTCGCAACCAGCTAAGATGACCGCCCGCCTGCAAGCCGCGACCTCCAGCAAAAAGCCGATCCTGCTGCGAGTGGACTATGACGCCGGCCACGGCATGGGCTCCACCAGAGCCCAGCACGACATCGAGTTCGCCGACGAAATGTCCTTCCTGCTCTGGCAGGACGGCGACCTAGCCTTCCAACCCCCGGGGACAAATGCCATGAAATAAAGGTTGACGCGCAGCGATACAAATGTGTGGGGACGGGCGCCTCGCCCGTCCCGTCGAGCGCAGCAAGGCGACCATCCAAAAGCCCGCACCCTCCCGATTACCCACGCCACTCCAATTCCCCACTAAAATAATCACAGGACTCCCAATGGATAAACTAGTAATTCGCGGCGGCGAACCTCTACTCGGCACCGTCCGCGTTAGCGGAGCAAAAAACGCCGCCCTCCCCTGCATGGCCGCCGCTCTTCTAACCGACGAGCCGGTAATCCTCGAAAACATCCCCCAAGTCCGCGACATTCAAACCACCCGCAACCTCTTAGCCGCCATGGGAGCCGAAGTCGAACTAGGCTTCGGACGCGCCCACCACCGCACTACCATCCACTGCAAGGACCTGGGCAGCCCCGAAGCCTCCTACGAATTAGTAAAGACCATGCGCGCCTCCACCCTGGTTCTCGGACCGCTCATCGCCCGCTGCGGCCGCGCCCGCGTCTCTCTCCCCGGCGGCTGCGCCATCGGACAGCGTCCCATCGACCTCCACATCAAAGGCCTCGAACTCCTCGGCGCAAAAATCACTCAACACCACGGCTACGTGGAAGCCACAGCCACCCGCCTTCGCGGAGCTGAAATTGTCTTCGACAAAATCACCGTCACCGGCACCGAGGATCTCCTGATGGCCGCCACTCTGGCCGAAGGCGAAACCATTCTCCAGAACGCCGCCCGCGAGCCCGAAGTCGCCGACCTGGCCGACCTTCTGAATAAAATGGGAGCGAAGATCACAGGCGCAGGCACCCCCACCATCCGCATAAAAGGTGTGGGCAAACTGAAAGGCGCGAAGCATCGCATCATCCCCGACCGCATCGAAGCCGGAACCTTCATCATCGCAGGAGCCCTAACCGGCGGCGACCTCAACATCGCCGGATGCGATCCCTCTCACCTCGGCGCAGTCCTCAGCAAGCTCAAGCAAGCCGGCGTCAAAACCAAATCCACCCCCACCTCCGTCCGCGTCATGGGAGACAATCCCTTCACCGCTTCCGACCTCAATACCGAGGAATATCCGGGCTTTCCCACCGACATGCAGGCGCAATTCATGGCCCTCGCCACCCAAGCCGAAGGCACCAGCATCGTCACTGAAAACATTTTCGAGAATCGCTTCATGCACGCGCAGGAATTAGTCCGCATGGGCGCGAACATTAAAATCGAAGGCCGCCGCGCCGTAGTAGCAGGAAAGACCCAGCTAAGTGCCGCCGCCGTTCTCGCTTCCGACCTCCGAGCCAGCGCCTCGTTAGTCTTAGCCGCCCTGGTCGCCGACGGCGAAACCATAATCGACCGCGTCTACCACATCGATCGAGGCTACGAAAAAATCGAAGAAAAACTAAAAGCCGTCGGCGCCCAAATAAAACGCATAGGCAACATGCTCCCCTAACATGGGATCGATGATGTGGGGACGGCCGCCTCGGCCGTCCAGCCGAGCGCAGCGAGGCGCATTGCTCGTGTGGAGCGGACACTCCTGTCCGCTGCTTTTGACTTTGCTTCTGACTCCGCCCTTACACTCGCCCCCCCCAAAGGCCCTCAATCCACTGACCGCACATCCTCCGGCAACCCCAGAACCATCGTGCATTCCCCCGCACTGCAACGAACCGTCCCCGCCGTAAAATCTTCACCGGAGTGTCATCCTGAACCCTCTGGCTATACTTCACGCCGCGAGGCGCACCCCCAACTTCCTTCATCCCCTCGCTCCCACTAACAAATTTCACATCTTCTATCGTCGCTCCCGCAGTTCCCGTTCCTCCAAGCAAGAGAAAGAAATCGCCTCGCCCATCCTGCTTGGCACTCCCAAACTTCACCGTGCGTCCCTGCTCGAACTCATCCCGATATTTCGCCGCCAGCGTGTCCACCTTGTCGTCACTTCCCGCCACGGACGGGCGCCCTCGCCCGCTGCCTTTGACTTTGGTCCTGGGCGAACTGTCCTGCAAGGAGCGAAGCGACGAAGCCGGATTGTTCGTGGGCAAGAGGGCGGGGAGCGCCGCAGCCGTGGCGCAGGAAGGAGCAAAGCGACGACCAGAGTCACGGCAAAGGCGCTGCCTCCAGCTCCCTTGCACGATGCAGTTCGCCACGCACCAAAATAAATCGGGCCACCCGCAGGCGGCCCGTGTGATTTGAGCTAGAAGCTAGCAGCTAGAAGCTGCCCTTAATCCCCCGCCACCGGTTCGGCAACTTCCGGCTTCGCGGCTGGCGCGATGCCACCATTCCCGTTCGCCTTGCTCAACGCCCCCAGCGGAATGAATCCATTCTCCGCCACCGCGGGTTTCTCTTTCAACACGACTTCGCGATAAAGCGAAGCCATGCGCGCGTTGTAAGCCTCATCGTTCTTCTGCGGCCCACGATGCCCCGGAATCGGACTCTCGGAATGATCCACGGAAAAAATCTGAAGCTCGGCGGCAGCCTTCTGCTTCGCATCCCGAGCCCGCGTCTTTTCCTCACGCGAGTTCTTCGCGATGCCCAGCTTGTCCAGATCGTGCTGCAACTCCGTCGTCACAATATTCTCGCGCAGCAGAAGTGAATGCGTCTCATCGTCCATCTTCACTTTTTTGCCGCCCGCAAAAATCTCGTGCCGCCCATGCTCCTCATACCATTTGGTCAGGGTCGCAGTCATATGCATCTTCTCGATGATGTTCCGCCAGCCCACACCAGTGTTGTAAGCGCAGAACGAAATCTCGCCCTCCTGCGTCGCATACGGAATAATGCACTGCTCTGTCCGCCGGAAGTCGTAATTGAACAGGTCCTGGAACCACATGCCCGCAATAAACAGGAAGTTCCACCGGTCTTGCCGCCGCTTCATCACGTCATCCACCGTGCGGTCGGGACCAACCTTCCCATAATTCTTTCCCGTAGCATTGAAGTTCTTATCGAACTTCCGCAACAGATCCATCAACTTGAAATGCGTAGGCGCCTGATACGGATCGTAATTCTTCATTAAACAAAGCGCCATTCCCACCACAGTAAGAAACTTCCCCCGTGCCGCATCGTTAACCTTCGCAATATCCTTAGCCAGCTGATCGCCTGCCAAAAACGCAGTAACCGGAACCGCCTCCTTAGTCTCCTTATCAATCATCACAGCCATCCCCGTCCCGCAGTTAGGGTGACAGCCACATGATAGTTGGCCCCAGTCGTTTTTCACGTCGTTGGCGTGCATTAAGTCGGCCCAGTCGGAGAACGTTCCCATGAAGCTGATAGGGAACCAGTCGCGGCTTGGTTCGCCTAATCCCGTTTGGTTTTTTACGTCGTGGGCTAAATGGGACAGCGTGTAGCGCTGGGCTTGGCGGCGGTCGTCGGTTACGGCTTCGTCGCGGCCGGTGAAGCTTACTGGCTGGAAGCTTAGGAAGCTGATCGTTCGCGGATTGTCTAACGCGAACTTGATGATTCTTCCTACTTGTTCGTTGTTGATGCCGTTTACGATGGTTACTACTGGGACGATTTCTACTCCGGCTTTGTGCAGGTTTTCGATTGCTTTCAGTTTTACGTCGAACAGGTTGCCGACCATGCGGTGAGCGTTGGCGGCGTTGCCGATGCCGTCGAACTGCAAGTATGCGTAGCGCATGCCGGCTTCTACGGCCTGCTGGCAGAACTCGAAACTTTTTGCGAACTCGATTCCGTTGGTCGCGGCCTGGACGGAGTTGTATCCGACTTTTCTAGCGTAGCGGACTGCGTCTAGGAAGTATGGGCTCAACGTGGGCTCGCCGCCGGAGAACTGCACGCTCATCTGACGGCGCGGCTTGATGGTGATCGCGTTGTCGAGCATGGTCTTGATTTCTTCCCACTGCAGTTCGTGGACGAAGCCTACCTGGTTTGCGTCCATGAAGCAGGGATCGCACATCATGTTGCAGCGGTTCGTGAGATCGATGGTCAGGACCGAGCCGCGTCCGTATTTCACAGTCGACGACCCGTGATGGTGAAGCTTCTCGTCGTTGTGCGCCGCGATGTCGCGGCCGGGGAAAACATCTTCGAGGTGCTTCGAGAAATCAGTGTCGATCGACATCACGTCTTCGAAGTGGCCGTGCTTCGGACAGTCTTTTACCATCAAGATCTTTCCATCTCTTTCGACGATGGTGGCCTTGATCTCTCCGACTTTTTCGTTCATCAGAACTTCGTGCGGGAGTTTGCCGTCGAGAATCTGCTGGCGGATTTCCGGCACACACTTTGGGCACAGCGAATCGGTGGAGCGGGGCCAGCCGAGCGGTGGCTTCGACTTTTCGTAGGACTTGAGCAGAGGCTTGTCGGACCACTTCGGCGTGGGCGAAGCACCGGGGTTGATCCGGTTCAAACGGTCGAAAACAACCCACGCGCCTTTGGCGGCGACGACTACCGCTTTTTCTACGTACTTGATCGGCTTTCGCATGCGTTAGAGGCTCCTGAATTCGGGCTTCGGGCTTCAGCTTTCGGGCTTCAGCTTTCGGGCTTCGGCCTTTTGGAACTTACTCTTGTCAGGCCTAAGCCTTGTGTGTTTGGTCTTAGGAACAACCCGGCGGATACTTGCCTCGGTTCACCTGAAGATCCTAACCCACAAAACCTTTTGCCTGTGGCTCTCCCAGGGAATTGGAACCTGACTTGTACACTTTTCCTTGGGTATTGGTCTGACTGTCATGTTATTGGAGGGTAAGGGGATGCGCACCTTTATCCCAACGAACGGTGGGAAAATGGGGTTTAGCGGGGATTTGGGGGATTGGGCGGGGGTAAGTTGTTGAAAGGAAACGGGGGTTCTGACTATGCCCTGGTGTTCTCTTGCCCAACTGGTTTGGACGGGAGTGCTGCGGTTGCGTTCTCCGGCGTCGAGGGGGCACCGACAGCGGGCTTCTTAGGCACAACGGGGCCGTATTTCACTTGGGCCGCAGGCAGCTTCTTGGAGCAGGACGACACATTTTCTTGCTGGTCGTCGAGGAAGATGTGCGGGTTGAATACTTGTAGCACTCCCGTCTTCTCGATACCTCCGAGAAAGTGCATCTCGTCCACGACAATTTTCCACTCACGTAGCGTGCGAATAGCCCGTTCGTGGGCAGGAGCGTTGCGCGCGGTCACGACGGCGGTGCGGATTGGGCATTTCTCGCGGCTGAAACGGGACTGGATCGCCGCCACCGCCTGCAGGAACGGCTTGAAGGGGCCGGGTTGGAGCGGCACCTTGGCTTTCTCTGCTTCGCTTTTGTGATACTCGGTGATTCCTTTCTCTTGATAGACGAGGTCCGCCTCGTTGGAGAAGATTACCGCATCGGCGTCGAAAGCAATTCGCACCTCTTCTTGAACGTTCTGAACTCCTTCCGGCGGAGGAAATACCGGGGCGGCGGCGCCGCCGTTGGCGATCACGCTGCAAACGTCCTTCTCTTCGGCGGTCAGGAACAGCTTGCATTGATAGGCTTGAAAATACTTGTCGGCATTGCGGCCGCCACAGAAGGAGCCTCTACTAATATCTAGGTTGTGTTCCCTTATCGAGTTCATGATGCGCAGGCCAGAGTCGCCATCGTTCTGCGAGATAACCACGACCTCTACCGCCCGTTCCCCCCCAGCTTCTCGTTGATTAAGAGTAGACCTTGGACTAGAGGGAATCCGGTTCCTGGCTTTAGTACTTGGTTTTCGCGTTCCCGCTGGAACTTCTTGTAGGCATCGCGTCCGTCGTTCAAGAACACTACGTGTTCTTCTGTGAGGTCGAATAGCGCTCGGCCGCTGATTCCCACGACGAGTTTGTCTTCGGATACGGCATTTACTCTTCTCATCCCTTCCCGCCGCTCACCCCGGGTTCCCGAGAACTGGCTCAAGCGCAAGATTTCGCGGGCCCCTAGTGTGCTGTCCCGGGCGTTTTGGTTGTCATTCTCTACGAATTGATCGATCTTAGTCACCAGTTCCTACACGCTGCGAAAAGTTCCGCGCCGGATGGCTCGTTGGGTAATTCGGTTGAACCAGATCTCCACCTG
>Ga0182024_10004000_pt1 | contig 34396 bp, 40 predicted proteins | sample P32metaG_FD_120480 | JGI IMG/M metagenome (GOLD analysis project Ga0182024, IMG submission 120480) | Permafrost microbial communities from Stordalen Mire, Sweden - P3-2 metaG (Illumina Assembly) | ecosystem: Environmental > Terrestrial > Soil > Wetlands > Permafrost | place: Sweden: Stordalen...
CGTCTTGGGAAGGCCCGAGACCATGTCGCGGCCGCGGATCTCGGCCTGCAGCTCCTCGGGCATCGGAAACGCCGAGCCGATCTCGAGCTTGAGCTCCTCGGCGGTCTGCTGCCCGATCAGCAGTTTGTACTCGCGCTTGGCGTAGTTGATGATCGCCTCGTCGAGCTCGTCGCCGCCGATCCGGATCGACTGCGAGACGACGATGCCGCCGAGCGAGATCACCGCCACCTCGGAGGTGCCGCCGCCGATGTCGACGATCATCGAGCCGGTCGGCTCGCCGACCGGCAGCCCCGCGCCGATCGCGGCGGCCATCGGCTCCTCGATCAGATAGGCCTGGCGGGCGCCGGCCGACAGGCACGCCTCCTCGACCGCGCGCTTCTCGACGCCCGTCACACCCGAGGGCACGCAGACGACGACGCGCGGGTGGGCGAAGCGGCTCTGGTGAACCTTCTGGATGAAGTGGCGCAGCATCTCCTCGGTGACGTCGAAGTCGGCGATCACCCCGTCCTTGAGCGGGCGGATCGCCGAGATCGTCCCCGGCGTGCGGCCCAGCATGCGCTTGGCCTCGATGCCCACCGCGTGGACCTCGCCGGTGCGCGAGTCGATTGCGACGACGCTCGGCTCCGACAGCACGATGCCGCGGCCGCGCACGTAGACGAGCGTGTTCGCCGTGCCAAGATCGACGGCCATGTCGCGGCCGCCGAACCCGGTCATGTAGCTGAAGAACCCCATCGGGAAGGCTGTGCCAAGACGTGGGCCGCAGCAGATTCGCCGCGCCGGTCAGCCCTCTCGCGATGCGGGACCGCTGTACGGAGGAGTCCCCCCGCCTTGGCCCCGCAGTGTAGCGGACCCTGGCCGGCGCCCGACATCGGCGTCGGCGCCACGAGGGCGCATTCTTGCTGCAATTCGCCCTTATCCGCCGTGTTGAAACGATTGCTGCACGAGCAGCCCCGGAAGCAGCCGAAGCAGCGTCCCGACGGGCAGCCCGACGACGTTGGTCCAGTCGCCGCTGATCGACTCCACGAGCGCGCTGCCCGCGCCCTGGATCGCGTAGGCGCCGGCGCGCTCGCGCCACTCGCCGCTGCGCACATACCAGTCGATCGTCGCCGCGTCGAGCTCACGAAATCGCACCGACGTCGCGCACGTCGCGGTGCGCGGGCCGGCCCCCGGCTCGAGCAGCGCGAGCCCACTGACCACCGTGTGAATCGCGCCCGACAGTGCCGCCAGCGTGGCGCGCGCCTGCGCCTCGTCAGCCGGCTTGCCCCAGAGCCGCCCCCCGAGCGACACGACGGTGTCAACCCCCAGCACCGTCTCGCCCACCTCGCGCACCACCGCGAGGGCCTTCCCGGAAGCATTCGCCAGGGCAACGGCGTGGGCCTCGCCCTCCTCCGCCTCCACGAGCCCCGAGGGGCGGACCACGAACGAGACGCCAAGCGCCTCCAGGATCGCCTGTCGCTGCGGGGACTTCGAGGCCAGGACGAGCTTGTTCCCAACGGGAACAGGCTCGCTCATAGCTCTGGGAAGAAGATCCCGATCTCGCGTGCGGCCGACTCGGGTGCGTCGGAGCCGTGCACGAGGTTCTCGCCGGTCAGCAGCGCCAGGTCGCCGCGGATCGAGCCCGGCGCCGCCTCAAGCGGGTTGGTGGAGCCGATCACCTGGCGCGCGGCGGCAATCGCCGAGGGGCCCTCGAGCACCATCGCGACGAGCGGGCCGGAGGTGATGAAGTCGGCGAGCTCTCCGAAGAAGGGCTTCTCGATGTGCTCGGCGTAGTGGCGCTCAGCGAGCTCGCGCGTCATCGTCAGCACGCGCAGCGCGACCGGCACGAGGCCCTTGCGCTCGAAGCGCGCGAGGATCTCGCCGCTCAGTCGGCGGGCGTAGGCGTCGGGCTTGGCGAGGATCAGCGTGCGCTCCATCGGGGCGGTCTCCTTGGCTTTGGGCGGTTGGCGGGCTGGGCTGGCGCTACTAGGGGGCGGGCGGGAAATCGCTCGCGAACGCCTCGTGCCTGCGCCGCTGCGAGCGACCGCCGGTGACCGCGGTCTCGCAGTAGGGACAGACGCTCCAGTTCAGCTCGAGCGGGCGGTGGCAGCCATCGCAGGGCTCGCGCAGGCGGCTGTGGCAGCTCGGGCAGATCAGGAAGTCCTTCTCGACCTCCTGCCCGCACTGCTCGCAGGCGAAGTAGGACAGATTCGCGAGCCGCGCCTCCGACGCCGCCATCTCGAGCTCGCGCTCGCGCACGTCCTCGAGGTACTCGGGCGGGCGCACGATCATGTAGACGATCGTGCCGACGAACGGGAACAGGGCGGCGGCGCTCGCGCAGAGCACCAGCACCGGGTCCGCGATCCGCCGCTTGGCGTCGGCGCGGGTCCAGTAGATCATCGCCAGCCAGACGATCACCAGGAACAGGATCAGCAGGTTGATGGCCAGGTTGACGCCATCGTTGGAGATCCCGAAATATCCGAGCGGTGCAGGCACCTTTGGGCGAGTGTAGCGGTCGGCCCTACAGGAAAAGCCGGCCGAGCAGGTAGCCGATGCCGACGAACACCAGGATCACCACGGCGACGGTGAGCGCCACCGCGCCCACCATCAAGAGCAGTGACGGCCCGTCGTCGTCGTTCACAGCGACGACCCCCGCGACCCGGGCGCGCGCAGCAGGTCCGAGATCAGATAGATCGACCCGGTCGCCAGCACGACGCCGTCCACACCCGCCAGCCCGCGCGCGCGCGCGAGCGCGCGGTGAGGTTCCTGGACCACGGTCACGCCGGCGCCGCCGATCTGCTCGACCAGCGAGGCGAGCGTCGCGGCCGGCAGCGCGCGCGGGCTCGTGCACGCCGTGGCGACGAGCGCGTCGGCGTGTCGCAGCAGCTGCGCCAGCATCCCGGCGGCGTCCTTGTCGTCGAGGATCGAGACGACGACGACGAGGCGGCGGCCGGCGGCGAACGCGGGCAGCGACTGCGTCAGGGCCTCGATGCCGCCGTCGTTGTGGGCGCCGTCGAGCAGCGTCACCGGGGTTCCGTCGAGGACCTGGAAGCGCCCCGGGACGACCAGCGTCGCGGCGACGTCCGCGACCTTGGCCCCATCGAGCTCGCGGCCCAGGAACGCGGTCGCGGCGGCGCACGCGGCGGCGAAGTTGTGGCGCTGGTAGCCGCCGCCGGCGCGCAGCGCCACGTCGACGGTGTCCGCAGCGAGGACGAGCGTCGCGCCGCGCGCCGCCGCCGTCTCGCGCGCCAGCTCCAGGGCGGCGGGGTCGATCCCCGAGCCCACCACCAGCGTCGCGCCGCCGCGCACGACTTCGAGCTTCTCGCGGGCGATGTGCCTGACTGTCGGCCCCAGGTAGCGCGTGTGCTCGAGCCCGACGTTGGTCAGCACGGCGACGGCGGAGTCGACGACGTTGGTCGCGTCGTAGCGCCCGCCGAGGCCGGCCTCCAGCACCGCCACATCGACGCCGGCCTGCTCGAACTCCACCAGCGCGGCGGCGCTCAGCATCTCGAACTGGGTGACTGCGTCACCGGCCGGAGAGGCGGTGCGATCCACCAGCTCGGCCGCGTGGACGGTCCGCGCGACGGCGGCGGCGAAGCGCTCGGGCGCGATCTCGCGCTCGCCGATCTCGATCCGCTCGCGGTAGCTGAGCAGGTGCGGCGAGGTGAAGCAGCCGGTGCGCAGGCCCTCACGCTCAAGCAGCGCGGCGATCATCCGCGTCGTCGAGGACTTGCCGTTGGTGCCGACGACGTGGATCGTGGGGTAGCTGACGCGCGGCAGCTCGAGCACGTTCAGCAGGCGGTGCATGCGATCGAGCCCGAAACGCATGCCGAACCGCTCGAGCCCGAGCAGGTGGCGCTCGGCGTCCTGCGCGCTCCAGCCCTGGCGCGGGTCCGGCGAGCTCACAGCGCCTCGAGCTCCGCCCGCAGCGCCGCCAGCTTCTCGCGCTCGCGCGCGACGAGCTCCGCCGGCGCGTTGGCGACGAACGCCGCGTTGGCGAGCTTGGCGTCCAGCCGCTCGATCTCGGCGGCGAGCCTTGAGCGCTCGCGCTCGCGGCGCTCCTCGTGCGCGCCGGGGTCGACGCCGTCGAGCACGACCAGCACCCCGCCCGGGATCGCGACGCTCGCGACACCGCCCTCCTCGCCGAAGCGCAGGCGAAGCCGCGCGATGCGCGCGAGCAGCGCCGCGGATTCCTCGTCCCAGCCCTCCACGGCCTCCAGCCGCGCGCCGAGCACCTCCCCCTGCTTGACCCCCACGACGTCGCGCCAATTGCGGATCGCCGCAGTCGCTGAGATCACGCGCCCCACCGCGGCCTCCGCGAGATCGTCGAGCGGCGCGAGGGCACCGCCCGGCGACCGCACGACGCCGGCGAGCAGCCCCTCGTCCTCCTCGCCCAGGTAGCGCCACAGCTCCTCGGTCACGAACGGCATCATCGGGTGGGCGAGCTGGAGTGTCTCGCGCAGCACGAAGCGCAGCGTCGCGTCGAGCTCGCCCTCGCCGAGGCGGGCCTTGACCAGCTCGATGTACCAGTCACAGAGCTCGCCGTAGACGAAGTCGTAGAGCGCGAGCGCCGCGCGCGGAAAGTCGTAGGCCTCGATCCGCGCCGACAGCTCGCGCTCCAGGCGCGCCAGGCGCGAGAGGATCCAGCGGTCCTCGAGCGCGCTCGGCGCCGGCGCGGCAGCGGCGCCCTCGCGCTCGCGCTCGCCGAGTGACAGTAGGACGAAGCGCGCGGCGTTGAACAGCTTGTTGGCGAGCCGCTCGCCCTGCTGGACCTTCTCGGTGCTGTAGCGGACGTCCTGGGTGGATGACATTGCGAGCAGCCCGAAGCGCACCGCGTCGGCGCCGTGGCGCTCGATCTCGACGATCGGGTCGAGCCCGGTGCCGAGCGACTTCGACATGCGGCGGCCGTCGGGCGCCTGGATCACGGCGTGGACGTAGACGTCGGCGAACGGCACCTCGCCGGTGAAGCGCAGGCCCATCATGATCATCCGGGCCGCCCACAGGAAGATGATGTCGCGCGCGGTCACGACCACGTCGGTCGGGTAGAAGGCGCGCAGGGCGTCGGTCTGCTCGGGCCAGCCGAGCGTCACGAACGGCCACAGCGCGCTCGAGAACCAGGTGTCGAGCACGTCCTCGTCCTGGCGCAGCGGGCCGTCGCAGGCCCCGCAGCGCGGCGGCGGTGAGAGCGCGACGATCGTCTCCTCGCAGGCGTCGCAGTAGTAGACCGGCAGGCGGTGCCCCCACCACAGCTGGCGCGAGATGCACCACGGCCGGATGTTCTCCATCCAGTCCAGGTAGACGCGCTCGTGGCTTCGCGGATGGAAGCGCACGCGACCGTCGCGGACCGCCTCGATCGCCGGCGCGGCCAGCTCCCCCATCCGCATGAACCACTGCAGCGAGATCAGCGGCTCGATCCGCCGGCCGGAGCGGTGCGAGTAGGGAACGTCGTGCGTGTAGGGCTCGCGCGCGCGCAGGGCGCCGAGCGCCTCAAGCTCCGCGACGACCGCCGCCTGGGCGGCCTCGACGCTGAGGCCGGCGAAGCGCTCGCCGGCGGCGGCGGTCATGAGCCCGTCCTCGCCGATCACCGAGTACTCCACCAGGCCGTGGCGGCGGCCGATCTCGAAGTCGTTGGGGTCGTGCCCGGGGGTCACCTTGAGGGCGCCGCTGCCGAAGTCGGTCTTGACGTAGTCGTCGGCGATCACCGGCAGGCGACGGCCGACGATCGGCAGCAGCACCTCCGCGCCGACGAGGTGGGCGTAGCGCTCATCGGTCGGGTTCACGGCGACGGCGCTGTCGGCGAGCATCGTCTCCGGGCGGACCGTCGCGACGACGATCTCACCGCTTCCGTCGGCGAGCGGGTAGGCGATCGAGTACAGCGTGTCGGTCTGCTCGCGCTGCTCGACCTCGAGGTCGGAGATCGCCGAGCCGCTGCCCGGGTCCCAGTTGACCATGTAGTAGTCGCGGTGGATGAAGCCCTCGGCGTGGAGCTCGACGAACACGCGCAGCACGGCCTGCGCGTAGGCCTGATCGAGCGTGAAGCGCTCGTCGGCGTAGTCGCAGGAGGCCCCCAGCCGCTTGTACTGCTCGACGATCGTCGCGCCGAAGCGCTCGCGCCACTGCCAGCAGCGCGCGATGAACGCCTCGCGCCCGATCCGCTCGCGGCTCGTGCCCTCCTCGATCAGCATCCGCTCGACCTGCGTCTGCGTGGCGATGCTGGCGTGGTCGGTGCCGAAGATCCACTTCGTGCGCCGGCCCGCCATGCGGGCGTGGCGGATCAGCGTGTCCTGGATCGAGCCGTTGAGCGCGTGCCCCATGTGCAGCGCACCGGTGATGTTCGGCGGCGGGATCGCGATCGAGTAGTTCTCCGCCGCGTCGCCCGCCGCCGGCGGGTCGAAGATCCCGGAGGCGAGCCAGCGGCTCATCAGCTCCGGCTCGACGTCGGCGGGTTCGTAGCGCTTGCGCGCCTGAAGCTCTTGCGGAGCGGTTGCCATTGCCAGAGGAGTCTAATTCGGCAGGGTGCATGCACCCTGCCGGTGTGCGGCGCATGCGCCGCACACGCGATCGGCGCATGCGCCGATCGCCACGCGCTCAGCCGGTCTCTTCGAGCCCCTCGACCGCGGCCGGCTCATCCTCGACCGCCTCGGTGACGAGTGTCGGCGTGAGGCCCTTCTCGACCGTCTCGCGCGTGACCACGCACTTCTTGACGTCGCGGCGCGAGGGCAGCTCGAACTGCACCTCGAGCAGGACCTCCTCGATGATCGAGCGCAGCCCGCGGGCGCCGGTCTCGCGCTCGAGCGCCTTCTCGGCGACCGCGACGAGCGCGTCGTCTGAGAACACCAGCTCGATCCCGTCGAAGGAGAAGAAGCGCTGGAACTGCTTGACGAGCGCGTTGCGCGGCTCGGTCAGGATCGCGACCAGGTCTGAGTGCGTCAGCTGGTGCACCGCCGACATCACCGGCAGCCGGCCGATGAACTCGGGGATCAGGCCGTAGAGGACGAGGTCCTCGGGCAGGCATTGCTCGAAGATCTCGCCGGTGTCCTTGTACTTCAGCGACGCGATCGCGGCGCCGAAGCCGACGCCCTTGTGGCCGATCCGCCGCTCGATCACGCGGTCGAGGTTCGCGAAGGCGCCGCCGCAGATGAAGAGGATGTTGGTCGTGTCGATCGTCAGGAACTCCTGGTGGGGATGCTTGCGGCCGCCCTGCGGCGGCACCGACGCCGAGGTCCCCTCGAGGATCTTCAGAAGCGCCTGCTGGACGCCCTCGCCAGACACGTCGCGCGTGATCGACGGGTTGTCGGCCTTGCGCGCGATCTTGTCGACCTCGTCGATGTAGATGATCCCGGTCTCTGCCTTCTTGACGTCGTAGTCGGCCGCCTGGATCAGCTTCAACAGGATGTTCTCGACGTCCTCACCGACGTAGCCGGCCTCCGTCAGCGCGGTCGCATCGGCGATCGCGAACGGCACGTTGAGGATCCGCGCGAGCGTCTGCGCGAGCAGCGTCTTGCCGCAGCCGGTCGGCCCCAGCAGCAGGATGTTCGACTTCTGCAGCTCGATCTCGGCGTCGTCGGAGGCCATCATCTGGACGCGCTTGTAGTGGTTGTAGACGGCCACCGACAGGGTCCGCTTGGCGTTCTCCTGGCCGATCACGTACTCGTCGAGGACGTCGTAGATCTCGCGCGGCTTCGGCAGGTCCGAGATGTCGAAGGTCGCGGGGGCGACGAGCTCCTCGTCGATGATCTCGTTGCACAGATCGATGCACTCGTCGCAGATGTAGACGCCGGGCCCGGCGATCAGCTTCTTGACCTGTCGCTGCGACTTGCCGCAGAAGCTGCAGAGCAGTTGCTCGTTGGAGTCTGTCGGCCGTGCCATAACGCCCGCGCTAGTGCTCCGTTATGACCCGGTCGATGATCCCGTAGGCGGTGGCCTCTTCCGAGCTCATGAAGTAGTCGCGCTCGGTGTCCTTCTTGACCTCCTCGACGGGCTTGCCGGTGTGCTTGGCGATGATCTCGTCGAGTCGGCGGCGCACGTCGATGATCTCGCGCGCATGGATCTCGATGTCGGTCGCCTGGCCCTGGAAGCTCGAGCTGACCTGGTGGATCAGGATCTTCGCGTTGGGCAGCGCCATGCGCTTGCCGTGGGCGCCACCGGCCAATAGCAGCGCCCCCATCGACATCGCGATGCCGACGCAGATCGTCTGCACGTCGGGCTTGACGAACTGCATCGTGTCGTAGATCGCGAGGCCGGCGTAGACCGAGCCGCCGGGCGAGTTGACATAGAGCGAGATGTCCTTCTCGGGATCCTCGCTCTCGAGATGCAGCAGCTGCGCGACGATCAGGTTCGCGATCTGGTCGTCGATCGGCGTGCCCAGGAAGATGATCCGCTCGTTGAGCAGGCGGCTGTAGATGTCGAACGCTCGCTCGCCGCGCGAGGTCTGCTCGACAACCATCGGGATCAGTGGGCTCATGGTCCTCGCTTTGTTTCGCTTGCCCGGCTTGATTCCTCCCGCGGCAAGTGCAAAGCAGCACCGCCTCCGAGGCGAGTCTACCAACCGGGCGCTGGCGCCCTTTGGGTATTCCACTCACCGGGAGACCGGTGATTGGGGCGCCGGCGGCGCCGCGTCAGGAGCCCGGCGTCCAGAGCTTCTCGCGCGCCGCGGCGCGCTCTGGCGTGATCGCCACGGCCGCCGCGACGAGGCGGTCGAGCGCCTGCTCGGCGGCGACGTCGGTGCGCAGGTCGTCAAGGCGCCCGGAGCGGCGCAGCTGCGTGAGCAGCTTCGCGGGGTCCGCCACGCGCCCGCGCTCGTCGGGCTCGACGCTGCGCGCAAGCGCCGCCAGCAGCTCGTCGTCGCTCGGCTCGATCGTCTCCTCGGCGACGATCGCGGCGATCACGGCCTCGGCGCGCAGCGCTCGCTCGGCACTCGGGCGCGCGCCGTCCAGCATCTGCTCCTCGGTCGAGCCGATGATCTGCAGGTAGGCGTCCTTGCTGATGCCGCGGTGCGAGAGCGCGTGCAGCCGCTGCTCCCACGCCTCCTTCGCCCGCGCCGCGACGAGCGGCTCGGGCACGGTGATCGTCGCGGCCTCCGCCGCGGCGTCGATGACGGCCTCGCGGAACTCGCGCTCGACCGCCGCCTCGTCGGCCTCCAGCAGCTTTGCGCGCAGATCCTCGCGCAGCTCGGCGAGCGTGTCGAGGCCGGCGGCGTCGAGCGCGAAGTCGTCGTCGAGTGAGGGCAGCAGCTTCTCGCGGACCTCGCTTACGGACACCTCGAAGCGCGCGTCGCGGCCCGCCAGCTCGGCGGCGCCGTAGCCCTCGGGGAAGTGCAGGTCGAGCGTGCGGCTCTCGCCCGCGCTTGAGCCGATCAGGCCCTCCTCGAAGCCCGGGATCAGCCCGCCGGCGCCTAGCTCGACCAGCTGCGCCCGCCCCTGCGCGCCCTCGATCGGCTCGCCGTCGACGCTGCCGCTGTAATCGATCACGAGGAAGTCGCCGTCGGCCGCGGCGCGCGCCACGGGCTCGAGTCGAGCGAGCCGCTCGCGCGCCTGCTCGATCTGGCGGTCGATCAGCTCCTCCTCGACGGCGGGCTCGCGGCGGGCCGCCTCGATCCCGCGCCACTGGCCGAGCTCCGCGGTCGGCCGCACGCCGATCTCGATCGAGAACGCGAACGGCTCGTGCTCGCCGGGAAGGTCTCCGAGGGAGATCTCCGGCTCGCCGACGGAGGCGATCTGCGCCTCGCGGATCGCCGCCGTATACCAGCGCCCGAGCTGGTCTCGCACGGCCTCGTCGAGCACCGCCTCGCGGCCGAGCTGGCTGATCACGACCGGCGGCGGCACCTTGCCCTTGCGAAAGCCGGGGAAGCGCATGTCGCGCCCGATCCGCGACGCCGTGCTCTCCAGCGCGCGCGAGACCTCCGCCGGCGGGACCTCAACCTGCAGGCGCACGCGCGACTGCGGCAGCTCGGTCACGGTCGTCTTGAGCTCTGCGGCCATGGCGCAACGATACCCCGACACCGCCGAGGGCCACCTCGCCCTCACCTCCGCCGCGCGGCTGAGGCGGGGCTCCGCCGTGCGACCGATGCGTCCGACGCGCGCGCGGCATTACGCTGTCACCGTGAGCTCGCCGCCGCGCTTCTTCTTCAGCCGGCTGGGCGCCGGATTGTTCTTCGTGCTGGCCTGCGCGGCCGCGGTCGCGATCGCGCTCGGCTGGCACCACCACGTCCCCCGGCCGACCGCCAACTCGGTCGTCAACCTCGCGGCGGTGGTGCTCGCGCTGGCCGCGCTCGCGGCCCGCGGACGCCGCGCCCTGGCCGCGCTGGTCGTGATCGCGGCGATCGCGCTGGCGGCCTCCGACGGCCCCGTCCTCGTGCTGTCGCTGCTGGTGGCGACCTTCAACGTGGCGCTGCGCTGCGAGCGCCGCGAGGTCGCGCTCGCCGCGCTGATCAGTGTCGGCGGACTGCTCGGCAGCTTCGCGCTGCACGGTTCGACGACGAGCGCGTATCAGCCCTTCCTCTCGCGCGTGGTCGCGGCCGCGCTGGCGATCGCGGCCGGCCTGTACCTGGCCGCGCGGCGCGCCTACATCGCCTCGCTGCAGGACCGCGCCGGCCAGCTCGAGCGCGAGCAGCGGCTGCTGACCGAGCACGCGGTCGCCGCCGAGCGTGTGCGGATCGCGCGCGAGCTGCACGACGTCGTCGCCCACGGCGTCAGCCTGATGGTGGTGCAGGCGCAGGCGCTCGGCGCGCTCGACGGCGCCGAGCGCGACCTCGCCGGCACGCGCATCGCATCGCTCGGCCGCGAGGCGCTGACGGAGATGCACCGCATGCTCGGCGTGCTGCGCCCGCAGAGCGACGAGGCCCCGGAGCTCGCGCCGGCGCCCGGGATCCGCGACGTTCCGGGTCTGATCGAGCGCGCCCGCGGCACCGGCCTGCAGGTCGAGCTCGCGGTCGAAGGCGCCCCGCGCGCGCTCCCCGCCGGCGTCGATCTGTCGGCCTACCGGATCGTCCAGGAGGCGCTGACCAACGTCATCAAGCACGCCCGCGCGCGGCGCACCGACGTGCGCGTGCGCTACGCGCTCGATGCGCTCGAGCTGTCCGTCGTCGACGACGGCGACGGCGACGGCAGCGGCGAGGGCCCCGGGCACGGCCTGGTCGGCATGCGCGAGCGCGTGGCGCTGTTCGGCGGGACGCTCGAGGCGGGCGCCGCCGGCGAGCGCGGCTACGCGGTGCGCGCGGTCCTGCCGCTGTGAGCCCCCGGCTGCGCCTGCTGATCGCCGACGACCAGCCGCTGATGCGGGCCGGCTTCCGCGCCGTGCTCGAGGCGACCGGCGAGATGGAGGTCGTCGGCGAGGCGGGTGACGGTGAGGCCGCCGTCGAGCTGGCGCGGGCGCTCTCGCCGGACGTCGTGCTGATGGACATCCGGATGCCGCGCCTGGACGGGATCGAGGCGACGCGGCGGCTGGCGGGCCATCGCGTCCTGATCCTCACCACCTTCGGGCTCGACGACTACATCATCGACGCGCTGCGGGCCGGCGCGAGCGGCTTCATCCTCAAGGACGTGCCGACCGAGGAGCTGGTCCGCGCGGTGCGGGTGATCGCGGCGGGCGAGGCGCTCCTCTCGCCCGCGGTCACGCGCCGGCTGCTCGACCGCGTCGGCCGCCGCCTGCCGGCGAGCGCGACGACGGCGCCGGCGGCGTTCGCGGAGCTGACCGAGCGCGAGCGCGAGGTCTTCGAGCTGCTCGCGCGCGGCCTCAGCAACGCCGAGATCGCGGAGCTTCTGGTGGTCGGCGACGCGACCGTCAAGACGCACGTCTCCAACGTGCTGATGAAGCTCGGCCTGCGCGACCGCGTGCAGGCGGTCGTGCTCGCCTACGAGAGCGGCCTGATCGCCCCCGGCACCTCCGCCTGACGGCGGAGGCCAGCCGCCAGGATCCGCCGCCGGCCGGAGTCGACGATCAGCCCCGGCGGCGATGACAGCGCGGCCGCTGCGGGCGAGAATCGGCTGCGATGGATGACTCCATCATCGTGACGGACGGCCTGACCAAGCGCTTCGGCGAGCGCGTCGCCGTCGACGGCGTCAGCCTGTCGGTGCCGCGCGGCTGCGCCTACGGCTTCCTCGGGCACAACGGCGCCGGCAAGACGACGACGATCCGGATGCTGCTCGGGCTGACGCGCCCGGACGCCGGCACGATGCACCTGCGCGGCTTCGCGGTTCCCGGCCAGCGCCGCGAGGCGCTCGCGCGGGTCGGCGCGATCGTCGAGGAGCCGCGCTTTCACCACCACCTCAGCGGCCGCGAGAACCTGCGGCTGCTGGCCGCCGTGCGCGGGCCCGAGACCTTCGAGCGGATCGACTCGGCGATCGACCGCGTCGGCCTGCGCGAGCGCATCGACGAGAAGGTCGGGCGCTACTCCCAGGGCATGCGCCAGCGGCTCGGGATCGCACGCTGCCTGCTCGCCGACCCGGAGCTCTTGATCCTCGACGAGCCGACCAACGGCCTCGACCCCGCCGGCATCCTCGAGTTCCGCCAGCTGATCCGATCGTTCGTCGCCGAGGGCCGCACGGTGTTCCTCTCCTCGCACCTGCTCGACGAGGTCGAGAAGACCTGCGAGGCCGCCGCGATCATCGACGCCGGCAGGATCGTCAGCGCGGGCGCGATCGCCGAGCTGGCGGGCGGCAGCCGCGCCGAGCTGATCATCGAATGCGACGAGCGCGACCGCGCGCTGGCGCTGCTCTCGGGCGCGGCGGAGGTGCTCGGCGCGGAGCGCACGCCCGCCGGGCTGCGGCTGGCGCTGCGCGCCGCCGACGCCGCGGCCGAGCTCAACCGCCGGCTCGTCGAGGCGGGCATCGCGGTGTCGCGCCTTGAGCCCGTCCGCAGCACGCTCGAGGAGCGCTTCCTCGAGGTCACCTCGCGCCTGCAGGGGACCGCATGAGCACGACGATCTTCGTGGCGATGGTCCGCGCGGAGCTGCTGCGGATCCGCCGCCGCCGCTCGATCATGGCGATCGCCGCGTTCTTCACGGTCGGCGTGATCGTGATCTATTTCGCCATCAGCGAGATCCAGCATCTCGCCGACTCCGGGCGCTACGGCCCCGCCGGTGGTATCGACAACTTCAACCGCGCAACGGTGATCCTGTCGATCTTCTTCGGGTCGCTCTCGGCGATCCTGATCGGCACCGAGTCGGGCACGACCGACACCTCCAGCGGCGTCTTCCGCGACGTCGTGGTGACCGGTCGCGAGCGTCTGTGGCTGTTCGCCGTGCGCGTGCCGGCGGCGCTGATCGTGACGCTGAGCCTGTGCGTGCTCGCGCTCGCCGTCTCGCTCGCCGCCGGCTACGGCTTCGCCGGCGGCCTCCCCACCCCGAGCGCGAGCTATGCGCTCGACTCGGTGGCGTGGGTCTGCGCGGCCGAGGCCCTGCTGTGCGTGATCGCCGTGGGCCTCGGCTCGCTGACGGGCTCGCGCGCGGCGTCGCTGACGGCGCTGATCGGCTGGCAGGTGATCGCGGGCCGCCTGCTCGCGATGATCACCTTCCTCGGCTCCGCGCGCGATGTGATCCCCAACATCGCGCTGGGGGCGCTGAAGCCGGGCGAGGCGCTCCCTGACACCAACGGTCTGACGATGAGCGCCGGCCTCGCGATCGTGATCCTGGCGATCTGGCTGCTGGCGTGGATCGCCGCCGGAGCCTGGCGCACGCGCACCCGCGACGCCTGAGGGCCGCGCGCGCGTCGCCCGCATGGGAGCGCGTGCGCCCCGCGCCGGCAGGGTGCTCGCGGCGCCTTCGCCGGCGCCGCGAACACCCATCGCTCAGCCGGCTCGCCGGCGGCCCTTCGCCAGGTTCGCGCCCGCTGCCAGCAGCGCGAGCGCCGCAAGCACGAGGGCGACGATCGCGAGCGTGTCCGAATTCGAGCTCGGCGCCGCCGCGGCGGTCGCCTGCCCGGTCGGCACGAAGCCCGGCGTCGGCCCCGCCTCGTTGCCGGCGACGTCCTCGATCACACCGCCGGCCCCGGTGATGTTGATCGTCGGCGCCGGGTAGGTCGCCGACGGCGGCCCGATCCAATAGGCGTTCTGGCCGTTTGAGTAGAACTCGACGGTCTTGAACGTGAGCGAGTGCCCGGCCAGGTTGGCGGGGATCGTCATGTCGATCGGGAACTGCACGAAGTAGCCGTTGTCGAGCCGCCCGAGGGTCGAGCGATCACCGGTCCAGGTGATCTCGGAGACAACCTGGTTGACAGGCCCGTCGGGGGTCTTCAGCGGAGTCTTCAGTGTCGTGATGGCCTCCTTCGCGCTCCACCCGGGGATATTTGCGACGTCGACGTCGGTGAAGCCTGGCGGCATCTGCATGACGACCTTGTAGGCGTAGGCGCCCGGCTGCTCGCCGGGCACGCGGACGTTGACCGTGACGAACGCGCCGGCCGGGATCTCGTTCGGATGCAGGCTGATGTGAGCCGCCGCGGCCGCCGGCAGCATGAGCAGGCCGGCCGTCGCGAGCGCAATCACGAGTCGCTTCATTCGCTCCTCCTTCGGTTCGTTGGCTGGGCTACCGCGGCTGCGCGGGCTGCGGAGGCCCCCGTCCGGCGAGCGAGCAGGCGAGGAGGTTGCGGGGAACCAGCGCATGCTGGAGGGGCGCGCGCGGCAGTGGCGAGCCGGCGCCGGTGCGCGCGCGCTGGCGGCGCCGCCGACGCGAGAGGCGTGCCACGAGCGCCTCGCCCGGGTAGCGCCTGAGCGCGAGCAGCGCCCAGAGCAGAAGCGCGGGCGCCAGGAACAGGGCCGGCTGAAGCAGCACCGGCGTCCTCATCGCGCGGGCACCTGCAGCGTCACCGTGTATTGCTGGAAGAGCGAGACACGGTCCGTGATCGTCACGGTCCAGGTGCCGGCCGGCGACAGGATGGCGTCAGGGACCGTGTAATGGCCGGGGCCTGTCGGGAACGCGGACTCGACCAGCGGGCCGATCTGCTTGGAGGGGAGTGCTGCGGTGACGGTGAACTGCTTGGTCGAGAGGTACGGCGCGCCGGTCGTGGCGCTGATCAGATACAGGTGCATCTGGTAGACGCCGGCCTGGTCGGGCGCGATGATCGCCTCGAGCTCCGCCGGCCCGAGCCGAACGTTGTCCTGGAACGGGCCGTTCGCCGCGTCGATCGGCGGGGCGAAGGCGACAAGGGCCGCAGTGACGCCAAATACGGACGCCATCGCCGCGAGCTCCCCGCGCGTCGACCGGCGCAGGAGCACGCCGGCCTCCCCTGGCGTCGAACGGGCCGCCAGCAGCCGCCGTAGCGCCGGGATGACGCGCTCGCGGTTGATCGCGCCGAGGCCGACCAGCAGCCCGAGCAGCCCGGTCTTGAGCAGCACCAGCTCGCCGTAGGTCGAGTGCGTCAGGGCGTTGAAGCTCCGCACGTCGATATAGGCCTGGACCGTGCCCGTCAAGACGAGCGCGCCGACCGCGGCGAGGGCGATCGGCGAGAAGCGCGCGAGCACGTCAACCAGAACGCCCGTGCGCGCCGGCGGCTCGACCGTCCGCGTCGCCAGCGGCAGCGCGAAGACGATGCAGGCGATCCCGCCAACCCAGACGCTCGCCGCGAGGACATGGAGGGCGTCAGCCGGAAAGAACGCCCAGACCGGCGACTGGATCGACGCGTGTCCCGCCAGCGCCGGCGTCAGCACCAGGTACGCGCCGACCGCCGCGAGCCACAACCTGTAGGCGCGACGGCGGCGCAGCGCCAGACCGCTGAGCGAGAGGGCGAACAGCAGGGCCTTGATGCCCCAGACCCAGCCGAAGCGACTCCCCAGGATGTTCGAGACGATCGATGATTTGACAGACGCCCACAGCGAGAGCCCTGACGCCTCAGCACCCTGCAGGAGGATTCCGAGCACGCTCACGATCACACCGAGCGCAAGCCCGCCCGCCAGCAGCAGCCAGGCGCGCCGCTCGAAGGCCCCGCCGAGCAGGGCCGGCGGCACCACGACCGTCAGGAACAGCAACACGCCGACGACCAGCGCGATCGCGAGGTAGTCGAGTGCGCGCACGGCGCCGAAGGCGACGTTCGTGACCGCGCCCGCGCGGTTGCGGTTGATCAACCCCGCGACGCTCTGTACCGAGCGCGAGGCGTGGCCGATATTGAAGACGAGGCCGCCGTAGACGATGTGGGTGTCGGCCGATATCACCCGGTAGGTCCCGGTGTAGGTGCCGTCGGGGAGGTGGCGGGGCAGGCCCACCCCCATCCAGTGCTCGTTGCCGTCGGGGTGGCCGACGTCGCCGTCGTCGACCTCGACGCCGGCGCCGTTGTAGACCCGGACGGCGCCGAGCGTGCCGCCAACGGCCTGGTTGAACTCGAATATCACCTCTCGAGGAGTGCTCTGGACCGTCACTCCCGTCTGCGGTTGCGTACCGAGCAGCAACGCGTGCGCCGAGGCTGCGGCGGGGGCAATCGCGGTGGCGCCGAGCGCCACAGCGATCGCGACTATGAAGGTTCGTCGATGGTGGGACATGGCTCCTGCCCGGAGTTGAAGGGGACGTGCGCGCCCCTCCCGCTCAGGCGGAGCGCGTCAGCTCACGAGGGCCGGCCGCGGCGGCGGCCGCGTCGCGAGGGCGCATGCCAGCAGCGCGCTGCCGCGGGGCACCAGCGCCCAGGGGGCGCGCCCGGCGGGTGCGCAGAGCGCCGGCGACGCGCCCCGGCGACGCACTCCGCGGCGGCGGGCGGCGAGGGCCGCGATCTGGCGCTCGCCCGGATAGCGGCGCACGAGCATCACCAGCGCCAGCGCCAGCGCCGGCGCGAGGAACAGCAGGCCGCTCACCAGGCCTCCCGCGGGGGCCCGCCGGCCCCGCCGCGGCGGCGGCGGACCACGATCACCAGCGCTGCGCCGCCGATCACGACCACGATGAGCGCAATGATCGCACCAATCGGGAAGGAGAACCCCTTCTCGGCGTTCCAGTAGAGCTGCCCGTAGAGGTATCCCTTGGTGGCTCCGACCTGGACCGGGACGTACCAGTCGAATACGAGCGTGCGGCGGTGGACGTCGGTGACGATCTGGGGCGTCTGCAGACCGAGCCAGTGGATCCGGTGGTCGTGCCAGATGTAGGTGCCGTTGTGGGCGAGGGTGAGCCAGTGCACCGGGTAGCCGCTGGTGGTCGCCGACGCCGGCACATTCGCGTAGTCCGCGAGGAAGCTCTGGTTGAGGTAGTAGGCCTGCGAGGTGGTGTTGACCTGCACGGTTCCGTTCGCGAGGATCTGCGCGTAGGGCCCGCCGCCGTAGGACACGTTGCGCTGGTCCTGGGGGTAGCCGAAGACGGTCACCGTCTGGTGGCTGTGGTTGATGAGCTCGATCTCGTCATTGCGGTCGATCACGCGCCAGAGCACGCCTGCGACGACCGGGTGCTCCGCCCGCAGCAGCGTGGTGTAGCGGGTGTCGGTGACGTCGGGGGTCTGGGTGACGGCCGCGCGGGCGGCCGGCGCGAGCGCGAGCAGCGCCAGCGCGAGGGCGGGCAGCAGGCGGCGGGCCATCGCGGCGAATGTTATTGGCGTCATGGTCGAGCTCGCGCCGGCTGGGCGATCGACTTGCAATACGCGAAAGGTCCGGCTTAGCCGTGTTACCGCACCATAAAGCTTGTTTTATGAAGCGTTATGGCGAACTCGCGGCGTAAGGCTTCATTTGGCAAGCCTTACGCCCGCCTTCGTCGGGGCCGCCTGCCAGCCAAGCACGCGGCGGCGATCCGCGCCCCGACGTAAGATCCCCGCCGGTGAGCCGGGAAGCCTGGTCGGCACCTTCGCCTGCTGCCATGACACCGCTCCCGCCACCGCGATGCGCCGACTGACCTCCCCGCTATCGGCGTGGCGGCGCGAGGAGCTGCGCACGAACCTCTGGTTGGTGCCTTCGCTCGAGGTCCTGCTCGCCGTGGTGCTGTTCGCCGGCACATACGCGCTCGACCGAGCCGCCTACAACCACGACTTCACGCTGCCGTCGTTCGTGATCGAGGGCAGCGCCGACGGCGCCCGCCAGCTGCTGACGACCGTGGCCGCGGCGGTCATCACGGTCGTCGGCGTCGTCTTCTCGATCATGATCGTCGCGCTGACGCTCGCCTCGACGCAGTTCGGCCCGCGGATGTTGCGCAACTTCATCCGTGACCGTGGCACGCAGCACACCCTCGGCATGTTCGTCGCCACCTTCGTCTACGCGATCCTGGCGCTGGTCTCGATCGGCGGCGGTGCCCACGGCAGCTTCGTCCCGCACATCTCGATCACGGTCACGCTTCTGGCGCTCGTGCTCGACATGGGCGTGCTGATCTACTTCATCAACCACATCACCACCTCGATCCAGCTGCCGCAGGTGATCGCGGGCATCGCCCGCGACCTCGCCGGCGCGATCGGCGCCGAGGGCATGCGCGGGGACGCCGCGCCGAGCGCAGAATCGAGCCCTTCGCTCGCGGAGATCGAGCGCCAGATGGAGCAGTCGGGCGGCGTCGTGCGCACCGCACACAGCGGCTACCTCCAGTTCGTCCGCTACGACACGCTGGTGGCGATCGCAAGCGATGCCGACGCCGTGATCCGCCTTCACTACCGCCCCGGACACTTCCTCGTGCAGGGCCACCCGCTGGCCACCGTCTGGCCGGTGCACGCGACCGAGCGGGTCGCGCGGAGCCTCGAGCGCGGCCACCTCACCGGGCCCTACCGCACGCTCGCGCAGGACCTCGCCTTCGCCGTCGACCAGCTCGTCGAGATCGCGATCCGGGCGCTCTCGGCCGCGGTCAACGACACCTTCACGGCGCTCACCTGCATCGACTGGCTCGGCGAAAGCCTCTGCAAGATCGCGGCCGAGTGGTCGCCGACGCAGGTCCACCGCGACCAGCGCGGCCAGATCCGCGTCATCTCCGCCGCGATCAGCTACCAGCGGCTCGTGGAGCGCGCCTACGAGAAGATCCGCCAGGCAAGCCGCGGCATGCCCGCCGTGATGATCCGCCAGCTCGACGCGCTGGCGAAGGTCATGGAGTACACGACCACAAGCGCGCAGCGCGACGTCCTGATCGAGCAGGCGGAGCGGATTCAGACCGCGAACGAGGAGTCGGTGCCCGAGCCCGCCGACCGCGCCGACGTCACGCGCCGCTATCAGGCTGTACTGGCGGGGCGTGCGGCGGCGGAGGCGGCGGCGGGCTGAGCGCCTGATCGGCATCCGCGCCGTCCGCGGCCGCGCGTGCGCCGGGGCGCCCGAGCAGCACCCACGCGCTCGCGGCGGCGAGCAGCACGCCGCAGAGGACCCAGCCGAGCGCCGCGGTGCTGAGGCCGACGTACTTGAGCCCCGAGGCGAAGATCACGAACGTGATCGCCGGGCGCACGTAGCGGTCAGGCGCGCTCGAGGAAACGAGCGAGCCGATCAGCACGGCCGGGACGCTGCCCAGCACGAGCGAGACCGTGACGCCCAGCTCGACGTGGCCGAAGGCGAGCGCTCCAAGCGCCGCGGCGCCCGTCAGCGGGACCGCCTGGGTGAGGTCGGTGCCGACCAGCTGGTTCGCGCCCAGCATCGGGTAGACGAACAGCAGCAGCACGATCATCAGCGACCCCGAGCCGACCGAGGTCATGCCGACGACGATCCCGCCGAGCATCCCGATCGCGACCGTTCGCAGCGGGTGCGCCGTGACGTGCTCGATCGAAGCGGCGCGCGTCTGCCCCGAGCGGCGGTCCAGCACGTAGCGCAGCACCATCGCGGCGGCACCCACGAGCAGCGCCGCGCCGAGCGCGACCTCGATATGCGACTGGGCCGACTTCGAGTTCCCCATCAGGTGCAGCAGGTAGGCGCCGAGGAAGGCCATCGGCACCGAGCCGAGCACCATCCAGCCCACGAGGCCGCGGTTGACGGTGCCGCGGCGCAGGTGCACGGCGGCGCCGAACGGGCGCATCAGCACCGCCGCCACGAGGTCGCTCGAGATCGCCGTCGACGGCGTGACGCCGAACAGCAGGATCAGCATCGGCGTCATCAGCGCGCCGCCGCCCGCACCGGTCATGCCGACCAGGAGCCCCACGACGGCGCTGCCGAGGATGATGTATGGGTCTACGTGCGTGGGATGGCTCCGTGGACGCCGTTGCGAGCGCAGCGCGTGCTCTGGGGACGCCCGGACCGGCCGGCGGACCGGATGTTGGGTGGCGCCCGCCGGCCCATTAAAGCGATCTTCGCCGACACATCGTGAAATCACCCCTCAACCGCAGACGCAAGCCGCCGGCCCAGCCCAGCGATCTCAGGCCCTACGCCGAGCTCACGGCGGCGGACATCGTGCGCCTGATCCGGGCCGGCAAGCTGAGCTGCGTCGAGGTGGCCACGGCCGCGGTCAAGGCGATCGCAGACGCGGACGACGCGATCGGGGCGTTCGCCGCCAAAGCCGGGAATACCGCAATCGACCGCGCCGAGGAGCTGGATGAGCTGCGCCCCGAGAGCGTCGCGAACCTGCCGCTGTTCGGGGTGCCGGTGGCGATCAAGGACGTCTTTGACACCGCGCAGCTGCCGACCGCCTACGGCTCCCCGATCTACGCCGGCTACCGGCCACGGGCCGATGCGGCGGTGGTGGTGCTGCTGCTCGCCGCCGGCGCCGTGATCGTCGGCAAGACGAAGACGTCGGAGTTCGCGTTCATGCACCCGGCCGACACCCGCAACCCGCTGGTGCCCGAGCGCACCCCGGGCGGCTCCTCGAGCGGCTCGGCGGCCGCCGTCGCAGCGCGGATGGTGCCGCTGGCGACCGGCACTCAGACCGCCGGCTCGATCATCCGCCCGGCCGCCTACTGCGGTGCCTTCGCCCTCAAGCCGAGCTTCGGCGTGGCGCCGCTGGCGGGCGCGCTGCCGACGGCCGCCTCGCTCGACACCGCCGGCGTCTTCGCACGCAGCGTCGAGGACCTCGGGCTGGCGCTCGGCGCGATCTCGGCGGCCCCCGCGGGGATGGGCTCGGCGCGCGCGAGCCGGCCGGTCCCGCCGCAGCCGGCCGCAGTGGCGGAGCGGCCCCGGCTGGGCTTCCTGCGGATCGGCTGGGAGCTGATCGAGCCTGACGCGCGCGGCGCGATCGAGCGCTACCTCCAAGCTGCCACGGCGGCCGGGGCGCAGATCGAGGAGGCCGAGCTGCCGGTCGCGCTCGAGCTGCTCGTCGAGGCGCAACTGACGATTCAGCGGGTCGAGACCGCCGCCGCACTCGGCGCCGAGGCCGACTGGCACGGCGAGCACGTGAGCCCCGCGCTGCGCGCGTTCATCGCCGAGGGACGCGGCGTCTCCGGTGATGAGTACCTGGCAGCGCGGCGCCTTGCCGACGAGCAGCGCTGGCGCTGGAGCGATCGCATCGAGCGCTTCGACGCGGTGCTCGCGCCGAGCACGCTCGGCGTGCCGCCGCTGGGGCTCGAGTCAACCGGGGATCCGCTGCTGTGCCGCCCGTTCACGCTGCTCGGCGGGCCCGCGGTGGCGCTGCCGGGCGCCTTTACGGCCGACGGTCTGCCGGTCGGGCTGCAGCTGCTCGGCGCTCCGCAGCGCGACCGCCGAGTGCTCGCGGTGGCGCAATGGCTCAGCGAGCGCGTTTCGCCGGTCCGCTGAGCGCCGATGCGAGTACAGTCGGTGCATGAGCGAGTACTCAAATCCCGAGTTGGACGCAGAACTGGCCAAGCGCCGGCGCGAGGAGCGCCGAGCGGTGGAGGAGGCCGGCGGCGGTGAGTCCGAAGGCTTCGAGCTCGCAGAGCACGACCTGATCGAGCACGCCTCCCACGGCGACGAGCACTCGACCTCGCGCATCATCCAGGACGCCGAGCCCGCCGAGGAGCTGACCGAGTCCGTCTACGGCGAGGCCGACGAGGAGACGCTCAGCGACTGAGCGCGGTCGCGGTGAGCCACGCGCTCGCCGCCTCGAGCGTGCCGCGATCGATCTCGTGGCCCCCGGCGCTCTCGCGGTACTCGACCTCGAGGCCGCCGGCCGCCAGCGCGGCGTGGGCCGCGCGCCCGAACTCGACGGAGATCACCGGATCGGCGCTACCGTGGGCGATGAAGGCACGCAGCTGCGGGCGGTCGGCAAGCTCGGCCCGCCAGGGCGCAACGGTCGGGATGAACCCGGAGAGCGCCAGCAGCCCGCCTGGCGCCGGGCGCTCGGGATGCAGCGCGAGCGCATAGCTCATCACGGCGCCCTGCGAGAAGCCGCCGATCACGGTGTGCTCCGGAGCGATCGCTGTGCGCAGCCACAGCTCGTCGTGCAGGGCCGCCAGCTCTTCGACGGATGCTGCGAAGGTGGCCGGATCGGGGTAGCCGACGCGCGGCACGACATACCAGTGCCACCCGGGCTGGCCAGGCAGCGCCAGCGGCGCGCGCGGCGCCACCAGGTGCAGGCGCCGGCGCGGATCGAGCGCCTCGCCGAGCCCGAACATGTCGAGCTCGTCGGAGCCGCGGCCGTGATGGAGCACCAGCAGCCCGTCAGGGTCGCCGTCGGCGGCTCGCTCGCGGTAGGCGAGCGCCACCTTCAGCCGCCCTCGACGCGCGCGCGGGCGGCGCGCGCGGCCTCGACGAGCTCGCGGCCACGCGCATGGCGCGGATCGCTCGGCTCCCCGGCGAGATTGAACTCGACGATCGCCGCGGCCGCGCGGACGGCGCCCTCCGCCAGCAGCACGGCCGTCGCCGCCTCGCCGCGAACGCCCCCGCTCGCGTCAGCGAAGGCGTCGGCGGCCAGCGCAGCCACCTCCGCGGCGGCTTCCGCGATCGCAAGCGGCGGGCCGGCTGCGGCGGCCAGCGCCGAGTGCAGGAGCGCCGCCCCTCCCTCCCTTCGCGCCGCGAGCACCTCGCGGTAGGCGTCCATGTCGCGCTCGGCGAGCGCCAGGGCGCCGGCGCGGAGCGCGCTCGCTCGGGCGCTGCGCGCCGAGCGCGCCGGGTCCGCTTCGGCCTCGCGCCGAAGCATCACGGCACACACCATCTCGACCAGAGAGGCCGATAGCGCGCAGGTCCAAGCCGCCGCCGGGCCGGCGCCCGGCACCGGCTCACTCGAGGCGATGCGCTCGAGCAGCTCGCTGAGCGACGAGGTGTCCGCCAGAGCGCCGATGGGCGTCAGCATCGCACAGGGAAGCAGTCGCCGGACTGCGTCAGAGCGCTCGCGCGAGCGCCGCCGATGCCGCTCGCCGCCGCGTTCGCGTCTGGGCGAACTCTCAGCATCGCGTTGGCCTGCTCTGAGTTGCGCGCGGTTGACTGATCTCACGCAGCGCCGGAGCGGCCGGCGCGAAACGGATCGGAGAACGAGATGTCACTGACGCTCATCATCATCCTCAACGCGGCGCTCGATGGCGCGCTGCTCGGCGGCCTGGCATGCGCGCTCGCGCGTCCCGCGCGCCTGACCCCGCATCTGCGGGCCGGCACCGCTGCGCCCGTGCTCGCAACGGCCGTGCGAGCGCCCGCCCGCCGTGGCGCCCGCGCTCAGGGCCCCTCGGACTGGAGCGTGCGCACGTCGCGGGCGACGGCGTAGGGCTGGAACGGGAACAGGTAGCCGACGCGCTCGAACCCGCGCGCGTCGATCAGGTAGATCGCCTGGCTCGAGCCGCCCCGGCCGGGGGCTCCGATCCCGAACTGCCGCCGGAGCGCTGCGAGCGCGGGCCGGGGCCCCACCAGCCAGCTGTATGAGCCGTGGCGAAAGCCGAAGCGCGACGCCGCCGCCGCCACGCGGTGCGCGCTGTCGAGGGCCGGGTCGAGGCTGACGATGTCGAATGCCGGCAGCGCCGTGTCCCCCAGCGCCTGCTCGACGCCGGCGACGAGTCGGCCCTCGCGCGCGGCGGTGTCGTTGCCGCGCGTGTCGAGAAAGGCCAGCAGCACCGTTTGGCCGCGCTGATGTGAGAGTGTGACGCTCGCCCCGGCGCTGTCACGCAGCACGAAGCCGGGCGCCGCGCGGCGGCCGGGCCCCCACACCGCCTGCCCGTGGAACAGAGGCAGCGCGAGCTTCGGTGCCGCGCGTGGTCGCGCGAGCGCCACCACGACGCCCGCAATCACCCCCAGCAGCGCCGCGAATGCCAGCACAAAGCCGATCCGCCGGCGCGACCATGGTCCCCGAGGCGTGGCCTACCGCTCCCGCGGCGCGGCCGCTGCCGGGCGCATCAGCGCCGGCCCGCACCTCGCCGCCAGAGCACCCCGTACCAGATCGCCACCACGATCAGCGTCCCGAGCGGGAGCACCAGCGTCAGGATCGATCCGGTCAGGAAGTGGCTTGCCAGCGGTAGTGCGATTGACTCCATCGTGGCTCCTTCAGGCGGCGCGTTCGGCCGCCATCACAAAAGGTAGAGGACGATGTAGGTGAGCACGCCGAGCCCGGCGAGGTAGCACCAGTAGAAGACGGCGGCGTCCAACCCCGGCTTGATCAGGCGGTCGGGCTCGGAGATGTCGCCGCCGGTCGCCGCCGGCCGCCGCCGCGCGCGCAACTCGGTCGCAACGTGCGTCTCGAGCCAGTAGAGCGCGCCGATCACCGCAAGCAAGTAGAAGCACGTCCAGCCGCAGTACACGCTCGCGTAGGCGCCGGAGGCGGGGCCGAAGTGCTGCGTCGCGTACTCCAGGCACTGCAGCACGACGACCGCTACGCCGAGCGTGAGAGCGCCGCTCGCGGCGCGCAGCCAGCTGCGCTGCTCGCGCGCCAGCATCCGGGCGGCCAGGACCGCCAGCGCCCCGCTGACGAGCGTGCAGATCAGGATCGCGACGCCGTAGCCCTGCTCCGGCCCGACACCCTTGGGGCGCCACATGTGCTCCACGTTCAGCGAGCGCAGATAGAAGTAGGCGAAGACGAACGCGAGGAAGAAGAACGTCGTCGCGCCGGCAAGCAGCCTCCCCGCGAGGTAGAGCTGGCGTGCGCCGACCTCGGGCGGCTCCGGCGGGATCTCGACGCCGAGGGCGACGGCCGGCATGCCGGCGAGGTGCTCTGAGACCTCAGCCATAGCTCAGCCTCCCGCGGGCACGGGCTCGCCGGTGTGCCCGCCCACCGGAATGCCGTAGTCGTAGGGGTCGGAATCGATGACGGGAATCGTCTCGAAGTTGTTGACCGGGACGGGCGTCGGCGTCTGCCATTCGAGCGACTTCGACCGCCACGGGTTGGCCTCGGACGGCCGGCGCACGAGCACGAGCGAGTAGACGGCGTTGGCGATGAAGACGAGCATCGAGGCGCCGAGCAGGAAGGCGTTGATCGAGACCCAGCGGTTGAGTGGCACGAGGTCGGTCGCATAGGTCACGACGCGCCTCGGCATCCCCTTGATGCCAAGGATGAACAGTGGCATGAAGGTCGTGTTGAAGAAGATGAACATCGTCCAGAAGTGGATCTTCGCGAGCCGCGCGTTGAAGCGCAGGCCCGTCATCTTTGGAACCCAGTAGTAGATCGCCCCGAAGAACGCGAAGATCAGCCCGCCCACGATCGTGTAGTGGAAGTGGGCCATCACGAAGAACGAGCCGTGAAGGTCGGTGTCGGTCGGCGCGTCGGAGAGCACGACACCCGACATGCCGCCCACGAGGAAGTTGAACGCCCAAGCCAGGCAGAACAGCATCGGCACCGTGAACGTCGCTTTTCCCTTCCACAGCGTGCCCATCACGCACAGGAAGATGAAACCGGTGGGCACCGAAATGATCTCCGTCGAGAGGATGTAGAAGGGCTTCAGGTCGGCGTTGATGCCGCTGACGAAGAGGTGGTGCTGCCAGACGAAGAAGCTGAGCAGCGACACGCCGAGCATGCCGGCGACGGCGAGGCGGTACCCCCACAACGGCTTGCGCACGAACACCGGCAGCAGCTCGAGCACGATGCCGAAGCCGGGCAGCGCGAGCACGTAGACCTCGGGGTGGCCGAAGAACCAGAAGAGGTTCTCGAACAGGTACGAGCTGCCCCCACCGGCGGTGACGAAGAAGCTCGTGCTGATCGTGCGGTCGAAGGCCGCCATCAACAGCGTCGCGATCAGCGTCGGCGCCGCCAGCACCATCAGGGCCGAGGTCGCGATCACCGACCAGCAGAAGATCGGCAGACGCGACCAGGTCAGCCCCGGCGCTCGCATCGTCACGATCGTCGCGATCATGTTGAGGCCGAGCAGCGCCATCGAGACCCCGACCAGGGCGAAGAAGATGATGTAGGAGTCCATCCCCATCACGGCCTGGTCGTTGAGCGGCTCGTAGCCGGTCCAGCCGGTCGGGAAGCCACCGAAGAAGATCGTGGAGGTGAGGATGAAACCGGCCGCCATCAGCAACCAGAAGGTCAGAGCCTCGATCCTCGGGAAGGCCATCCGCCTGGCGCCGATCATCAGCGGCACGAAGTAGTTCGCGAACGGCCCCAGGATTCCCGAGGTCATCATCCCCATCATCATCGTGCCGTGCATGCCGACCAGCGACAGGTACTGATTGGGGCCGACAAACGTCGGCGTCGGGTTCAGCAGCTCGACCCGGATCAGCATCGCGTTGAGCGCCGCGATGAAGAGGAAGAAGCCGATGCCCAACAGGTACTGGATGCCGACGACCTTATGGTCGGTGCACAGGCCGAGGTAGCGCGTCCAGCCGTGGCCCTCTTTCTCGCGCAGCGACGGGGGGCGGCCGAGCAGCCGCGCGGCCGGGTAGTTGAGGAAGCCGAGGCCGGCCAGGAAGCCGACCACGCCGAGCACATAGGCGAGCAGCAGCGAGACGTCGCTCTCGTCGACTTCCGGCTGGTAGTAGTAGCTGGCTCCGGTGACCTGGTGGCCGAGGAACCAGCCGAGGTAGTAACCCCCGATGCCGAGCAGCACCGCCGTCAACAGGTTGAAGCCGATCAGCCGGCGCCACAGCGGCTGCTGGGGCACGGCGACGGACGCTGCGCTGGTACTCATGTCAGCTACCCCTCCCACTGGGCTCGGGGGCGTAGGTGGTGGCATACGGAGGCAGGTCGTGCACGACCGGGGCAAACACAGCCTGCTGCTGCTTGATCCAAGCCTGGAACGCGGCGGGGCTGACAACGTGTCCGGTGTCGAACATGTATCCGTGCCAGATGCCGCAGAGCTCCGAGCAGCGGATGCTGAAGGACTCCTCCTTGGTCGGCTTGACGAACGCCACGTTGTCGACCTGCGGGTTCGCGTCGGCCTTGACGCCGAGCTGGTAGGCCCAGAAGGAGTGGATCACGTCGAGTGAGGTGACGTGGAACTCGATCGTCGTGTCGACGGGGATCACCAGGTGGGGCGTCTCGATGCCGCCATAGCTCGGGTAGCGGTAGGTGAAGGCCCACTCCTGCGCGATCACCTGCACCTGCAGCTTCTTGCCGGACGGTACGAAGGCCGGATTGGGCCCCTCGCCGGCTCCGGCGCCGTCGCCGACCAGCTCGACGGTGCCGAAGGCCGCGAGCGCGAGCACGAGCGTCGAGGTGATGACGATCCACCACGTCTGCACGCGCGCATCGCTGCGGATCGCCGGCCCCTCCAGCACGCCGCCGGGCTCCTGGCGGAAGAAGGTGACCGCGTAGGCCAGGTAGAGGACGACGAGCAACAGGACCGGCGTCGCGACGCCGGCAAGAACCGTCGTGTCGGTCTGGTGGCCGGAGGCCTGCACGCTCCCGGTCCCCGGCGAGAGCAGCGGACCGAGCAGCACGACCACGAGCGGCGTCGCGATGACGCTGGCCAGGATCCAGAGCAGCATCAGCCGCCTGAAGTGGTTGGGCTCGCTCATCGGCTACACCACGTCCAGGAAGCCGTCCATGTACCCCAGCGTCTGCATCGGGCCGCCGAAGTCGAACAGCGTGCCCGCGGCGCACGGCACGAAGCACTGCCAGCGGTAGCGGCCCTTCTTGCCCGTGCGGAAGGTGAAGGTGATCGTGTGGTGGTCGAACGACAGCCCGCACGGCGCGTAGCTGCACGGGTTCTTGGCCGTCGAGGAGACTCCGACGAGCGGCACGAAGACGCCCAGCTGCGGCACCACGAACGTGTGCGAGGCGTCGTCAGGATTGATCGCGCGCATCGTCTTGCCGTCGACGGTCATGACACCGCCGACGGTCCCTTCGACCTCGGCGAGGAACGGGTTGCGAAGCCCGGAGTCGCCGTCGTACTGGTAGATCGTCACGTGCACGAGCGAGTGCGCCGGGAGCGTGAAGATCGTGCTGTGCACCCAGTGCCCATGGCTCTGCACGAGGTAGGAGACCCAGTCGGGGTGCTCCGGGCTGTACACGGGCCCGACTGCGGCGACGGTCTCGAGCGTCAGGTTCGCGCTCTTCGTCGACCCCGAGCCGCTCGTCGGCGCGGTCACCGCGCCGGGGAGTTGGGTCGCCCAGACCGAGATGTACAGGCCGATCAGCGCGCCGAAAACGGCGACCGCGACGACCACAGCTGCGAGCCTCTTGCCCAACCCGGACCCCTCCCCTCGGATGCCGATTTCGCGACTGTACCCCGCTGCGCGGACGGTTGGTGAATATTCACGTTAGAGAATCCTTAAGACCGGATAAAGCCCAGCGCTCGCCGCCGCACTCGATTGCAGTGGCGGTGCCCGCGGGACGCCATCGCTCGGCGCCGCAGGCCGCGGCATCGTAAGCTGCGCCGCGTGCTCGCGCTCGCGCCAGGAACGCGGAACGGGGACGGACGCGGCGGCCGTTGGCGGCGCGGTGCTTGCTAGCGCGATCTGGCGGGAGTGGGCCGTGGACCCCGCCTCGACCCTGACGGCGATCGTCGCGCTGTTGTGGTGGCAGGGCGGGCGAGGCGTGCAGGCCTCGCAGGGGCGGCGGCGCAGCGCGGCCTTTTGGGGCGGCATCCTCACGCTCGTCGTCGCGCTGAACTCGCCGCTCGACGTCGAGGCAGACCACTTCTTCTGGGTCCACATGGTCCAGCACGTGCTGCTGCTGACGGTCGCACCGCCGCTGCTGGTTCTGTCGCGGCCGATGCCGCGGGTGCTGCGCGCCCTGCCGCGCGGGACGCGGCTCGCGCTCGTCCGCGAGGTTCGCCGCGGCCGCGCCGGCGCGCCGCTGCGCTGGCTCGCTCGCCCGTGGGTCGCATGGTGGTGCTTCTGCGTGGCGATGCTCGCCTGGCACGTGCCGGTGCTCTACGACACGGCGCTGCGCCACCAGCCGGTACACGACCTCGAGCACCTCACCTACATCGGCTCCGGCATCCTCTTCTGGAACCACGCGCTGGCGGTGCCGCCCTTCGCGAACAGCCTCACCTGGCCGCGTCGCACCGCCTATGTCACCGGCGCGATGATCGCCGGCTGGGTGCTGGCGATCACACTGGCGGTCGCCTCCCACCCGTTCTACAGCTTCTACGCGCAGCGACTCGATCGCCTCGGCGGCATCTCGCCGCTGACCGACCAGCAACTCGCAGCGGGCGTGATGTGGGTGCCCGGGTCGGTCACGTTCACGATCGCGATCGTGCTGGCGGTGTATCACTGGCTCGAGCCCGCCAAACGCGGGGCGCCGCCTCCCCCGGTCCGCTCGACCGTCGCCTGAGACCGCTCAGCGCCGGCGGCGTCCTCCGGCCGCGGCCGCGTCCGCAGCCTCGGTGTCGACAGCGATGTTGACGGTGCCGCAGCGCCCGCAGCGGACGCGGACCTTCTTGGTCATCGCAAGCGGATGCATCCCCGTCGCGAGCAGGTTGGCGCAGCTCACGCAGAGGTAGTCGTCGCCGCCGTTGCCGCGGAACACCGGCCGGGAGGGATCGTCCTGGACCGCGGTGCCGCCGTCGAAGGGCACCTCGCCCGGGCGGATCTCGCGCATCGTGATGCTCGCCATCGCGTGCGCCGGCTCAGAGGGCGGACAGCTTCCCAGCGAAGTCGTTGATCATCGCGTCGAGCACACCCTGGACGACACCCTCACCCATCGACGCGGCCTTGCCGGTGATCTGCGCGTTGGTATGGATCGTGCCCCCGCCCTCGCTCAGGACGAACTCGACACTGGCATTGGCGTGTCCCTGCCCGCCGGCCTCGCGCGACTTGACCGCGAGCAGCACGCGATGCGCGGCGGCGTCCTGCTCGGCGACATCGACGGTGCCTGTGAAGGTCAGTGACATGGCGCCCATGCGGACGACGATCTCGGCCTTGCAGGAGTCCGGCCCCGTGCGCTCGATCACGCGGCCGCCCTCGACGCACGGGATCACCCGCTCGAGGTCGAGCACCATCGCGTAGGCCTCCTCGATCGGCCGGGCGGTGGTGAAGCTGTGATCGAGCACGACGGCCATGACGCTGTCTCCTTGGCTGGTTGGGAGCCGGGCGGGGACTACTATAGGACGCCTCGCGTGTCGACCCACGGGACCCACAAACTCGGACCGGCCAGCGGCGCGCTGCGCTTGCGGACCGGCCGTACGGGCGCGGTCGCGCGGGCCGGGCACGACCTGCTGATCGAGGTCGGAGACTGGGAGGCGACGCTCGAGCTAGCCGGGGAGGCGACGACGCTGACGCTGCGCGCCGACAGCACCTCGCTGAAGGTGCTCGAGGGGACCGGCGGCATGATGGAGCTCGGCGACGACGACAAGGCGAACATCGTCCAGACGATCGACGAGGAGGTGCTGAGCCGCCGCGACATCGAGTTCCACTCCACCGCGGTCAGCGCCGACGGCGACCGCTACCACCTCGGCGGCGAGCTGACGCTCGCCGGGCAGACTCACCCGATCTCCTTTGAGCTGGAGGCCCCAGCCGGCGGCAGGCTCCTCGCGAGCGCCGTGATCAAGCAGACCGACTGGGGGATCAAGCCCTACACGACCCTGTTCGGCGCGCTCAAGGTCGCCGACGAGGTCACCGTCTCCTTCGACGGCGAGCCGCTCGGCGCCGGCTCCGAGCCCGAGCCCTAGCCCTTGTAGACCGACTGCGCGTCGAGGCCGCCCTCGACGCCGGCCGGCAGCTCCCCGGTGCCGTGAGCGTAGAGCGCGAGGTCGGCGATCGTGCGCAGCTCACCGTCGCCGGACCACGCCCCGTCGACCCAGCGCAGCGACTCCGGCGGCGCCTGCAGCGCCGCGCCCGCCAGCAGCTGGGCCTTGTCGCGGATCTTGCCGGCGGCCACGCCAACGGCGGCCGCGGTCGCCTCCGACGGACTGGTGTTGAAGCCGTGGCCGACGCCGAAGCGGTCGGTGTCAGCGACGACGACCTTGACGTCGAGCGGCGGCACGCCCAGCTCCTCGGCGACGATCGCAGCGTATTGCGGCTCCCTGCCGTCGGACTCGCTGGTCAGGCTGAGCACCATCTTCCCGGTCGGGTGCACGCGCAGGAAGACTGCGCGGTAGGCCTCGTTAGCCACGGCTCGATCTCCTCCTCGACGGTGTTTGGCTGATCATCGCTGACTCCCCGCGGTGCGCTCGCGCGCCAGGCGCTCGCGCTCCTGGTGCGCGCTCAACGCGTTGTGCGCCTCGAGGTCACAGAAGCTGGGCTGCGGGCCCCCGAGCGGGTGCGGGGGCACCGCCGGGCGCTCACAGCCAGGGTAGATACAGATCTTCGCCGGCTCGCTCATCGCTGGCCGCTGGCTGCCGACCAGCCCGGAGTCGTCCTTCCGCGCGCCGGCCCGTAGCCGCTCGGCATCGCCACCGAACTGCCGGCGACCGGCGTTGCGCTCGCCCACGGCTCATCCTCGTCAGGCGGTGCTGGCGCCGCGGCTACGGGCGACCCGCGGCGGCTCGCCCTGGGCTCGGCGATCGCATCGACGACCTCCCCGAGCGCGTCGAAGCTGTGCCCGCTGACGAGCGCGTCGCAGTGCGGCAGCGCCGCCAGCATGCCGGCGGCGGCCACGCTGAAGCCGGCGGCTGCGACGCGCGGATTGACCCACACGACGCGATGCGCGAGCCGGCGCAGCCGCGCCATCTCGCGCCCCACGAGCAGCGGGTCGCCGCGCTCCCAGCCGTCGGAGAGGATCACGATCACGGCGCCGCGCGCCATGCCGCGGCGCCCGTGGCGGTCGTTGAACGCCTTCAGCGCGTCGCCGATTCGCGTGCCGCTCGACCAGTCGGGCGCCGCCTCTGCCGCGCGCTGGATCGCGCGCTCGGGGCTGCGCGTGGCGAGCGCCTTCGTCAGCCGCGTCAGCCGCGTCGCGAAGACGAACACCTCGGCGTCCGGGCCGCTGCCCGCGGCGCACGTCAGCAGCTGCACGTAGGCGCGCGCATAGGGCTCCATGGAGCCCGAGATGTCGCACAGCATCACCAGGCGGCGACGATGGACGCGCCGGCGGCGCCGCGCCAGCGCGATCGGGTCACCGCCGGTGCGAAGGCTCGAGCGCAGCGTCCGGCGCATGTCTAGCCGCCCACCGCGCCGGCCCTTCTCGTAGCGGCGCGTGCGCCGCAGCGGCGTCGCCAGTTGGAGGGTCCGCATCAGCCGGTAAAGCTGCGCCAGCTCCTGCGGCTCGAGTGCCTCGAAGCGCTTTCCTCGCAGGAGCTCCTGCTCGCTCGCGAGCGTCGGCACCATAGCCTCGGGGCCGGCTTCGGCCTGCTCACTGCGCCGAGGGGCGCTCGACGGCTCACCGCTCGGCGGATCCTCCGCGCCGTCGGGGCGCGGCGGGGCTTCGCGGCGGGGAGGCTCGCGCTCGTCGGTCGGCGCCGGGGCGGTGCGCGCAGGCTCGAGGCCGGCGTCGGCCCGCTCGTGCGCGGGAGTCCCGAAAACGGCAGCGAACACGGCGTCGAACGCGGCGAGGTGCGAGCGGTCGGTGACGAACAGCGCACGGGCGGTCCAGTAGAGCTGGCGGCGCGCGACCGGCTCTACGAGCGTGAGCGCGCGCGCGAAGTCGGCAGCGCGCTCGGGCGTGCTCGGCACGCCCGCCTCGTGTAGCCGGCGGCTCAGCGCGGCAGCCAGCGGCGGCAGGTCGAGCGCCACCATCTCGACCGCGAAGGCGCGCTCACTCACCGGCGCCCACCAGCTGCTCGAGGCCGCCAGCGCGGATCACCTCCTGGTCCTCGCTGTACTTGAGCACCGAGCCGAGCGTCATGTCGATCGCGGCGGCGTCGAGGCGCTCGATGCCGAGCACGCTGAGCGCCGCCAGCCAGTCGATCGCCTCGGCGATTCCGGGCGGCTTCTGCACGTCGCTCTCGCGCATCCGCGCGACGGCGGCGGCGACCGCGACCGCCAGCGTCTCCGAGGAGCCGGCGACGCGGCGGCGCACGATCTCGACCTCGCGCTCGGGGCTGGGGTAGGCGATCCAGTGGTACAGGCAGCGGCGCTTGACGGCGTCGTGGAGGTCACGCGTGCGGTTGGAGGTCAGGACGATGATCGGCGGGTGCGTCGCGCGGATGGTGCCGAGCTCCGGGATCGTCACGCTCGCCTCCGCCAGCAGTTCGAGCAGGAAGGCCTCGAACTCGTCGTCGGCCCGGTCGATCTCATCGATCAGCAGCAGCGCCGGACGCGGACCCGGATGCTCGAGCGCGCGCAGCAGCGGCCGGCGGATCAGGTAGTCCGAGCCGAACAGCTCCTCCTCCCCGAGTTGCTCGTCGCGCGAGTCCGCGAGGCGGATGCTGAGCAGCTGGCGCGGATAGTTCCACTCGTAGAGCGCCTCCGCGGAGTCGATTCCCTCGTAGCACTGCAGGCGGATCAGCGGCGTGTCGAGCACGCTCGCGAGCGCCTTCGCGGCCTCGGTCTTGCCGACGCCGGGCTCGCCCTCGAGCAGCAGCGGCTGCGGCAGGCGCAGGCTCAGGAACATCGAGGTTGCGAGCCCCTCATCGACCAGGTAGTCGACCTTCGCGAGCGCCCGCGCGAGCGTCTCGACGTCCGGCACCAGCCGGCGGATCTCGCCGCTGGCCTCGCCCGTCACTTCGCGCGGGCTCATGCGGCGCGACTCGCTCGCGTCTGGTCGAGCAGCGCCTCGTAGTCGGCGTCGGTGTCAACGTCGCGCGGCAGCGGTCCCGCTATCGCGACCTCGACGACCTCGCCGGCGCGGGCCTCGAGCAGGCGCCAGACGCCCTTGTCGCCGTGCAGAGCGGCGAGCTCGCCGAAGACGCTGCGGTGAAACGCGATCGGATGCCCGCGGCCGTCGTCGTAGCGGCAGAGCGCTAGCGGCGCCTCGCCGCGCCCGGCGAGCAGCTCGGCGACGGTCGCGGCGCTGACGGCGGGCTGGTCGCCGAGCATCAGGACCAGCACGTCGCAGCGCTCATCGACCGCGCCCAGGGCGGCGGCGATCGACGAGGAGCAGCCATCGCCGTAGGCCTCGTTGACGACCACGTCGGCGCCGGTCAGATCGACGCACGCGCGCACCGCGCCGGCAGAGCCGCCGATCGCCACGACCAGCTGGTCGAAGTCGCATTCGCGCGCGACGCCCACGACGTGCCCGAGCAGCGTGCCCGAGCCGTATCGCAGCAGCTGCTTGGGGCGGCCCAGGCGCGTCGAGGACCCGGCGCCGAGCACGAGCCCGGCCACGAATTGCTCAGGCAAGCTCGCCCGCCTGCTCCAGGCGCGCGAGGAACTGATCCCGGCAGCCCTCGCAGCAGAAGTAGATCGTGGCGCCGTCGTGCTCAAGCGACGGCGTCCCGGCGACCGCGGCGACGCTCATGCCGCAGATCGGGTCGACGGCGAGTGCCGGCGCCGGCGCCTGGTGCGC
>Ga0182024_10004001_pt1 | contig 34385 bp, 28 predicted proteins | sample P32metaG_FD_120480 | JGI IMG/M metagenome (GOLD analysis project Ga0182024, IMG submission 120480) | Permafrost microbial communities from Stordalen Mire, Sweden - P3-2 metaG (Illumina Assembly) | ecosystem: Environmental > Terrestrial > Soil > Wetlands > Permafrost | place: Sweden: Stordalen...
CGGTCTGACCCTGCACGGCCCCAGTGGTCTCGGCCTCGGAAAGCACCGACTCATGGCATTGACCTGCCATTAGGACATCGACTGAGGAAGCTCAGGGTGGTTGGGCGGTGGTTTCAGGCTTAGTGCGGGCCGCCCGGTACCTCCAGCCCGGTGTGCCCTCCGATGACGGACGCGAGCTGCACCGGCGGGGGGGACGGCGGGCCGAAGAGTTCTACCGGGAGCGCTGGCGCCACGACAAGGTGGTGCGCTCAACCCACGGGGTGAACTGCACCGGGTCGTGCTCGTGGCAAGTCTACGTCAAAGACGGCATCATCACCTGGGAGACCCAGGCCGTCGACTACCCCTCGGTAGGCCCGGACTCGCCCGAGTACGAGCCCCGGGGCTGCCCGAGGGGGGCGTCGTTCTCCTGGTACACCTACTCGCCGGCCCGGGTCCGTTACCCCTATGTCCGCGGCGTCTTGCTGGAGCTGTTCCGCGAGGCCAAGGCGCGCCTCGGGGACCCGGTGGCGGCCTGGGCCGAGCTCATAGCCGACCCCGAGCGCTCCGCCCGCTACAAGTCCGTCCGAGGTCGGGGCGGCTTCGTGCGAGCCTCCTGGCCCGAGGTGCTCGAGCTGGTGGCGGCCGCCCATGTCCACACCGTCGCCGCCTACGGCCCGGACCGCACCGCCGGCTTCACCGTCATCCCGGCCATGTCGATGGCCTCCTACGCGGCCGGCACCCGCTTCTACTCCCTCCTCGGCGGCACCATCTTGTCGTTCTACGACTGGTACGCCGATCTGCCCGTCGCCTCGCCCCAGGTCTTCGGCGACCAGACCGACGTGCCCGAGTCAGCCGACTGGTGGAATGCCAGCTACCTGATCATCTGGGGCACCAACCTGCCCATCACCCGCACCCCCGACGCCCACTTCATGGTCGAGGCCCGCTACCGGGGCCAGAAGGTCGTCGTGGTTTCCCCTGACTACTCGGACCACACCAAGTTCGCCGACGACTGGCTGGCCGCCAACCCAGGCACCGACGCCGCGCTGGCCATGGCCATGGGCCACGTCATGCTCACCGAGTTCTACCGGGACCGCCAAGTACCTCGCTTCGAAGCCTACGCCCGCACCTACACCGACCTGCCTTTCCTGGTGTCCCTACGTGAGCGGGGTGACGGATTCGTGCCCGACCACTTCCTCACCGCCGCCGATCTCGCAGACACCGGCGAGGGGACCCAGGATGACGGTACGCACGACGAAGGGTCCCAATGGAAGACCGTGGTGCTCGACGAGGTGACGGGCGAGCCGGCGGTGCCCAACGGGTCGCTCGGGTTCCGCTGGACCGAGGCGGGCAAAGGCCGCTGGAACCTGCGTTTGGGCGACATCCGCCCTGTTCTCAGCCTGCACGGCCGTCCCGGGGTCGAGGCGCTGGCAGTCGACCTGCCCCGCTTCGACGTGGGAGACGGCCAAGGCGGAGGGGTGCTCCGCCGCGGGGTGCCCGCCCTGCGGGTGGGCGAGCGGTGGGTGACCACCATCTTCGACCTGGTTGTGGCTCACTACGGCGTCGCCCGGGAAGGGTTGCCCGGGGTGTGGCCCACTTCCTATAACGACGCCTCGGTGCCCTACACCCCGGCCTGGGCCGAGCAGATCACTTCGGTGCCGGCGGCGGCCTGTGCCCGGGTGGCCCGCGAGTTCGCCCGCAACGCCGAGGTGTCCGGCGGGCGCTCCATGATCGCCATGGGGGCGGGCACCAACCACTGGTACCACTCCGACCAGATCTACCGGACCTTCCTGTCGCTGTTGATGCTGGGCGGCTGCGAGGGGGTGAACGGCGGCGGCTGGGCCCACTACGTCGGCCAGGAGAAGGTCCGGCCGCTCACCGGCTGGTTCACCCTGGCCTTCGCCTACGACTGGGCCCGCCCCACCCGCCACATGCCCGCCACCCCATACTGGTACCTGGCCTCCGATCAGTGGCGCTACGAGGGAGCCCACGCCGACGCGCTCTCGAGCCCCTTGGGAGAGGGCCGCTTCGCCGGACGCTCGGTCGCCGACCTGAACGCCTACGCGGCCCGCCTCGGCTGGCTGGCCTCGCATCCCGCCTTCGACCGCAATCCCCTGGACCTGGCCGACGAGGCCGACGCGGCCGGCAAAGAGGTCGGCGACTACGTGGTCGACGAGCTGCAGGCGGGGCGGCTCCATTTCGCCGCCAACGACCCGGACAACCCGGCCAACTTCCCCCGGGTCCTGACGGTGTGGCGCTCCAACCTGCTCGGCTCGTCGGGCAAGGGCCACGAGTACTTCCTGCGCCACCTGTTGGGAGCGGACAACGCCGTAGCGGCCGAGGAGTGCCCGCCCGATGAACGGCCGGCCGAGGTCACCTGGCGAGAAGAGGCCCCGGAGGGCAAGTTGGACCTGCTCGTTGCCGTCGACTTCCGGATGACCTCGACCGGGATCTACGCCGACGTGGTTCTTCCCACCGCCACTTGGTACGAGAAGCACGACCTGTCATCGACGGACATGCACCCCTTCGTGCACAGCTTCAACCCGGCCATCGCCTACCCGTGGGAGGCCCGCAGCGACTTCGACTACTTCTCGGACCTCGCATCGGAGGTCTCCCGGCTGGCCGAGGGCCGCCTCGGGGTGCGCCGCGACGTCATGGCGGTGCCCCTGCTCCACGACAGCCCCGATGAGTGTGCCCAGCCGGGGGGCCGGGCGCTCGACTGGGCCGCCGGGGAGTGCGACCCGGTGCCGGGCAAGACGATGCCCCGCTTCGTGGTCATAGAGCGCGACTACCCCCGCCTGGCCGAGCGCTGGCGGGCGCTCGGGCCGCTTGTGGACGAGCTCGGGGCGACGACCAAAGGCGTGCGGTTGCCGGTGGGTGACGAGGTCGGCTGGCTCGCGTCGCGCAACGACACCATCCGCTGCGGGGTGGCCGACGGTCGGCCACGCATCGACCGCGCCGACCTGTTCTGCGAGGCCATCTTGGCCATGTCGGGCACCACCAACGGACGCCTGGCGGTGGCCGGCTTCGAGGCCCTCGAGGCTCGGACCGGGGTTCCCCTGGCCGACCTGGCCCACGAGCGGGCCGGCGATCGCATCACCTTCGCCGACACCGTCACCCAGCCTCGCTCGGTGATCTGCTCGCCGGAGTGGTCGGGGTGCGAGTCCGAGCGCCGCCGCTACGCCCCGTTCACGATCAACGTGGAACGGCTCAAGCCCTGGCACACCCTGACCGGCCGCCAGCACTTCTTCGTGGACCACGACTGGATGGCCGAGCTGGGCGAGATGCTGCCCATTTACCGGCCGCCCCTCGACCTGCTCTCGACCTTTGGCGACCCGAGCAGAGGCGACCTCGGCGAGGACCAACTGGTGGCCCGCTACCTCACCCCACACTCGAAGTGGTCGATCCACTCCGAGTATCAGGACAACCCCCACATGCTGAACCTGTTCCGGGGCGGCCCGGTCATCTGGATGAACGACCTCGACGCGGCGAAGATCAAGGTGGCCGACAACGACTGGATCGAGGCCTACAACCGTAACGGGGTCACCGTGGCCCGCGCCGCGGTGACCCACCGGGTGCCGCCCGGCACCGTGCTCATGTACCACGCCATCGATCGGCACTTGCAGATGCCGGTCTCGGAGCTCTCCGGGTTGCACGGCGGGACCGACAACTCGCTCACCCGGGTGGTGATGAAGCCGACCCACATGATCGGCGGCTACGCCCAGCTCTCCTACGGGTTCAACTACTACGGGCCTGTCGGCTCCCAGCGCGACGAGCTGGCCGTCATCCGCCGCCGCTCCCAGCAGGTCGAGTTCTGATGCGCCCCGTCCTCCTGCAGACGATCGGAGTGCTGCAGACGATCGGAGTGCGCACGAGCGGAGCCACCGGATGAGGATCATGGCCCAGGTGTGCATGGTCATGAACCTGGACAAGTGCATCGGTTGTCATACCTGCACGGTCACCTGCAAGCAGACCTGGACCAACCGGCCCGGCACCGAGTACGTGTACTTCAACAACGTCGAGACCAAGCCCGGTCTCGGCTACCCGGCCCGCTACGAGGACCAAGAGCAGTGGAAGGGCGGCTGGGAGCTCGACCGCAAGGGGCGGCTCCGCCTGCGCGGCGGCAGCCGGCTGCGGCGGTTGGCGTCGATCTTCTACAACCCCGACCTGCCGACGATCGACGACTACCACGACCCATTCACCTACGACTACGCCAGCCTGATCAACGCCCCGGCCGGGACTAAATCGCCCTCGGTCTCGGCCCGCTCGACCCTGACCGGGCGGGAGATGACGCCGCGCTGGGGGACCAACTGGGAAGACGATCTGGCCGGCGCGCCCGGCCGGGCCCTTGGCGACCCGAACATCGAAGCGATGTCCGAACAGGTGCGCCTCGACTTCGAGTCGGTGTTCATGTTCTACCTGCCCCGGATCTGCGAGCACTGCCTCAACCCCTCCTGCGTGGCGTCGTGCCCGTCGGGGGCGATGTACAAGCGGGAGGAGGACGGCATCGTCCTCGTCGACCAGGACCGCTGCCGGGGGTGGCGATTCTGTGTGTCGGGCTGTCCCTACAAGAAGGTGTACTTCAACCACCGCACCGGCAAAGCCGAGAAGTGCACGCTCTGCTTCCCGCGCATCGAGGCGGGCCTGCCCACAATCTGCTCGGAGACCTGCGTCGGGCGGCTTCGCTACTTGGGTCTCGTCCTCTACGACGCCGACGCGGTCACCGCCGCCGCCGCCACCCCCGATGCCGAAGACCTCTACGAGGCGCAGGTTCAGGTGTTCTTGGACCCCGCCGACCCGGCGGTGGCCGCCGAGGCCGAAGCCCAGGGCATCCCGCATGACTGGGTGGCAGCGGCCCGTCGCTCGCCGGCCTACGCGCTGATCGTCCGCCACCGCGTCGCCCTGCCGCTGCACCCCGAGTTCCGGACCATGCCGATGGTCTGGTACGTCCCGCCGCTCTCCCCGGTGGCCGACGTCACCGCCGCGGCCGGCTACGACGAGGCCAATCCCGACGACATCTTCGCCGCCATCGACACCCTGCGCATCCCGGTCGAGTACCTGGCCAACCTGTTCACCGCCGGGCGGGTCGCCCCCGTGCGCGATGCCCTGCGCCGACTGGCCATGGTCCGTACCGTGATGCGCGCCCACCAGCTCGGTCAGCACCCCGAGGTCGACCCCACCGACGTCGGGCTTAGCGAGGACGACGCCGAGGACCTGTTCCGCCTCCTCGCCATCGCCCGCTACGAGGACCGCTACGTCGTCCCCCCCCGCCCATGCCGAAGACGCCGGTCGGCTGATGGCCCAGCACTCGATGTCCGGCTGCTCGCTCGAGTCCGACGGCGGCCCCGGCATGGGCGGGGCGGGACCGCAGGCCGAGGCGGTCCCTGGGTTCCACCTGCAGCGCCAGGAGTCGACTGACCGCTCGGTCGCCGGCCGTGACGACCACGGCCGGCTGCACCTGCGAGCGAGCGAGGGCCCGACCTCCGGCGCGGGCGGCCCGGTGACTCTGGGGGGAGCGCGATGAGGCGGGCGGCGGCCGCGACGGTCTTCGGCTGCGCCTCGGTGCTCCTCAGCTACCCCGGCGCCGACGGCTTCGCCGACGACCTCGCCGCGGTCGCCGAGGCGCTCGGTCGCCTGCCGAAGGGACCGGCCCGGGACCGCCTCGAGCGAGCGACGGCCTGGCTGGCTCGGATGTCACCCATGGAGGCCGCGGCCTCCTATGTGGACACCTTCGACCTTCGCCGCCGACGGACGCTGCACCTGACCTACTACCGCCACGGGGACACCAGGGAGCGGGGGATGGCCCTTACCGCGCTGGTCGACGCCTACCGGGCCGCCGGGCTGGCGGTGACGTCGGGCGAGCTACCCGACTTCCTGCCCGCCCTCTTGGAGCTGGCGGCGGTCACCCCGGCCGGGGCTGCCGTGCTCGGCGAGCACCGAGCCGCCCTCGAGGCGCTGCGAGCCGACCTCGAGCAGACGGAGAGCCCGTATGCCGCAGTGGTGAGGGCGGTCGTCGACGCGTTCGGCGGCCTGTCCCGGGCCGACCGCAGTGCGCTGGCCCGCTACCGGGCCCAGGGACCGCCCTCGGAGCGGGTCGGTCTCGAGCCCTTCGCCCCGCCCGAGGTCATCGCCCAAGGAGTCACCCTCGGAGCCACTCGGCGGTGAGCGGGCTCAACGGCATCACCGGCTTCCAGCTGTTCTGGTGGGTGATCCTCCCGTACCTGGCGCTTGCCACCTTTGTTATCGGGCATGTCTGGCGCTACCGCTACGACCAGTTCGGCTGGACCAGCCGCTCCACCCAGCTCCAGGAGAAGCGCTGGCTCAAGTGGGGTAGCCCGATCTTTCACTACGGGACCTTCGCGGCGATTGCCGGACACGTCATCGGCATCTTGATCCCCGAGCGTTGGACCGCCGATATCGGCATCCCCGAAGTCGCCTACCGCTGGTTCTCCGCCGGCGCCGGCACGCTCGCCGCCGTCTTGGTCATCATCGGGGTGGCGATCCTCGCCGGACGGCGCCTCTTCGTGGCCCGGGTACGCGCCACCACCAGCCCGGTCGACTGGCTGGCGCTCATCCTGCTCGCCATCGTGATCGTGATGGGCATTGCCGAGACCATCGGGGTCGGCCTGTTGGGCGGCGGCTACGACTACCGCCAGAGCGTGGCGCTGTGGTTCCGGGGCCTGTTCGCCGGCAGCCCCGACGTGCGGGCCATCGCCCATGCCCCCTTCCTCTACCAGCTACATGCGACGGCGGCGTGGGCCGTGCTCGCCGTGTGGCCCTTCAGCCGGCTCGTACACGCCTGGAGCTACCCGGTGTGGTATCTGTGGCGTCCCTTCGTCGTCTACCGGAGCCGGGTCGCCACTCGTCCCAACGAGCCCGGCACCAGCGGTCGACGGTGGCGCAAGATCGGCGTCCCGTACTGACCGGCGGCCCCCTCGGCGACGGATGCCACTGGGAGCGACGAGAGGTGGCCCGGTGGTGAGCTGGATCAAACGAGGCGCCGACGAGGATCCCGAGGCCAGCCGGGCGTCAGGGCTCGTCGGCCCTATCCCATCGGCGCCAGCGCCGCCCGAGCCGGCGAGGCTGGCGTTGCCCTCGGGCCTGCTTCGGCGGGCGCTCGCCACCCTCGACGCCGGTTACTTCGCCTGGGTGATGGCGAGCGGCATCATCTCCGTAGGTACCGACCTCCTCGGGTACCGCCTCCTCTCGCGGGTCGTCCTCGGCGTCACCGCGGTTGCCTTCGTCGCCTTGGCCCTCGCCTACCTTGCCCGCGTCGTCTGGTTCGGCGCCTTCTTCCGCCAGAGCTTGAGGGACGCCACTACCGCAATGACCTACTTCACCGTGGTGGCCGGCACCGACGTGCTCGCCAGCCGCCTCTCGATGGCCGGCCACCTGCTGGTCACCCTCGGCCTCGGCGCCGCTGGCGCGCTCCTCTGGCTGGTCCTCACCTACGGGCTGCCGTGGTCGATCGTGGCGGCGGCGCGGCACCCTGTCCTCGGCGAGCTCAACGGCACCTGGCTCGTCTGGGTCGTCGCCACCCAGTCGCTGTCCATCGTGGCCGCCGCCGTCGCGCCCTCCGCCCCGTCGGCATGGCTGCGTGAGCAGCTCCCCATCGTGGCGGTCTGTCTGTGGGGAGTCGGGGTGATGCTCTACCTCATCCTCATCGTCATCATCTTCCTGCGCCTGCTGCTGATCGAGGTCACTCCGGCCGAGATGGGCCCCCCCTACTGGATCGCCATGGGGGCGACGGCCATCAGCGTCCGGGCGGCGGCGGGGATCCTGGTGCTGCACGGCCCGCACGTCGCCACCCTCGTGGCCACCCTCCGGCCCTTCCTCGTCGGGTTGTCGGTCGTCTTGTGGGCCTTTGGCACCTGGTGGATCCCGCTCCTCGTCCTGTTTGGGATCTGGCGCTACGTGGTGCGGGGCTACCCGCGAACCTACGAGCCGCGGCTCTGGAACGTCGTGTTCCCGCTCGGCATGTACACCGTGGCCTCCTACACCCTGGGACGGGCCGCCGGGCTGGGCTTCATGGTGTCAGTGGCCCGGATGTGGGTCTGGGTAGGGGTCGCCGCCTGGGTGGTGGTGCTCGGGCTCATGCTGTCTGGCCTGGCGCGGGCTCTGGTTCCCGGTCACGATCAGACAAGTTGAGCACGACGGGGCGAGAAACCCTGAGAAACCAGGCAGTGCTTCCAGCCGGACATCGAGGCCGGCGGTGGCCGGGATGACCGGCCGCCTCGACGACCTCTTGGCAAGAACGGCCACTAGCGGCATCGACGACCATCGCGTGGACCGCGTGCGGCAAGGAGCAGGCGGAATGGGAACGTTCTCTGACAGCGGCACCCACTCGGACTCGGCGCGACTGCTCGACAGCTTCTCATCTTGTGTTCGTTGTCGCTTCCCTCCGGAAGCTGTATCCACGGCCACTGCACGTAATGGTGGTAGCAGCTCCGTTCCTCGCTCCGCGCTGCGACTCTGAGGTGGTTTCGTGCGGCGACCTCGCATGGAGATCCCGGACAGGCCCCTCGATCCACCTGTCCGGGTGACCAGCGAGGCTCCAGCTGGCCACCGACATCGCCGAAACGGCCCGTAGGTCTGCCAGATTCGGCCGTTAGGCTGAGTCCTGACAGACCAACCCATGCTGAGGCCAGCCCAGAGCGGCTCCCTGCGCGGGAGTTCTCCACGGAACGCCATACGGGATCGAGGCCCGAACTCGACGGCCCGTCGCCGCCGGTGCGATTCCCCCATTTTGCAATACACGGAGGGATTCGGGACGTTGGCGAAGAAGCGAGTCGAGAGGGACGAGGAAGACCTCGTTCGCCTCTATCTCACCGAGATCGGCCAGTATCCCTTGCTCACCAAGGCCGAGGAGGTCCGGCTCGCTCAAGCGATCGAAGCTCGTCGTGAGGCCGACGAGGAGCTGCAGGCCCAAAAAGACCTCACGCCGACTCGCCGCCGCGAGCTCGCTCGATGCTGCCGGGAGGGCGAGACGGCCCAGCGGACCTTCGTCCAGTCGAACCTTCGCCTTGTGGTGTCGATCGCCAAGAAGTACCAGGCCTCCGGCCTGCCGCTGCTCGACCTCGTCCAGGAGGGCAACCTCGGCCTGATGCACGCAGTCGAGAAGTTCGACTGGCGGAAGGGCTTCAAGTTCTCGACGTATGCGACGTGGTGGATCCGCCAGGCGATCTCCCGTGGCATCGCCAACACGGGTCGGACGATCCGCCTTCCGGTCCACGCCGGCGACACCCTCGCCCGAGTCCAGAAAGCACAGGCCGAGCTCGAAATCAAGCTCGGGCGGCCGGCAACGCTGACCGAACTAGGTGCCGAGGTGGAGCTGCCCGGGGACAAGCTGATCCAGGCGTTGCGCTTCCGTGCCACGCCCCTTTCACTCTTCGAGCCGCTCCGGGAGGATGGCGATGCCGAGCTGGCGGACGTCGTGGAGGACCGCTTGGCCGAATCGCCCTTCGAGATGACCGTCGCGGCCTTGCTGCCGAACGAGATCAACCGGCTGCTCGCGTCGCTCGACGAGCGGGAGCGTGAGATCCTCAGGCTGCGCTTCGGACTGGACCGGGGGGAGCCGCGGACACTCGAACAGGTCGGCGAGCGCTTCGGTCTGACGCGAGAGCGCATCCGCCAGATCGAGGCCCGGGCGATGTCGAAGCTGCGCCACCCCTCGAGCAACACTGGCGCGGGGGACTTCCTCACCATCTGAGGAGGACCCAGCTCTCCTCCGGTCCCGTATGCTCGTTGGCCAGCTCCACGAGGCATTGCCTCGTGGTCTCGACACACCCCGGAGCGATGTGCAGCCGATGAGTCGTCCATCTTCAATCACCGCGGCGATCGCTCTCGTGCCCGAACACCCGAGGAACTTGTATCGGACTGCCGGGGCCGTCTCGACAACACTCGGGTCAGGGGTCGGTATTTCCACCGCCGCTTTGTTTGGGCGAAGTAGTTAGGAGGGGGCGTTGTTCGCGCCAGCTGTGACCTGTTTCGGTTCGACGCGGCTCCCAGCACGTGGGCTCGTCATGACGGCTACGTCTGACTCGAGACCGGAGATGAACACCGTGCCGTCCGCGACCTCGACGGTGACGAGCACTGCCGAGCTGCAATCCCTCCAGGCACAGCGCCGAGCTACCAACGGGCAGCACCGGGTCGGCTACCACAGTCCCGTTCTTGCGGGCTGGCCTCCCAGGGGCGTGCGCCAACCGCGGTGTCGTCGCACAGGCTCGAGGACTTAGCCGGCTTACTGCGGGCGAAGTACTGCCCAGTGGCGGCCGCGACCTCGGGCGAGGCGGCGAGATAAAGGTTGGTTCGAGCCCTTGGCCGCGGAGACGCCGACGAGTTTGCTGACCCCGCCGAAGAGTTGACCAGCAGGAGCGGAGTCAGCAGCGCGGTGAGCAGGAACGAAGCGAGGTCGTTGAGCCGGGCGGCGGACTTTCGCTGGGGAATCATCTCGAGCCTGCCCGAGCATCGTCGACAGCCTATGCGCCCTCTGGCGCTGAGGACGACCATCCGGCATTATCTTCACCGTGGCACCCAGGGGCGCGCTGGAGTTGCGGAAGGTTGCTCGGCGGCTCGCCAGCCTCCTTGCCGTGCGCTATCGGGACAAGGTCCCTCACGCCCGGCGGGGGCCGACTCTCGCCACGCCTATCGCGCTTAGCTGCAAAGCACCATCGACCGCTTTAGTCCGCCGGGAATGGGACGCCTGACAAGATGACCGACCGTGACTTTCCACTGCCGGACAATCTCCCCCGACCTGTGGACGATGGCGCTGCTGACCACCTGACCGGCAAGGCGCTTCCCAACCTACCGCTTCCTAGCACGGACGCGCGCGTGATTGTGTTGGCCGACTTGGGACAACCTCGGACCGTGCTTTATGTATACCCCATGACGGGACGGCCCGGCGTTGCCCTGCCAGAGGGGTGGGACCTGATCCCCGGAGCGCGAGGCTGCACTCCCGAATCGTGCGCATTCCGCGACAACCACGCCGAATTGCAGGCGGCCGGCGCCGACGTCTACGGACTGTCCAGCCAAAGCAGCGACTACCAGAAGGAAGCCGTCACCCGGCTGCACCTGCCGTTTCCTCTCCTATCCGACGAGACACTGAGCCTCGCCGACGCCCTGCGGCTACCGACCTTCACGGTTGACGGAATCAGGCGCTTCACGCGGCTGACAATGGTCATCGCGCACGGGGTGATCGAGCACGTGTTCTACCCGATCTTCCCGCCGGATCAGCATGCCGACGAGGTCCTGGGGTGGCTGCGCGAGAACTAGATTCCGATGGACACCCAGCACAACTCGCCGGCGAAGGTAGGGCACCTGACACGGCGGCGATCCGGGAGCATGGTCGGGTGGGGAGCTGGCGAGGTTGATCGGCCGTAGGCGACACCGGGCTCAATCCCTCGGTTTCCCGAGGGCCGCCTTGATCGGCAGCCGTAGCCGCTCCTTCTCCGACGAGCACGAGGAAGGCGATCCGTGGAACCGTCGTCCGGGATCGGCCTTGGCCGGAGCACTTCTCGTGTGTTCGGTGTACAGACGAACCATTTCGGAGCGGAGCGGTCAGGCCGGGATGGCCTCGACCGGAGTGCCGTCAAGGTTGACGAGCACTCGGCCATCAAGTGGCTCGTTCAGCCGGACGTGGACCCGTCGAGCGTGGCCCTCAGCTGTGATCGCCGTTGCTGACGGCAACGTCTGCTTCGCGCGCTCCTGGGGAAGGACCGTCAGGGCCGCCGGTGTTTCGACCGTCTCGGCTTCGTAGTCGAACAAGGTCTCACTTCCACCGACGAAGTCCACTACGAGATCGCGGCCATTCGGGTCGATGCTCGCTCGGACCAGGATGTGCGGACCGATCGCCTCGCCGTCGGGGACTGCTTGGGGTGACCAACACCGGGCGTGGACCGCCTCTGTCAGCACCCAGATCGGGCCCCGGGCATCGGCAGCCTCCACGCGCCACGCCGGGAGTGTTTGCCGTCCGCGATCGGTGGCGAACGCGGCCTCGGCGAGGGCTGCACCGCGTACTACGAGGGGAGGGCGAAGGGGGCGCGCTCGGACCTGGGCGACGCGCATGAGGCGAACCGGCTCCCAGGGAGATCCCCGGCGGCCTCAATGACGCCGAGGAGGAATGCCATCTTGGCATTCCCGGTCATGAAGCCGGCCTCGGCACGCACCGCCTCGTGCAGCAGCACGATCGGACGGGGGTCGGCGAGCGCGGGGAACTCGGCCCAAAGGGCCACCGCTCGCATCGCGCCCCGACGGCTCCGCCGGCCGGGTTCCGACGATGCCGCGCTGTGCTCATCCTTCGGCCCAAACCTCGGTGCATCCACCCTCCCGAGGCTATGCCGGCCACCTTGAGCCTGCAGTCATGGACCAAGGAGGCGGCATGAGTGACATCCCGCTGGTCGGTGTCTAGCCACTGAGAGGTGGCTGGTCCGACCGCTAACCCGCACCCTGGATGGGCCCGTCGCCTACCGATAGTCTCCGGCGTGAGGCATGTTTGAGTGTTGAACGCCGCGCTAGTTGAGCATCTGAGGGACGGCCGGCGCCTCCCAGTCTGATGACAACTTGATGCACGCCTTGGCGACGCCGTCTTCGTTGTGGAACGGACGGGACGGTTGGCCAAGACAAAGCCCGAGATCCAGTTGAGCAGGACCGTAACCTTGCTCTGGAGGCCCGTTGATCCGGGCGATGTGCACCCCCAACCAGCCAGCCAGCCCGCTAGGCCGCTCAGGTGCGCCCGGCCGAACTGGGCGACGGCATCACCCCGACCGAGGACCGCCATAGTCCCGAGATCGCGATAGCACAAGTCGCTCGTCTTTTCCGCCGTGAGCCACCTGCCGGCCCCGAGGGCTCAAAGCCGAGAGGTGCCGGTGGATCTCGTGCAGGGAGATCGGTGTTCCACTGCATCTCCACTGTGAGCTGGGTGTTCTCGTTTGATGAGGCTCTTGATGTCGTCGGTGTTCTTCTCGGTATGGATGGCGATCTCCGAGGAGCTGGCATCAGCGCGCCTGGCGATCAGCCGTGCCGCCGCTTGCACGCCAGCGAGCATCGACGGGAACAGGTTCAACAAGATGTAGGGGTATGGGTCGAGGCTTCCCGTGGGAGCTGCCGAGGGAGCAGACCGAGTTCGCCACCACCCGGGCAGCCGTCACGCCAAGGAAGGCGAGCACGAAGGGCCCACGAGCCCGTCACGTTGCGCATCGGATCGGTGGCCCGCTCGCCGAGTGTGAGTCGATCGCCGGTCCGGACGGCAGGGTGCGGTGCCAATGGGTCTGCCAGCCACGTCTGTTCATCGGCCGATCCTCGCGCACGCCTACATACCGTCAATGGCGATACCGACACGCTGCTGTCCCGCTGCAACCTCGGCGCGAATACGAGGCTGTGCTGAGTTGCCAAACCCGACACTTCGGCCCAGTCGACGTAGCCGAAGCTGGGAGTCCCGGCGGCGATTCTCTTCGACCTCCAGGCGTTGCGTCGCACCGCCACCGGTGCTAGGACGTGGTCAGCAGTTCCGGCCGAGCCCTCGCGGGTCCCGTCGACGACATCGTTGCTCTACATCCTTGGTATCGCGATGCCGGTTCGAAGTACAAAAGGAGGCAAGGAGCAGCGTTTCGTACCTGCCTGTCGGGCCAGCAGCTCGAGATCATCTGGGGAGTAGAAGGAGGTGTTCGATGCCCACCTGCGGACGCGAGCGCACCACAGCGGCGGGGGCCATACGTCCGTTCGACCCGATTGGCGACTATGACTCTCACGCGGATGGCAAGCCCCGAGCCGACGGAACGCGTTCGCTCCTCACCGCCCCCGGCATCGAGTTGCCCGAAGGAAGCCCCGATGATCCGCCCGGCGGCGCGACAGTCCAGAGCCTTGGCGACCGTAAGAACGAGACCGTGTTGCGACGTATCCGCGAGGACGGCGTGCAGACCTATGAGGGATCGGCTCGTTATGTGCCGGCCGTCCGGGCCGGGTTGCGCCGGGCGGCCGCGTCCTCCAGCACGAACTGCACCGACGCGCTCGTCGCCGCCGGCATCGAGGACCTGGAGGAGCGTTTCGACGGCCTGACCGGAGAGCGGGAGCACCTCGCCGGCAAGCTTACGCCGGACATGTTCCTCGCTGCCGCCCGGACCCTCGGAGTGGCCCCGGACGAGGCCGCGGTGTTCGGAGACGCCCTTGCCCGAGTGTCGGCGGGACGCGCCGGCGGGTTCGGCTTCGTCGTCGCGGTGGGTCGGGCCGGGCAGGCCAGCGAGCTTGAGGCTTATGGCGCTGACATCGTCGTGGCCGACCTTGCCGAGTTGCTGGAGGCGGCGTGATCAACCATCCGGCCTTCAGCGTGGAGCCGTGGTGCCTTCGGGCGACCGATCTGGATCTGGCGGTTCTCGCGCAGAGCGAGTCCGTCTTCGCGCTCGCCAACGGGCACATCGGTTGGCGCGCCAACCTCGACGAGGGAGAGCCACACGGCCCACCAGGCTCCTACCTAAACGGCGTTTACGAGCTGCGTCCGTTGCCGTATGCCGAGGCCGGCTACGGGTATCCGGAGTCCGGCCAGACCGTGATCAATGTGACCAATGGCAAGCTGATCCGCCTCCTCGTCAATGACGAGCCGTTCGACGTCCGCTACGGCGAGCTGCGAGCCCATGAGCGGTGCCTCGACTTTCGTGCCGGCGTGCTGCACCGGACCGCGGAGTGGGCTTCGCCAGCCGGCTGCGCCGTCCGGGTGTCCTCCACCCGGCTGGTGTCCTTCGTGCAAAGGTCGATCGCGGCGATCTGCTACGACGTCGAGCCGCTGGACGGTCCGGTGCGGGTGGTTGTGCAATCCGAGCTCGTGGCGAACGAGCAACTCCCACCTCCCGATGGTGATCCCCGGGTGGCGGCTGTGCTCGTGGCGCCACTCGTGGAGGAAGAGAACGCGGCGAAAGGCGCGCGCGCGGGGCTGGTGCACTCGACGCGGCACAGCGGGCTGTGTATAGCGGCGGTGATGGACCACGTCATCGACGGGCCGGCCGGGACCGACGTGCAGTCGGAGAGCTTCCCCCATCTCGGTCGCGTAACGGTGTCAGCAACGATCGAGCCGGGACAACGGCTGCGCCTCGTCAAGTTCGTCGCCTACGGCTGGTCGGGGTCGAGGTCGATTCCTGCCGTTCGTGATCAGGCTGACGCGGCACTCGCGGGGGCAGGCCGGACCGGTTGGGAGGGGCTCCTCGCCGAGCAACGGGCCTACCTCGACGCCTTCTGGGACCGGGCGGACGTGGAGCTCGACGGGGATAGCGAGATACAGCAAGCGGTGCGCTTTTCGCTGTTCCACGTGTTGCAGGCTGGTGCGAGGGCCGAAGGGAGAGCGGTCGCCGCCAAGGGCCTGACCGGGACCGGCTACGACGGGCACTGCTTTTGGGACACGGAGGCCTACGTGTTGCCAGTGCTGACTTATGTCGCGCCGGAAGCTGTCGCCCACGCCCTACGCTGGCGACACTCCACCCTTCAGATGGCCACCGAGCGTGCGCGACTGCTCGGGCTGCGCGGAGCGGCGTTTCCGTGGCGGACCATCCATGGCGAAGGATGCTCCAGCTACTGGCCGGCGGGCATGGCCGCGTTCCACGTCAACGCCGATATCGCCGACGCCGTCGTCCGTTACCTCGAGGCCACCGGCGACGAAGCCTTCGAACGACGCGTCGGCCTGGAGCTGCTCGTCGAAACGGCGCGGTTGTGGTACTCCCTCGGTCACCACGACTCCGAGGGCCTCTTTCGTATCGACGGCGTCACCGGCCCCGACGAGTACAGCGCCGTCGCCGACAACAACGTCTACACCAACCTGATGGCCCAGCAGAACCTGCGGGCCGCTGCCGAGGTCGTCCGCCGCCACCCCGAGCGTGCGAGCGAGCTCGGCATCGACGATGAGGAAGAGGCTTGTTGGCGTGACGCAGCCGAGTCGATGTACATCCCCTTCGACAGCGCGCTCGGGGTCCACCCGCAGGCAGAAGGCTTCACTTCTCACGAGGTCTGGGACTTCGCCGCCACCAGACCGGAGCAGTACCCGCTGTTGTTGCACTTTCCCTATTTCGATCTATACCGCAAGCAGGTCGTCAAGCAAGCCGATCTCGTTCTTGTCATGCACCGCCGCGGCGACGCCTTCACCCCCGAGGAGAAGGCCTCCAACTTCAGCTACTACGAAGCCCTCACCGTCAGAGACTCCTCGCTGTCGGCCTGTACCCAGGCGGTGATCGCTGCCGAAGTCGGCCACCTTGGGCTCGCCTATGACTACCTGGCCGAGGCGGCACTCATGGACCTCGACGACCTGGAGCACAACACGCGCGACGGACTCCACATGGCAGCCCTCGCCGGCAGCTGGATCGCCGTAGTGGCCGGGCTGGCTGGCATGCGGTACCGAGACGGCACCTTGAGCTTTACCCCTCGGCTCCCCGAGAAGCTGTCCCGGCTCGCGTTCAAGATCTCGCTTCGGCAGCGACGTCTGGCCGTAGACGTGCGATCGGAGGCGGTCACCTACACCCTCCTCGCCGGCGAGCCGATGGGTATTGCTCACCACGGACAGCCGATCACTGCGTCGCTCAACGACCCAATAGTGTGCCCGATCCCACCGATACCGGCGGCGTTGCCGACACCGACGCAACCACGAGGACGTGAACCGGTCCGACGAGGCCAGATCAACTGCGTAGACAACAACCGGCGTAACGGATGACGATGCACTGCGTCGCTCCGGCCGTCGCAAGGGCCAGTCGAGGAGAGGAACCCGTAGGACTCGGCGGTGGACCCGAATGAAGACAGGCTGGCGCATTAGGTAGCCTCAGTTGATGGCTTCACCTCGGGGCCAGCGTCCGCGGACGAGCACTTAGAGCCTCGAGTTTCCGACTCTCGAGGGCCATTCGTTGTGGCTACGCCGCAGTAAGAATGGACTCGGTTAGAGCTCTGATCGTTCGGGTACGGCACGAGCATGTCGTTCATGCAGCGCTTCACCGACGGTCTCGAGCGATCCGAGGCGGTCGACGCCGTCGGTGGTCCAGTCCACAACTTGGCGATCAACCTCATCCGGAACGGAGATTTCAAGGATGCCCTGAGCGGGACCTGGCTCGGGCACCCGTTGCATCCGCTGATGGTCGCCGTTCCGATCGGTTCGTGGATCAGCGCCTCGGTGCTCGATCTCACACCCGGTGACAGCACGGTGGCGGCACGCCGGCTGATCGCGTTCGGTGCGCTGAGCGCCCTCCCAACGGCCTTGGCCGGCGTGTCGGACTGGTCGGATACCAGCGGGGCCGAGCAGCGAGTCGGTGCCCTCCATGCCGGCCTTAACCTAGTGGCCGTGGGGTTGTACGGTGGTTCGTGGGTGAGGCGGCGCAAGTCGAGCGGCTCCAAGTCGAGCCGAGCGGGAACGTTGCTGGCCTTGGCGGGCGGCGCGTTCATGGGTGCGGCCGGGTATCTCGGCGGCCACTTGGCGTACTCGCTCGGTGTGGGGACCGACACCAACGCGTTCCAGACGGGCCCACAGCGGTGGCAGGTTGTGTGTGGCGAGATATTGGTGAAGGACGGAAGCCCACATGCCGTGTCTGCGGCGGGGGTTAGTCTGCTGCTCCTCGAACAGGAGGGGCGAGTTCATGTCCTTGCCAACCGTTGTACGCATCGAGGTGCACCTCTTTCAGAAGGCGAGGTTGGTCGCGGGTGCATCACGTGTCCCTGGCATGGCAGCGTGTTCGACCTCGAATCCGGAGCGGTCCGGCGAGGTCCGGCCACCCAGCCACAGCCTGTCTACGAAGCGAGAGTCGTCGACGGCGATATCGAGGTGCGTAGGGTCGAACCTCGCTCGTTGCGAACGAATTGCGTCGGCGCATGACTTGCGGTGTCGGCTGGGTGCCACGCGCTTCGGGACACCGCATAAGGCCTACGGACGGGGCCGGTGATAATCACGCGTCGAGTGCTCGACGTCGTCACGGGCAGCGGAGTTCCGAATGTCAGTCAGGAGTTAGCACAGCGTACGAGAGGGGTCGCTATCAGCACTGAGCCGTTGCCCTTGACAGTCACTAGATCGGTCAAGTAGCTGGCACGCCCGACACCCATTCGGTCGATGGGCCATGGCACGGTGTCGCGTGAAGGCGCTTATCAAAGTAGAGATACTGGTGGCTATCGAGCTCGGAGATGAGTTGGCCGTCGACCACTCGAGCCTCCATTTTCGGACGGGGCGCAGCCAGCCGCCGATCGTCTGTACGTGGGCCACCGTATCGAGCGAAGCAATACGCTGACGTCGGCCGACAAAGGCCGGTGCGGTGTCAGCGCCACCGGGCGCTCTCGGCGCACATCACCGTCACCCCGGACGATGGTGGCCAGTTCGACAATAGGATCCAGCTGGCCGTTTTTCGGAGCAGCCTTCGTGCTTGACTCGGTGTATGCGCCGCCTCTACCCCGGCTTCGCCGAGCACATCGACGTCATTACGGCCTACGCACTCGACCAGCCCCGCCACCTGCGGGCGAACATTGTGATGAGCCTCGACGGCGCCGCCACCGTCCAAGGCCGCTCCGGCGGTTTGTCCGCGCCCGCAGACCGCGCGCCCTGTTCCGCACGTTACAGGTGCTCGCCGACGTCATTCTCGTCGGCGCCACCACCGTCCGGATCGAAGGCTACGGTCCCGTTCAGCCCACAGACGAAGAGCGTGCCCTCCGCCGGGCCGCGCGACGTCCCGAGGTGCCGCCGATCGCCGTCGTCACAGGACGACTCAACCTCGATCTGACAGGTCGCTTCTTCGTCAACGCCGAGGTCCGGCCACTGCTGCTCACCACCAAGCGCGCCCCGGAGCAGGCTCGGGTGACCGCCAGCGCGGTCGCCGACGTGCTCGTCCTCTGTCACGACCGGGTGGACCTGCGGTCCGCTCTCGACGCGCTCGCCGACCGCGGGTTGAAACACGTGCTCTGCGAGGGCGGTCCCAATCTGCTGTCTCAGCTTGTCGCTGCCGACCTGCTCGACGAGATCTGTCTTACCACCGCCCCGTTGCTCATCGGCGGAGCCGTTCGGCAGATCGCGAAGAAGCCGCTCCACGGCGTCGCAAGGTGCACGCTCAGCCAATTGTGCGAGGACCACGACTATCTGTTCGCCCGCTACCGAGTCGGCTCACCGATCTGACAGGACGCGCCGGCATCCCTGCCGAATCGCCGGTCGCGCCATACCCGCGAACGTGCTGGCCATTCTGACACGATGTCGTAACCGCGGTCGTTCCGCGCGCCATTGGGCGGCGGCGGTCGGCCGACCACGGGACGGCCCGTTATACCACTTCGACCAGGAGCGCCGCCTCCTGGTAGAATGCCGACATAGCCGCCAGCGGTGTTGCTGATGTCCCGCTACCTGGTACGTGTAGCCCTGGAGCTCTGAGCGGGGAACTCGACCGACGTCGAACGACGCCACCTGCGCGACACATCTCCGCTCGTTTCTCGCCGAGGAACTGCGTGGACCCCTTGAACCCGCCCGGCCTAGCTGGGACCACCGTACGGTACGCGGTCCTACGTCGGCGCCGGTGGTCACCTGAGGTAACCGGATGTGCTGGCGGACGACAAGAACAGCAGGGACCATTGGCCGTCGGAGCCCGGGGCCAAGCATCGAGGGATGTGCCCATTGGACCTGCTGTTCCGGGACCCGACGGCTCCAACCGATTTCGGTATCGCCAGGGCTAGGGCGGTGAAGGCACGAGCCGTACTCCCGACGACAGGCTCTGCCATCACACCGGGCGGGATGGCAGAGGTGCGACGGTTTATGGAACAACGAGGAGCGGAACGTTCGCATGCCGCGCCAGGGCCACCGGAACAGAACCCACCAGGCGATGGGCCTTGTGCGTCGAGCTACCCACGACGATCATCGTGTGCGCACGGATGCCTTCGTGGTTCCTCAGCTCGCTTGCGGTTCCGATCAGCTCCCGGGCGACATCACCGTTGCGGCGTTGGAACGTCCACCGCTCCTCGACGTCGACCAAATGCGCTCGGGTGTCACGGCTCAGGGTCCGTTCCAGGTCATCAAAGCCCGCTTCGAGTTCGGCCACCGCATCGGCCGAGAGCCCGTCGGTACTCGGCGTGTGGGCAACATAGATTACGTGAATGCTCCCGTGCCGGCCTCTTATCAGCCGGCCCGCCTCCTCGAGCGCTCTCACCGCAGGGTCGGACCCGTCGAATCCGACGACTAGTTTCAACGGCGTTGGCGGTGCATCCCGTGCCGTGCCCGCCGTGTGGTCTGCAGCGTTCTTCTTCACCGCTCTCCCCCCTAACAGGGACCACCAGGATCCTACGGCGCTACCCATCCGTGAGCAACGGCGTGCGGCGTGGAGCTCACCACGGTGATGTCGAAACCGCTTTACATGTCAGCGTCGAAGTCCGTGCCCGGCTGACACTGATCCCGTCCAGTCGACGCAGTTCGAGCGGCTCATCGAGATCGAAGGCGTCAAGCCAATGCCAACCTTCAAGGAGAAACTCGCAACCGACTGTAAATCGGCAGCCGACCGTTGATACACGCTGGCACGATCGGACGGGTCGTGGAGTGCGTGCGAACATTTGGCCGGCGCTGAAGGGGAGAGCGCCCACGAAGAATTCGTCTCGCCATAGGAAGCAGCGCACTGCCTTTGCCAGTTGTCCGGCGCCCAGTCGTCTTGATGTCGTCGGCGAACAGTGTTCACATCACAAAAGACCTCGGCGGCTCGCCAAAGCCTAAACGACAAAGCAAGAGCACTCTCAACTTTCCTGGCACCGAGCTCGTCTCACACAACGATGCAGATTGGCTCCTCCAGCAGATCCTTGACGGAGGCGATGAACCGGGCGCCGGTTGCCCCGTCCACGGTGCGGTGGTCGATCGACAGGGTGAGGCGCAACGTTTGCCGGACAACTACGGCGCCGTCCCTGGCCACGGGTTCAGGTTTCGTGGCGCCTACAGCCAGGATGGCAGCCTCGGGGGGGTTGATGACCGCAGTGAAATGGTCGATGCCGTACATACCGAGGTTACTGACGGTGAAGGTTCCGCCCGTGAACTCATCTGGTGTGAGCTTGCCGGCGCGAGCCCTGTCAGCCAAGGCGCGGGCCTCGAGGGTGATGTGGGTGAGGCTCTTCATGTCCGCGTCGCGCACCACAGGCACGATCAGGCCTGCATCAAGAGCGACGGCGAAGCCGACGTGAACGCGCCCATGGCGCACGATCTTGTCACCGGCCCATGAAGCGTTGACCCCAGGGTGGGCTCGCAGGGCCGTGGCGCAGGCCTTGACGATGAGGTCGTTGACGCTCACCCTCACGCCGGTCTTGGCGATCCTGGCGTTGAGGTCCGCCCGGAAGGCCACCAACTCCTCTGCATCGATCACCGTCGTGAGATAGAAGTGCGGGGCTTCCTGCATGCTCGTGACGAGGCGACGCGCGGTGACCTTGCGAACATTGGTGAGGGGGACCTCTTCGTCGTCGTAACCTGTCGCGGCGCCGGCCGGCTGCCCGGCGTCGGCCGGTGTAGCGCTCGCTGACGGTGCGGCCGGCGTGGCTGGTGCGTCGGGTGTGGAACCGCTGGCCAACGCCGCCTCCACATCGGCGCGCACTATCCGTCCACCCGGACCGCCCCCCGTAATCGCATGAAGGTCGATGCCGGAATCGCGGGCCATCGCGCGAGCCACCGGCGAGGCCTTCACCTGGTCGTCCGCAACCCGGGGCGCCGGCAAAGACGACTCAGGAGGATGGGCGTCGGGCGGTGCAGGCGTCGGCTCGGTAGGTCGCGGACCCTCGGGCGCCGCGACGGCCCCGTCGCCGGGGCCGAGGACGGCCAGGGGGGTTCCGATCGGGACCACCTGGCCCTCATGGACCATGATCTGGGAGAGCACACCTTCGTCGAAGGCCTCCAGCTCCATGGTGGCCTTGTCGGTCTCGATCTCGGCTACGACGTCCCCCTTGGCGACCGTGTCGCCGATCTTCTTCAGCCACCGAGAGAGAGTGCCCTCCTCCATCGTGTCCGACAGTCGGGGCATGACGATCTCAGGCATCGGGGCGCCTCCTATCCGCGGAAGTTCGTGGCATCGAGCGTCTGGTGGATGACATCGATCAGCGGCGCGGCCGATGGCAGTGCGGCCAGCTCCATCGGTTTGGAGTACGGCAGCGGCACTTCGGCAGCGGCGACCCGACGCACCGGAGCGTCCAGGTAGTCGAAGGCACCCTCTTGGATCGTCGCCGCCAGCTCGGCGCCGACGCCATAGGAGAGCCAACCCTCCTCGAGGACCACGGCACGGCCGGTCTTGCGCACGGACCCGCACAGGGTCACCCGGTCGAGGGGACGCAGGCTGCGTAGGTCGACCACCTCGATGGAGATGTGCTCGTCCTCGTCCAGCCGGCGGGCGACGTCGAGGGCCACGACGGTCATGCGGGAGTAGGCGACAACGGTGAGGTCGGTGCCCTCCCTGATGACAGCGGCCCGGCCGATCTCGACGGTGTGCTCGCCGTCGGGCACGTCGCCCTTGGTGTTGTACAACGCGAGGTTCTCGACGAAGATCACCGGATCGTTGTCACGGATCGACGTCGTGAGCAGACCCTTGGCGTCGGCTGGGGTAGCCGGTGCCACAACCTTGAGACCTGGGATGTGGGCGAACCACACCTCGAGGTTCTGCGAATGCGTGGCGGCTAGCTGCTGGCCGGCTCCGCCCGGTGTGCGCAGCACCATCGGCACCGCCGTCTGCCCCCCGAACATGGCGTGAATCTTGGCCCCATGGTTGAGGATCTGGTCCATTGCCAGGATCGAGAAGTTGATTGTCATGATCTCCACGACCGGACGGAGACCTAGCATGGCGGCGCCGAACCCGGCACCGACGAAACTCAGCTCGCAGATGGGAGTGTCGCGGATCCGCCTCGGGCCGAACTCCGCCAGAAGCCCGGCGGTGATCTTGTAGGAACCCTCGAAAAGGCCGATCTCCTCACCCATGAGGAAGACGTCCTCGTCGCGCAGCAACTCGGCCCGCAACGTGTCGTGCAGCGCCTGGCGGTAGGTGATGACAGCCATCGAAACCCTCCTCAGCCGGACGGGACGGGGTCGCCAGGAAACAGGTGCGGGGCGTTCGCCACTGGGGTGGCGTAGACCTTGGCGAACAGCTCCGAGCGTGGGGGATCGGGGCTCTCGTCGGCGAAGGCCACTGCCGCGTCCACCTCCTGATCGACCTCGGCGTCGAGCTTCGCCGCGTCGGCATCGTCGAGCACACCGGCCGCGGCGAGCTCGGCCCGCAACGATGGGATCGGGTCTGCTTCGCGGGCTAGCTCGGTGTCCTCCTTGGACCGGTAGCGGGCGGGATCCACCACGGAGTGGCCCCGCAGCCGGAAGCTGATCGCCTCCAGCAGGAACGGACGCTGCTCGAACCGGCTGAGCTCGACCGCGTTCCGCGTCGCCTCCCGTACCGCCAGCACGTCGTTGCCGTCCACGCGTTCACCGGGGATGCGGTGGGCACAGCCACGCCGCCACAGTTCGGGCTCCGCCGAGGATGCCTCCACCGTGGTGCCCATGCCCAAGAGATTGTTCACCACGACGAACACGATCGGCAGGTCCCACACGCCGGCCAGGTTCAGGCACTCATGGAATGCCCCGACGTTCGTTGTCCCGTCGCCCATCTGGCACATGACAACCTCGTTCCCACCCCGATAGGAGATCGCCAGCGCCGCGCCCGTGGCCAGAGGGATCTGACCGCCCACAATCGCGTAACCACCGAGCAGGCGTGCCTTCACGTCGAAGAGGTGCATGGATCCACCCCAGCCGCCCGACACCCCGGTCTGGCGGCCGAACAGCTCGGCCATGACTCGTCCGGGCTCGACACCTCGTGCCAACGCATATCCGTGTTCCCGGTAGTTGGTAAACAGGTAATCACGGGGCTGCAGGCCGGCCATAAGCCCGACGACCGTCGCCTCTTCACCCAAGTTGAGGTGGCAGTAGCCTCCGATCTTGGCCCGCTGGTACATCTCCGCGCAGCGTTCCTCGAACCGCCGCACCATCACCATCTGGCGGTAGTAGCCGACCACCGTCTCCGGTGTCTCGTTCTTGAACAAGCAAGCGGCAGTCTTGTCCGGGGCCCGCCGTCGACGCGTGGCAGGTTCGCGCCCCGATGCCGCCTCCGCCTTCTTGTGGGTCGGGCCTGTTGCCATCACGTCTCCTATTCTGCGCCCGACCCCGTCCGAGCGGAACCAGCTAATCGCCGGGAGCTGCCGGCTGCTCGGCGAACCTCTCCTGGGGTGCGCCGCATCTCGGGCAGGACTGTGGGGCCTGACCGCGTACGGCTTCACCGCAAACCTGGCACACCCATTCCATCGCCATCAGGGCCACGATGTCGCTACGACTGACGATTCCCACGAGCTGACCGCCGGCCGTCACCGGCACCCGACGAATCCGCCTGTCGATGAGCAGACCACTGACGTCGTCGACGTCGGTGGTCGGCGTCACCGTGATCACACTTGACGTCATCAACTTGGCGGCAGTGGTGTCCGACTTGACCATGAGATCGGACTCGCTCACCAGTCCCACGATGGCGCCCCCCTCGTCGACTATCGGCACCGCGCTGATCCGGTGCATGGTCATCAGTCCGGCGATGTCAGCCCGCACCGCGGTGACCGGGGCGGTCACCACCGGAAAGGACATGATGTCCTTCACCTTCATCCGAACGGCCCCTCTTGCCTAGGGTGCTGAGTGGTCGACGACCACACCCGAGTGCGAGACTTTATCTTCATCGACGTGCGGACGTCTCACCTGGTCCGGCGAGGTGGCGCCATGTGTATCGGCAGGCCGAGAGCGGCCATGCTCGCCTCCATCGACCCTTCACCCAGCGTTGGGTGGGCGTGGATGGTGTCGGCGATGCTCTCGAGCGTGGCTTCCATGTTGATCGCCAGTACAGCCTCAGCGATAAGGTCGCTGGCGCTCGGGCCGATGATGTGCATCCCGAGCACCTGGTGGTATCGGCTCTCCGCCACCACCTTCACGAGGCCCTCGGTGGCACCGTAGCTCTGGGCCCGGCCGAGGGCGCTGAAAGGGAATTTGCCCACAGCCACATCGTGGCCCTGCTCGACGGCTTTGGCCTCGGTAAGGCCCACGCTGGCCACCTCTGGGTGGGTGAACGTCGCCGCCGGCACCGAGGTGTAGTCCATCCGCTCCGGGCGGCCGGCCACGTTCGCTACGGCGACCAAACCCTGGTGGGAGGCGACGTGAGCAAGCAGGAGGTGACCGGTGATGTCGCCGATGGCGTATACGTGGGGGGCACTGGTGTGCAGCCCTTCGTCGACGAGGACGAAACCGCGGGCGTCGGTGGTGACACCGGTCTGTTCGAGGCCGAGGTAGGCAGTGTTGGGCTCTCGACCGACGCCGAACAGGACGACCTCCGCGTCGACGGTCCGTGGACTGGCGCTCTCCGGATCGGTGACGGAGACCCGCAAGCCCCCCTTGTGCTCTTCCAAGGCGGTGACCATATGGCCGGTGAGCACCCGAATGCCACGCGTGGTGAACGATCGGGCAAGGCCGGTGCCCATGTCGACGTCCTCGGCAGGTAGGAGAGTCGGCAACAGTTCGACCAGGGTCACCTCTGCCCCGAAGGTGTGGAACATGCTCGCCCACTCGGCGCCCACCGCGGCGCCCCCGACGATCACGATCCGACGCGGCACTTCCGGCAGCAGGAAAGCGCCGTCCGAGGTCACCGCCCCGGGCAGCTTCGCGCCGGAGATCGGCGGCACCACCGGCGTCGACCCGGTGGCGATGATGACGTCTTTCCCACTAAACGTGCCGGTCTTGATGGCGCCCGGCGTCGCGTTGTACAGCGGGCCGCCCGCCCCGAGCGGCGATTCGCTCACGTCGTACACGTCGACCGTCGTGCGCCCGGTGAACCGCGCGTGGCCCTTGATGACGGTGACTTTGTTCGACTTGAGCAGGCTGCCGACGCCATCGGTCAGGTCTTTCACGATGCGGTCCTTGCGCTTGAGGACCGCTGAATAGTCCAGGCGGACGTTGTCAGCGAGCACTCCGTAGTCTGCGGCGTGTCGCATGGTTTCCAGCACCTCGGCCGATCGGAGCATGGCCTTGGTCGAGATGCACCCCCAGTTCAGACAGACCCCGCCCGGGCGCTCTTTCTCCACCACCGCCACGTTTAGTCCCAGTTGGGCGCCGCGGATCGCCGCGACATAGCCCCCGGGGCCACCCCCCACGATCAGCAGGTCGAACTGGTCAGCCATGGGGTCTGTCCCTCGTCTCAATCTGACGCCTGAACAAGCTGAACCGCAACGTTCCCGCCGAGCGTCTAGGTCCATGTCATCTTAGATGACGAGCTTCAGTGGCCCCTCCGTGGTCGAGCACCAGCGGGCAGTCATTGCGAACTACGGTTATTCTACTCAGTGGCAGATAATTTCGGCGCTCGGACACGGCGTGAATCGAGACGAGCCTCAAGAGGTAGGAGTGGGAGCTGCGTGAGGCCTTCATCTCCGGAACGTGCGGGGCCAACACCGCTGCTCCGCTGCGGCCAGGGAGACCAGACACCGCACGCGAGGAGGCAGGGCCTGCAGCTACTCACGGTCGGGCACGGCACCGCGAGCCAAGAGGAGCTGGTCGGGTGGCTCGAAGGAGCCGAAGTGGAGCTGGTCGTCGACGTGCGCAGCGCGCCGGGAAGCCGTCGCCACCCGCAGTTCGCCCGCGCCGAGCTCGAGGTGTGGTTGCCGGCCGCCGGCTTCGGCTACCGATGGGAACCGGATCTCGGTGGTTTTCGCCGATCCAGTCCGAGCGCTTCGTCATCCCTCCTTCCGAGGCTATGCGGACTACATGGCGACGGGCTGCTTCCGAAGCGCCCTGGCCCAGCTGCTCGACGACGCCTCGCACCAGCTCGTCGCGGTGATGTGTGCCGAGACCCTCCGGTGGCGTTGCCACTGGCGTCTCATCGCCGATGCTGCGACGCTGCTGTTCGGCGTGGAAACCCGCCATCTCGGCCACGAAGGGCGACTGTCGGAACACCGGCTCACGGAAGGGGTGCGGCTCGACGGGCGCGGCGGCATCGTCTACGACGCCGGTCAGATCTGGCTCGACCCCGAGCCCACCGGGTATCGGAACTAATTCCAGACGTCTGGACATCGGAGCTGACGCAGCCAGGCTCCGTGGTGCACTCGCGGTCCTCGCTGAGCACCGGTAAGTGCACAAGTGCCAAGCGGCTCCACGGCGGTTGTTGTCTCCGTCAAGAAGTGGTGCACCAACAATGTTCATGCCGCGAAAGTCGTGGTCACACCCTCGATGTCCAGACGTCTGAATTTAATTTGAGAGTCCCATTGAGAGTCGCCGTCCGGACGGAGGTCCGAGCATGAGGCACTTCGACGTGGTCGTGCTTGGAACCGGATCGGCAGGCGAGTGGATCTGGTCTCAGCTGCCGGGGCGCTCGCTTGCGGTAGTCGAGGTCGGACGAATCGGCGGTGAGTGCCCCTTCGTCTCGTGCATGCCTTCCAAGGCACTCCTGCGCTCGGCGCTCGTGCGACGACTGTCCGCCCGGGCCCATCTCCTCGGGGCGGTCGCCGAGCGGCTCGCCCTCGACGACCCAGCGAAAGCGTTTGCCGCCGCCGTGGCGCGGCGAGACCGGATCAGCAACGGTCGTGACGACTCGCAGAACGCCGCCGATGTGGTCCGCTCCGGCGCAACCCTTTATCGGGGACGTGGGCGCATTGTCAGTCCGGGACGAGTCAGGGTGGTTCTGACCGAAGGAGACAGTGCTGAGCTCGGCTACGACGAACTCGTGATTGCCACCGGGTCGCGCCCGAATGTCCCGCTCGTTCCCGGACTCGACCAGGCGCCGACCTGGACGAGCGATGAAGCTCTCTCGTCAGCCGAGCTGCCCACGACCATGGTGGTCCTCGGTGGAGGACCGGTCGGCTGCGAGTTGGCGCAGGTCTATGCCACCTTCGGGACCGAAGTCACCTTGGTGCAGTCAGAATCGCATCTGCTTGCCCCTGAGGAAAGGTTCCTCGGTCAGATTCTCTCCGGCGTGTTAGCTCGCCAAGGCGTCGACGTCCGCCTGGACACGGTTGCCCAACTGGCAAGGCAATCGAGGAGCGGCACCATAATCGAACTGTCCGACGGCAGTGCTGTCGAGACCGAGCGGGTGCTGTTGGCTAGCGGGCGGACTCCTTGGCTGGAGGACATCGGCCTAGAGTCCCTCGGACTCTCGCCGAACGACGACGGGCTGGCCGTCGATGGGGCGTGCCGCGTCCTCGGTGCCGAGCACGTCTGGGCGGCCGGTGACGTGACGGGCATCGCGCCGTTCACCCATACGGCCAACTACCAAGCTCGAGTGCTTGTGACAAACCTGCGCGGCGAAGCCGCCAGTGCCGACTACAAGGCCATCCCGAGGACTGTCTACACGGACCCGCCCGTGGCGGCCGTCGGGATGACCCGCGCCGCCGCCGAGGTGGTCGGCATGGACGTGGTTACCGCCGGAATGGACCTTGCCGAGACAGCGCGTGCTACTGCAGATGGCACAGAGATCGGTCGACTGCAGCTGGTGGCCGACAGGACTCGGGGTGTGCTCGTCGGCGCCGCTGGAATTGGACCCGACATCGACGAGTGGATCGGAGAGGCGACCCTCGCCATTCGTGCCGAGGTCCCTCTCGAACTCTTAGCCGGCGTCGTCCATTCCTTCCCGACCTACTCGGAGGCCTACGAGCCTCCATTACGAGTACTCGCTAACAAGCTCGTGTAGGTCCTGGCGTTCTCGGGACAGTCCCACATCCCTGGTGGCCACGAGTGCCGACGGGAAACTGGTGCCTTGTGAACCGGCGACGGCGCGTGTCGGCGCCGGTCCAATACTGAGTGTCCACCTCTCGCCCATCGAACTGCGCGATCCACGAGTCGGCGCCGTAAACGATCGATCCTCGGGTCAGCCGACCTGGGGAAGGCAGTGTATACGAGACGACGCCTGTGCGAAGAAGGCCGCGCAGAGCTGACGCGGGACTGATCGTGCTCAATCCCACCGCGAGAGGACCGCCGTGCTCATCAAGGTCTGCCGACTCGCGCACACGAAGCGCTGCCGGTTCATGTGCAGACAGCGTGGTCCCAACACGGTGCGCTCACAAGAAGGTAAGAGGGGGAGGGAGGAGGAAGTCCGAGGACACCGCCGCCTCCGCCTCGAGGCTTTCCCTCTCATTCCCCTGGAAGAGTTATCGGCAAGTGCACGGGACGACCTGAGCAACCGACGGCTTTGAGAAGTACTCTCCAAGGACATGAGGGTTGCCTCCTCGCCGCCGCCATCCCCTTCCGGCGGTTCCCAGGATTGGGCGGCCCTTCGATGTAGACGGGGAGCCTGGGCCCCGCTCTCGTCTACATCTCTGGTCGCGTCCCAACAGTTGGCTTGCACCCCGTCGCACCCTGTCGCAAGTCGTCGTAGTCCGCGGGCGCAGACTCCTCGACGACCTGCGAACACGCAGCTCGGCGCAACCACCGCGACGAAGGGAGCCGCTCCGACCAGCACTCAACACCCTCGGAGGACGTATCCGACGAAGTGTCTGATCTCGGCGAGGTCGAAGAGGCCGACCGGCAATCGTTTCCGGCCAGTGACCGCCCTCAACCTGTGCCGGTTCCGCAGCCCATCATCGTTGGCAGCCGAAATCATAGAGACAACGCCCGGCACCTGGTTCACGTCCCAGATAGCACGGCATACCAGAGGCGATCGGCCACTGCAGCGACGAGATTGGCGCTTCGACCGTACGAGCGGTACAGCTCGCGGCTCGTGAACACGGCCCGGAGGTCGGCTTCGCTCTTCAACCCGGCCATCGCCGATCGGTAGGTGTGCTCGACGGCACGCGCGTGCCCGATGGCGACGTCGGCTGCCGCACCAGCGCGGTCGGGGTCATCGGCCAGGTGGGCGAATCCGTCGACGATCGCATCCATACCGGCTCGTAAGGCACTGCTCATCTCGACGGCTGGTGCATCGGGGGTCCAGTCCAGGGCCTCGGCTTCACCGACGAGGTTCTTCACGGCGTTGACGATGCGGTCGCAACGCTCAGAGAGCACGTATAGATCCTCTTGGTCGACTGGGGTGGCGAGTGCCGTTCGCAGCGCGCCGACGAGAACCCGGCGGGCCCCGTCGGCCTCGTGCTCGAGGGCTCGCACACTCTCCGCCTCGCTGGCGTCTCCGGTGGAGGACCAGGCTTCAAAGGTCACCAGGGCTGCAAGACTGACCCGGCCCTGGGCAACCAGCATCCCCACCACGTCGGGGGCGGCCGACAAGACGAATCGCCGCCAACTCTTCCGACCTCGTCCCCATGGTCCCTTCATTGTGCCACCACTCGCCACAGTCCGAGCAGCCCTGCGCCGATCAGCGCACAGGCCGGCACGGTAAGCGCCCAGGCGCCGAGGACGCCGAGCACACCGCTCCAGCGCACGTGGCGGCGACGCCTCCCGGCGCCAGCGCCAACCACACCCGAGGTCACCACACTCGAGGTCGACAGCGGCAGGCCGATCGCCCCGGCAGCAATGATCACCGCCGCCGAGGCGCCCTGGCCCGCTAGTGCGTCCATGGGACCACTGTGCACCAGTCCACGGGCGACGGTCACCATCACGCGCCGTCCCCCAAGTACCGTGGCCGCCGCCAGGACAGCGGCACACGCCACCTTGTCCCACCACGGGATCGAAACACCATGGGCGGTGACGGCGGCCGAGCCGGACACTGCGACGGCCAAGATGCCCATCGCTTTCTGGCCATCGTTGGACCCATCGGCGAACGCCACCGCGCCCGAGGCCACCCAGACCCCGACCCGAAGCGGTCGAACACTGGAACGGGGCAACCGCAAGGCGGCCCGATGTCCAGGCCAGTTGACCAGCGCCGCGGCCAAGCCTCCGATCAGCGGCGCGAGAAGTATGCCCACCAGGACGCCGATCACCCCAACGAGATGAAGGCCACGAAGACCGCCCCAGTTGACGGCGTGGAGACCGCCGGCTGCCATGGCGGCACCGGCCAGACCGGCAACCAGCCCCACGCTGGCGCTGGCGGGGATCCCGCGCCGGGCACAGAACCCGGTGAAGGCGACCGAGGCAAAACAGCCGGCCGCGAGGCTGGGGGCAAGGAAAGTGGGGGTGACCCGGACGAGATCGATGACGGTGCGGGCGACGGCCGACCCGGCGAGCAAACCGCCCGCGAGGTGCCAGACCACCGACCACGCCGCGACCCACGAGTAACGACCCGCCCGGGCTGCGATCAGCGACGAGGTGGCGTTGGGCGCATCGCTCACCCCCAACAGAGCGACCAGGCAAACGGCCGCCACGCCGGCGAAGACCCGTCCCGTTAGCACCACACGGCCCCAGGTCCGAGGCCACCGACGGGTACGGTTGCATCGAGTCCCGGGATGAGGCCAAACGTCGTTCTCACCGGGGCGACGGCTGCCTCAGCGAGGGGCGCCACAGGGCATAACAGTGTGGTTCGGGGCCCGCCGGGGTCGACGCGACGAGTCGCTCTCATGCCACGAGCGAAGAAAAGGGGTGCCGGCCACGACGCAGACCCGCTACTCCTGGTCGCGCAGGACCAACACTGGACAATGGGCGTGGGTGCCAAAGTGCTCGCTGACCGACCCAAGGAGCATCCCGACGAACTCACCATGACCGCGGCTGCCCAGCACCAGCAGATCCGCCCCCCTGGCGGCGAACACTGCCCGGCTGAACGTCTGGAACGCCTTATGGATCTCAGGCGCAAGCTGGTTGCGCCGACGTCCGATCTCAGCGGTGGCAGTCGGATACACCGATTCAGTCATGGGGTTCCTCCAGGTTGTTCCCCTTCTGTGCTCGTGGGCGGGTCCTCCCCCGTTGTGTGATAGCCGTTGGCTTCGTGCCGCTTCCACATCGACCCCGAGCGATCGCCACCGTGTGGCTTCCTTGGGGCCGAATCCTGCCCGGTGCCAGCGCAGCCCGTCGGGGGAGTCCATGCCCAGTCGTCTCCAGCGATCGGCCGTCGCGCGCAGCTGCCGGCGATAGTGGGCCGCGAACCCAGGCGTGAACCCGTCTCCTTGTGCCGTCGCGGCCTCGAACGGATCGAAGCCCAACGTGTTCCACCCCACCACCTGCACCAGCAGCACCGCGCCGGCGAGAAGCCCTTCGTCGACGTCGCCCCAACGAAGGGCAGGTTCTCATGCAAGCAAAAACCTGCGAGTCTGGGACCGACGAAACGGTATCGAAGGGATGCGCAGGTCCCAAGCTCGGCACGAGCGAACTACGGATGACGCCCTGGAAGAGGGATCGCGCGGTCGCAGACATGGGAACAGCAATCACTCCTCGTCATCAAGGTCGACCGGTGGTAGGTCGCGTACTTCGTCCTTGGTGAGGCTGAGCCGGACACCGTCGTCGACGCTCGCCACGGAGCTGATTGGAATGGCGACTCGCTTTTGACCCCATAGGTGACCCTCATCGAGAAGGACGTGTGTCACGTGATGATCGCTCGGATCAATGACCAATCCCTGGACTCGCCCGATGGCACCATCCGTGGCGTGTACGCGCTCGCGGCGGCGCACCTCCACCTCGCCAACGGGTACGCGGTCATAGGTGATCGCTCGGGGCCCGGTGTCCATGTCCATGCCCATGCCTCCCCCCATGCCGATGCCGTAGTAGGGCCACCAGAGCATGTGGTCTTGGCTGTAGCTCCACTGCCCTTTAGCTCCTGGCAGGAACCGCGTCTCGTCAGCGCCCTCGAGGGCTTCAAACTCAGATGTCGTGCACCGCAGCCGGATCTCCGTGGCCACCGCGTCCACTAGCTCGATGGGAACGAGACGACCCGTTCTCCGCCGATGACTCGGGTCGACGACGAGATGGGTGAGCGTGCGCGCGATGGGATCGACGATCACGCGTCTCAGCTCGCCGCAAACTCCATCGCTGCAGGTGGCTTCGCTTCCGATGGTGAACTCGATCGTTTCGCTCATAATACATGAGCCTCCTTGCTTTCTCCCGCCGACGTCATGTTGTCACTTCCCATGGCGGCTCATCGACCATCAGACGGCCGACAATGTCGCTGAGCCCCAATGGCAAGAGCCGCCGGATGACGCGACCTCGGCTCTAGAGGGAGAAGCCTGGACAAGCGAGGAACACTGTCGCTTGGCCAGACCGGGGAAGGCCTTCAGATCGGAGCAATCATCCGTAGCGGCGGGACGACCGGGTGCCTGCGACCCTGTGCGGCCCACCAACAGACTCAACCCGTTGAGCGTCTTGCCTCGCCTCACACCAGCTCTCGAGGTCCCAGGACTCAACGTCCGGTTCTCTACGCTCCGCGGCCTACAGGCGAAATTCCGACCCGACGGCCAGCCGCTGACCTCCCTCATCCTCGCCGACGCCCGCCAAACTCTGCACGTCTCGCTGAACGCCGCCGTCGCCGACGGCATTCTCGGCACCAACCCTGCCACGCCGGGCAAACTCCTGGTCCGGCGGTCCGCGGCCGAACGGCGGCGCTTCATCCCCGAGCGCAACTCCTCGCCGCCTTCTCGCCCCGTTAGGGGCACGCTGGTCGCCCGATGGGCTACTCCGAACTGCGCTGGGTGAACTCACTGGGCTTCGGCTGCGGCAACCTCGACCGTGAACACTGGCTCCTGTACGTCACCGAAACGTGCCGACGTCGATTGCCGCCTCATCCCGGACACTCGCAAATCCGCCGCCCGTACCCTGCCGTTGCCCGAACCTGTCTACTGGCCTCCGTGCCCACCACCTCCGGACCACTTCGGCGGTGTTGAGCGCCGCCCCGAAACCCACCTCCTGCACACCGGCGATGATTCATGTCTCGTGGGGCTCGATTACCGTCGCCTGCACGCGCACGCACGCATCGCACGCAGAAGTTCCCTGCTCAGCGGTGGTGCAGGTGATGTTCAAGGTACTCGACACCACCGCCCATGGCACATCTGTGGCAAATCCGCTGGAGTTCGCGGTGTGCGACTCTGTGGCTCCGGTGGGTGCTTGACCTTTTCAGGTGGAGTTCGCTGGAGTTCGCCGGTGTCCGCGGTCTCAGCCTTGGCCGCTCGTCGAGTTGGGACAAGGCGGCAATGCCTCGATCCCCGCTCGACGGTGGCCTTGCTGGTGGTGAAGGGCTGCCTGGGGCTAGTCGTGGGCTAGTCGAGGGCTAGTCGAGGGCTAGTCGTGGCCGAGACGATTCATGAGCTCTCGCGTCGACGCGGCGGCCGGCTTGTTCCGACTACCTGATTCAACCCAGATTCAACCTCGCAATGCGACGACCCGCCGAAAACGGCAATTAGTAGCCATGCCCTGTCTCGGTATAAATCACTGCTGAGCTGGATGTTCGTCGCACCTGGCTGCTCACTAGAGCTAGTGAGAAACGGCGGCTGGGGGCATTAGCAGTGAGCCCGATTCGGCCGCTCTCGCACCTCTCCAGCAGGAGCTTTGCGTTTCGAGTTCGGACCTTGTCCATAATCCGTCCATAATTCGCGACGCTGGCTCCGTGCGAGGAAGC
>Ga0182024_10004002_pt1 | contig 34384 bp, 28 predicted proteins | sample P32metaG_FD_120480 | JGI IMG/M metagenome (GOLD analysis project Ga0182024, IMG submission 120480) | Permafrost microbial communities from Stordalen Mire, Sweden - P3-2 metaG (Illumina Assembly) | ecosystem: Environmental > Terrestrial > Soil > Wetlands > Permafrost | place: Sweden: Stordalen...
AAATGGTGATCGGATTTCCGATAACACCATGCTTTACCTTGGTTTTCGGGCGGTTAGCTCAGCGGAAGAGCACTTCCTTGACATGGAAGGGGTCAGAGGTTCGATCCCTCTACCGCCCACCATGAAAATCAATGACTTACGGATATCGCCCCTGGACTGAAAATGTCGTGTCCGCGTTATGTCCGTAATCGCAATGGGGGACGAGGAGTTTCCGGCCCTGTAAAGCGCGCACGCTACATTCACGCGGCGATTTCCGCGGGCGCGGCAAGTGCCAAGCCGCGAAGGTAGCCCTCGGCCTTGCAAGCCCTGTTGCACGCGGTGAAGAACGCCCGTTTGTCAGCCTTCAACAGATCAATCCAGGAGGCGATATAGCCCGCCGCGTAGAGCAGCGGTTTCCTAAACCGTTGCGGCCCATCTTGTCCTATATCTTGCAGTTTCGTTTTGTCCCGAAATTCAAGCGTTTTTGACTAGCCACCAACTTTTCAATCCCGCCATTTCCCACCCTGTGATGAGGACTTCGGTGGGAAATCGGGTGGGAATATTGTGTCCGTGATCGCGACGCAGGGAGGAAGAGTTTCCGCGTCCGGTTCGTGAAGCGCAGTGCGCGGCCGCCAAGATATGTCCACGACCTTAGTTCGGCACGTGACTGGGGGACTGGGGGTCCCGAGTTCAAATCTCGGCGCTCCGACCAAATTATCCCTGATATTCGCGGACATCTGAAGGCGACCAAGCGGCGTGCTTCCAAGCGCGTCTCCTTTGGAAGCAATATGGAAGCAGAAGTAAGCCGGAACGTCGCGCGCATACCCTCCTAGGGTGCGTGACTCTTTGATCCACGCTGGACAGTTTAGCCGTTATGTGTAAGTGCAAAATCGACCTTTAAAAAAGCTCCCCTTTTGCCCCTCCCGAATGCGCGCTTTCACGGCGGTAACACGGGTTCGAGTCCCGTAGGGCGCGCCAATGATTCCAATGGCTTAGCTTCATCGACCCGATCCATGTCCAACGGATGTCCAATAAACGGGCGCGGGCGGCGATGCGCTTTCGCGGGCAATCCGCACGCGTCCGGCCGCGCAGGCAAGAAATTCGGCGCAATACTTTTAATCATGGGGTCGTGGGTTCGAATCCCGCCGGGCTCAGTCCAGCCGGCTTCCGCTGCGGCGGCGGCGGCGGCGGCGACCTTAAGGGCACGCTTCCGTCATCTTCGTGACCCACATGGCCTCCGCCTTACTGCCCCGTCACCGGATTTATTGGTTCGCCGCTATAGCAAACCTATATGATGGGGCATGAGCGAAGAGTCGCCCCTGGAGGAGCCAGAAGAACCAAAAGATTTCAAGCCGTCGCGCTTTATGCGGGCGCGGCGCCCGCATCTGTATTCGGATACTGTAACCACGACCGAGCGCACTGTAACGCGCGAGGTGCTGTCGTATCACCTCGAAACTCTGACCAACCAGAAAGATGAAACCAAGTTTGAGGATTTCGCACAGGGCCTCGCCGAGAAATTCATCTCCCCAAACTTACGTCCGCAGACCGGGCCGGTCGGCGGGGGCGACGGCAAAACCGATTCCGAAACCTATCCTGTTGCTGGTGAGATTGCCAATCGCTGGTACGTGCCAGATCTTGCCGGTGCGCAGGAGCGTTGGGCATTTGCGTTCAGCGCAAAAAAGGACTGGCGTGGCAAGGTACAGCTGGACGTCGCCGGCATTGTCGGGACAGGCCGGGGCTATCCGCGCATTTATTTCATTACGAACCAATACGTGCCGGCGAAAGACAGCGCCACGGTCCAAGACGACCTAAGGAAAAAGCATGGAGTTCCTGTCACCATCCTCGACCGGACTTGGCTACTTGAGCGCGTATTTGATGATGACAGTCTCGATATCGCCATAGACACACTAGGCGTCGGCGCGGGGACCGAGCACGAGGTCCAAAAGCAAGGGCCTGAAGATTTCAAGCGGACCGCCGAACTTGATGCGCTTGAAACGGTCATCGGCGACGGTACCAATTACAACGGAACCACCGCCGCGCTGGCGGAAGATTGCCTGAAAGCGGCCTTGATCGCGCGGGGCCTCGAAAAGCCCCGTCATGAAGTCGAGGGACGTTTCCAGCGCGCAATCCGCATTGCACGCGACAACGATCTGCAAAGCCAGCTGCTTACCGCCACATACAACCTCGCGTGGACATCGTTTTTTTGGTTCGACGATTTTGCGGCACTAAATGCGCTGTACGACCAAGTCGAACTTCTCGCGCTTCCCTCTGACACGGCTGAGGACCTTGAACGGCTTTCGAACCTGCTGCCGCTTATTCGAAACAGTGTTGCGTCCGGGAACCCGCCCACGGAATCGGCCAAACTCGAAATCCGCGGCGAGCGCCTCCTCAACGCGCTCGACCGCGTCCGCGCGGACACCTCGCGGCCAAACAATGCCTTGCTTGCTCACGCGCTTTCGTTGCTGACGCGGCTGACGCAAGCCGCACACGCAGAAGGCGAAAGCCTCGACGATTTGTGGAATGAGTTTCGCGAGGTTATCGAACAAGCCGGTGGTTTGGGAACCTTTCCGTTTCAGTCCATCGCGGACGCGCTTACAGAAGTCGGAACATTCATCGTCGAAAGCGCGGCGTTCGACCGGCTTTATGAAACCATAACTGACGCGCTTGCCGCTCGCCGCAGCGAGGGCGAAGCTGCCAAGAAAAATTCACAGCGCGGATTTCAGAAGCTCGAAAAAGGTCTGGCGTATGACGCCATCCGCTGGTTCGGCCGCGCGGTCAGCTTGCTTGTAAAGGAAGAGTACGAGGACGAACTCATCCAAGCCCTTATCGGTTCGAGTATCGCCTACGAAGGCGCTGGTCTTCTCTGGGCGTCGCGAAATTACGCACTCGCCGCCGTGAGCCACGAGTTTTCTGCGTTCAAAAGAACCGGGTCCATAAACCAGGTCAACCCTGCGGTTTTGAGCCGTCAGCTTTGGGCGGAAATACGCCTCGGGCGCGTGCCGAATATTCTGTCGGCATACGAACTAGGCACGATAGTGCGGAATGCCCGCGCAAAAACGAAGGAGCAGCGTGAGCGGGCCATCAAGAAACGAAGCCGCGACGGTGAGATGATCGGCGCGTTGTTGCTGCGGACGGTCTTCGAAGACCTGCCGCGCGTTTCGAAACTCGCGGATGGACTCGAACGGCTCGGTCTCGAACAGTGCAGGATGGCCCTTCTTTTTCTGATGGGTCACGAGGACGCATTGCGCCAGGAAGGCTGGGTGCCGCCCGAAGAGACGCAGGAGGGGTATCAGGAGTTTTTCGAACACTGGGCGGCGTTTGGGATTCAGTTGGAGTTGCCCGAGCAGGCAGCATACCTGCTGGAGGACAACGTCGTCCTACGCTCCCGCGTTCTGGGCTGCGAAGTGAACCTGACTTGTGCCAATAATCTGACATCGATCGGCATCGGTGAAGCGATTCTAGGGACGCTAGAGGCGCTTCTGGCGACGAGCCTAGCGCACCGGATGCTTCCGCATCTCGATGTCCTGAGACTGGAAGTGAAACCATCTGACACCGCTCCGCTTACCCCGACGCTAAAATTCGAAGAGAAGAATGGCGTTACTACTGGCGTCGTCTCGCACGCCGCACGGCTGGTTTGCACCAACCGCGAGGAAGCCGAAACCTTTCCCCGATGGCTGCAAGAAGCCGTCGTTCAATTATTCGTCCGCTTCGCCGTACCCGCTGACACGGACAAGTGGGCGGCGAGCGTTTTGGGCGAAGAGAACGGATTTTCGCGGGCGCTGACCTTCTCGCATGTCCCGAATATGCTCGGGATTATATTTGGAGACCAAAGCCGGCTTTCCATCGAACAATGGATTGAGGCAGGTGATGAGACCTATGACGTGAAACGTCCGGCGCCGTGGCACCCGAAGTTGCAACCGACGACGGAGAAGCGAACGCAAGCTTCGAAATTCGGCAAAGGAGAGCCGCCGGCGGAGATGCTGAACCCGGAGCGCATGAAGCACACCGACATGCGGATTGTTTCGCCGATCGATGTTCACAAGTGGGATGCCGCAGGTTGGAACGCGGTATACTTTCAAACGGTACCAGACGCACCCGATGTGCCTCCAGTATTGGCGCTTGCGTTTGCGAACCGCGAAGCGGCAGAAGGTATTTTTCTAGGATTTAACAACAGATTTGGGTTGCATGATCCCGAACACAGCCTTCGCATAGCGATTATAAAAGGCATCAATATTTCGAACCCACATGCTTACGCTGTCATCGTCGGTGCAAACCCCGAGAAGTTTCCGATGACGGTCGGAGGAGCTTTCGGGTTCGTGTCCCGCATCAATGTCATGCAGCCGACGAGCAGCCGCAATCTCGACGCCTTTCTTGCGGAGTTTCAACGGCATGGTCGGTACATATTAGCATCCGCCCATCTTCCAAGCGTCGATGGCGTGCCAGAGCCGCTGCCGCTCGGTCTTGGCAAATATCATTTGGTTGTCCGGGAAGCATGGCAAATCTCGGAAAATGACCCGGATAGCATGGCGCTGGACACTGATGATCCGCCGGTTATTCCGCCGGACCAGCCAAACGCTTCCGTTGTGAAGACGCTCGCTTGGATAGAAAAAATGCGCCGGAAGGCCAGCTAGGTCTGACCGTCGGTCCCCAGTGCATCATCTTCGGAATGCGCTTGCCGTCGTCGGAGTGGCGACTATTGAACTGCCGCCGCTGCGGTCGAATCCAGCCGCTACGGATTGGGGCTACGGTGTCAGGAAAACGCTACGCGCCTGGTCACGGCGTCCTTGTCGGCTGCCTGCCGGCGCTCGTCCTCCATCTTGCGGCGGTTAAAGTTCATGCGAAGATAGTCGAAATTCGGGGAGCAAACCTCGCCAATGACAGCAACCGTTCGCTATTTTCACGGTGGAAATCGAGGACAAAGTGTCGGCGGATATATTTTGCCGCCAGCGGAGCCCAATGTTAGATCGAGCTCCGATTATGCCGACATGGGCGGCCTTCACCAAAGAGATCGAGTCTATGTCACCACCGACCTCGTTGTCGCACAGGACTTTGCCGCCACGAAGCAATTGCCCATTGTTTACGAAGTCGAACCGGAGGGAAACATTGAAAAGGATGCGGACTGCGACGCCGGCCATTCGTACTCCTGCGAGAGGGCAAAGATAATCAGGATACTCAGGGTGCCGGGCAAGAAGATCAAAAAGGTGAAAAAGGAGCTGCTACGGCGCCAGCATCGACGACAGGCGCGCTCACCACCCTGAGGATGGCCGAGCGCGCCTTTGCCCGCCCCCTCGGGGAAAGGACGCGCAGAGGAAGCCCCGAGCGGCGGGCGGCCGGTGTTACTTGCGCCACCGCCGGCTGGGCGCTTCCCTCGGCGACGATGCCAAAGCTCGAGGAAGTGGGATCACGCGATCAGCGCGACGCAGGCGCCCCTCATGGCGCGCGTCAGGTGCGGGTGCTCGGCGACGCTGCGCAGGATGGCGTCGTAGTGGCGGTTGCCCTTGATGAAGGTTGGCCACGCGGCCGAACCGAGGCGCTTCTTGGCCTCGTGCATGTGCAGAATTAGTTTTTGCACGGCGCCTTCCAAGTCGCTCTTCTTGACCGCGAGGCCGTACTGCTCGTACTCCGCGCGCTGCATCGGACCCTTTCGGATGTCGACGCCGCGCTTGGCGCTATCCCAAAACTTCGCAAGCTTCTCTTCGACGAAGTCCGGATTGGTGTCTGTCCGGTCCGCGCCTGCGAACGGATACCGTCGGCCTCCGGTAGGAGACTTCCCTATCAATCCCGGTGATGCGGGCCACCCTGGTCGTCCGGCTCCGGCCGGCGTCCGCGCCCTGCCGCGCCAGTGATCGCAGGCGCGCCGAAATAGCCTGTCGGCTAGAACCTTCGCCGCTTGGGTAAATTCCCTCCGATTGGAGAATTCGGGACCCTACTCAGCCTTGGAGACTGCGGTCATGAGTTGAAAATTTGCTTCTCCGATAGCCTGCAAGACGTATTTCCAATAACCGCGCTTCTCGGAAGGCATTGCAGGCGAAGGCTATTTGCCTAACCAAACTGCATGCACCTTGTGCAATTCGTCAACCCAGCATTTCAGGATGTTCGATGTGTTTCGACCAAGCCGCTTCGCGAGCTCAAAGAAGCCAGGGCCAGGTTGCATGTCGCCAACCCTATGGACGACCAAAACGGTCAACATTCCGCGACCCGCCGCATCTTCCTCTGATGAGATCTCGCCGAGCATGTGAAAAAGGCGCACGTCGTGCGCCTCAATCTTTATGCTTTTGATCCACTTGACCAAGTCGGAATAGGCAATCATTTTGCGCACCTTCGCGCGCTCGATCATAATCGCGCGTGCCTCCTCCTTGGCAGCGTCCCAATCTGATTGAACGAATCCGTACCTCATCCGACCTCGCACCATTGGTTGGCGGTCTATCCCCTTTACGCCGCGGCGCTCATTGTGAGACGAGCATCATACGCTAGCGGGCCAGATTATTACGAGATCTTACGGCGGCCACTTGTCCCCGGGTTCTTCTATTTCCGAGCACGACTTATTCGCGCGCGCCTTATCGCGTAATACATACGGCCCGCGTCGAACCATTGTCGCGATTGGAATGTCTCGCTGTAGTCCACGGCTGTCGGGTGTTCAAATGGAAGCGTCATGGCAGAGCTATCAAAACCTCAACGGAGGCGAGTGACCCGCGAAGAACTATACGCAATGGTTTGGCAGAAACCTATGAGCCGCCTCGCGGGAGAGCTTGGAATCAGCGGCAACGGCGTTGCTAAGATATGCGACAAGCTCAACGTCCCCTATCCACCCCGCGGCTATTGGGCCAAAAAGGAAGCCGGCAAGCCCGTAGTCACATTCAAGCTTCCAGCGCGCAAGGACGGCACTTCCCAGGAAGTCGATATCCACCCGACACCGCCCAAACCGGCACCACTGCCGGAAGCCGTGAACTCGGCCGCAACTGCGGCTGGTAAGGTGCAAGACATCGTCGTGCCAGACGGCACGGACAATCTTCATCCTCGCGTGAAGGCCTGGATCGCCGAACATAAAAAACTACAGAAAGAGAACGAACAGGAAGCCAGGCTGCATCGAAATGATGCCTGGTGGGCTTCGCGAGTGCCACAAGACCTGACCGACCGCGATTTATATCGCTTCAGAGTCACCAGTGCGATCTTCAACGGCATAGAGAAAGCTGGCGGGAAGATTGAGAAATCCCCGATAACAGGACGAGTTACGTTTCAGATTGCCGACTATCAGGTCGAGTGCTCAATAGTTGAGAAGCTAATCAAGTCGTTTAGACAATGGGAGGAAACCAGAAAGTGGACCGCCTTTCCGGATCATCATCAATCGGGTCTGGACTCGTCTGGCTTTCTGCGCGTGTCGGTCACTACATATCTGGGCGGGCGCAAGCCTGAATGGATCGAGACGCAAAAAAGGAAGCTCGGCGATATTTTGCCAGAGATCATTGGCGATATCATAGCAACCGGACCTATCCTTGAGCGGCTCAAGTACGATCAGAAAGAACTTCAGAGGCGATACCGAGAGGAAGAAGACCGGCGCTACGAGGCTCGACGTGTCAGAGAGATCGAGGAAAGGCGTTGGAGCAAATTTTGTCAGTTTGCAGCGAATTGGGAGGAATCAGACAGATTACTCGCGTTCATAGCGGAAATCGAGAAACGCAAATCCGACGGCGAGGAAATTGTCGGCAGTGATCCTTTGGATGATTGGATAGGTTGGGCGACAGAACGAGCCAAGGCACTTGATCCACTCCGTCATGGTGTGCCTGGGTTGTTCGATGCTATCTCAAAGATCTCGGAATGGTCGTGACGAGGCGCCTTTGGCAGGCCGTGACGGCGTTTCGTGGACAGCATATTCCGGTGCGGTAATCTCTTGCTTAGGTCGTGTTCCCCAATCGAGCAAATTCCTTGCGAATTGAAGAATTCAGAGCCGTACTCAGTCTTGGAGACTGGGACGCGGAGAACTCGAACTTGATGCTCCCGCCGTGTGCTCTCTGAACAGGCGCGGGCTTTCGAGCGCGTACCTTCATCAAACCGAAATAAGAAAACTTCACGTTTGCATTCGAAACGACTTGTGGCGATTTACCGCCGCATCGGGTAGGGTTTTCCTAGGTTGTAAATGGCGACTCACTCTGGCAGCAGACGGAGCGTCGGCGTGAGTTGCAGGTCGCCTGTAGTGGTCTTCAAAGCAAGCAGCTGTGATAGAATGCTAAAGGTACGCTTGGTATTTTCGGCGCTGTCGATCGGCACACAATAGATACCGAGATCAAATACTGCGGATACAAAACATCCGGCGGCTTGGCCTTTGGTCACGGTCAGAAGATATTTGTCCTCATCGTCCTCTGGCGAGCCGACGAACACGTTGGCTTCCGACTGCGGATCGCGCAGAAGTCGACCAAGAAAGTTGTACATCGAAAAGGTGGAGCGCGTGCCAATCTCGACCGATACCTCTCCTAAGAGATGGATATCCCAGACGGGGAATCGCGTTGGTTTTCTCGTTTTAACAAGCACCATCAAACTTTGAACACCGGCCGCTCGGTTTGAATTGGGCGCCGACGCCGAAAGAACAGGTGCAGCAGCCTTGGCTTTAGATTTGGCCGCCGCTAGAGGTGCAGGCGTTGCTGGCGCAGGTCCTGCAGCGGGCGCAGGTGCGGCGGCTACTTTGGCCGGCCGCGTAGGCTTCAGCGCCACTGTCGGCCCCTTTGTGGAATTGTCTATCCATTTGTCGAGACCTGTCGTTCCGCCGCAAATGGGATGATACTCGGTGGTGTATAAGACCGTCTTTGGCGGCATCGCGATTCCATCGCGTTCAAATTCCATGATTGCCCGATTGGCGAGCGCACCATCGAAGCACAATCGGCCCTCGATTGTGGTGTTTGGCGTATTTGAGTTCGAGCCTGGAGTCGCGCCTGGAACCGCAGCAGGAGTTGGCGAGGCGGGCTGTTTGGCGCCTCCGCCCGTTGCAGCAGGGATTGGAATCGTTCTGATTTCAGAACTCAGGCCAGACAATAGCGCAAATTTTACCAGGTCCTTGAAGCAAATCTCACGTAACGGTGAAACGAGCGGCTCGTGCGGATAAAGGCGATCCACCACCACGTTCGGGAGATTAGCGCATTGTTGGTCGCGTGACGGATCATTGTACAAAATGAAAGCGTACGGACCCTGCGGATCGCTCACGGGCTTGAGACTGACGTAGTCGGTGAAAAGCCGAAACAGCAATTCGCGCGGGTAGCTTTGTCTCTCAAATGCGTAAAGATCCGAGTACTGTACGGACGTCAGTAGAGCCGCGTAAAACCCCTGTGTGTCCATCTGCGTGACATTAATCGTGCCATTTGCCATGGCGGTACCACCCGCCGCCCCGTTGCCGAAGCTATATTGCTTTTGGGAGTTAGTCAGATAGGGCCCAGTCGTGAACGCAGGTGAACTCGCCGAAGCAGAGACGGTCGCCGTGCCCGAGTAAGGCTGAAAACTGAGGAAGTTTAGCGGCTGATATTCACTCGCTCGTGCGATGTTGAGCAGTATCGCTTCGTTTTTGGCCCAGTCAGTTGATCGATTATATTGACCGTAGCGGCTTTCCACGACGGAATCGGCGACTGCTGTACATGCGGCGAGGTAGGCCACCGCAAATACAATAACCAATATGCGACCCCACGGACGCACGACACCAGCCCCCTAACCGCTCTCCGCAATCGGAGCGGCTCCTAAGTTAGTCTGCATAAGCGCCTGAAGGAGTCAGGACTGACCCCGCACGCACCCTGCGCCCAGAACCCGCTGCTCGATTAGCGGAAAGATACAAACCCTCAACCGGAGGGATGCTAACACTTATGGTAGTATATGCAAGGGTCGGTCCGATCAAAAGGTTTCTGGGAGATTTATGTTAGCCCCTCCTAGCACGAAGATGTCCCGATTTTTCCGGAGACTCTGAGGGCGACACGGACCCCATCCCGCCATTAAAAAATAACCGGCTGGCGCCCCAGATACGTGCCTAGGTTGAATTGCTTGCGGGAAAGGTCTAGCGTTGCAACCCATCACGAGTATGTATGATGACTACGGACGGGAATGTATCCGTGGGGCGAGGAACAGACCGAGACGCCGACATCGGCCCGTCTCGGCTTACGACAATTTGGGATTGCTTCCTCCGATTTGCGCTCGTGTTGTGGATCGTACGCGTGCCATTGTTGACGACAGTGCTGGGACTATTGCTCCTTGGATACGTATCGCAGGCGCAGGATTTGTTTGTTGAGTTTGCCCGCACCTCGTTTATCTGGATGCTTTATTTTTTGTTTGTCTTGATTGCCGTGTGGGCGATGCCAACGCACTACGCGGCACGCTTGCTGCTCGATACCGACGCCAGATTGAGAAAGCTCCTGGCCACAGAAAACGATACTTGCCTCAAAACCTCGTCGGTGTGGGTACCGCGACTCTTGGGCCTATTAACCTTCGTGGCGGTATTAATCGGCATCTGGCGCTCCCACCTAAATTTGCCCGATTTGGATCAAAAAGAGGTCATCGCGGCGGTTGACCGGGCGCTCATTGAAATCGCAGTGCTCGTTGTGGCGGGCGCTGCAGGGTTCATTTTTTATGTTGTCAAGCGACCCCGCAACGCCGACGCACCGATCATTCGTGTGCTCAAGCGCCTGAATAGGATATTGGCGCCACTATGGCGATTGCTATCACCCGGACTTGCTGACGCGCCCGGCTCCGACGACGAGGCCAGTCGCGATCTAGGCCGTCTACTTCTCTTAGGCGTTTTTGCTATTTTCCTCGCCATTTTCTGTTTCGGGGCGGACTTCGCGGCGCGATTATTCCCCCGCGCGATGGCCGTTCCGTTTATTCTCGGGGGTTGGCTGCCGTTTCTGTCGAATGTTTCGGGATTTGGTCGGCAATTGCGCGCGCCACTAATCGTTGTTCTGTTTATCCTGGCTTCCGTGCTCGTTGTTCTACTTGGCGACAATCATTCAGTCAGGCGCATCGAAGCGGCAAACACCGTCGGTCATGCTGTCGATATCAGCCCGATTCCGCTTGAGGCTGCGGTGAGGATGTGGATGCACGAGAACGGCTGCGACGGGGCGCCCTCGACGTGCCCTCGACCGATCATTGTAGCCGCGGCCGGTGGGGCGAGCCGTGCCGGCTTCTTCATGGCGACTATCATCGGGTATTTCATGCAGGAGGCGCCCAGGCACGGCCTCGATCCCAATCAAGTGCGCAATCGGTTGTTCGCCATCTCGAGCGTTTCGGGTGGCTCTATGGGCGCGGTTATGGTGACCGCCGCGCTCGATGCCAAGAATGACAGCAAGGATCAGCCCTGCATTCAAAAGACGGTCGATCTGTGGTGGGGGCAGACAGTCAACAATTGGCGTGACTGCTTCGAAGCGCTGACCAGCGGTGACTTTTTGACGGCCGATTTCTTCGCCTTTGCCTTCAACGATATGCTGCCGCTCGGTTTATTCCGTGATCGCGCCGCGGTTTTGGAGGATACCTGGGCCGCCCGCTACGAGGCTGTCGTCACCCGCGCCGACAAGCCCGCGACGCCGCCGAAATGCAAAGGCTTGGACTGTCCGTTTCTCACATTGCGGCCGCGGCTGGGTCACTGGATTCCGCTGCTGGTTCTCAATGGAACATCGGAAGCAACCGGTGGCCGCATCGTCACGACCACGTTGGCGAAGAACTACACTCCGGCCGCGAGGTGCCCGACCGCAGATGGTACATCCGACTGCCCGCTGTTCGTTCAAGCCGATCGCTTTCATGATCTCTTGATTGACAAAGTTGGGTCGGATGCTTGGTTTGGCTGGATAGGCGGCTACGAGCGCTATTTGCTTCACGATGCAGGCGGCGATGATGTCCGGTTGAGCACGGCGGCGCACAACTCTGCGCGCTTTCCGCTCATTTCGCCGCCTGGTACTGTGCGCAACAAAAATCAGGCGATCGTCGATCGCATCGTGGATGGTGGGTATTTCGAAAACTACGGGGCGCTTGGAGCGAAGGAACTGGCGTTGGCCGTGCACGCGGTGCAGCCGGAATTGGCGCCTTTCGTTATCGTTATCTCGAACGATCCGAGCGATCTGCTCGATCCCAGCGACGATTCACCGAATGCGAAAGGGGAACTGCTGGCGGAACTCAGCCACCAAGTGCAAAACGCGCGCGCAGAGGTCAACACCACTGAGTGGATGACGGATATAGCCGCGCCGGTGACTACGATTGCTAACGCGCGTACGGCACACGGGATTTTGGCCGTCGACGAGCTCCATAGCGCGTTGCATAAAGCTATTTCGGGATGTGACGAGCTTCTGATCCAAGTCCGCGTGTGGCCACAAAACGGCACAGAGCTCTCGATGAGCTGGTGGGAGTCGACGCCGATTCAGCGGCAACTGCATCGACAAACAGAGGGGAGCGATGACAAAAATCGGAATAACATCCATCTGAACGCCATTTGGGCGCTCATGAAAGAGACATCGAGTTGTGCGGGGACGAAACAATGAGAAAGTCGACGTGCCCAGCCCAAGTTTCGCTGAACGTCAACAGCGCTGTGTGTTGGAGCAATCGATGCTGGACCTATTCGAACGCGGAAATAGCGTCCCATGGATGATAATAGCCCAATCCAACGGCCGGTCTTTCAACTTGGGTTGGCGCTTGCTGGTGCGATTTCGGCAGGTGCCTATACGGCGGGCGTTTTAGATTTTCTGGTCCAGGCATTGTCAGAGTGGGATGCTAATCGAGGTCAGCCCGGAGTGCCGGATCACCGCGTGGTCCTGAAGGTTATTGCCGGAGCCTCTGCAGGCGCAATCACCGGCGCTCTGGGTGCAATTGCGCTAGCGCGTGGTATTCACCCGCGTGAATTTAGCAGGAATCAAATTGAGGATTGGTATCCAGACACATACAAATCCCATCAGAAATATCTGTGCATTCTACCGCAGCTCTACCGCACATGGGTCGAATTGCCCCGCATGGTGGGAGCTGACGGTACCGGCGGTCTTCTGGGGACGGCAGATATCCAGACCGCCAAGTCTAGCGCTTCACCGATTGTACGCTCTGTGCTCGATGCATCCCTTCTGGACGAGATAAAGCGAGCGGCGATTGAGCCGGATCAGCCCTCGTTCTCCGCGCCTGCCTCGTACTCCTTCATCGCCAGCCCTCTGCACGTTTTCGTCACGATCTCCAATATGCGTGGCATTCCCTTTCGGGTTGCCTTTGGACGAAATAGTTATGGAATGCAAACAATTGGAGACCGAATACATTATGTCGTCAACGATCTTGGAGAATGCGAATTAGAAAATGAGAATCTTTGGTTGGAAAAAGATACAGCTGACGCAAGCCACCGAATTTCGATACGGACGCTGCCGACGACAAGGGGTGGTAATCTGGGCCAGTGGGATCAGTATGGTACTTCAGCGCTCGCCTCTGGCGCATTTCCTGTGGGTCTTTCCTGCCGTCGCCTCGAACTCCCATGGGAACACTACACGAAGCGGCAATATCCAATTCCAGTGCCAGCCGGTGTCAACATTCAACCCAATTTTCCCGCTGGCACTGGACAGCGATACAAATGGTTCTCGTTCGAAAGCGTAGACGGTGGCCTAGTCAACAACGATCCGTTTGACTATGCGCAGTACGCGCTTACAGGTGACAAAGCGGAGCCGGCGTCGGGCGAAACGGTCGAAAAGGCGATAATAATGGTAGCGCCCTTTCCGGAGCCTCCGGAGTTTCTTCCAGAGAATTCCCCGTCCCCCGCCATTACTACGATCTTGCGCGCATTATTCCCCGCGCTCGTCAATCAAGCGCGCTTTCGGACCTCCGAACTCGCTCCGGCTGTTGACGAGCGCGACTACAGCCGATTTTTAATCGCGCCATCACGTCGGATACCGCCTGCCGCTGTACAAAGCACAGCCGATGAACATTCGAAGCTCGAACAATTCGCGATTGCGTGCGGTCTCCTTGGGGGCTTTGGTGGATTCTTGGATGAGAAATTTCGAGCACATGACTTTCAGCTTGGGCGACGGAACTGTCAGTATTTTTTACAAACCAGTTTCCTTGTGCCTTCGAATAACAAAATCGTTGGTCGCCCTGGCTCAATGGAAATGCAGCACGTGATTCCCGTGTTAGGCCAAGCGGCCGATCCGGTGCCCTTGCCGCTTTGGCCGCAAATGTCACTGGCGGATTTTGACCTTCTTTCCAACCGTCTGAAAGCACGCGTGGACGCAATTGCGCCACTGCTATTGGAAGCCCAAACCTCCAACGTGAGGCTCAGAACGGCCCTAAAATTTGGCTGGATAACGTTTGTGCGTTCGCACGCATTGAACTTCGTTCAGCAAACCATGTTGGCTGATTTAGTCCGGCGCGGGCAGATCGAAGGATGGGATGTACCACGGTGTATCTCCTACTCAGACGCAGGCGGATCATTGAATGATGTCAACGCTATAATTGCCGAGCTAATAAATCCTACTTACGACTTCCGTACGCCAGAAGGCATAGCTCTGAAAACGATATTGCCGGTCGAGTTCGTCCGAACCGTCCTAGAGCAGTTGTCTGACAGCTCCGTAACTGGCCGGGTGCGAGTCTGGAAAGACGATTGCGGATACACGCTGTACTCCAGGCGTCCCGGCTTTTTAGCGAGGCGTCCGATTGTTCGATGGTTTAATCGATGGTGGAACGCCCCAACGATAAACTAGGGAGAGTACTCATGGCCAGAGAAGAGCCGTCCGGAATGACGGTCCTCGATATTCTTAAATGGGTTCTCCCAGACGGCCCGGTTCTCGATTCAACGGGCTGGGATCAGGTCTGCGATTGGCCGCCAGATTTGTTTGCGGCGATGGCTGCGATCACAGAGCGATCCGGCTTGTATTCCGACCGTAGATTTATGGCGTATTGGGATCAGGATTTCGAGCTGACCGAGGAGTGGGTAAAACGAGTAAGCGATGCCGGTGAGGAGTGGTCTAAGCAGGGTACTCCGCCAATACTAGTACAGGATTTGTGGAGAGACCTAATCAAGAAACACAGGAAAGCGCGGATAGATAATTCATCTCCCGATTCACTCGCATGGAAGAGTATCGTCTTTGCTCTTTTATCAATCGCAGATGAGGCAAGCGCCGGGGTGGGTTTCCCGCCGATAGATTCAACGCGTGCGATTCAATATGCCGTTTATAGAGATTACATAGTGTGGGAGAAAAATCGCGAAACCGACCCAAATGCAATAGGGGGCGAGTTACTTCCGTATCTTCCTCACAGCGTTTGTGTACGAGTCCCTCCGGTGGTTCTTTGTGTTCAACCAAAGACGAACACCCCCGGAGTTGGATGTACTGTTCGATCTTTGACCCACAATCTTGCATTACTCCCATCTGTCGCCAACGTTTCTACAAGCTGGCAGATTTCGAACAAGCCTTTTGATGCACTAGCGCCATTTAATGTATTAGTTGTGCCGTTCCCATTTTCAATACCGGGAAGGAGTTTTGTCGGTCTTGCAAATTGCTTTCCGAGCAATTCAACTGAACGGGCTTTTAGGCTAGATCCAAGCATTTGGATGAGAGGGGCGACGCCAGAGCAGTTCGCTGAAGACTTCATCTGCGGACTGATAAAATCTTCTGAGTCAGAGCTGGAGCCGGTGCATGCGGTAGTACTGCCTGAAACCGCGCTGAGATTGGAGTTTGCGAATAAAGTGGCAGAGATCCTTCTCAACAAGTCTAATTTAGACCTTTTTATAACGGGGGTAATTTCTGGTAACGCGGACGACGCTCGAAATTCGGCTGCGATGTATCGTTTCGTTGACAAAAAAAGAATACATTCTTCGTTTCAGTCGAAGCATCATCGTTGGTGCTTAGATGGTGATCAAATTCGCCAATATCATCTCGGTCATGTTATGGATCCCAATTGTCGATGGTGGGAGCAAATCGACGTCAGCTATCGCAGTTGTTACGTAACTGTATTTCGACCCGGAGCGACGGTGTCTGTGCTAGTTTGTGAGGATTTGGCGCGCTACGATCCCGTCCTCACTGTGATGAATGCAATTGGGCCCAATTTAGTCGTCGCGCTCTTGATGGACGGCCCACAACTCGAGCACCGATGGCCGGGCCGATATGCAACAGTTCTCGCCGACGATCCGGGTTCTGCTGTTCTGACGGTTACTTCCCTTGGAATGGTTTCCCGCTCGGCCATGCCCGGAGACCCGCTAAACCGAGAGATCGCATTGTGGAAAGAATCACACGGCAGGGCCAAGGCGTTAAGACTTCCCAAAGGCGATCATGCGTTATTGCTTACTTTGACGAACCAATCCGTTGAGCAGTTTACACTCGACGGACGAGGGGATGGGGGGTACACCATGCGCTTCGGCTTAGGGGCAGCTCACGGCATACGTCATTCTGATCCTCCAATGTGGCTTGGACCAATGCCCTGAGTTGAAGTAGGCTCTAGGAATGTCTAGGTTACACTGCGACTCTTTTGGAGAATTGCGATGGCCAACGACTCACTCGCTGACTTCCTGCAGCAGAGCCTAGAAAAGATCGAGCCCCCAAAGACTTACGACGCCCTTCGCGAGAAGCTAAGGAATATTCAAACAAACCGGCAACCTCCGGTTGTAAAGCAAAGCCCAGAAAACGAACGGCGCGTATGGAGGAGCGAGTCCAAATAGGGTTCGTGCTTCCAACGCACCAAGCTTGTCCACCACGGTTTCCTATGACGTTCAGCATGGCTTTGACCTTGCTCCGTCTCACTTCAGGCAATGTCCTTTTTCATCAAAAGTGAATTCGCCAATCATTTTCGGGCGTCTTCGAAGATCGCATCACTCGCCTTTTCCCGCGATCATATAAACGGCACTCAGGATGAAAAGGCCGGCGCCACCTTCACGTTCGGGAGGTAATCGAAGTACTCCTTCACGTCCCTGACCTCGTAGGGATAGCGAAGCGTGGTCCCCCATCGGACCTTTGCAACAGACTTTGCGTGCATGGTTCGTGAAAAAAGCGGCAATTATGAGGACGCCTTTCGCCAAACTCCTGGCTATTTCTGCCAGAATTCCTTGAAACGCTTTGGCGACAGCTCGGTGTAGCGGACCGTGTGCTGTATGTTGCGATGCCCAAGATAGGCCTGTAGTGCCCTTGTGTCGTGGCCCTTGTTGGCGAGCGCGTAGCCGCAGGCGTGCCGCAACATGTGCGGGTGCGCCTTGAAGCCAAACTTTTCTCCCACCCCTGCCCGCTCGACCATGCGAGCAAAGCCAGCCGTACTGAACGGTGCGCCGCGCTCTGACGTGAAAACAAATGGGGAGGCGGGCTCCTGCTCGCGCTGGAGACGTCGCAGCGCGCGTAGCTCATCGCCGACGATCGGTTGGTTGCTGGGAGTGCCCCGTTTGACTCGGCGGACGTGCAGCGTAGCGGTCCGAAAATCCACCTGATCCCACCTCAGATCCACCAACTCGGAAACCCGCAGGCCGTGGCGGTAGGCCACGAGAACCATCGTGGCGTCGCGGTGGCCGTATCGGTTGCCCTTCGCGGCATCGATAAGCCGCTCGACCTCGGCCTCAGTCAGGTACTCACGGGTCCGCAGGTCAGCGTTGGGGCGCCGCTCGGGCGTAACTGTTCGTTTTTTGGTGGCCGGCGTGACCAGCTTGAGGTGCGTCTTGGCCATACGCTTCGCCGAATGGGTTGATCCGGTCGATGAGATCAATGTCCAATTCGCGCACGTCCATCGCATACTTTCGGACGCCATCGATCAGCGCCGTGTTGGCGCGCTCTCCAGTATCGTTGCCTTCGACCACCAGTTGCTTGGCCTTTTGTGTCAGGTTTAGTGCCGCGATGGCGTGTTGACGCACGGCCTCCTGGTCTTCCTCGTCGAGTTTCGGATATCTGTCTTTAATGATCTTACCCATGCGGACTTGCGTCAGCTCTTCGGGTACTAGCTCCTCATCAAATATGCCGCGTTCGATGGCGGTCTTGTCCTGCACGAAGGCGGCAATCACTTCGTTTAGGTCTTCCTGGCAGATGCGCGCTGCTTCCTTGGTCTTCGGTTCAGCCAGACCTTTGATCTCGATCTGGAACTGACCGGTCTGCTCATTGAAGCCGACATTGCATTTGTTGGAGTCATAGCCGCCTTCGCCGTAGTCGAAGCCCTCGATCGGGCCGCTGTTCGGGTTCTTCGGCGTGAAATTGAAGCGCGGCGCGAGCACCTGCTCCATGAGAAGACTGGCTGCGATCGCCTTGAGCGTGTCGTTAACCGCCTCGGTCACCGCCTCGGCAGAGGCATCCGGTTCGGCTATTAGGTTGGTGAAACGTGCGCGTGTTTTGCCCGGCGCGTCGCGCGGCCGATGATCTGCACGATCTCGGTGAGGCTCGATCGGTAGCCCACAGTCAGCGCGTGCTCGCACCAAATCCAGTCGAACCCTTCCTTCGCCATGCCAAGAGCGATGATGATGTCCACGTAGTTCTTATTGTCCTTCTGCGCGGGGTCTTTAAGCGCCACAGACACGCGATCGCGCTTGGAAGGATCGTCATCAACCAGGTCCGCGATCCTAAGCACACTCCCGTCGGGCCTCTTCACGAGCTGGGAGCCCGTTGTGGGATCGATGCCCTGCCACCCACCCAGCTCCTCGATGATGTGTTCAACCTCCCTGATCTTGTCCTTCGTACTTTCGCGCGAGTTGACATTCGGGATGTGGACAATCGTTTTCTCGCCCGGATCGAGTACCTTGAGAATGTCGTCAACATAAGAGCCCGAGTAGAAGAAATAGCCGATATCAAGCTGCTTGAGATATTCGTAGCCGTTCAGCTGCTCGTAGTAGGTGTAGGTGACAGTATCGAACTTCGCTTCGTCCTGTGGGGCCAGCACTGCCTCGGCGTCGCCCCGGAAGTAAGAGCCGGTCATCGCGACGATGTGCACCTTGTCGCGGGCGATGAATTGGCTCAGCTGCTGGCCGAGCTTGTTATCGGAATCGACCGAGACGTGGTGAAACTCGTCGACGGCGATCAGCCGGTCGTCGAACGCCTCGACACCGAACTTGTCCACGGCGAAGCGGAAGGTCGCATGAGTGCAGATCAGCACCTTGTCTCCGCTTTCGAGAAAAGCTCCAACCGCATTAACTTTACCGCCGTCTTCGCCGGGCGCGTTGCAGAGATTCCATTTCGGCTGAACCGTCCAGTTCGCCCAGAAGCCATATTTAGTAAGCGGTTCGTCGTTGAAACTCGCGCCGATCGCCTTCTCCGGCACGACGATAATCGCCTGCTTGAGCCCCTGATTCTGAAGCTTGTCGAGAGCAATAAACATGAGCGCGCGGCTCTTACCCGAAGCAGGCGGCGACTTGATCAGTAGATACTGCTCACCGCGCTTTTCGTAGGCGCGCTCCTGCATCGGCCGCATACCAAGCGCGTTTACCTTGGTCGAGCCGCCGTTGCGGGCGTAAGTGACCGAAATTGAGGGGACTGATTTCACTTCACCCGTCACGCGCCTGCTCCCGCCATTTGCTTTTCGGTCGCGGCCTGTCCCTCAGTCATCTTGGTATAAAGCTCAAACAGCTTCTCAAGTCGCTCCGTATCATTGCGGAAGCGACGACCAATATAGATTCGCTCAAGCACCTCGTCGTTTCGCTCATGCGCCTCGCGCAGTTCGGTAGGCATATTTTCAGGATCGTAAAGATCGGCGATTGTCGCTGGGAAATGCGCCTCGCGCGCCAATAGAATGCCATCGGCGCAGCGGATTAGATCAGTCTTGTTCTTTTCTGTGAGTGGCGGGACAGGGAAGGTGTTCCAGCCGAGGGTGTTGGAATAACGAAAGTCGCTCTTCATTTTCCCGCAAACCGTGCCAATCCAAACGAGATGGATTCTAGACGCGATCAAGGCCAGATTCCAGAGAGGCGAATCCCTCAGAAAAAATGCTTGATCGGATACGATTGCGTCCTTATGCAACACTCCAACTGGCAAATAGAGCCGATTTTCCGAAGAGACGCGCGGAACAATCGTTATATCATGCGCCGCTGATTTGGCGCGATGCTGAAATCGATGAGGAACGTTGGCCAATTGCTCCCGCGTTTCTTTTTTCGGACTATTCAGACGCAATGCACGAACCGCATCAAGTCGACGACTAATCTCCGGGATGCTTCGAGCATGTTCGACTTCGCTTTCATCTATCGAAAGACAGAATCGAATTTGACCTCGAATGAAATCTTGCGAACCAAGGTACGGCTTCAGCAAATCAGTCACTGTTGGGTATCTGGTTCGCAGCTCATCCAATTCGCTTGATGAGAACAAAAAGTTTCCACCGTCGTTGGGGACGCTTCCGGTCAGCATCGGCGGCATAAATTTCGTCTGTGGCGCCGGTTGGCTTTCCACGAATATGTCCGCTCCCTCTATCAGATATGCGTTTATATTCGACACAGAGCGCGAAAAGTCACCGTCATAAATCACTTTCTTGCTCTGTCTGCCTTTCTGCGCGATTCCGATAATCGCACAGGTCACACCAGCATTGTGCGCGGCACTGTTTGACCACTTAAAAGAGTGGTGTGCGAAAACAATCTCAACGTCCTTATGCAAGACCTGAGGCCAAAGCTGGGGTAGTTGCCGACCCTGACAGACTGAGTTGGTCGCCACCAAGGCGGCAACGGCGCTGGTCTTTCGGCAATACTCGGCTGCCAGAACAAACCAGCATCCGACATAGTCAACATACCCATATTTGTCGGTGCGGCCCGCGAAGATAAAGTCCATGTCGTCGAGCTGCTGACTTTCCTTCTTTCCCTTGCCGGAATATGGCGGGTTTCCGCAAATGAAGGTTTCGCCCCCTTCATTCTCGAAATCGATCTGCGGCTGATCGAGTGGCGTACTAAACAAGTCGTCGGCCTGCGTCTTTACGACCGTTCCTGTGGGCGGGCAGATGCTCAGCCAGTCGAGCCTCAACCCATTACCGCACGAGATCCAATTCTGTGCTTCAAGAGGCAGAAATTCCGCCAGGGCTTCCTTCTGTCCGCGATAGAGCACGTCACATTGAAATTCCGCGATGATGAGGGCGAGGCGGGCAATTTCGGCCGGGAAGTCACGCAACTCGATGCCGCGAAAGTTTGTGAGCGGAATTTCAGTGCGCCGATCGGTTTCGCCGCGCCGCCTGTTGATCTCGGCCTCGATCGCCCGCATTTCTTTGTAGGCAATGACCAGAAAGTTGCCCGAGCCGCAGGCCGGATCAAAGACCCTGATCTTCGACATGCGCCTGCGCAGGTTGAGCAGCATGCGGTGGTTGTCACCCGCTTCTGCCAGCCGCGTCCGCAAATCGTCGAGGAACAGCGGATTGAGCACCTTCAGGATGTTCGGCACGCTGGTGTAGTGCATGCCAAGCGCGCCGCGTTCTTCATCCTCCGCGACGGCCTGGATCATCGAACCGAAAATGTCAGGGTTGATCTTCGTCCATTCGAGACCGCCGATATGAAGGAGGTAGGAGCGGGCGATCCGGCTGAAGCGGGGCACGTCGATACTGCCCGAGAACAATTCCCCATTCACGTAAGGGAACGCGCCGGCCCAACGGGGTATCTTGGCGTTCGCCCGATTCTCAATCTTGGTGTTCATGGCGCGGAATAGTTCGCCAATCACCTCATGCGTGTTGGACGAGTCCCTCGCGCTCATCTGCTCGATCGTGGCCGTGAACAGATCGTCTCCGATGAAGATGTCAGTTCTCTGGGCGAAGAAACAGAAGATCAGCCGCGCCATGAAATGGTTCATGTCGTGGCGACGCTCCGCGGTTCCCCATTCGGGGTTGTCTTTCAGCAGTTCGACATAGAGCCGATTCAGGCGACTTGTCGCCCTGATATCAAAGGAGCTTTCGCGGACCTGTTTGACGGTGGTGATTCCGGCCAGCGGTAGAAAGAAGCCGAAGTGGTCTGGGAAGTCCTGGTAGGCGCAAGCGACCGTCTCGCCACTGTCCAGATCCTCAGCCTCGAAGTTCGCCCCGTCGGTCGCGAGGATAAATCGCGCCTTCGCCTTGGCAGTGGGGGGCTCTCCTTCAACGCGGCAAGGGTCTTCGTCACCTCGCCGGGTTTGCAGGTCACGATGTGGATATTGTTCGTCTGAAGAACGCCGCCCAGGTCTGATCTGTTCGACACACCCGAGCGTAGCCGCTTGATGGTCGTCGATTTGTTTCCGAAGGCTTCGAGGAAGGAAAACGGAAACTCCTGAGCATCGAATGGCTGCTCAGCCAGTGCAGAAATTGCCTGTTCAATTTCGACGGCGTTCAACTTTTTGCTCTAACTTTTCTGTGATTCCGCGCCCTCGGGGGCCGGGCGGACGACTCACTTAGCATCGGCATCGTAGGCTTCGCTATCTTGTGGCATCCGGGGTCACGCTGGCAAATGACAGCATGATCTCCGCCTGCCAATAACTACTCACGCTACCGTATCCATGTAATCCTTGTGACGAACAATTGCCGCAGGTTCTACTCGCCAATTTGTCCTCGCGTGTAGCTGCCCCTGGCGGCTATGGCCCGTCGCGGCGCCCGAAATAGAGCGTTACCGCTATCAGGATGACGAAGGCGGCGAAGGCCCAGCCGTTATTGACAGCGGGGAGTAGAGCAATCCAGTCAGCAGGTTTCATATGGCCTCCACGATTCGCGTGAGGCCGTCCAATGTGACCACATCCGACAAGCCCGCAACGCACAGATTTGATGCGCCGAGGTTGCGCTGTGGCCGCCGATCCGTCGGCCGGAAATGGGCGAAAAGGGTCAAAAACCTAGTTTTTGTCCCAGGTCCGCAACGCCTGAAATAGCTTTCGAGCGCGTGATTTAACTGTGCTCTCTGATGCCTTCTCGCCGCGATGCTCAATCCACGTCAACATGGCGTTCGTGATGTCCGCTTGCGTCTTCGGCTTCAGCTCGCCCAAATAGATTTGGCGGAAAATCTCAATCCATAGGTTGTCCCAAAATTCAGCCGGGGGCCGCCCGCCGACTGTCGCGGCGGGTACTGGCGGGGCTTGAGCTGCGGCCAGCGCGGGCGTGCCGGCCGGAATCAGCTTCTCGATGTCGGCTCGAACAAAGGTCACGCCGAAAGCCTGCAGGTGCACCTCACCGCCGCTCAAATATGAAACGGTAATCTTGCTCAAATCGATCCACGTGTCGAAATCGCCAGTTGTCCAATTTTGGGTGAGGGCCGTATGTCCTTCGGCCCACCAAAACTCCTTTGGAATTTCGACATTATTGGACACCTTCTCGTCGACTATCAGCCGTTCGGCGCGCGCCCGTATAAGCCCATTGTAAGCACGCTTGCAGATCGCAATCTGCGCCGAATAGGTTGTCAGCGTGGGCTTGAGGGCCGCGAGCGCGTCCGCCGCCGTAATCCATTCTTCTTTGCTCTCCACCTGCTCAACTCGGGCAAAGCCCGCTCCCTTAACAAAGCCAATTTCAACATCGCGTAATACACCGTCTAATCGCTGCTGGAAGACGGCCGCATATTGAGCACGAATGCGCTTGTAATCGGCAGGAAAACCGTTGGGCGGAACTACACCCAATAGACTGTTGCCGAGATTTTCGAGATGGGGACGCGCCCAGCTCGTTATCTGTGCGGGTGCGAGCTGCATTCGCTCGATGAAGTCGAGCAAAACTGGCAAGGCCTGGTCCATGGCCTGCTTGTGGAGCTGGTCGGCCGCCTTGACGACCGTGGAAATCAGTCTGTTGCTTCTGAGCGCGCCGGCTTTTATCGCCTCGGACTTTATGCGGTTACACTCGTCCATCAGCTTATGACGGCTATCGTGCATCAATAACGATAGGCTGCGATCGAGGTCACCTTTGATCGGACGCTCAAACATTCCTTTTAAATCTCTTCTTGAGGTGCTTCCAGGCTGGCTTCTTGATCGTAATCGTCTGTATTCGACCTTCGGGATCGGCCGCCGTAATGCCTACAATCTTTTTTTCCTCTAAGCCTCGGTACATCCCGGCTTGCTCAACGAAATTCGGGATGCCGCCTGCGTTGAACGGATGCAATTGCGCCGTCGTTTCGTCCCTTGCCATTACCGACGACCGAAACGGGTCATTTTCTGCCGCGCCAACCATAGAGCCGGCGCGGCAGCTAAACCCCCGAAAGCAGACATCGCACGGCCGACAAGGTGGCACGGTGCCGCGCGTGAGAGTACGCAAGATTTTCACCGTCCTAGGCTAGGAGACCCGACCGGGCCGCATTACCAATGCTCGGACGAGCTTATGGGCTATCACAGCGCCTTTCGTCCGCTCCGAAGAGGCTTGGGTGGTGAAGCGCCACTACGCGGCCGTTTGAACAATTCGGAGAGTGGCACCTTAAGCGTCGCGGCTAATCGATCCAACACGTCAACGGTTGGATTTTCCACCTGCCGCTCTAGCCCGCCAACATAAGACCGGTCCACCTCAGCATCATAAGCGAGGCGCTCCTGCGAGAGGCCTCGCTTGACCCTAAGTCGCCTCAGGTTCCAGGCTACCAATGCTCGCCCGTTCATTGCGCAAGGCGGGCACCTTGGAGGCTATTAAACCACTGGCTATCGCCATCTTATTGCGACTATGCAGCTTCTTTACCTTTTCACCTTTCAGCAGGCGGGTGGGGAACAATTTAGGCGTTATACTGCGCTGGCCACATAACGTGGGAGGTTGGGCATGAGGCATCGGACCATCGCTTTCTTTGTGTGCATGATCCTGTGCGGGATAGGCGTTCCCTCTCATGCGGCTGAAATTTCCGGAGCGTGGAAGATAGAAACGCATGGCGGCCCGGTGCCTCTCTGCAGCCTTGTCCAAACGGGTAACGATCTAAGTGGCTCGTGCGTCGGACCACAAGCTGCAGGCACGATCAGCGGTACGGTGGCCGGGCCAACGGTGCGTTGGCGTTGGCAGTGGGTGACCAACTCAGGTGATAAAGCGGGAGCTTTCGACTTCTTGGGCACGTTGGGGGCAGACAATACGATAACGGGGACGGTCGAACGCAGAGAAATTGGGCTTTCATTGAATTTTACGGCCACAAGACAGTCGAGTGCCGCCGGTGCGATGCGAAGTGGCGCTCCTGACGGCGGTGCTTCGCCTGCTGGCGCAAATCAATCTCTCTTCAACGCTGCTGAAATTTCCGGTTCGTGGAAGATAAATACCCGGGGCGGACCGGTGCCTTTGTGTAACCTGACGCAAGTGGGCAATAACTTAAATGGCTCGTGTATCGGGCCTCAAGCCGCGGGAATAGTCAGCGGCACGGTGGCCGGGAATTTGGTGCGATGGCATTGGCAGTGGATCACGTACGTCGGCAATGCGGCGGGGGCTTTCGACTTCGTCGGAAACTTACAATCAGACAATACGATAACGGGCACAGTCGAACGTAGGGAAATTGGTCTTTCGTTCGATTTTGCGGCCACGAGACAGTCGATTGACAGCGGTGTCACAAATCAATCCCTCTCGCAATTCATAGATGAGTTTAATAAGCGCAGCGGTTCGAACGTCAGCGTGGGAGTAGCTATTGCACCTGGCGCACCGATTAAGTCCGGTACCAGGATGCCGGCGCAACCTGCCACTGTTCCTGGCCCTAATAATACTCTGCCACGACATTTGAATAACTCGTTCGAAGAAGCTCGGGCGTATTATGTAAAAGGGGCGAGTGCGGTTGTAATTGCCAATGCTCGTCAAATTTCACCCGATTTGGCCAGTTTGTCTGATGCTCAAATTAGACAACGCCTTGTGCCAAGTCTTACACGTCAAGGGATGCAGGCTGGCGAGTGGATTGATCGTCAATCAAGTGTAATTGTTCTAGGTGATGCGCGGTCGATTTCCCTCCAAGAAGGATGGAATACCTCTGAAACGGCCTTCATCGGCAATGCTGACATCGATCCCCAGATCGAAGCGCGCGCGTTGAAGCTCTTCCCGCTAGCGAGCCAAATCAATAAACGGACACAATACATTGTCGACGAAATGAATGCGGCAGCGGATCGGCAACAGGGTAACTCCTACTCCATTCATGTCAGATGATGGCCGCTACCTATGTGGAGGTGACGAGGTAGCGCCAGAAATCGCGCTCGCGTGCGTTTCACTATTTGAGGCTTTCAGTGCGAGTGCCGCCCTTCCATCAGCGCTCTCCTAGTTTAAGCACCATGCTCCAATCAGATATCGGCCATTTCCGATCCCCACCTTCCTGTACCGTAAATCGAATGTCTTTCACCTTATCACCTTCAACTCTGGACCAAACATCAGAGAACAGCGGACGAGTGACATAAAGGTCAACCAGCGTCACAAGACCATTGTTCATTAACGTGCCGGGGTGCTCGTGCACGACAACCTCGGCCGGTGCCATGAGCACGATGACTGCGGCAAGCAGAGACTTAGTCGGGCCCTCCACTACGGCCGGGAACGTCAACCATGAGAACTCGATCGCATGCGGGGATGGTGTGAGATTAATAGCGCCACCAAGATGAAGCGAGCCGGGCCCTAGCAGTTCGGCGTGCCACTCGCCCGCGATTATCTTTGACGCCTTCTTTTTCTCATGCTTCTCGGTCATATTCTGCCTCCAAGTTTCCGGGAAGCAGAGGAGCCGATTGCTGGGGCAAAGGGTATGCGACCTGCTGTCCGACAGCGACTTGATCTGACAAGGTGACAACAGGAACGGCGCGCGAGACGAGCAACGGGATTACCGTGTCACCTTGCTGTTCGGCATGGGACTCTACGACAGAAAATAGTGGCGGCGAGTGTGTGTAAGCGTTTCATGGTCCCAGGCCGAAGACCTCAGCGGGCCGTAGATTTTTGCCCACCTTGGAGATTTCGACCGTCGTGGCTTGATTCGACGATTCGCAACTGTCAGTGCCTACGCACTGGGACCATCAACTTTTAAAGACGGTAGGCCTCTGGCCGCGCTGTGTGGGCGCCAGGCTCACGACATCCGTTTCGGCTTTCTCACCTTGGGAATTCCGAGGCCGGGAACTTCGGAGATCGTCGCGGCGTCACACAAAGCGAGCATGTCCTCAGCGATTTTGCCTAACAAGTCGTTGTCGCAGCCGGCAGCGTCAAGGCAGGCTTTGAGGCGGGCCAGTTCAGCATCGTATTCCTCGCTCGTCATTTCTTTCGTGAGACTAAGCTTGCTCATGGCAGCACCTTTTGGGTTAATATTTTCACGTTGGGCGGGCAGGCGCTTGGTGGTAAGGCCGCCCGGAGCTTCTGCTCGACGCGCGGGAGATAGGCAGGCCGTCGGCGAGTTCAATTACTAAGCCTCTTGTTTAGCTAACGCGTCCGAGGATCGCGGGCGTAGCCCCGAACTTGCTCCTTGTACCCGCCGCGCGTCAGATCGCGCACTCTTACAGGCGTCCAGCCCAACTCCCTCATCACCTGCGCTAGGCGGCGACACGCGCCGGCTCCACGACTGCGTTGAAAGACTTCCAAGTGGTCAAACAACGTCTGCGTGCTGACGCGTTCAATGCCGTCATCACCGATTTGACCGCGCACGCGCTCCAAGCGCAGCCCCCACGGATCGACCGGGGCTGCAATTCTGACCTTCGCTTCTTGTAACATTTCTAGCCACGATGCCACGGTTGCTCCCTCCGGTTCCGATTGATCTTCCGGTTAAATTCGTAGCGTGTATTACAATGCTGGAAGTCCCCGATTTCGGCGAAGGGCCGCAACCGCTTTGGCGTATTCCTTTGGCGGCAGCCGACGTCGTCGAACGTCTTCCATCGTTTCCGCGTGTTCCCGAGGCGGTTGCCAAGTCAAGCCAGGACCCATGCCTTCGAGCCGTAGCGGTGGGAAGCGTTTCTTTAGGGTTGCCAGCTGATCGTCGTCAAAATTCGGCGGGCTACCCCATTCATTGTCTACACGTTCTGCTTCCCACAGCACGCCACTTACGTACTTTGCGAAAGATGGATGCTCATTGAAATCGTAGTGTCGTCCATCGAGCGAGCGGGTGAACAGCGCAACAATGTACAGCAGCAGGTTGTCGCTCAGCCTGTAATCGTCGCGGTCGTGGTACGAGACTGGCAGTGGCTGCGCGTCTGCCGGTCCGTTGAGCCGAAACCACTCACGGGCTTCGAGCGCACGGCCCGCCTCCTCCTTCTGCTCTTCAATGGGATCGAGACCCCCGACGTAGCCGGCGCCGGTAACTGGATTCCGCATCATACGGCCGTGTACAGGAGCGTTCTCTTTGAACCGCCGTTCCACCTCGCGATCTACCAGACTTGAGAATTCGCTGACCGCCATGGCCTCCTCCCATCTCCACCTTTTCACATTAAAACTGACCCACCTATTTCGGCTTGGTGCACGCCGCTTAAGGCAAACCAGCCGTCTCAGTAGGAATCAGCGTAAAGCGTTTAGGCTGAATAAAACATTGACGGCGCTTGGTGACGGCTGAAGCTGCGATGGGTTGCGCCGAACACCAGCGAACATCGTGGCGGGTTGACGACTTTAACCATTCCACCTTCTTATCGGCACGGCCGACGTTACCGGCGCGGTAACGGATTGTTCGTTGCATCGGATCAGCGGAGGGCTGCGTGCGCGGTCAATTCCTTGGTGCGGATGGCAGGCGGTCAATGCCCCTCTAAAGAGGGGGCATTGACCACCACCGCTGCCATGGGCAATTGGTCATTCAATTGACCGTGGATTGACCAATTGACCGCCACCTGGGGCCGTTCCGTTACTGGCTGCGGTCCTATCACCCGCGCTTGCTTTCGCTTGGGCCGTTGGACGAACGACTGTTAACCCGCGCCCTCTCCGGAAGCGGCCAGGGGCCGATACTAGTTCCTTCATTTCCTTCTCGACAATCAATCCTTCAGCCTTCATTTTCTTGATGGCGCCCTTGATAGCGGCTTTGAGATCGTCAGGAAGCCATTGCCGGGGGGCCGTTGCACTCTGAACGGTGGCCATCGCATCATCGAGAAGGGCACGTTCCTTACTGGCACCAGCCGCACTTGGGCTATACGGATATGACTGGCCATCGATCGCCTTGCCACGGCTGATCAAGTCCAGAATGGCGTCCCGTATTTTCTGATCGTTTGAAGTTACGATAGTAGTCTGTAGGAGCGACAAGTTCACGCGTTCGACCGCCTGTACATTATCACCGTGCGGATAGGCTGGAGGTTCAGGGTTAGGAAGCTCAACGCTATGCAGCCGGTACCAGGGACTATCGGTCGAGCGCGGAGCAAGGTTGGACTTGGCATCCACCAGCTTGAAATATCGAAACCGTTCGGACGGAGGCACACAGAATTGCTCGGCTTCTTTGTGTGTCATTGGCACGGGCATGATTGCGCGCCTCGCCAAGTTAACGATGGCAGAAGCTCCACTGATCGCCTCAGCGTTTCCATCGTCGATGCCTTTTCTAGTGTGGTGCACAATCAACACTGCGCAATTGAACTTCGTCGCCAGGCGCTTTAGCTCCCGGATCACCAGGGCCATGATCGCATTGTCGTTCATATTGCCGCCGCCACAGAAAACGACGAGCGGATCGAGAATGAGCAGGTCAGGGCGTAGCGCCTCAAGAGCAGCCTCAAGCGCCTCGAAACCACCCATATCGAGTGTGGAAACATTTCTATCTGTTGTCTTCAGTAACGACAGGCGCTGAACCTGTGCATTGTTCGCTCCAGCCACAAATAGCCGATCAGGACTTTGCACCGGGATTTTGTTTGCGTGCGCTTTGCAAAACGCAAAAACGCGCCGTTCTATTTCGGTAGTGCCGTCCTCGCTGTTTATGAACAGCACCTTGAGGTCCCGCGCTTGGTAAATCTTCTCCCCAAGCAACTCGGTGTTGGTCGCAATCTCGACGGCCAGTCCAGTTGCGAGAGCCGTTTTGCCAGCGCCACCGGGCGCTGCCAGAACCGTTATTTCACCGCGAATTAGATACGTACCGTATAGCCACCGGCGGTGCGGAACATTGGCGAACGAAAGCTTCAACTCAGCGGCGTTCCAAGCAGCCGACTTCGGGCCGGCCGATCGAGTACTGTCAGGAAAATCGGTTGCGGGTGGAGCCACTCGGGCAGCCAGGTTTAACGGCGACCGGATTTCGCCTTTGAATGGACAGCCAGCGCACTCCTCGCAACCGGCGCTCTCGAACGCGCCGCAACTCGGCCAGCCCAAGCCTTTCTCGACCCGTTCTGTCACCTTCCGGTCGAACATCGCATCGGTTTCTTCTTTAGTGTAGGTCTTGTATCCCTTGCTCAATGTGTGCGCGATCGGCCGACCTTCCTGCAAGAACGTGCTGGCGAGCACGTCAAGCATCCAGAGTCCTTGACCGCTGTCGCGTCCGTGCGTCTTAAACGTCCGCTGGAAGTGCGAGCAGCCGGCGAAGATGCCGGTGTAATCCAGCGGTACGTCTCTGCGGGTGTGAATGCCCGCGGCGAGGCTTTCGGTTCCTTCGGGCAGTGTTCGTGCCGGAAATATCGTCGGATTGTAGCAAAGGTCCGCTAGCTTCGTTACCGGCCCGGTAACAGCAGTCGAGATCGCACGGATATGCCCTAGCACCTGTTCGAAGTTCACGTCAGTTACGGCAAGGGTGGCCAGCCGGACTCCCTTCGGCGGCGTGCTCTTATAGTTCCACGTCTCCGGCACCCGCAGGATGCGCACACAGTCCGTGGTGAGGCCGGGATCTCTCTTGAAGCCATGATGTGTGGCCAGTGCTTCGAGGCCATCCGCATAAGGCTGCCACTCATCCTTAGTGAGCGGACGATCACTGATCCAGTAGACGTGCATGCCGCCAGAGCCAGAGAGCACCAGCGCTGTGGGCGGCGGCAGCTTGGCGTCGTTGATGAACTTTTTCAGCGCCGCAAGGGCAGCCTCCGTGGTCGGGTAGCCTTTGTCGGGCTTCACGTCCACGTCGAGCCACAGCGCCTTAAGCCGGTGGACGTTTCCCCCGTTACGAAGCGCCTTTACTTTGCCGTTTATCACGTTGCCCGTGGTAGTCTGGCTGGACAGGCAGAAGTAGATATCCCTCACCGCCCCTGGCGATGTGGTCCCCCATCGAGCCATGCGCATGAAGTCTTCGATATTAGTGTAGGCGTGCCCGCGCATGCCGTTCTTGTTGGGGACCGTCCAATGCAGGTTGCAGTAACCAAGCTCGCCATCTTTCGGCCAAGGAATAACCCTTGCCATGAACGTGGCAGTTTGATCGCTTGCTTGTTCGCGCCCATCGCAGCAGGTTGTCTCGGCATCGGACGGTGTCACTGCGGCGGTGGCAGCTGGCGCAGCCGCTGCTCCGGCATTATTGCCATCGTCGACCAGATTGCTCATGTGGCGCGCAAATCGTGCTTTTCGATTAAGGCAGATTGGGTCGCGTCGAGTAGGTCCAAAAGCGGGATCCACTCGTCGCTGCCAGGATTGCGGACAAAATAATCTAGATGTACCTCCCCTCTACCGTCGTCATAGCCACGACGATCGAGGGAATAGACAAAAATTAGCTCGGCAGTTTCGGCATGGACTTGCAACCCTGCCGCCCTGCGGATTACGTCCCATTGCTCTTGGGTTATCGCCGACGCTTCATCCTCGTCCTCGTCCTCGACCTTGAGCTTTGCGTTCTCCTCAAGCACCTCCAGCAGGTTGGCGATGACGTTCTTCTCGTTTCTCGCCTCGCTCTCTCCGACGTCTGATGCCGTGACAGTCTCATTGCTAGTCATGTTTTCCTCCTTTGGGCTTGGAACCGTATCGGTGTTGTAGATTGTGTCAGGCGTTACTGTGGCAGTCTTATTGCTAGTCATAGTTTCCTCCATTGGGTTGAGAAGAGTAGCGGTATGGTTCATCGACTTAGTCACTGATGCCTCCTGCGTTGGGTGATGGTGTGCTGGATTTGACCGCGATGCTCGCGCGCGCGTAGCCATGCCTGCACGCTTGATCGTCGATAAAGGATGCGGCGTCCGAGTTTGGTTATCGGCGGGCCTTCGTCGAGCCTCCGCCAGCGATCAAGCGTTCGCTCACAGACTTTCAATTCGGCTGCAGCTTCATCCTGTGTGAGGAAATCGGCCAAGAGGTCTTCGGTGGTGCTCATCTGTCGCCCCAGAGTGAAATCTGACGACAATAAAACACGTCCCCGGGAACACCGTTCGGGGAGGATTTCACGAATATTTGGGGGGATTATTCCCTTCGACAGCCGTTCGTCGAAGGAGAGGGTGCCTAGCTGCCCGGGTTCCTGCGCTTCTGCTTACGCGCATATTTGAGCGCTTCGACCACGTAATCATGTGCTATGTCGTCACCCCGGCCTATTGCGGTGAGGAACTCCTCGACGAATCGCGCAAAGGGTCCGGCGCCCATGTGTGGATTTAGATTCGTGCCCCTTCGATACACTCCGGCCAACGCGATTATGTCGTGCATTGACAAAATCCCGGCCCCACCCGGTGGCCCGGCTTTCGTGCGCACATCGCGGACCGCTCCGCTCGTTACGGACTCTAACGTGGCAAGATTTGTGGCCACCATCCCCATCTCGCTATAAAATCCAGCCGGATCGTTCCCAACTTGGAACGTGCCAGGGACTATATTTCTTTCGGCGCAGAATGCCCTGAAAAGATGGAAACGAAGATGTGCACTTTGCATCGCCTCATGAGTCAGCTTGCCAGCCCGATGTAAAGCCTTGGCAAGATCACTCAGCTTCTCAATACGCCGGGCAGGAAGTATTGCATTTTGAGTAATTTTTGGTCGCGCAAAATACCATCCCGCGGTGCGAATAAGAGCACGCCATGTGTTGTCTTCATCGAAGGGTTTGGAATTGGGGCCGTCGCGATGCACTTTCCGCAGAGCGCCGATAAGGATTTTCTTGTGCCGCTCGAATTCGGCTAACTGCTCGGACCAATTATTAGCGCTCACGATTGAGCACTCGCTCGACGCACATTAAGTGTTGCTACATTTAAAGGTGGCGGATTTAGAATGCGCTCAACAATTGCCGCGAGTTTTTCAAGAGCGTCCCGTTTTTCATCGGCATAGGAGTGCCGGTCATAAGTCCCCTCCACGCCAGTGATGACATGCCCAAGCACGCGCTCGGAAATGTCGGGTCGAACACCAGCGCGCACCATTAAAGTCTTCGCGGTTCGGCGCAGGTCGTGAAGGGTCCAATTCGGGATTGGCTCAACCTTCGTCCCATTCTCCGCCTGCTTCTCCAGGGCCGCGAGTACGGCCTTATCGAGGGCGGCCTTGCTCTTGGCAAAGCCCGAAAATGGCGTTTTGGAGCGCGACGAAAAGACAAAGTCACACTTATCGACCTTTGGCTGCGCTTCTATCACATCGAGCACGGCCTTCGATAAGGGAACAAAGTTTGGCTTTTTCGTTTTGTAGCGTTGGGCCGGGATCGTCCATATGCCGTCCTCGCCGATCTCTATGCGGCTCATGCGCGCAACCTCATCGCGTCGCTGTGCCGTGAGCAATAGCGCCCTGACTAATGCGCCGAACGTTCCGGTCTCCCCGAGGATCGGCCAGATGGTGCGGATTTCCTCATCTGAAAGGACGCGGGTGCGCGCACGCTCCTTCTGGTTCGATCGTGGCTCAACCCGCACGAAGGCAGCCGTAAGGTTGAACTGGTCGTCCCGTTCGGCGTACCAACTCAATGCCTTCCTGGTATAGGTGCGGCACTTATCTGCCATGACCGGACCGGCCTCGTCTTCGATCCAGTCCGTCATTTCTGCAATATGGGACCGACGTAACTCATAGACGCCAATTTTACCTATCCGTGGTTTCACGAGCCGTTTAAACGCACTTTCAATTATATCGGCGCTACGTAACGGCTTTTCCTTGTTGCGGACATACCGTGTGATGAACTCGTCGAGAACAGTGGAGACAGCCTTGATTGCAGGCGGGGGGGCTCGATCTTCGAGCGGGTTCTCGCCCCGGTCTACGCGCTGGCGCAGATGTCGAGCCTCCCGAACAGCTTTCAGCGCGGACCAATCTGGCCACGCTCCGATCGTAAAGCGATATTCGCGAGCACGAAGCCGATAGTTCAGGACGAAAGCGCGAGCACCAGCAGCCGTAACACGAACCCCAAAGCCGCGCGGTGCCTTAACCCCCTGGATCGTTGCACCCGCAAAATAGGTGACGCGGTTGCCCGAAGCAGGAACGGGCAGCCGCTTGATCGTGTCCTCGTTCAGCTTCGCGTGCGTCATCGTTCGTGTCCGCACTGTGTCCGCACTACCAGTTGACGCAGTTGTCGATGAGTGTGTCGTCAATGTCCGGGGGTGTCATCAAAAAATGCTTGATATGATTAACTTTTCTGCGTCGACACGGACAACGTCTCGCAGCACCAGGACTTAGCTGAAGGTGGTGCACGTCATTGACATGGAAGGGGTCAGAGGTTCGATCCCTCTACCGCCCACCATTTAAATCAATGCGTTAAGCCTGATCGGTTCCCAGCGCGCCCACGTTTCGCCCATGAAATCATTGCAGGTGCCGCGTGCCCTTAGAAAAGGACGTACGGAAAGCTTGTGTCGTCCTCCCTACCAGACCCGATAAAGTTTTCAGCCGAAGGTGGCATTCCGGCGCAGCGGCTGCTCACTGACGTTGCCCAGCTCAG
>Ga0182024_10004003_pt1 | contig 34384 bp, 36 predicted proteins | sample P32metaG_FD_120480 | JGI IMG/M metagenome (GOLD analysis project Ga0182024, IMG submission 120480) | Permafrost microbial communities from Stordalen Mire, Sweden - P3-2 metaG (Illumina Assembly) | ecosystem: Environmental > Terrestrial > Soil > Wetlands > Permafrost | place: Sweden: Stordalen...
AGCTCGTGCGCGCCAAGGTGCGCCAGCCCGCGAACCATCTCCAGGAGTCCGGCTTCACCCAGTGGCTCCCCGTCCGCGTCATTGGATTCGATCAACGCGTCGGAGTAACACATCAGGCAATCGCCCGGTTGCAGTTCGACGTCAAACTGTTCGTACTCGGCAAGTGCGATCAATCCCAGTGGCACGTTGCGGACATCGGGGGCGGTTCGGTCCGCCGCGCTCAGAAGACTCCATTGACGTTCCGCAGCCCGATAAATCATTGGCCGCGGATGACCCGCGTTGCAGACCGTGAGACGCCCCGTGGGAGCGAAGAACGTAGTCACGATGGCGGTCGCAAACGTGCTGTCCTTCGACATTTCCGTGAACTGATTATTGAGCAGGCGCACGAACTCAGCCTGATCGAGGCGGTTGACGAACTGCCGCATCAGTGTTCGCAGGCGGGTCGCGGTGTCGGCGACGGAGCTTCCGTGCCCGGACACATCCGCCAGCAGCAGCCGTGTGATCCGGCCGGTGGCGCAGCTCGACGCATAGTAGACATCGCCTCCATGGCGCGCGTCGCCGAAGGGCTTGCTGTAGACCCAGGCTTCGAGGCCACCGAATTCGACGCTGCTCTCCGTCAGCTGGCTTCCGCTCCAGACTTCCATGCACTGCATGTGCTGTGAGGGCTGGTTGCTCATGTGTACGTTGAATTATAACCGCTGAAGAGCCGACGAGGGCGTCGGCCGCAGGCCGGGGGGCCCGCCCCGCTTACTCGTAGCGGAGGCACTCGATGGAATCGAGATTCGCTACGCGATTGGCCGGGTAGCAGCCGACGAAGAGGCCTGCGCTGATCGCAATCGTTACTCCCGATATCGACCAGGAGTCATTGTAATGACGGTAAGACGGGCGGTTTCGCCTCTCGGCTCTTCTTGAACCCGTTTGGCTCAATGCGCCAGGTGAAGCCAGCGTTTGATGTCGGGTTTGAATTCGTGAAACACGTTGATGCCCGCGTCCACCAGGATCGTGTCCGATCCCGCAATGAGGATCGCCGACCCTGTGTGGTATTGCCGCGGCCACCACATCCGGGACACCGCCGCTGCACCGTAATCGCCCAGGAATTCACTGTATGCGGGCATCATTCCTCCTCTGTCGTTATGACGCCAGACCGTGTGCAGGAATGCATCCGCGAGCCGCCCTTTGTAAGAAGTTTTCTCGGATGGGAAATACCGTGTATCCTCGTGGTCGATCGCCTGGATCGGAAAAAAGACGCTGCGTTGAACGATGTAATAGCCCACGTGGGAACCGTATCGCTCGCCAAAAGGACCCCAGCCTTCGCCCCACTGGCCCGGCCGGTCGCGCAACTGGTCGAAGGACGCGCCGACCGCCGCGAAAACCATGTTGTCGACATCGAACAAGTGCCGCCAATCGTAGCTCAGCTTCTCCTTGACGGTGAGACCTTTCCATTGGGCCGATTTGGCCCGGTGTTATGCGTGTCGACCGGCGGCGTGGCATCCGGAGGATTGCCGGGGCCCTCTTCTTGTTGGGCGAAAATCATGCCCGAGACCGCGAGCGCCACCAGAATGGATCGAACGATCATTGAATATTTGACGTACCGGATCATGGACTACGTTTCGGGATGTGCGCATAATTCAGTTATTGAGACATGGCGCTGTAGTTCCTGCAATCGTTTTTGCGGCCCTGCTGGGCGCGCAGCAGAAGCCCGACATTCAGGTCGATGTCGATCTGGTTACCGTCGCGTGCTCGGTCACGGATCACAACGGCGCTCCTGTGAGAAATCTCACGCTTGCGGATTTCAATCTCAGCGACAACGGCCAGTTGCGCGAGCTTCGCAATGTCTGGCAGGAATCGGATTTGCCGCTCACCGTCGCACTGGTCGCCGACGTCAGCGGCAGCCAGGCCGGATTCGTCAAGGACCATCGCGACGCCATCGCCCAATTCCTCAAACAGGTGATCGGCCCGCGCGACCGGGCCATGATCGTTCAGCTGGCCCAACAATCGTGGCTCATCTCGGATCTCACCGGCTCGTCCGCGGATCTCGATGCCGCGGTGCAGAAAATCGGTTCGCCGCAGGGGAAACGATCTCACCTGCTGGGACCCCCCTGCAGGAACGCCCGCGTTCCTCACACCTGTGGCGGAACTGCGCTCTGGCACGCCTTGTACCACACCGCGATGGCGCTGAAACCTGTCACGGGCCGCAAAGCGATCGTGGTTCTTTCGGATGGCATGGACACCGGCAGCGATGTCAGTCTGACCGATGTCATCGAGGTGGCGCAATCCGCGGAGGCCGTGGTCTACTCCATCAAATACGAGAGTCCCGTGCGTTTCGTATCGATCGTGGCGACGGTTGCCCAGGCTATGAGTCGCGGGATGGAGCGCCTGGATCGCGAAACCGGGGGCGTGACGTTTCCCAATCCGGGCAAGAAAACTTCCGAAGTGTTCTCACGAATCGAATCCGATCTGCGCAGCATGTACGTCCTCGCATTCACGTCGCCGAGTGACGCGCGCGATGCCAAGTTCCACAAGCTCGATGTGAAAACGACGCGGCGCGACCTGGCCGTTCGCTCTCGTGCCGGCTACTGGGCTCCTCAGCCTTAAGTTAGGCAGCCCTCTCGTTCGCTGAATTTTCCGAACCGTGACCGTGAGGGAGCGGCGCTGCAGGGACTTCTGCCGCCAGCCGTTAGTTTCCGGCGATCTCGTCCAGCACTTCGGCTTCGAGTTTCGGGTTTGTTTGGCCGTCCGCGGTGGCAATCAATTCTTTCGGCACAAGAAGGATAACGGGCAGGATAAGGGCGTACACGATAGTGGTCGCAATCACGCAGTACAGAAATCCATGAGCGGGACTGCTGTTGTAAATCCTTGAACCCAACAGGTCTCCGCCGCGCTGAGCAAGATAGTAGACGCCGTCGACCAGCATCATCAGCGTACCCTGGAGGCCGGGCGGACAGGACCTCATAGCCAGATCGAAATAGGCAGCAGTGGCTATGCCGCCCATTATCCCGATCGGCACTGCCGATGCAAGCGCGAGGTTCGGCGTGTGAATAAGCGCTATCGGAATCATCTGCGGTATCGCGATCACCGTTCCCCACCACAGCAGCTTGTTCAATGGCACTTTCTTACAGAGAAAGCCATACACGAAGATCGTGGGGATGAATGCGAGGGTGAAAATTCCATAAAAGTAAGAGAAGACGGAATCGGACGCGTGCAACTCATTGGTCAGATAGAACTGTAGCGGTGTCTGAGATCCCGGCCCAAAGTTCCAAAGCAGCATGATCAGAATCGCCGGATAAATGGCTCGGTGCTTCACGAGCCGTCTGACGTTCACGAGGAAATTTGCGCCGCGTGCCTGCGGCCGGTCGTATACATGGCCGAAGACGGAACGAGGCTTCCAAAGCCCCACAAGGGCGATCGAGAAGGTAAGCGCCGCGATCAGGAGGAAGGTTTGTTTGGGGTGGAGATGTTGGGATATGTAGCCGGAAGCGAAAGCGCCGGCCGCGATAGGGAGGTAGCTGATAATAAGCCACAGTGCACTTAAGCGCCCGGACATGAGGCTCTCCTGGCCGACCAGCGCGATCAATCCCTGGTATGCTGCGGCGAGGAATCGGGACAACAGAATTACCAGCAACATGCCGATCAGCAGCCCCTGGTAGGAGAGGTTCGAAAACGCCATCCAAATGAATGCCAACGCGGTCGCCGGCGCGAAAATCAGGAAGAAGCCGCGGTCCCGGAGACCCATTGGGTTCCATTGATCTCGTGCCAGGCCGAAAGCGAACGCAACGCATACGGGAAGGGCGGTAAACAGACGGAAAGTCGAGATCTGCGTCGCCGTCGCGTGCAGCTCGTTCTTGAGCATGTACGACGTTTGGATGTCGACGAGGTAACCCGTGGGTGTTGCCAGATAGACGAAGAGTGTCAGCCAGCCGAAATAGACGAAGGTCTGGTTAACATTGCGACTGGCAGGGCCTGGCACGCCCGCCTATCGTAACAGCAAGGCTGTAGTTGCCCTCAGGTCAATTCGCCAGCGGGTCGGGGCGCATCTGAAAGTGGACCACCTTTGCTTGTGTTCCTTTTCCGGTCTCGCTGTGGAATGGTGTGCGAGTGCCCCAGGTGGTCCACACGCCCTTGCCTTTCCAGCCGGCCTTGGGATCGTCGATTCGGCCGTCCATCCCTTTGGCGAAAAAGCCGAGCGGATACGGTACGCGCATGATCACCCACTTGCCGTTCACCAGCGCGACCAGGGAATCGGATGAATTGCCCGTTACTATAGGCGTGTTCTTACCCAAGCCGAGAGTATCGAACTGATCGACCCAGTCGTAGTAGTGTGAATCGGCGCTGCCGGAATCCTTCACGTTCTTGAAATTCGGTCCGGGCGTTGGATAAAGCGTCCAGCCTTCGGGACAGTGTTGCCCGATCGCGGTGGGTCCGCTGAGAGGCCCTTTGCACTTGCGTCGATCGAAGCTGGCGAGATGTCCGCTGCCGAGCGCAACCCAAGCCACGCCGTTGCGGTCGATATCCATACCGCGCGGCGAATACCCGGAGACGGGAGCCTTCGGATTGTTCCACGGGACTTCGTAGTATTCCGTAAGAGTGGTTTCGGGAGGGTTCGAACCCGGGACCACACGCACGATGCCGCCCGGGAAGCCGAGGATGCTGCCCCAGATCGTACCGTCGGTACCGATCGCGATCGCATACGGAGCCGCGTTGAGGCGCGTGTCTTTGGTCGGGTCGGCTGCCGGCCCGTTGATCGCCGCCGAGGTGCCGAGGCTTTCGCCGCTGGGCGCGGTGGCCACTCGCTGCTCCGCGTCCGCATAGGCGTCGCGCTTGCCGTTGCCGTTGGTATCCAGCACCAAAGCGGTCCAGCCCTGTGACTTTTGTTCGTCATGCGTCTGGTCCCACATTTTGGTGTTGAGCCAGCCGATGACTCCACCGCCGCCGCCACTGCTGGTCCACAGAGTGTTGTTTGCATCCTCTGCGAAAAGCAGGTGGTGAGTGGCGAAGCAGGTGTCGATCGTCGAGCTCTGTTTCGTGGCCGGATCGTACATTGATAACTGGCGGCCCGAGTTGGCAAGTGGAGTGAGCTTCGCTGAAATCAGACTTGAACCCTCCTTGCAGAACGCCGGTTCGCTGTTGCCGGGTCGAATTCGCGCCGTGTACCACAGGCGGCCGCGCTCGTCGAACATCGGATTGTGAACGGTGGTGTGGCTGTCCCAAATGGCCTCGTCGTCCCAGAAGGTTGATGGTTGCAGAGGTTTCGGCTGCCCGGGAGTATTGGGATCGCGGTACGGAGTCTTTACCTGCGCGATGGTGTTGTGCACCGGATCGAGTACAGGCAGGTAATCGCGGCTTTCCTCGGGCGATCCATAAATCAGGCCGTTGGCGTTCACGCTCGGGTTGCGCTTGTCGGTCGAGATCTCGTCGTGCAGGTAGGCTTTGGGGTCCGCCCAATCCCATTGCGTGATTACGACGTTGCGCTCGATCCCTTGCGGACGCGGTGGAGCTTGGGCAGGCAGTTCGCCATTTGCGACGCGCGTGGTCCAATCGCCAAACTCCGCCGTGGCGCGCTCGGCGCCGAGTTGCGCGAGCCCGCCCTTCATGGCATTGCCCGCTTGTCCCGATTCCACGCGGCGCGCCCACGCTTGGGCCGGGGAATCGAACTTCGCGAACATCGGAGGAATGGTGCGCGTGTACTTATTGCCGAGCTGGTGGCACGATTCGCAACTGTCCGTCTTGACGAGATGCAGCCACTGGCCCTGGTTCTTGACGTTGGTCGAGATGCCGTTGCCGGAGGGTCCGGTGCCTGGAAATTCGTTCTTCTCGGGCACTTTGAGCAGAGCGTACCAATACTCGGCGGGATAGAGCTGCGCGGCAGTTTTGGCGTCGGGTGCGACGGATGGTTTGAGGTTGACCAGCTTGCCAGTCTCGGTCTCGGTCTTGGGGGAATCGACGAGTCCATAGCCCCGCGCCCATACGGTGTACTTGGCCTTCGGCAGATCCGGGATCAGATAGCGGCCGCGATCGTCCGTGACCACTTCCTTTATGTAGCGGGTGGGCAGGGAGGTGGTTTCGGCGATCACCCAGACGCCCGCTTCGGGGCCTTTGCTGCTGGCAACGATGCCGCCGATGTCGGTGGGTTTGATCTTGATTTGTGCGTCTTGTTGAGCGCCCAGATATCCGGCGATTCCTACTACCGCTGCACCTGTGATTTTCAAGAGTCTGGCAGTCCGCATATTCGTTCCTGGACGGCTAGTATATACCCAAATGAGGATTACCGAACCGTGAGTGTAAACGAGCGGCAACGGCGCGTCCGTTAATGCGATATTTCATCACTTTCGCCTGCTATGGTGCCCACCTGCATGGCGATGAATCCGGTACAGTGGACCGGGATCACAATGTGCCCGGAAACCCATTTGCTGAAGCGAGCGCGGAGCGCGCCGGGGTGAAACGCGAACAAATGGATCAGCAGCAGTATTGCCTGGATAGGGAGCGTCGGGTGATAGTGCTCAATGCTCTGCGCGAGGTTTGTTTGCATCGCAATTGGAATCTCCTCGCCGCACATGTCCGAACCAATCACGTCAACGCGGTAGTGGAGGCGGAGGTTCGCCCGGAGTTGGTAATGAATACTTTCAAGTCATACGCCAGCCGTGCCTTGAACCGTGTCGGCGTCGACGACACCGACCGCAAGCGATGGGCGCGTCACGGAAGCACCGATGGTTGTGGAAAGACGAGAATGTCCGGGAGGCTATCCGGTACGTGATCGAAGAGCAGGGTGAAGCAATAGAGGTTTACTTGGCAGACCCGCTGTAGAGCGCCGCTCCTTCACAGTCACGGTTCAGCAACAACGTGGACTTTCCGAACCGTGACTGTCAAGGAGCGGCAACGTAAAGCCCCTGAGTTGGCATACTATTGAAGGCGCTATGCGATATTTCCTCCTCCTCTTATGTGCGTCCTTATGCTTCGCGCAAGCCCCCTGGCGCGGAGCCGGTCCGACTCCCTGCCAGGGTTCCGATGGCGGGTTCTTCCAATGTCCACCCGCGCCCCGAGTCGTCGCCGTCCGCGCCGGGCGCTTGTTCGACAGCAAGACCGGCCAAATGCTGACAAGGCAAATCGTCCTGCTCTCAGGCGACCGCATCACGGAAGTCGGGCCGGAGGGCAAAGTCAAAATTCCGCCGGACGCGAAAACGATCGACTTGAGCCGTGCGACGGTACTGCCGGGGCTGATCGACGCGCACACGCATATGTTTAACCAGCGCGGGCCCAAAGGGACGACGGAAGGCTCCATGCTGATAGCCGTGCAAAACGTCCAGGCGGATCTGCGCGCAGGCTTCACCGCCGCCCGCGATATGAGCTCGCATGGCAACGGCTATGCCGATATCGCAATGCGCGACGCCATCAACGAAGGCAGAATCGAAGGGCCGAGGTATCAGGTGTCGACCTTGGGAATCGTTTGGGGCGCAACGCCACCGAACCCGGCCGTCCCCGAGAATCCCCTGGCCAGCAAGGTCGTGCGCTCGGTCGACGAAGCGCGCGCGGCTGTTCGGGAACAAATCGCGCACGGCGCCGATTGGATCAAGCTCTTCCCAACGGGCGCTTATTCGTTCACTCCATCAGGCAAGGCGGAATACGTGTTGACCTATCCTCTGCCGGTGGTGCAGGCGCTGGTAGACGAAACTCACAAGCTCGGTCACAAGGCGGGCTGCCACGTCTACGGAGGCGAGGGGCAGCGCAACGCCATCATCGCCGGCTGCGACACCATCGAGCATGCGTTTGGCCTCGACCAGGAGCAGATCGACATGATGGTCGCGAAAGGCCTCTATTACGATCCGACCCTGCAGCGCTACACCGAGCCCTACATGGACGATAACGATGCCAAAAATACCGGCGGCAAGTACCGGATGATTCCAATCTTCGAAAAAGCCGTGTCGATGGCGGCCGCTACCAGGGGCCTCAAGATCATGGTGGGCAGCGGCGTCGATGGCGCGACTTTCGTGCATGGGACGCAGGGTCTCGAACTTGTAGCGCTGGTGAAGCATGGCGGATTGACTGCGGCGCGGGCCATCCAGGGCGCGACCACGATCAACGCCGAGGTACTCGGATGGCAGGATCGGATCGGATCGATCGACAAAGGTAGGTTTGCGGACCTGATCGCGGTTTCCGGCGACCCGCTGGCCGACATCACCGAACTGCAGCGCGTCAAGTTTGTGATGAAGGGCGGCAGGATCATCAAGAACGATCTGCAATGACGTTTTCGAAATCCACGGCGCTGGAACTCTGCGCGCTGAATGAAGCGGCCTATACGCTGGCGACCACCGGGCATTGCAACTTGCCCGATGGTTTCACCGCGCCTGTGGCGATCCGCATGCCACCGGGGGAGCGGCCGTTTTTCCTGAGGGGCGATCCGCTGGATATCTGGGGCTACGCGACCAGCAGCGGTGAAAAACTGTACGTCGTTTTTCGTGGAACTCAGTTTACCAGCGGCTTGGATTTCGCGCAGGAATGGGCCGAAGATGCGGCATCCCTTCCCATGAAACCCCTCGGCGCGGGGAACGTGCATCTTGGATTTTACGGCGCGTACCAAGCGTTGCGGCAGTCGGCGTTGGACGCCAGCGCGGCAGTGGGAGTGCCTGCCGCGAATGGCCGAGTGATCACCGGTCATTCGCTTGGCGCGGCAATCGCAACATTGTGCTGGGCCGATCTCGGCGGGGACCTCATGACTTTCGCCGGTCCACGGGTGGGTGATCCGCCATTTGCCACCGCATTGTGGAACGGCCAAATGGTCAGGGTGGTCAACGCGCCGGACATCGTTCCGGACGTTCCCACCGATCCTCCATTCCGGCACGGCGGTTCCGTACAAACCGTGCACGGACCCGGGTCAGTCCTGGACCGAGCGCTGGCCCACGCCCTGATGTCGTACCAGACCGGATTGTCGAATTTGTAACGCCGGCGATCTTGTCGCCGGCGGGGTTATTTAAGTAAAGGCGCCGGTGGCAAAGACCACCAGCGGTACAACTACCTCAAAAACGTGCCGCGATCCAGTTCGTCGAACGCCTGCCGCAACTGATCCTGCGTGTTCATCACGATCGGTCCGCGCCACGCAACCGGCTCTTCGAGCGGCTTTCCCGACACCAGAAGGAAACGAATCCCCTCGGGGCCGGCCTGCACCGTTACCTCATCGCCGCGGTCGAATAGCACCAGCGATCGATTGCCCGCCTCAAGCGCCGGAGCACTGTCCGATCCAACTTCTTCGGTCAGCACCGGAAGCGGCCCGGATGCATTGCCAAACGTCCCCGACCCCGCGAACACATACGCGAACGCATGCCGCGTAGTCTCGACCGGCAGCGTCTTCCTGCGGCCGGGCGGAACGGACACATCAAGGTAGATAGGATCGGCTGCAACCCCTTCAACCGGGCCTTTCTTGCCCCAGAACGTACCGCAAACGATGCGCACGCCGGTGCCGTCGTCGTCCGTGATCAGCGGGATGTCGGGCGCTTTCACTTCCTGATAACGCGGCGCCGTCATTTTGAGCGATGCGGGCAGGTTCGCCCAAAGCTGGAAGCCATGCATCCTCCCCTTCTGATCGCCCTTGGGCATTTCCTGGTGGATAATCCCGCTGCCCGCCGTCATCCACTGGATGTCGCCGTCGGCGATGGTGCCCCGGTTGCCCATGCTGTCGCCGTGCTCCACAGTTCCGGCGAGCACGTAGGTGATGGTTTCGATGCCGCGGTGTGGATGCCAGGGAAAGCCCGCAAGATATTCCCTCGGGACGTCGTTACGGAAATCGTCGAGGAGTAGAAAGGGGTCGAAGTCCGACGTGTTGCCGAAGCCGAACGCGCGGCGCAGATGGACGCCGGCGCCTTCGAGCGTAGGTTGGGACTGGATGAGGCGCTTGACCGGGCGGATGGACATAATACCAATTAGATTACCGTGAGTGCCCCAAAGTTGCATTGCGCTGCCGACGCCTGCGTCGACCCTGGATTCCTCTGTTACGCTCGGACGAGATGAAGCTGCCCAATGGCGAGCGGGCCATTGCCGAAATCGGGAAGTTGCAGGGGTACTGCCTTAACCCGCACCATCCACGTGGCCGAAACAAGGCGCGCGTGTTTGCGTCGGTCGGAATCCGGCAAGCCGATGCGGAAGACCTCAGAACGGCCCTCCTCGCGGCGGCCGGCAACGCGGAAGCAACGCCGGGTGTCGTGAATTCCTTCGGGCAGCGCTATGTCGTCGACTTCGATTTGGTCCGCGAGGGTAGGACAATGAAGATCCGAAGTGCCTGGATCGTGCGAGTCAACGAGGACTTGCCACGGTTAACGAGTTGTTATGTACTATAAAAAAGTAAGGTTTTGCGATGACTGGAATTGAGATGCTTTCGGTGGTGGCGATGCTCGAAGACCTGCCCGAGGAGGGCTTGGTTCGCGGCCAGGTTGGAACTGTGGTGGAGAGTTGGGCGCCCGGCGTCTATGAGGTAGAGTTCTGCGACGACAACGGGAGAACATACGCGATGGTAGCCTTGAAGGCAGAACATCTCCTGCAGTTACACCACGAACCCGTCCATCAGGCCGCTTAGCCGCAGTTTTCGAAAGGAGCCCGATAGCCTGAATCGTGGTGCCCGGGCACAGCGACGATGGAGTCGATCTTACACTGATCCGCTGGATGCTGTCTTTGACGCCGCGCGAACGCCTCGCCGTCCTCCAGGATCAGGCAGAATCATTGCTCACACTCCGTCAAAGTTCGAAAGCAATCTGTCTTGCGTGACGGTCCGCGTCCCCTGTCCCGTATCCAATGCAGCATTTCATGCACGGCGGTTAACGCAGTGTTCCTGCCCTTCGCACGGGCGTCATCTTGAGGATCCCTCCGTCGAAGCGAGGATACAACCGCCTCAGTTCCTGTTCAGCGTTACGAAAATCGTCGCGCGTATCGACCACCACCTGCTGGCCCTGAGCGCCGCGATCGGAAGCAGGCCTGACTTCGATCTCTCCTGTGTACATCGCGAGCGGTTCCTGCCCCTCGCGCATGTGGGCGTAGATAATCCGGTCGAACCCAGCCGTCTCAGAACCAACTTCGACGTAGAACGCATCCAAATATTTCGCACTCGGCGCTTGCAGGACCGCATAGAAGCGCTGACCCGTGGCGATGGTCGTCGACCAAAGCAGAGTGTCCTGCGTTCCGGAAGTTTCGGGATGAAGGAAGCGGATGGCAGGGCGATCAAGTCTCCCTCCCGGCGTTGAGAGCGATCCGAAGACAAGGACAAACTGATCGCCATTCCTCGTCAGCCGTTCGAGGGCGACGCCCGACACACGGTTCAAATGCGCACAGGAGACGGTGGCAAAGAGAATCAAAATCGACGACACCGCCCTGAGCCGCTCAATTCTCCGAAGGTCGCTCCACATGATCGATGATGAGTGTCCTTATCGCGCTTTTGGAGGGAACCAGTCTCAGCCCCAGTTGCTCACGCACGGCCTTTAGAAAGGATGTTCCTTGCGGATCCGGCGGAGGATTATCCGGATTGGGTGGGGCCGCCGGGAAAAAGTTAAAGAACCGGGGCGGCAGTTCCAGGGTGAAATCGAACTTTCCTTTTAGCCCCGTTTGATCGACAACAGGCTTATCCACCTCCGCGGCCAGGGACCCGTAGGCGGAAATGTCATCGGCAATCAACCCCATGGTCGTATTCCGGGATCCCAGCAACGTACCGTCCAGTGTTCCCTGGAGTTGGGCATTATCGGCGCACACAGGCGGAAACACATCACCGGCCTTCCGGGGCGGAATCGGTGCAAACGGTGCAGGCATTTCAAAATCAGGGCAGGCCGGGCCCTCTGCGTGCGGACGAAGCTTCGGCCCGGTCTGCCCCGGCCTGACCAGAGTCAGAGCGAACACGGCGCCTTCCCGGCTTTCGAAATGAACGGCCAGTTTGAAGCGGTCGGCGAGCAGAGCCTGCATCATCAGGCGTATCTGGTCCTTGGTGGGATTACCTGCCCGCGCGCCTCAATCTCGAAGTTGTCCGTGGTGACCGATTTCGGCAATTGTGCGACAACGGAGTTCCCCTCGGAAGGCGAGAGCTTGTACGCGAAATAAATGTAGGCAAACAACGGAAAGTTTGCGGAGAAACGACCGCCCGGTGGCTTCGCGTCCCCGGTGTTCAAAGGGAAACTCGGCATCTTGGGCACCTTGCTCGGTTTGATCGAGGCGACCTCGAATGCCATCTTGCCGCCGGCCGCAGCCTCCCACGAAATGGCGGGCTCCTGCGCTCCGAGTTCCACACCCGCAATGCCCGCGACGAACGGAACCATCACGGCCAGCAATTTCTTAGCGCTCATTCAATTCTCCGACGACTTCTCCACGCGATCGACAACGAGGATCTGCACGGGTGCTTTCGTCGATTCCAGCTTCATCCCCAGTTGCTCGCGCAGCGCGTCCAGAAAATCCGGAGCCGGCAGGTCGGGCTCGCTGCGGTTTGGCGCGACGACCGCCGAATAGAAGGTCGTCTCGAGTGTGAGATCAAATCTCCCGTTCAGCCCGGTCTGGTCGACGACCGGTCGACTCACGGAATGGCCGAGGTACTCTGCGAGCTGGACCATGGTCGTATTTCGAGCGCCCACGTGGGTACGATCATCTCCGTTCCATGTTCCTCCCATGTACGCGCCGCAAACAGCTGGAAATACGCCGTCGGCAGTCATCGGTTCTCCAAATGATGGCAACTTGAAATTTTCGGGGCAAGGCGGACCCTCGGCATGCGGACGAAGCTTCGGCCCAAGCGTGCCGGGCTGCACCAGAGTGAGGGAGAACACGGGAACCGCCTGGGTCTCAAAATGAACCGCCAGCTTGAAGCGATCGGCAAGCAGTGACTGCATCATGAGACGCATCTGGTCTTTGGTCGGATTGCCTGCCGCCTGCGCCTCAATCTCGAAGGTATCTTTGGTAACCCATTGCGGCAAATGGGCGACCATGGATTGTTGCTGTCCCGGGGTGAGCGAAATCTTATAAGCGAAAGCGATGTAGGCCGGTAGTGGAAAATTGAACGCAAAACGGCCAGCCGTGGAGGCGTATGCATCACCGGTATCCAGGGGGAATGCAGGAGGGAAGAATTTAGGGAGTGCGGACGGATTCATTTCGCTCCGCCTTACCAACGCTGTAGCGAATGCCTTCCTGCCCCCTGCCGCGGCCTCCCACGAAATGGCGGGCGACTGCGCTCTGAGCTGCATACCGGTAATGCCAACGGCGACCGGAAGAATCACGGCCAGCATTCCCCCGGCGGCCAACAATAACTTCATGCCGGTGCTCAAACTCGGCTTGGTGCGATTCGTCATAATCTCTTCGATTCTTTTCTTGAGATTCCCTCCCGTCACTCCGGCGGCGCACGGCAAGGACGACGCGGCATACAGCTCGCAGATTTTGAGGATGCCTTCGGCGTACACGACTGGTTCACTGCCCATGCCCAGAACTTCTTCATCGCAGGCGCGCTCCCGCTCTTCCATCAGGCGAGCGCCAAGCCACCAAACCAGCGGATGGAACCAGAACAACGCTTCGACCGCCATGTGAACCGCGGCGGCAAGATTATCGCGTCGGCGGACATGGCACAACTCATGCGCCAGAATTGCATCCAGCTCCTCCGGTGTGAGACGGCCGGTGATCCCGTCAGGCAGCAGCAGGATTGGCCGCCAAACGCCGAACACTCCTGGCTCGATAAATTCAGACGACGACATCACTTCGATTCCGATGAGCAGACGCAGTGGCGTTGCCGCGCCCAACGCCGCCCGGATCTGCCGCCACCTTCTCCACCATGCGGCAGCGACAATCACGAAACCGATCGCCCACAGGACGCCGAGAACGTTCGGAATCAGGCTCGGGAACGACTGTTGCGCCAGAGGAATGGCGGCGAGCGGAACGGTTACCGCAAAAGGTTGGCCGACTTCTCGAACGGCAAGCGGAATGCCGGACGGCGCCGCTGCCGGCATAAAGTGCGGCATTGCAGGCGGCGCGAAATGGCTGCCCACCATCACCAGCACGGAAAAAGGAATGAGAAATTTTACGGACGCAGCGAGCCACAGCGAGTATCGGATCTGCGCCCGATTCCTTCGTAAGGCCAGCGCCAGGAGACCAGCCGCCGCGGCAAAAAGCGTCGATTGCCACAGGTGATTCGCCAACGATAGTACCTGGCTCGGAATCATTGGTTCTTGTCCTTCTTAGCCAGATCCCGAAGAGCCTTCCGTGCCTCACGCACTTCTTCGGGCGTCAGCCTTCCCGATTCGATCAGGTGCGTCACGATGGGCAGACGATGTCCGCCAAAAAGCGCCACCAGGTCGTCGATCATCCTGTGTTGCGCCGAGGCGCGGGAAACCACGGCCTCGAAAACATGCGCGTTACTGATTTTGCTCGTACGGCGCACCGCCTTCTTCGCCTCCAGGCGATAAACAACCGTTTGCACTGTGGTGTACGCGAGCCGTTCATCTTTGGGGAACGCTTCCACCAGTTCGCGAATGGGAGATGGCCCTTTGCTCCAGAGTGTCTCCATGATCCGAAGCTCCAGCCTGGTCAGCTTTGGCAAAGGCATCGCAGATTTAATCTACTACACGATGCTGTAGATTGCAACGGGTCGCTCTTTTCAATTCTCCGAAGGCTTTGACCGATGAGCTTGACAGTTTCGTCCTGGCGAAGGTCGGTAGTGGCCGTTACGAAAATGCCAGCGAAGTTGTCCGTCTGGCGAAGGCCCGTCACGCGGCGGTAACCAGACAAAGTTTTCGCGACCTATCCGGCGACGTGGCGCGCGCACTCGTGCGTGCCGTGTCGAGACTCTTCTCGACACTTTGCGATCCCGTGGCCGTGCGCGAAAACTTCGGCATCTGAATCGGCGGTGGTCCCGTTAATTCGCCGTTTGCGGCGAGTTTCCACTGCGAATCAGCAGGTACTGCGCTATTTGCCTCGGCGCGTCGAAACCTCAACCTTAAATTCCCAACTCGTCACAGCTTCTTGTCGTCGCAGCTCGGGATCACCACTTCCGAGCCGTGGACGGGACCGCACGGTAGAACGCGACCGCCCGAAAAATATTCTTGACAGGTCTGGCGGTCAGGTGTAATTTAACCAGTAGGTTAAATACGCATGGCCGATCAACTCAGCACCACATTCGCAGCCTTGGCGGACTCAACCCGGCGCGCTATTCTCGCGCGTTTGGCCTTGGGTGAGGCTTCCGTGACGGAGTTGGCGGCGCCTTTTGAGATGAGCCTGCCGGCCGTTTCCAAGCACTTGAAAGTGCTCGAGCGCGCGCATCTAATCGCGCGGGGCCGGGAAGCCCAATGGCGGCCATGCCAGCTCCAGGCCGGCCCGCTTAGAGATGCCGCCGATTGGCTGGAATATTACCGCCAATTCTGGACCGATAGCTTCGACCGGCTGGATGAATATCTGAGCGAATTGCAGGAGGAGGACAAACTTGCCATGAAGCACAAGGGCAACAAGAGCAATGACAAACCCGGGCGCACCGGGAGAGGCACTCGCCCCAAACGCATGCCGTCGTCGCGCCGCGGAGAAACCGTATGATGGCCACCGTTCCTTTTTCCCCGAAGGCGGAGCTGTTTCTTGCCCGCACCTTCGACGCACCACGCAAACTCGTGTTCGAGGTCTGGACCGACCCCCGGCATCTGGCGCGATGGTGGGGGCCGCGGGGGTTCACCACTACGATTCACGAAATGGATGTGAAACCCGGCGGCGCGTGGCGGTACTCCATGCTGGGGCCGGACGGAAAGGAGTATCCCTTCGATGGCATGTATGTCGAAGTGGTCGAGCCGGAGCGCATCGTATTCGACGGTTCCATCCATGCTTCCCCGGAGCAGCGGGTATGGACCGAAGTAACCTTCACCGAGCAGCAGAACAAAACCACTGTCACCGTCCGCCAAATGTACTCTTTTGAATCCGACGCGACACGCGGAGCGCGGATTGGCTGGAACCAGCAACTCGACCGTCTCACCGAGTTCCTGGCGGAGATTTGAGACTTTTATCGGAGGAATAAATTCATGAGAACCGTACAATCGAAAGACGGCACGACCATAGCGTTCGACCAGACAGGCCGCGGCCCCGCCCTGGTCCTGGTGGATGGCGCGCTTTGTCATCGAGGGTTTGGGCCGCTGTCATCTTTAGCGAAACTGCTGGCGCCGGACTTCACGGTGTTTCGGTACGATCGCCGTGGCCGGGGCGAAAGCTCCGATACGGCGCCCTACTCCGTGGAGCGGGAAATAGAAGATATCGGCGCAATTATCGAAGAGGCCGGTGGATCGGCCTATCTGTTCGGAACGTCCTCCGGCGCGGCTCTTGTGCTCGAAGCGGCCGCGCGCCTCAACGGTGTAAGGAGAGCGGCCCTCTACGAAGCGCCCTTTTTCTTCGACGATATCCATCCGCCGCGCCCCCCCGATTACGCCGCGAAAATGTCGGCGCTGATCAGTCGGAATCGCCGCGCCGATGCGCTCAAACTCTTCATGAGCACCGTCGGCACGCCGGCCATTTTCATCCACGTGCTGCGCTTCACGCCCGTGTGGGGAAAACTAAAACGCGTGGCGCATACGCTGCCCTATGACTTAACCATCGTCTCGGAGACACGCGCGGGCAAGCCGCTGTCGGCTGCACGATGGGCGTCCGTAACCGTGCCCGTGCTCACGGCGGTTGGTGGAAAAAGCCCCGCCTGGTGGCAGCAGGCGATGAAAGAACTGGCGGATATTCTCCCCAACGCGCGGCACGTCACATTACCCGGCCAGAACCACATGGTGAAGGCATCGGTGCTTGCACCGGTTCTGGGGGAGTTTTTTGCCAAAGAAGCAGCCGCGGCCCCCAGTCTGGCCCGGAAAGCGAGTTAATACGTTGATCCCAGGAGAGATGCTCATGCCCGCGATTATCGAATCGGATTCTATTTCGAAAGGGAGCCTTTGGGCCGGACGAATCGTCAGCGCCATCGTAGTCCTGTTTATGATTTTCGATGGCGTGACCAAGATCATGAAAGTGCCGCAAGTCATCGAGGCCAGTGTGCGCATCGGCTTCCCGGAAAGCACCATCGTCGGGATTGGCGCTGTCTTGCTGGTCTCGACCACCCTTTATGTGTTTCCGCCAACAGCCGTCTTGGGTGCCATCCTGCTCACCGGCTATCTCGGCGGCGCAACCGCGGCCAATGTGCGCACGGCCAGTCCGCCATTCAACACCAGTTTCCCCATCATCTTTGGAATCCTGGTGTGGCTGGGATTGTATTTGCGAGAGAGCCGTCTGCGCGCGCTTGTCCCGCTGCGTTCGAGTAAGTAGGGGAAAAAGTGTGTCGTCCTGCCTCTTATATAACTTCTTAAGCGCCCTGCAGCGCCGCCCGCCCATATGCGATACAGCCGACCGGAGGTGAAATGTACGCAATACGCGTACATAATTACGCAATATGCACAAACACCGGCCCCTTGACGCGCTTCTGCCGAAGACCCGCCAGGGAATCCTTGCGGCGACGCTCGTGCAACCCGAGAAGGCCTGGTACGTCTCGGAACTAGCCCGCCGGATGGGTGTGCCGGCTTCAAGCCTGCAACGGGAGCTGCACGACTTGAGCGAAGTCGGCATCCTCAAGACCCATAAGCAGGGTCGTATGGTGTACTACCAGGCCAACACGGATTCGCCCGTATTTCCCGATCTTCGCGGATTACTGTTCAAGACCGCCGGCTTTGTTGACGTTCTGGCGCATGCTCTCAGGCCACTTGCAGCGAGACTGCGTTAAACCCGCAGTTCGGGGAGGCACGAAACTCCCAAACCCGCTCGATTCGCAGACACCGCCATCTCCGTTCACAGCCCGTGAAAATATTCTCGGATCTCCTTGTATCCCCAATCCCTGGAATACCCCAGACCCGGCCCCTCAATGCTCTCCCCTGGCCGCATACACCGATTCCCACACCCGCCGTGCTACATAAGAATCGGAAAAGGCACGAGGTACACATAATGATTTCCGACAAACAACTCGACGCGAACCGCAGCAACGCCCTTCTGTCCACAGGTCCGAAAACGGAAGAGGGCCGCAAGCGCTCCAGCATGAACGCACGCCGTCACGGCATCACGGGTCGGGTCACCACGATGACTGACGAGGACCGCGCCGCCCACGACGAACTCTCCGAATCTCTGATCAAAGACCTCGCCCCCGAAGGAGCCATGGAGATCCAACTCGCCCAGCGAATCGCGACTGACAGCTGGCGCTTGAACAGAATCAGCGCCGTCGAAGACAACCTCTTCGCCCTCGGCCTCCACGAGAACGGCGGCAAGCTCTGCCCCGACAATGAACAAATCGACGCCGCCCTCACCACCGCGCGCGTATTCACCATTGAGGCCAAAAATCTCCAACTCCTCACGCTCTACGAGCAGCGCATCAATCGCAGCATCCAAAAGAACCTGGCCATGCTGCAATCCCTCCAGGCGATCCGCAAAGCGGAGCGCGAAGCCGCCATGAAGGAAGCAGCCAGCCTGTTGAAACTCAGTGAAATGAGAGGTTTGGAGTACCATCCCGCGAAGGACGGCTTCGCTTTTTCGAATGACCAAATCCACGCCGCCATCGACCGCGAACGGCGCCTCGAACGCGCCTCCACAACCGATTTCAGCAAATACAACCCACGAAAATTCTTGACACGGGCCGCCTGATTACTGCTTCACGGGGTTCAGCCAACAGAAGTGGTGGTTATACTAATGGTATGAAAACGGCGGTTTCCATTCCTGACGAAGTTTTTAAAGGAGCGGAGCGGCTGGCGCGCCGTACAAAGAAGTCGCGGAGCCGGTTGTTCAGCGATGCGGTCCGGGAATACCTGGCGCGCCACGCTCCGGAAGAGGTGACGGCCGCGATGGATCGAGTCTGTGCCGAATTGGGGAAATCTGGCGGAAACAAGACTGCAGAACTTAAGGAAGATGAGTTCGTTGCATCGGCTGCTCGGCGTACCCTGAAGCAAAGCGAATGGTGATCGGAGAAGGCCCGATCGCACAAGGGGACGTGTGGTGGGCCGATTTGCCTGCTCCTGTGGGATCAGGTCCGGGTTTCAGGCGGCCCGTTGTCGTTGTCCAGGGGGACGCGCTGAACCGCAGCCGGATTGCCACCGTCGTGTGCGTACCGCTAACCAGCAATCTTCGGTGGGCCGACGCTCCGGGGAACGTGGCGCTTTCCGCTCGCGTCACCGGACTGCCGAAGGACTCTGTCGCCAACGTTTCTCAGATTCTGACTCTGGACAGGGAGCTTTTTACGGAGCGAGTCGGAAAGGTTCCGCGAGCCAGGCTGGAACTGCTATTCGTCGGGATTGACATCGTGCTTGGAAGATAGTCCGGGCAGGGCGTGATAATTTAGGGATCGTCCCGAACGCCGGGCCGAAGCTCCGTGACTTGGAGGATTGTATTTAACGTGAAGCGAATACTTGGCCCGTCATTTTTGAAGGTTGCCGCGCAACGGACTTGCGCCTGTGCGGCTGCATTTCTTGCCGTGCTGCCCGCATTCGCACAGGTCGATCTTTCGGGCGTGTGGGCGGATCGGATCACCGAGGACGCTTACGAACGCTCCGGCGGTCCGCCGCTGGGCGATTATCAGGGGATTCCGCTCAATGACGCCGGCCGCATGAAAGCCGACAGCCACGACCATTCCGAGTGGAGTCTGCCGGAATTCCAGTGCCGGCCGCATCCTGGCCCTTATCAATGGCGGGCTCTGGGGGCGGTGCGGATTTCCGAGGAATACGATCCTGTTTCGCGCGAATTGACGGCGTTTCATTTCGAGTATCTGCGCTCCATGGAACGGCCGGTGTTCATGGACGGACGTCCGCATCCGCCCGATTACGCGCCGCACACATGGTCCGGTTTTTCGACCGGCAAGTGGCAGGGCAACATGCTGGTGGTCACCACCACGCATCTTAAAGGTGCGTACCTGCGGCGCAACGGCGCGTCGTTCAGCGATAACGCCACCATGATGGAATACATCACGCGGCACGGCGATTACCTGTTGGTCACGATGATCGTCACCGATCCGGTCTGGCTCGAAGAACCGTTCATTCAGACGACGAATTATCAGCTCGATCCGCACACACAGCTTTCTTATTACCCGTGCACAGTGAGCGAAGAAAATATTTCGACGGCCGTGCCGCACTTCCTGCCGGGGCAAAACCCGAACTTGGGGGCAGACGATATTCCTCCGATGGGCGCGCGCGGCGGGAAGGAGTCGACATACCCGGAGTTCAGACTCAAGCTCAGGGCGGGGACCGCTACCGAACCTCACAGCGGTGTCGCGGCGAAGGCAACATCACGCAGTACTCTTCCCGCCGCTAACGATTCTGAGATCAAAGTCATGCCGGTGCAGGGGAACATCTACATGCTGATCGGCGCGGGTGGGAACATCACCGCCTCGATCGGACGCGATGGAATCCTTCTCGTCGATGCCGGCCGCGCGGAGATGAGTACAAAGGTGATGTCGAAGGTTCTGGAACTCGCCACCGCTATCACATCGTCTCCGACGACGAATCGCTGCGTGGGCCTGCATTGCCCGGCGACTCCTTATGGCTGGACGAGTCCGTCGCTGAACGCCATTATCAATTCACCCGCGCCGCCGAAGCCGATCCGCTTCATCATTGATACCAGCATCGATGCGGATCACACAGGTGGCAATGAGAAGCTGGCGGAATTACCAGCCGATGCCAAGATCGTCGGCGTGACGTTCCCTCCCGTCGGCGTCGCTCCGGGCGCGACGGTGATTGCGCATGAAAACGTTCTGGAGCGGATGAGCAAGCCCGGTCCCGGCGAAAAAGCTGCGCCGTCCGGAGCGTTACCGACCGATACCTACCATACCGCGGGTTACAAGCTGAGCGAGTTTTTCAACGGCGAAGGCGTGCAGATCGTTCACCAGCCCGCGGCCCACACGGATGGCGACAGCATGGTCTTTTTCCGGTATTCGGATGTGATCAGCGCGGGCGATATCCTGCGCACGGATACCTATCCGGTGATCGACGTGGCGAAGGGCGGGACGATACAGGGGGCGCTCGACGGCCTGAATCGAATTCTGGATCTGGCAATTCCGGAATTCCGCTCGCAGGGCGGCACCATGGTGATTCCCGGCCATGGGCGGTTGTGCGATACGGGCGATGTGGCGAATTACCGGAACATGGTGGCGATCCTCCGGGATCGTATCCAGGACATGATAAATAAAGGTATGACGCTCGATCAGGTGAAGGCGGCGAAACCGACGATGGACTACGACGGATTGTATGGATCGGACACAGGCCCGTGGACGACATCGATGTTCATCGAAGCGGCATACAAGACTTTGAAGCGACAGTAAGCGAGGAAATGATCATGACGCGCAGAATACTGATTTTGTCGTTTGCCGGGGCGTTGCTATCGGGCGCGACGGCGTACGCACACCACTCTCTCGCGGCTACCTATCATGCCGATCAGGAGGTCAAGCTGGAAGGGAAGATCATCGATTTCCTGTTCCGGAATCCGCACTCCTTTCTCCAGATCGAAGCCCCGGACGACAAGGGAGTGATGCAGCGCTGGTCGCTCGAATGGCGCTCGTCAGGACAGTTGGGCCAGCAGGGAATCAAGCGCGACACGCTGAAAGTGGGCGACGAGGTAGTGGTGACGATCAACCCCTCGCGCACGGCCGCGGACCACAGAGGCGCCTTGAAAACTCTTCATCGGAAGTCGGACGGATTCGGATGGGGCACCAATCCCGGTGACACGATTGACTAGCAGCACCGCCCTGTCCAGCATTGCCCTGTGGAGTAGGCCTTTGGCCTGCGCCTTGGTTTTTTCATGCCTGATGCAAGCCCAAGTCCCCTTTAATCCATCCGCTGGGCCGCCTCCCGCTGCCGGACGCGGCGGGCGCGGACCCGCAATGCCGCCGAAGCAAGCAGCTCCGATCGATATGACCGGCTACTGGGTGTCCGTCGTAACGGAAGACTGGCGCTTCCGCATGGTGACTCCGCCGAAAGGAAACTACAGCGGCGTCCCACTCAATCTGGAAGGCCGCAAACTCGCCGACACATGGGACCCGGCGAAGGACGAAGCCGCGGACAACCAATGCAAATCCTATGGGGCCGCCGGTCTCATGCGCGTACCCGGACGGCTGCATATCACTTGGGACAACGACACCACCATGAAAATCGAGACGGACGCAGGAACGCAAAAGCGCCTGTTCCATTTCGGCGGCAAGGAAGCTCAGGCGCCGATCGCCCAAACAGACGCTCCGTCGCTTCAGGGTTACTCAGTGGCGGCGTGGGAGGTAGCGGCTACAGGCAGAGGGCAACCCAGAGCCGGCAATCTCATTGTGACCACGACGCATCTCCTGCCGGGCTACCTTCGCAAGAACGGCGTACCCTACAGCGCGAATACAGTGCTGACGGAGTACTACGACCGCATCAGCGCGCCGAATGGCGATGAATGGCTTGTTGTCTCGACCGAAGTGAGAGACCCGCAGTATCTGAGCTCGCCGTTTATCACCAGCACGCACTTCAAGAAGCAGGCCGACGCAAAGGGTTGGATGCCCGAAGCCTGCTCGGCGAAGTGATCTGCGTTCCATTTGGCCGTCAAAAGGACACCGCGGCAAGACTGACGACAGTACGTTCGAATGAGACAATACAATATGCGCGCCTGCGTGATCCTTTTCACCGTTTCCTCCCTTTTCGCGCGCCAGCCCGTTCACGCAAAACACGGCATGGTGGTGGCTCGCGAAATGCACGCCACCAATGCCGGCGAAGCGGTTCTTGAATCCGGCGGAAACGCCATCGACGCGGCAGTCACCGTCGCTTTCACGCTTGCTGTCACTCACCCGTCCGCCGGCAATCTCGGCGGCGGCGGTTTCATGCTCATTCGTTTCGCCGACGGCCGCAGCACTTTCGTCGATTTCCGCGAGCGCGCCCCCAACGCCGCATCGCGCGACATGTATATCGATCCCGCGACCGGCAAAGCCACGCAGGATTCTCTCATCGGGTATCGCGCTTCCGGCATTCCCGGCACGGTGCGCGGCTTCGAGTTCGCCCACGAAAAATATGGGAAGAAGCCGTGGAAGGATCTCGTCGATCCCGCGGTTCATCTGGCCCGCGAGGGATTCCCCGTGTCTTATGGACTTTCTCAGAGCCTGCACAACGCCAACACCAGCGAGAAGTTAAGCCGCTTTCCCGATTCGAAACGCATATTTCTCAAGGACGGCGCATTCTACGAGCCGGGCGACGTCTTGAAGCAACCCGAACTGGCACGCACTCTCGAGCGCATCCGCGCGCACGGTGCTAAAGACTTCTACGAAGGCGAGACCGCGAAGCTTCTCGCCGCCGATATGCAGGAACACCGCGGCCTGGTAACGCTCGACGATCTCCGCGACTATAAAGCCATCGAACGCAAACCGCTCGGAGGCAAGTACAAGGGCTACGGTATCGTCACGTCGCCTCCGCCCAGTTCCGGCGGCGTCGGAATTTTGCAAATGCTCGGCGTGCTCGAAGGAACTGACTATACAAAGTCGGGCGCGGGCTCGGCCTATGCGCTGCACTATGAAGCCGAAGCTATGCGCCGCTATTTCGCCGATCGCGCGGAACACTTGGGCGATCCAGACTTCCAAAAGGTCCCGGTCTCGGCTCTGCTCGATCCCGTATATATCGCAAAGGTGCGCGCGAGCATCGACCCCAACAAAGCTACTCCCAGCGCGGAGGTTCGCCCCGGCGATCTCGCGCCTTACGAGAGCACAGAAACCACGCACTTCTCCATCGTCGACGCGGAAGGCAACGCCGTCTCGGTCACTTACACTTTGAACAGCGGATTCGGTTCCGGCGTCACCGCGCACGGCCTCGGATTCCTTCTTAACGACGAGATGGACGACTTCGCCGCCAAGCCGGGCGATGCCAATGGATTCGGCCTGGTGCAGGGCGAGTCGAACGCCATCGCCCCGCATAAGACGCCGCTTTCGTCGATGGTGCCGACGATCGTAACCAAAGACGGTAAGCTCTATATGGTGCTCGGCTCGCCCGGTGGTCCGACGATTATCAACTCGGTTCTGGAAGTGATCCTCAACGTGCTTGATTTCGGCATGAACATGCAGGAAGCGGTCGATGCGCCGCGCATTCATCACCAGTGGATGCCCGACACACTGTCGATTGAAAAGGCCGCTTCGCCCGACACCATCGAACTTCTGCGGCAGCGAGGCCACAACGTCCGCGTGGTTCAGCAGCAGGGAGAAGTCGCCGGCATCAGGATTGACGGACAATGGATCGAAGGCGCCGCGGACGGGCGCGTCGAAGCGACGGCAAGAGGTTATTGAAGATTCCATGAACAGGGTCTTATCGACACATGTTTTCGTCAATCACCGTTTGACTACGGCGTGGTTGAATCGAGTGGCGGGCGCGGGAATACCGGCCGTCGAGATTTTCTGCGCGCCGCAGCATTTGGATTACCGCGATAAGTCGCAGATTGCCGAACTCGGGCACTGGTTTCGCGATTCCGAACTGAAGCTTCATTCGCTGCACTCGCCGATGTATACCGATGAGCTCTGGGGCCGGTCCGGGCCGCACACTCATATCAACATCACCGACCGGAATAAAGCGGACCGCATCCAGTGGGTAGGCGAAATCAAGCGAGCCATCGAGATCGCCGAGATCATTCCGTTCCGGTATCTCATCCAGCATCTCGGCGTTAGTGGGCAGGAGTTTTCCGACTATGCGATTGAGTCGGCGTTTGGCTCGCTCGAAGAACTGATGGTTTTCGCCGGGCAGCGCGGAGTCGAAATCCTGCTGGAAAATATACCGAATGAACTGGCCACGGCCGAACGTCTGGAATTGTTTAACTCGACAACTCACTTGAAACTCAACTACGTTTTCGACACGGGACACGCCCACATCGGCGCCGGAATCGAGAACGAATTCGAGATTATGAAGCCGCGCATCCGGTCGCTTCATATCCACGATAACGACGGCAAAGAGGATTCCCATCTCTTTCCGATGAGCGGGGGCGGATCGATCGACTGGCCCCGCACCATGGAGCTGTTGCGCTCCTGCCCCGGACAATATCCAATGCTTCTGGAACTGCGCGAGGTTGCGTCGATGCAGTTTCCTTTGGACGAAATCATGCGCGTCTTCGATCAGCTCGAGACCCTTCAACCCGCCAATGCCTGAACGAACAACCGTCGCCGCGATCCAGGCGGGCCGACACACCGCAAGCGCACAGACCCAAGGTTCGTCGTGCGCGCCCAAAGATGAGATTGTGGAAATTGCGGGATGGCTTTACAACCTGCGCAAGTCCGGCAAGATTGTGTTCCCGATTGTGCGCGATGGCACGGGGCTGATCCAGTGTGTCGCGCTCAAGAGCGAACTGCCCGAAAATGTCTTCGAAGAACTCAAACATCTGACGCAGGAATCGTCGCTCATCGTGCGCGGTAAAGTTCGCGCCGAGGCGAGGGCGCAGGGCGGCTACGAGCTGGATGTCGAAAGCGTCGACATCATCCAGAAGGTATCCGAGACCGATCCTTATCCGATCACGCCCAAGGAACACGGCGTCGATTTCCTGATGGACCACCGCCATCTCTGGCTGCGCTCGCAGAGGCAGCACGCCATCATCCGCGTGCGGCATGAAGTGATCAAATCGGTTCGCGATTACTTCGATAACAACGGATTTACTCTGGTCGATACGCCGATCTTCACGCCCGCGGCGTGCGAGGGAACCACCACGCTTTTCGAAGTGAATTACTTCGATGACGATAAGGCTTACCTTTCGCAGTCGGGCCAGCTCTACAGCGAAGCGACCGTCATGGCGTTCGGTAAAGTCTACTGCTTCGGGCCCACCTTTCGCGCCGAGAAATCGAAGACCCGCCGGCATCTTACGGAGTTCTGGATGGTGGAGCCGGAGATGGCTTATGCGGACCTCGACGAGATCAAGCGCGTCGCGGAAGAGATGATCGTCTACGTGGTTGGCCGCGTTCTCGATAAGCGCCGCGAGGAACTGAAGGTGCTCGAACGCGACGTCTCGAAGCTCGAAGCCGTTCAGTCGCCGTTCCCGCGCATGAGCTACGACGATGCCGTGAAGAACCTCCAGGACCACGGCTCCGAAATTCAATGGGGCGGCGATTTCGGCGGCGCCGATGAGACCATCCTCACCCAGCAGTTCGACCGGCCTATCATGGTCGACCGGTTTCCCACCGCCATCAAAGCGTTCTACATGGCGCCCGATCCCGACCGCGGGGAAGTAGCTCTCGGAGTGGATGTGCTGGCGCCCGAAGGCTACGGCGAAATCATTGGCGGCGGCCAGAGAATCCACGATCTCGATTTGTTGTTGAAGCGCATTGAGGAACACCAGCTGCCGAGGGAAGCATTCGAATGGTACATCGATCTGCGCAAGTACGGATCGGTTCCTCACGGTGGCTTCGGCATGGGCATTGAGCGCTGTGTGGCATGGATCTGCGGGCTGGAACATGTGCGCGAAACCATCGCGTTCCCCCGGATGCTCTACCGGCTTCGCCCGTGAGAAACGAGCACATCGCTATTATTGGCGCTCCGCTCGATCTCGGTGCAGGACGCCGCGGTGTCGATATGGGCCCTTCCGCGGTTCGCGTGGCCGGACTCGGCAGGCGTCTCGCGGCTCTCGGATACGAAGTCACCGATCTGGGCAACATTCCCGTAGAGCAACCAGAAGCGGTGAATGACGCTGGCCCGAGCGATGCTAAATATCTGCCGGAGATCGCTGCAGCCTGCGAGCGTCTGGGACAGCTTGTTGCGAAGGCGCTGGCGGATGGCATGACGCCGCTCGTTCTCGGCGGCGATCATTCAGTCGCCGTGGGCACCGTAGCCGGGATGTCGCGTTTCTTCCGGGAGAGTGGCGGAAAGGCCGGTCTGCTGTGGGTCGATGCGCACGCCGATATGAACACTCCGCAATCGAGTCCCAGCGGCAATGTGCATGGAATGCCGCTGGCTTGCTGTGTCGGCGTCGGGCCGGACTTGCTGGCGAAGATGTTCGGCTTCGCTCCTAAAGTGGATCCGGCGAATGTGGCGCTCGTCGGTCTCCGGGATGTCGATCTACTGGAGCGCGGGACCGTGCGCGATACAGGCGTGCGCGCTTTTACGATGCGCGATATCGATGAGCGGGGCATGCGGCCCGTGATGGATGAGGCAATCGCAATTGCGACGAACGGCACGAGCGGATTTCATCTGTCGCTCGATATGGATTTTGTCGATCCCGCGTATGCTCCCGGCGTCGGCACGCCCGTGCGCGGCGGCGCGACGTATCGGGAAGCGCACCTGGCCATGGAAGTCATCTGCGATTCCGGCCGTATGGTTTCGATGGAGGTGGTGGAAGTGAATCCTGTAATCGATGAAGTGAATCGCACGGCCGATTTGGCGGTTGAGTTGATTCTCTCCGCCATGGGAAAGAAGATTCTCTAGCCAATGAAGACACGGGTCGCAGTTGTTTACGGTGGGCGCAGCGGTGAGCACGAAGTGTCGCTTGTCTCGGCTGAGTCGGTGATCGCCGCAATTGATCCGGAGCGTTACCGAGTGGCCAGATACGTCATCGCGAAGGACGGCAAATGGAGCCCCGGCCCCATTCTGCCGGAGCCCGGCGCGAATCCGGGGATCGATGTGGTGTTCCCGGTGCTGCATGGAACGTTCGGCGAGGATGGCACCGTGCAGGGCTTGTTCGAACTCGCGGACCTGGCCTATGTCGGGGCGAATGTGCTGGCGTCGTCCGTGTCAATGGATAAGGACATGATGAAGCGTGTCTGCCGGGACTGGGGTCTGCCGGTGGTCGAGTGGATGGTTCTCAGCCGCGATCGGATCGATGCCGAAGCCATAGCGCGCACGTTACCCTTTCCTATTTTCGTGAAGCCGGCGAACCTGGGATCGTCGGTCGGGATCGCCAAGGCGCACGACTTCGCCGAGTTGCAGACGGCGCTTGCACTGGCCGCCGAGTACGACAGCAAGATCGTCGTGGAGCGGGGGATTGAGGGCCGCGAATTCGAATGCGCGGTACTCGGCAACAACGATCCGGAAGCTTCCATGCCGTGCGAGATCCTGCCCTCGCGCGAGTTCTACGACTATGAGGACAAGTACGAATTGAACTTGGCTCGGACCGTAGTTCCGCCGGACCTGCCGAAGGGCGAAATCTATGAAATGCGGCGCCTGGCGGTCGAGTGCTTCAAGGCTGTCGGATGCGAAGGGATGGGCCGGGTCGATTTCCTGCGTGAAACCGCGACCGCCAAACTTTACGTCAATGAGATCAATACGATTCCAGGATTCACCTCGATCAGTATGTATCCGAAGATGTGGGAGTATTCCGGGATTCCGTACGCCGAATTGATCGACCGCCTGATTGAGCTCGCGATCGAACGGCACGCGGTGAAGAAATCGACGCGGTTCACGAGATAATAGTCACGAATGCCAGGGTTGTTGAAACTGACCGCACTCTTACTCGCGGGCGCCTTGCTGTCTTTTGGCGCCGACGAGCCAAAAGACACAGATGCGCGCACGATGAAGAAGTTCATCGATGCCTATAAGATTCTCGAACAGAATGCGGCGGATCCCTTCGATCTCGACAAGGCTTTCTACGAAGGCGCGATTCCCGGATTACTGCATCATCTGGACCCGCACTCCGTCTTCTTCGATCCCGGTCAGTTCGAGCAGGTCAAGCAGATGGAGAGCTCAACCCGGAAAGGATTCGGGAGCGTCGTTTCGGTGCTCCCGGGACGCGTAGTCGTCCTCCAGACGATGCCCAACACGCCTTCCGAAAAGGCCGGGATATCGCCGGGGGACGAGATTTTGGCTGTGAACAACTACCGGCTCGACCGCCTCGATTCCGATCAGATCGTCGGGCTGCTGAACGAGTCGAAACAGAAGACGGCGCAACTGGTGGTTCGCAGGCCCGGCAACGCGCGATTGCTCCAGCTGGAACTGACTCCCGAAGACATGAAAACGTCGAGCGTGGAACGCGTTTTCGAACTGCAGCCGGGTGTCGGGTATATCCGGGTTTCCGGCTTCGAGCAGTCGACTGCGCGGGAGATTCACGATGGTGTCGAGAAACTCGGCGGGCGCGAACTCAAGGGTCTGGTTCTGGATTTGCGCAACAACCCCGGCGGCCTGATGACGTCTGCGATGGAAACGGCGTCGTTCTTCCTGAAGCCCGGACAAGTGATTCTATCGGCGAAGGGGCGCAATGTCGCGGAGACCATCGAAAAGGTTCCGGATGACAACAAGCCGTGGACGTTTCCGGTCGCGGTGATTGTGAACGACAAGACGGCGAGCGCATCCGAGATCGTTTCCGGAGCGCTGCAGGATCACGACCGCGCCACCATCGTCGGCGAGCCGAGCTTCGGCAAAGGTCTGGTGCAGAGCGTCTATCCGCTGGCCGAGAACACCGGGCTGGCACTTACGACGGCGCTCTACTACATCCCAAGCGGCCGATCCATCCAGAAGACCTTCAGCTCGCAACGCGCTTTCGGGGCGGACGATTTCGCGCTGGGAGCGACGGCCACGCATCCGAACGAGCGCACCGACTTCAAGACCGACAGCGGACGGCCGGTTCCAGGCGGCGGCGGCATCGTGCCGGATATCGAGGTCGGGCCAGGTATGCTGAACCGGTTTCGCGCCGTGCTCGAGCAATCCGGAGCGTTTACGACTTTTGCCGCCGAGTTCCTGCAGACCCACAAAATCACTGCGGGCTTTGACGTGACGGGCCAGATCCTCGATCAGTTCCAGACATGGCTCTCGGAGCGCAACATTCAACCTTCGTTGCGAGAGTGGAGCGAGAGCAGGGAATTCATCCAGTGGCGACTCAAGACGGAATTGTACAATCTCGGGCTCGGGGTGGAGAAAGGCGACGAAGTGGAAGCGCAGGCCGATCCACAGATTCAGAAGGCGCTGGAAGCGGTGCTGAAACCGCAGCTGTAATAAAGGGGAAGAACGAGTGTCGAGAAGAGTCTCGACACGGCACGCACGAGTGCATGCGCCACATATAAGGAGAGGCCAATGGCGATACTGACACGCGAGCAGGAGAAGAATCCATGGGTATCCGCCGAAGCCCGCTTCGACAATGCGGCTGAGAAGCTGGGGCTGGACGACGGCGTCCGCAAGGTTCTTCGGACCCCCACCCGCGAAGTCACGGTCAACATCCCCGTGCAGCTGGATGACGGCCGTCTCGAAGTGTTTACCGGTTATCGCGTGCAGCATTCGCTCGTGCGCGGACCCGGCAAGGGCGGAATTCGCTATGCGCCGGACGTCACGCTGGATGAAGTGCGCGCGCTGGCGTCGTGGATGACGTGGAAGTGCGCAGTGGTCAACATTCCTTTCGGAGGCGCGAAGGGCGGCGTGATCTGCGACCCTTCCATGATGTCGGACGGCGAGTTGGAACGAATCACCCGGCGCTACACCGCGCAGATTATCGATGTGATCGGTCCCGACCTCGATGTTCCGGCGCCTGACGTCAATACGAACGATCGCGTGATGGCGTGGATCATGGACACGTATGCGATGCACAAGCGGCACGCGACGACGGCAGTGGTTACCGGTAAACCAATGGAGTTGGGCGGCTCGCGCGGACGCAAGGAAGCGACCGGCCGCGGGTGCATGATCGTGACGCAGCAGGCGCTGAAGCAACTGGGCGTGGCTCCGCAGGATGCGCGCGTAGTGATTCAGGGATTCGGCAACGTCGGCGGCATGGCGGCGAAACTCATGGCGGCGAGCGGCTTCAGGATCGTCGCGATCGTCGAGTACGACGGCGCGGTTTATAACGCGGAAGGTCTCGACATCGCGGCGCTTGCGGGGTACCGGCACGACACGGGATCGATTAACGATTTCCCCGGCGGCGAAGCGGTCGATAAGAAGGAAGCGATGTTCCTCGATTGTGACGTTTTGTTGCCGGCCGCGACTGAGAATGTGATTACTTCAGAAAACGCGGCGCGGCTGCGCTGCAGGATTCTGTGTGAAGGCGCGAACGGTCCGACGACCGCGATCGCGGATGAGATTCTGGCCGACAAAAAGGTCTTCGTGATACCGGACATTCTGGCGAACGCCGGCGGCGTGACGGTTTCCTACTTCGAGTGGGTGCAGGACCGGCAGGGCTTCTTCTGGAACGAGGACCTGGTGAACACGCGGCTGGAGGAGATCATGGTCGGCAGTTTCGCCGACGTGACTGCTTATGCCGCGAAGCACAAGGTCGACAATCGGACGGCGGCCTATATGCTGGCGCTGGACCGGGTGGCGATTGCGATGAAGCTGCGCGGCATTTACGCGTGAGTTCGCCGCGGTCTGCCCACAAGTCCGGCAGGATTAGCTGGCTACGCCTCGAGTTGGACTTGTTCCTGCCTTGACCGCACGATCTGCTTGCGTTCGCGCAGGTAATCGAAGAATTCGCCGCCTTCGCGCAGGCGGCGGACCAGCATCTGGCGGTCCGTGGCCATCTCGCGGAGGAATCGCAGAATCGGACGGTGCCGAAAATAGAACCGGCGGTACATGCGCTCGACCGCGTCCTCGATCTCGTCCGTCGAGAGATGCTCGTAGCTGAGTGTCGACACCTGGATGCCGTTGCCGGAGAGTTGCAGCGCGTCGGCATTGATCCAGCCGTTCGCAGTCGCCTGTTTGTAAAGCTCGGTGCCGGGATAAGGCGCGGCGATCGAAACCTGAATCGAGAAGGGATCGATCTCTTCGGCGAAACGGATGGTCTCTTCGATCGTCTCCTGCGTTTCAATGGGCAGCCCTATCATGAAAGTTCCATGCACGCGGATGCCGAGCTTGCGGCAGTTCTTCATGAACTGGCGTGCGGTATCGAGAAGGAGTCCTTTTTTCGTTCGGTTCAGGATCGCCTGGTTGCCGGACTCGAAGCCCACTAACAAGAGACGAAGCCCGTTGTCGCGCAGCTGCTTGAGGGTTTCATAGTCGAGATGCGCACGGGCGTTGCACGACCACGTGAGCTTTAGTTTCTTCATGCCCTTGGCGATTTCGATGGCACGCGGCTTATCGATGGTGAATGTATCGTCGTCGAACATCCACTCGCGGACTCGATTGCCGAAGAGCTCCTTGCCAACTTCCATCTCCTTAATTACGGCGGCGGGAGATTTGGTGCGGTACGCATGGCCGCCGATGGTCTGCGGCCACAGGCAGAACGTGCACTTGGCGGGGCATCCGCGGCCCGTGTAGAAGGAAACGTAGGGGTGCTGCAGGTAGCCGATGAAGTATTTCTCGATCTGGAGATCGCGGTGATATACGGGCAGGACGCTCGGCATCGCGTCCCAATCGTGGATCAGATCGCGCTCGGGATTATGGTGAATGCGGCCGGTGGCATCGCGCCACGTCAGACCTTTGATTTCGGACCACGGTTTGTTCTCGGCCACTTCGACGCAGGTGTAGTCGAACTCATTGCGGCAGACGAAATCGATGACCGGCGCCCCATTCATGGTTTCGGTGGGGAGTATGGCGACGTGGGCTCCGATGAGGCCGATCTTCGCATGGGGATTTTTGGCCTTGATCGCGTCCGCGCACGCGACATCGTTTTTCAGGGATGGAGTACTGGTGTGGAGAATAAAGAGCTCGTAGTCGTTGGCGATGGCGAGGACGTCCTCCATCGTCTGGTGGTGAGGCGCCGCATCCATGAGCTTGCTTCCGGGAACCATGGCGGCAGGTTGGGCCAGCCAGGTCGGAAACCAATAGGATGTAATTTCACGTTTCGCCTGATAGCGGGCGCCGGCTCCGCCGTCAAATCCATCGAACGACGGGGGGCTTAGAAAGAGCGTCTTCTTCACAACATCTAATTTTACATGTGAGCCCATAAAGATGGTGTTAAGAGCGACGCATGCGGTCGGACTACCTTTGTTGTAGAACCGATTCCGCCTGGTCGTAACGCTCCACGAGAGATTTGTCGAATGTGAGATTGGCGCGAGCGTTTCTTAAATAAAACAGAGCGTCATGTCCGGATCTGTCCACGCGTGCCGGATCAGCTCCTGCACGGAGCAACTCTTGAATCGACGCAGGGTTTCCCGCTCTGGCTGCCCACATCAGCGCCGTCTCGCCACGATCATTTGCAGCCTCCACCGAAGCGCCACGTGTCAGAAGGGTTCGAATCGTCTCGGCCGCTGCAGGCAAATTGCCGAATCGAACGGCGGCCGCTCCGAGAAGGGCCGTGTCACCGTGAAGATCTCGCTGATCGACGAGCGCCCTGGCATCGAGGAGCGCCAACACAGACTGCCGCCGGCCCATCGCCGCGGCGATCATCAAAGCGGTCCAGCCGGTTTCGTCGGCGGCATTAACATTCTCGCCCCGCTGCAGTTCCGCTTGAATCGCCGCAACATTACCCAAGCCGGCAGCCTCCATCAGGAGGTTCATTCCAAGCTTGATTCGAGTGTAAACGTCTTCATGAACAAACCGCTCGTTCTTTAAATCTTCCCCACCGCCCATTTGCGGGCCAGCCACGGGTGATTCCAGGGTGAACCCCCTCGCATCGCCGTGAAGCCACTGATGAGTATTCGCGAGGACTTCGATCTTCCGCTCCAGCTCTCGGAGGTCTGACGGTCCGTTCTCAAAATGTGCAATCCTCTTCGTCGTTCCAGCAAGAGTAACTTGAATATAGCTCTGCTGCCCATCCGTGTGGATCGGTTTGTAAACATCGTTCAGCTCGAAGAAATGAATGGAAATCAATCCTGCCATCAGACCGGCGAACTGCTCAGGAGTGATATGCGACGTTCGCTCCTCGTGCCGGTTTGAGGGCGGCCCCTGCTGGAAAGAAACCGCACCAGAAGAATCAAGTCGCAGGAGGTAAGCGGGACAAGCGCCGAAACAGGTGGTGCGCTCCAGGGAAATCACAGCCTGATCTTGTTGGGCTATCGCTGGGCTTATGATTCCGACGATCAACGCTAAGACGGCAATGTTCGTTGCGAGCAGCACTGGTGCTCCGAAGTCGGATGATAGCAAGCATTTGGTGCACACGACCGGGAAATGGATGTGTTTATGTCCCCGTGTCGCGGCGTGGGGGAAACCCGCCCGCCCCGGCTTTCCCCGGAGGGGAAAACCGAAACGTCTCTTGGCCGCACATTAAGATGTAACATCGATTCCAGAAGACTGCTATGAACTTCATACGCGGGGCGGCGATTTTCTTCGCAACATTGGCTCTTGCCGTGTCAGGCGACGACATTGCAGGGAATTGGAAAGCGGTGGTTGTCGGTGGTGTCCGCCATAAGACGATTGACCAGGCCACATTCGAATTCAACGTTAATGGCAGCCACCTCACGGGTACAGCCCACATCGGGAGTTCCTATCCGGGCACTGCTCCCATTTCTAACGGCGAAATTAACGGTAACCGTATTGCCTTCACCGTGATCGGTGAGCATCCCTCATCCAACGCACCGCTGTCCGGGAGATGGGTTTTGGATTCCCGCCAAAGCTCTGAGAGTGGATAAGTTAACCGGGGTTTTGAGATTTTTCGA
>Ga0182024_10004004_pt1 | contig 34377 bp, 34 predicted proteins | sample P32metaG_FD_120480 | JGI IMG/M metagenome (GOLD analysis project Ga0182024, IMG submission 120480) | Permafrost microbial communities from Stordalen Mire, Sweden - P3-2 metaG (Illumina Assembly) | ecosystem: Environmental > Terrestrial > Soil > Wetlands > Permafrost | place: Sweden: Stordalen...
AGTGTGATGGCCGACGTGCCGACCACACAGTCCTAGACAGACCCAACTTTTGGCACTTCGACGGCGTCGCCTCGCGAGGCGACGGTCCTTCGATTAAACGGGATCGACCCAGAGCGTCGTGCCGTAGGCCTTCTTCACGACCACCGGTGTGCCGTCGGGCAGTTGCGCCGGCCAGTCGGTGACGGCCTTCCACGATTCGCCCTGAATCTTCACTCGTCCCGGGTGCGTGGCGTCACCCACCGGCATTTCCACGGTGCCTCGCATATCCGTCATCGCGGTATTGGTCGGCTGGGACATGTCGATTTCGAACCGGTGGTGATGAAACTTGCGCATCGCGAACGGTCGGAGCGTCACGAGCGAGACCGCCGAGACCGCGAGCCAGGCGCCCGCCTGGAACGTGAACGGGAGGTCGGCCAGCGCCAGAACGAAGGAGATGGCGGCGCCGAAGCCAATGAAGACGGCGATGAAGGCGTTCGAGTGCAGTTCGAGTACGAACGAGAACCCGATGATCAAGACCCAGAACAGTATGGCAAACATTAATCGCAGTATACGGCGGGTCCGAAAATCAGAACAGAGCATCGAAACGACGACGGATTGACGTCCTGCTGGTCAAAATACGACCATTTTGGATGGAGAATTTGGTGCTTGGTCTCGTTACTATGAAGCGATGGTGGACGTTTCTCCCTTCCTATGGTTTGATGACGACACGGTCCCGGCGCTCGAGTTTTACGCTGGCGTCTTCGCCAATTCCGAGATCATCAACGTCACTCGGATGGATGTCCCAACGATGCCGAATGGCGGTTTCGTCATCGGGACGATTCGTATTGAGAATTTGACGATCACCATAATGAACGGCGGTCCGACGTTCTCACTCAACGAAGCATTCTCATTGGTCGTCTCGTGCCAGGACCAGTCCGAGGTCGATAATTACTGGTCGGCTCTGGGTGACGGCGGTGTACCGAGTCAGTGCGGCTGGCTGAAGGATCAATTCGGACTGTCGTGGCCGATCATTCCGAAACTGCTTCCCGAGCTGTTAGCCGACCCCGATCCGCAGAAGTCCGGTCGCGTTCGAGACGCCATGATGATTATGAGCAAAATCGAGTGCGACAAGCTTCAGGCTGCGTACGACGCGTAAGTGACCGGTCCGATCGCGATGATCGGCTCTTCGCCGAAAGAGAAGGTCAGTTGGTGACCGATAACGGAGTCGAGATCATCGAAAGCCGCGAAGCCCAGGTGGCCGGCCTTCGAGTTCGACGGGCGCTTCCGACGAAAGGACGAAGGACCGTCGGTGCCTGGTGTTTCGTGGACCATATGGGTCCGATGTCGTTGAGCCCGGATCGAATGATCGGCGTGGCGCCGCATCCTCATCTGGGTCTGCAGACCGTGACGTGGCTCTTCAGCGGCGAATTCTTGCACCGTGACAGTCTCGGATCCGAGCAGCTCATTCGAGCCGGCCAGTTGAATCTCATGACGTCGGGCCACGGGGTGGCGCATTCCGAGGAGAATCCCGGACTTCGCTCGGGCGAGATGCACGGCATGCAACTGTGGGTCGCTCAACCATCGATGACTCGCGACGGTGGCGCCGATTTCGAACACTTTGACGAACTGCCAAGAACTGAAATGTCGAATCTCACGGCGACCGTACTCGTTGGCTCTTTTGGCGCGGCGAGTTCACCGGCTCGCCGCGACAGCGACCACGTCGGCATCGAACTCGATCTCCACGGAGGTCTCGTCACGGTTCCGTTCGAACCGACCTACGAGTACGCATTGATCGTGGCCCACGGCGCCGTGTTTGTCGATGACGTCGTCGTGCGACCTGGGGCGCTGGCGTACCTCGGTGCGGGACGCGACGAAATCCGCTTCGACTCGAGCGGCCCGAGCCGGGCGATGCTGATCGGCGGCGTTCCCTTCGACGAGCGGCTCTTCATGTGGTGGAACTTCGTAGCGCGAACGCAAGACGAGATCTCCGACGCGTGGCGAGCGTGGGCCACCGGTGACGAGCGTTTTGGTCACGTCGCCTCTCCGTTCGCGCGTATCGAGGTCGGTCCACCGCCGTGGCTCCTGGCGTTGCGCTGATCGAGGCCTTCAAGAGTTGATCTGAGCGGCCAACATTTTCGAGAGAGAAAGTTGGAAATAGACGAGCACTACCATGGACACAGCCACTGCGTGGAGAGGTCCATGGTGCGAAAGCGCAACACCAAGAGTGAACGCCTTCGCGTTCCCCCTCCAATGATTAAGCGCAGAGTTCCCTCAGGTCGGGGCGCGATGGAACAACCAAACGTCACGCACGACGGCGAGGCGCGACTCACCCCGCAGTTCTGGCTCGCCGTCGCCTTGGTGGGCATCGCCACCGGCCTCTTCGGCGACCTTTTGATGTGGCTCCTCGCCGAGGTGGAGCGCGCCGGATTCCACTACCACACTGGTTACTTTCAGAACGCCGTGGCGGCGGTGAGTTCGAGTCGGCGCATCGTCGTTCTGTTGATTGGAAGCGCGATCGGGGCGGTGTCGTGGTACTTGATCAGGCGTTATCTCGAGCACGAAAGATCTGACATTGACGACGCCGTTTGGAACGGCGACGGCGAGCTGTCGCTTCGACGGAGTCTTCTCACGTCGATCGTCTCCGAAGTGGTGATTGGACTCGGCGCGTCAATCGGGCGAGAAGCGGCGCCGAAGTTGATGGGTGGTGCGTCGGGCAGTGTGGTCTCGCACTGGTTCAATTTGAGCTCGGAGCAAAAACGCCTGCTCGTGGCGTGTGGCGGCGGAGCGGGCCTGGCCTGTGTGTACAACGTGCCGCTCGGAGGGGCCATCTTCACGGCCGAAGTCCTCTACGGCAGCTTTGCGTTGCCCGTGGTGATGCCCGCGCTCGCGACGTCGCTCATCGCCACGATGGTGGCGTGGCTGTATCTCCCGAGCGGCGCCACCTACGCCGACATTCCCGGCTACCGCTTCAGCGGATCGCTGATGGTCTGGTCGCTGTTGGCCGGTGTCGTCATCGGTCTCCTCGCGGTCTTCTACGTCCGGCTGATTGGCTGGGCTTCGCACTATCGCGCGAAGGGACCGCATATCTTGTGGATCATGCCGGTCGCCTTCGCGATCCTCGGCGTCATCGGAATCTGGTATCCGCAGCTCTTCGGTAACGGCAAGGACATGGCCCACCAATCGTTCCTCGGCGTCGGCGGCGTCGGACTGTTGTTCGCGCTCTTCGCGCTGAAGCCGTTCGTCACAGCGTTGATGCTCGGGAGCGGCGCCGCGGGTGGTCTCTTCACGCCGTTCCTCGCGACCGGCGCGCTCTTCGGTGCGTTCTTCGGCGCGCTCTGGATCCACCTGTGGCCGGGCACCCCCGTCGGGGCCTTCGCCCTCGTGGGCGCGGCCGCGATGATCGGGGCTTCGATGCAGGCCCCGTTGGCCGGTCTGGTGCTGGTGCTCGAGCTGACGCACAGCGGCTTCTCGCTGGCCATACCGATGATGGCCGCCACCGCGATCGCGACGTTCCTCGTTCGCCAGATTGACGGGTACAGCATCTATTCGGCTCGTCTGCCGCGCCGCGACGACCTCGGGCGCGCCTCCCCAGAAGGTACGTGAGAGCGGACGCTCGGGCGTTGTTGCCTGGCAGCGTGGAAGAATGGTGACGTGTACGTTCCCCCGAAGCACGCCATCGATGAAGAGGCCGCGTGGGCCATCATCCGCGAGGCCGGAGCCGGCATGCTCGTCGTCGCTAAGTCCGACGGCCTCCAGAGCGTCTACGTGCCTGTCGTCGTGAGCGAGGACCGCACGAAGATCCTCACCCACGTCGCCAAGGCCAATTCGTGGTGGCGCTCGCTGAACGACGGAGACGAAGTTCTCGGGCTCTTCTTGGTGGCGAGTGCGTACGTGTCGCCGTCGAACTACCCGAGCCGCTTCGAGAGTCCCGGAGTGGTGCCGACCTGGAACTACGTGGCGGCCGTAGTCCGAGGTCGCCTCACCGTGCACGACGACCCCGACTGGCTCCAGCGACAGGTGCGCATACTGACCAGCCAGTTCGAGGCCGGTCGCTCACCCGAGTGGCGCGTCGAGGACGCGCCGAGTGAGTACGTCGAGCGGCAAGTGAAGGCCATCGTCGGCCTCGAGATCGACGTCGTGGCGATCCAGGGCAAGGCCAAGCTCTCGCAGAACCGACCAGAGGTGGACCACGACTCGGTGCGCGACAACCTGGCCCAGGGCAGTCCGGCCGAACGCAACGTGGCCGCGCGCATGACCGATGACGCGTGAATCGACCCTGACCATCCGCCTCTGCGGGCTCGACGACTGGCAGGACCTTCGCGCGATTCGCCTCGAGGCGCTCGCCGATACTCCCGACGCCTACGGCTCAACCTACGCAGAATCGGTGCTGTGGTCCGACGCGCAATGGAAAAACGCCGCCTCCACTCGCCTGTACTACCTCGCCGATCGAGACGGCGGCGTGGTCGGCATGGTCTCGGGTGGCTTCAATGACGCTCACCCCGGAACCCGCTGGCTCTACGGCATGTACGTCACGCCGAGCGAACGGGGAAGTGGAACGGCGGCGCTGTTGGTGCGCGTCATTGACGACTGGGCCAGGAGCCACGGCGTCGCCGAGGTCTACCTGCACGTGACGAACTCGGTGCCGCGCGCTCGCGCCTTCTATGAGAAGGTGGGATTTCGCGCGAACGGGGAGAGTTTTCGTATGGACCGCGACCATTCGCTGAGCCTGGAGACCATGGTGCAACGCCTTGACTGACGAACTTCGCGTCGCGCGCGTCTCGGCCGACCAACTGCACGAACTTCGTCGAAGAGTCCTGCGCCACGACGACCCCGCGATCTATCACCCGGATCCCCGCGACGAGGAGGAGACCTCGTTGCATTACGGCGGGTTCCTCGGCTCTCGTCTCGTCGTGAGCGCGTCGTTCTTTCCGTCGGCGCCACCGATGAACACGGAGCTGGTCACCGTGCAACTGCGCTACATGGCGACCGACTTTGATGTCCAGGGACGGGGCTACGGCGCCCGCGTGCTCGCCTTCGCCGAAGAGGACCTTCGCGCGCATGGCATCGAACAGGTCTGGGCCAACGGACGAGACACGGCACTGGGCTTCTACGAATCGGTGGGGTGGCGAAAGGTCGAGGGATCAGAGCACCTCAGTGCCGAGACGATGTTGCCTCACACGGTGATCTGCAAACGACTGTCGCGCGACGAGGTGGCACCGTAATTGGAGCGTCCTTAACTAGGTTTAAGGCATGCGAAAGACACTTTGGGTGGTCGTGGCCGTGCTCGTCGTCGGGGCCCTCGGGGGAGTGGCCTACTTCCACTTTCATAAGAACACCACCACGCCAACGTCCACGACGACGACCACGACGCTGCCCCAGTACCCGACCGCACCACTGACCGGCCTACCCGATCCGTCTGGTCTCTCGGTGAAGCGACCGGCGCTGACCGTCAAGATCGAGAACACTCCTCAAGCGCTTCCCCAGTGGGGTATCGACCAGGCCGACGTCGTCTACGAAGAGATCGTGAACGGCGGGATCACCCGCTTGGCGGCGATCTTCAACTCGCACGCCCCCGCGAAGGTCGGACCGGTTCGTTCGGTGCGACCGACCGACACCCAGGTCGTGTGGCCCCTGGGGGGAATCTTCGCTTACTCCGGCGGCGCGCCGTACGCGGTAGCGAGCATCTCGACGGCGCCGGTGAAACTGATCAACGAAACCAGCGCCGGGACCGCGATGTTCCGTGATCCCAACCTCTATGCGCCGCACAACCTGTTCGCGATCGCCCCCCAACTCTTCGCCTTCGGTGGCACTCCGGTGCCGCCGCCGCCGCTGTTCTCGTATCGAACGTCGACGGAGAAAGCGGGCGGCCTAGCGGTCGCGAGCTTCATCGTTCCCTTCCCGAGCGTGTACGCCGTGACCTGGACCTGGGATAGGGCCACCGCGTCGTGGGATCGGACCCTCTTCGGCTTGGCCGACGTGACCGGGACGGGAGTGCGTGAGTCGCCCAAGAACGTCATCGTCATGTGGGTGAACTACGTGAACGGCATTGGTACCGAGGCTTCCTACGCGAACTTGCAGGGATCGGGGACCGCGGCGTTCTTCGTCGAGGGCAAAGAGACCATGGGCACTTGGTCGCGGGGCCCGTCCAAAGCCGACGTCGTCCAGTACCACACGGCGAACGGCAAGACGGCCCTGATGACGCCCGGTCAGACCTGGGTCGAACTCTTAAACGTCGGAGTGGCGCTCGCGGTCACGCGGTGACGATCGTCTCCAGCCGTTGCAGCGTTCGCTCCATGGCCGCGCGGTTACGTTCGGGAAAGCCCAGGGCGATGATCACGAAAGCCCACGGTCGGTCGTAGTTGAACGACTCGGTAACCAGGGTGCCACCGTCGACCTCTTCCAAGTCGTAGCGCCACACGAACAGCGCGAAGTGGTGCCACGCAATGGAACGATTCTCCTGGAACTCCACGACGCGGTTACGCGTGACGTAGCCGGGTCCCATCTTCATGTGCATCGAAAAGGTCGAGCCGAGCGTCAATCGTTGTGGGGCGTTCTTCACCGACGTCACCGAACCGGAGCCGTCGAGGCGAACGTGTTGGCGCGGATCGGTCAGGAGATCGAAGATCCGCGACGGGGTCACGGGGATCAGTCGGGAGACCGAAATCGAGCGAGACGACGACACGACGTCAGCGTATGGTGGAGAGTTGACACGGCGATCGGAGCGCAATGAACTACCACGAAATCCTCATTGACACCCCCGACGGGCGCAAGCTCGAAGTAGGGACCCTCGGTGAGCCGTCCGGTCACACGGTCCTCTTTCATCACGGCACGCCCGGTTCGGCAAATTTGGTGAAGATGTTCGCGCCACTGGCCGACGACGGCAGCCTGTTCGTGGTCACGACCTCGCGCGCCGGATATGGCAAGTCGACGCGTCTCGAGGGCCGCGACGTCGCCTCGGTCGTGAATGACGCCCGCGCGGCGTTGGATGCCTTGGGTCGCAGCGACTACGTCGTCGTCGGTTGGTCCGGCGGAGGCCCCCACGCCCTCGCCTGCGCGGCGCTCGACGCGCCGCGATGTCTCGCGGCGTGGTCGCTCGCCGGTGTCGTGCCCACCACGGTTGACTTTGACTGGACCGAAGGCATGGGACCGGAAAACGTGGCGGAGTTCGCACTCGCCAAAGAGGGCGGTCCGGCGTACGAGGCCGGAATGGAGACGGCCAGCGAAGCGTTTGGCGCGGCGACCAAGGACGACATCATTGAGTTGTTCGGGGGACTGCTGAGCGAGCCGGACAAAGCGGTCTTTGAACCCGAAGCGCGGCGAGAGGACTTCGTCGCGTCAATGCGGCAAGGATTCGAATTCGGGTGGCGGGGATTTTACGATGACGACCAGGCGATGATCAAGGAGTGGGGATTCGACCCCACGATGATCACCGTGCCCGTCGCCGTGTGGTTCGGCGATCACGACCTCATGGTCCCACGCACGCACGGGGAGTGGTTGGTCGAGAAGCTGCCGAGCGCGAGTCCACACTTCTTCGCCGGTGACGGTCACGTGTCACTGGTCGTCAATCACCTCGACGAACTGTCCGCGGCGATCATGAAGACCTATGTCTAGTCGAACGACGGCTGTCGGACTGGTCGATTCGTGCGAATAGGGAACCTCTACGGACCGGACGCCACATTCCTCGGCGTGCCGGCGGCCGACCCGGACGTGGCGTCCCAGTGGGCGAGCGCGGGTGCGGCGATCATTGGGGCGCCCTTTGACGGCGGGACGTCACACCGGCCCGGGTGTCGATTTGGTCCGCAAGCGATCCGCGTCACCGACTATCTGCCGCACGACGGGATGCGCCCGAGCCTGGCCCTCGGCGTCGATGCGCTGACAGACCTCGCGGTCGTCGACCTCGGTGACGTCGAAATGCCATCGGGCGACACCGAAAAATCTCTCCGTCGACTCGAAGAGCGAGTGACCGCGGTCGCCATGGCCGGCGTCGTTCCCGTCGTGCTCGGAGGCGATCACACGATCGCCCTGCCCGACGTGACCGGCGTGGCCCGACACGTCGGCTGGGGACGGGTCGCGGTCATCCACTTTGACGCCCACGCCGACACCGGTGATTCGCAAATGGGTTCGCTCTACGGACACGGCACCCCCATGCGGCGGCTCATCGAATCGGGCGCCTGTCGCGGGGACCGCTTCGTGCAGATCGGACTGCGCGGCTACTGGCCCGAACCGGCGACGCTCGAGTGGATGGCCGAACAGGGGATGCGCTCCTTCGAAATGAGCGAGATCGTGTCACGCGGGCTCGACGACGTGCTCGACGAGGCGATGTCCATCGCCATGAACGAATGCGACGCGGTCTTTCTGTCGGTGGACGTTGACGTGGTGGATCCGGGCTCAGCTCCGGGCACCGGCACGCCCGAACCGGGCGGACTTTCGAGTCGCCAACTGCTGGACGCGGTGCGCCGCGTCGCGATGGAAACGCCGGTCGGCGGCGTGGACGTCGTTGAGGTCTCGCCGCCGTACGACCACGCTGAGATCACGGCCTACCTGGGTAATCGCATCGTCCTCGAGGCGCTGGGCGGGATGGCCTGGCGCCGCAAGTCCCAGCGCGGCGAGGCGACGCGAAACCCGAGCGATCCGTTGTTGGAAGGTCGCTAGTCGGCCATCGACTCGAGGATCTGATCCACGAGTTCGTCGGTCGTGTTGGGGTGCAAGAACGCTAGTCGACCGACCGTCTCGCCGTCCCACTTCGTGGGCGTCACGAAGGCGACCTGGTTGCGCAGCAGTTGATGACTCCACGCGGTGTAGTCCTCGCCGCTCCAGCCCTTTCGTCGAAAGAGGACGATCGAGAGGCTGACCGGGCGAACCATTTCCACGTAGTCGAGATCGTTGATCTTCGTTTCGGTGCGGTGCGCGATGTCGACGGCGCACTGCACCGCGCTCTCGTAGGCGGCGGTGCCGTTGGTGACGAGCGAGAACCAGAAGGGGAGTCCCCGGGCCCGGCGCGACAGGTGGATCGCGAAGTCCGAGGGGTTCCACTCGTAGTGCTCGTCGTCGCTCGAGTGCAGGATGTCGAGGTAGCTGGCCTGTTGGGCGAGGACCTTGCGCGCGATCGTCGGATCGCGGTAGATCAACGCGCAGCAGTCGAGGGGACCGAAGAGCCACTTGTGTGGGTCGACGATGAAGCTGTCGGCGTGTCGAATGCCCGCGAGCAGGTGTCGCTCGGTCGGTGAGAACAGCGCGGCCCCGCCGTAGGCGCCGTCGACGTGGAACCACAGGTCGTGTTCGCGCGCGAAGCTCCCGAGGCCCTCGAGGTCGTCGACGATGCCGGCGTTGGTCGTCCCTGAGGTCGCCACGACACCAATCACGCTGTCGGGGTTCGGGTCCTTCGCCAACGCTTGCTCCAGGCTGACCCTCGTGAAGCGGTGGTCGTCGGTCGTCACGATGAGCGGCTGGACGCCGAGCACGTGCAACGCCGTACCGATGCTCGAGTGGGCGTCCGAGGAGATGGCGTAGCGCACCTCGTGCGGCAAGAGGTTCGGTCGCTTGGCCCGTCCCACGTCGCGTCCGACGGTGAGACTCGACAGATTGCCCAACGAGCCGCCGGAGACGAAGGCGCCGCCGGAGCCTTCGGGCATTCCGGCCAACTCCGCGAGGTACTCGAGAGCGAGGTTCTCCGCTCGCACCACGCCGCTCGACTCCAGCCAGCTGGTGCCGTTGAGACCGGAGCAGGCGACCACCATGTCGAAGAGCAGCGAATTTTTAGTCGGGGCGTTGGGGATGAAGGCGAGGAAGCCGGGCGAGTCGATGGAGACGACCGACGGAGCCAGATCGTTCTTGAAGAATTCGAGAATCTCGTCGGCGTCGTGGCCCTCGGCTCGGATGAAACCCTTCATGTCGCCCGGGGGCGTCGCGTTCAAACTTCCGTAGTCCAAAGGCACCGGGTCCATCGAGAGGCGGTCTCGGCAGTAGTCAAAAACCTCGTCCGCCAACGTCGCGTCGTACTCAAACATCGGGTGCCCCATTGCACGGCCTTTCGAAATTGATCCCCGTCTATCGTACGACCTCAAACGACCTTCTCCGACCCAGGACCGCGGGACGATTGTGGCCGTCGAAGTAGCCTCGCGTGATGGCAACGCTGCGTACTGGTTACCTCGGTCCCGAAGGCTCGTTCTCGCACGAGGCCGTCTCCACCATGGAGAACGTGTCGCCCGTCGCGTGCGAATCACTGGTCGACCTGCTCTCGTCGGTCGCCGACTCCTCGCTCGACCAGGGTCTGGTACCGCTCGAGAACGCCATCGAAGGAACGGTGTCGGCCACCATTGACGGTCTGGTCTTCGACCATGAACTGGTGATCGCGCGAGAGATCGTCATCCCGATTCGCCTGCACTTGCTCGCTCGGCCCGGCGTGGCCGTCGAGGACCTGGTCAGCGTGCGCAGTTACGTGCACGCGTTGGCCCAGTGCCGGGGCTACCTGCACCAGTTGGACGTCGCGATCAGTCAGACGACCTCGACGTCTCAAGCGGCGCGCGAGGTCGCCGATTCCAGTGAACCGTGGGCCGCGGTCGCTTCCGCTTTGGCCGGCGAACTCTTCGGTCTGGTGGCGCTGGCCACCGATATCGAGGATCATCCCGACAACGCCACCCGGTTCGTCGTCGTCGGACGCGAGCGCGTCGCCGCGCCCACCGGTCACGACCGAACGACCATCGTGTGCTTTCAAGACGCCGACCGCCCCGGATCGCTCTACGCCATCCTTGGTCGCTTCGCCGCGCGCGATATCAACCTCACGAAGTTGGAGAGTCGTCCGACGAAACGGGGACTGGGCGACTACTGCTTCGTGATCGAGTTCGAGGGTCACGTCGCCGATGACGTCGTCGCCGACTGCCTGGCCGATCTCCAGGCGCACCTGGCGCGAGTGAAATTCCTCGGTTCCTATCCGGTCACCGGTATCGACGCCACTGATCGTCGCGAAGCGGTCGCCGAATCTCGACGATCGGCCGATGAGTGGATCACCGAGATTCGTTCTCGCATCGCGCCGTGAAGAGCGACGGCTTGATCGCTCAGGACCTGGTGAGACGTTCCAGGGTGTTCGCGATGACGTCGGAGGCCGCGCCGGCCCCGAGGTACTGGTCAATGACGTCGAGCAGTTGCTGTAGGTCGAGCGGCTTCGACAGGTAATCGTGGACTCCGGCGTTTCGGAATCGGCGTCGCTGCCAGGTAGTGGCGTCGGCCGAGAGGACGACGACCGGAATGTCAATGGTCCGCGAATCACCTTGGAGTCGCTCGAGCACGTCGAATCCGTGAACGTCGGTGAGGTGCACGTCAAGCAAGATGAGATTCGGTCGATACTGCTGGGCCAATTCGACGCCCAATCCGCCCAACAGCGACGTGATGAGATTGATGTTGGGCCGCTGCATGAGGAGACGTTCGACCAGTTGGACGTTGGCGACGTCGTCTTCGATGTAGAGCACCGTCGTCTTCGTGGAATCGGCGGCCCCGAGGGCCAATAGCGGCTCGCTGCCCGCGGTGACCGACTTCGGACATTCGGCGACCGGGAGTTCGATCCAGAACGTCGAACCACGGCCGACTTCGCTGTCGACGCCGAGGGTGCCGCCGATCGCTTCGATGAGGCCTTTGGAGAGCGCTAGTCCCAGACCCGTGCCCTCGATGCCCGACGTCTCGGCGTCTAGTCGGTCGAACGGGGTGAAGAGTCGTTCACGTAGATCGGGGTTGATGCCGGGGCCCGTGTCGGAGACCGAGAGTCGGATAATGTTGCGCCTCGACTCGCACGCGATGGTCACCGTGCCGTTCGGTCGGTTGTACTTGATCGCATTGGACAAGAGGTTGAGCAGGACCTGCTTCAGTCGTTGCTGGTCACCCATCACGTGGAAGTCGTAGTCGGCCCTTGAGGTAATCGTGATGCCGAGATCGTGGGCCTGCGGGGTCACAATCTCGATGCACTCATTCTCGAGATCTCGCAGCACGATGGGTTCGATCATGACGCTGATGTGACCCGACTCGATGCGCGAGATGTCGAGTACTTCGTTGATGAGTTCGAGCAGGTACTTGCCGGAGTTGTGGATGTAACCCACCATCTCCAGCTCGTCCGGCGACGTCAACTCCATTTCGAGGATCTGGGCGAATCCGAGGACCGAGTTGAGTGGCGTGCGCAGTTCGTGGCTCATGCGCGACATGAATTCGCTCTTGGCGGCGTTCGCGCGCTCGGCCGCTTCCTTCGCTTCTTTCAGCACCGCTTCGGCGGCCACGCCTTCGGTGACGTCGCGCGAGACCAGCACGGCGCGCGCGTGGCCCGCCTCGTCGCGGATGAGTCGTCCGCGCGTATCGATGTTCAACAAGGTGCCGTCGACGTGGAGGGCTCGGAAGCGGTAGCTGGTGAGCGTGCCGTCCTCACCGAGAAAGAGTCGACGCAACTCCGAGGCGACGTGATCGCGATCCTCGGACAGGACGAAGGTGAGTGAGTTCTTGCCGCGTCGATCTTCGCGCGAGGCGCCGTAGATGCGATCGGTACCGGGACTGGTGTCGAGTACGGTGAACGCCTCGTCCACGGTGATGATCGAGTCAACGACCGCGTCAAGGATGGCGGCCTTCGTCTCGAGGGTGCCGGCCAGATTGATCTGTGCTTCGACCTGGCTGGTTATGTCGCGTCCGGCGGAGAAGACCGAACCGTTGCGGCCTTGACAACTCCACTCGATCCATCGGTACGTTCCGTCTCGACGACGTTGGCGATTGCGAAACTCCACCAAAGTTGCGTCGGGTGCGGCGACCAAACGGTCGAACTCTCGTACGGTGGACACGACGTCGTCGGGATGAATCAGATCAATGAAGGGACCGCTCTGCAGATCCTCCAGTGACCAACCCATGTGCTCGGGCCACGCCGAATTGACGATCTGCCACGTGCCGTCACTGCCCAGGACTGACAACAGGTCGGTCGAGTTCCAAATGAACTCGCCCAGCACTGACGCGTCGTAGCTCTCCCTGGACATGTAGTGCGCTCCGTTCGGTAAGCGTATGTGGGTAATGCAAGACTTCACGACGCAGGTCGACCACTTTGAAAACGTACGACGCACCGACAACTTTACTATCGATGGTGTTTTTGCTTGTTCAGAATTCGCTGTGAATAGACGCCCGAGCGACGGTGGGGCGACGTCGCGTCGGTAAGTAGTTCCGTGCTTGACGCCGCGTTGCGAAAAGTTGTGACGAACAACTCTCGCCACTTCGAGCGACTACATCAAATATCAACTATGGACTAACTCGATCGAGTGAGTCGAGGTAGTAACGAATCTGAATGGCGACGGCCGCGCCTTCACCGACGGCCGACGCGATCTGTTTGGTGGATCCGGAGCGCACGTCACCGGCGGCGAAGATGCCGTCCACGCTCGTGCGGAAACTGTTGTCGGTCACGATGAAGCCGCGCTCGTCCACGTTCAACGAGTTCTCCAGAAAACTCGTATTGGGATCGAGACCGATGAAGATGAAGGCCGCGGCGGTCGCGTGCTTCGCCTCAGTCCCGTTGCAGGTGACGGTGATCGATTCCAGTTTGCCGGACTCGTTGGCGTTGAAGGACTTCACCGACGAGTCCAAGAGGACCGACATCTTGGGATGATTCAAGACCTTCTCCTGCAGGAGTCTGTTGGCCGTCAGATTCGCCATGCCCTGGATCACGGTGACGTGATCGGCGAACTGCGTGAGGAACAGTCCTTCCTCGAGACCACTGTTACCGCCGCCCACGACCGTGAGATCTTTCGCTCCGCGATAGAACGGTCCGTCGCACGTCGCACAGAAATGGATGCCGGCGCCGATGAGGTCGGCTTCGCCCTCGGCGTCAGTGCGTCGGTAGGTCGATCCACTGGCCACCAGCACGGCCGTCGCGAGGACGAAGTCGCCGGTCGACAGGTCGACGCGCATCATCGGACCGTCGCGTTCGATTCGCGTGGCGCCCACGGCTTGGAGGATCTCGACGCCGTAACGCAACGCCTGTTGGGTCATCCGCTCGGCCAGTTCGGCGCCGCCGACGCCGTCGGGGAATCCGGGGTAGTTGTCGAATCGCTCGGTGACGCCGGCTTGACCGCCGGGTGCCGACTTCTCCACGATCAGCACCTTGGCGTTCTCGCGGGCACCGTAGATCGAGGTCGTGAGGCCCGTCGGACCGCCGCCCACGATGACGAGGTCGTACTCCTTCTCCGAGGCGACGCGTGACAGACCGATGCGATCGGCTAATTCGTCGTTGGACGGTTCGGCCAGAAAGCTACCGTCGGGAAACACGATGGTCGGAATGATCCGTTTGCCGTTGTTGCGTGCTTCCACCTCGGCGGTCTTCTCGGGGTGCTCTTCGAGGTCGATCCAGTCATAGGCGACACGGTGCGACGCAAGGAACTGCTTGGCCCGGCGACAGTCCGGGCACCAGCTCGCGCCGTAGACGGTGATCGGTGCTTCAGATGACACCATGGACTAGGCCTCTCCGTCGTCGGCTCGGTATTGACGGAACAGGTTGACGAGGCCTTCGACGACGTCGCTCGGCAGATCGTCGGGACCGACCTTTCCGCTCACGGCGATCGTCGTACGCATCTGGTCGAGGTAGGCCGTGCAGGCGTCACACCCGGCCAAATGCTTTTCGAGACGACGGCGCTGACGACGGGAGAGGCTGCCGTCGAGATAGTCGCTCACCAGTTCGACGGCGTCGCGACACACGAGGGGTGACGGCAGCAACTTCATATCTTCGATCCTTTCACGGCCTCTTCGACGATCTCTCGAACACGAGCTCGGCCTCGGTGCAAAATCACTCGCACGTTTGCTTCGCTCAGCCCGAGAAGTGTGCCCACCTCCCGAGTAGATAGTCCTTCGACGTCGCGAAGCGTTACGACGGCCTGCTGAGGCTCACCCAATTCGTCGATCGCGTGACGAACGGCGTTCAAGAGCGCCGAGTTGTCGAGTCGGGTGTCGACCGCGTCGGTGAACGGAACGGGCGGGTCACTCCAGACGCCGCCCTGATCGAATCGGTGAGCCGATACGCTGGGCCCCGACTCATTCGGGTCGACCGGAATCGACCGGTGTTCTTTCACGCCGGTCGTGCGGCCGCGGTTGACGCAGATCCGTAACAACCAGGTCTTGAACGAACTGCGCCCCTCGAACTTCTCGATGCCCTTGAGAACGGCGATCCACGTGTCCTGGGCGACGTCTTCGGCGCTGGCCGCACTCGCCACGTAGTAGCGCGCCACCTTCACGAGCGTCGGGTGATAGCGCCGGACCAGTTCGGTGAATGCTGACTCGTCGCCCCCGAGCAGGCGTTCCAAGAGTTCGACGTCGTCCACGTGAAGAACAGTACCCGGCGACGATTCTCCGTGTAACGCGTGCGCACTTCGCAACTCGCTTCCTCCGCTTCCCCGATGGCTCATTCGGTAACGCAGCGACCGCGGGGCGTAAGGCCCCGCGGTCGCCGTCACATCACTTCATGGTGGCTCAGCTAATGGCGAGCCCTTCAGAAGCGACTGGGATGTTGAAGATCGTCTCGATCTGGGTGAGTGATCCATTCGAGCCGATGGCAAACGCGTCAATCGTGCCCGCGCCACCGCTTTCGACATAGAAGAACTTCCCGTCGGGCGAGACTACCGAGTCCGTCGTACCAGCGTGAGCCGTCGCCGCAGTGGTGTTGACCAGGACGGGTGCCCCGGCCGAGGTTTCCGTGAATGAACTGACGGTGCCGCTACCGGCGTTCGAACCGTAGAAGAAGCCGTTCGCTCCCGAGACCCAGCACAGCGCCGCGGCGCCGTCAGTGACGGTGCCGAGCGAGCTGAGCGTGCCGTTGGCATTGACGCGGTACGTCGTTATCGAGCTGTTCGACGCTTCGGTCGCTACGACGTTACCGGCCGCGTCGAAGACGAAGGAGAACGGGAGCTCGTTGACAGCGACCGTGATCCTTGGCGCCGCTCCGAGTGCGCCGTTAGCGCCCACCGAGAACACGTCGTACGAGTTGGTCGACAATTTGGTCGTGACGATGAGGTGTTGGCCGTTCGGGGTGAATCCCAACTGACCGGGACCGTGGTGGAAGTCTGGCAGCGTCGAGTTCGACAGTTCGAGGGAGCGCACTTGACCGGCGAGGGGAACGAGGCGACCGTTGAACCACTGGAACTCAGCGACCGAGCCGGCTCCGCCGGCGTTCAACACGGCGACCAAATTACCGCTGGTCGCGATCGAGTCGGGAAAGAGTCCGCCGCTCGGTAGCTGCTGCTCCACGTTTAGGTGCGTGCCCTCGACCGCGAAGACGGTTACCGTGTCGCTGCCTGGGTTCGTCGCAATGAGGTTCGCGCCGTGGTTCGCGAGCACGAGGCCGTCCTGGCTTGCGAGGGGATCGGCCGTCGCGCCGGCACTGGTGGCGCCGAGACCACCGGTGACGTAGCGACCGGAGAACGAGATGGTGCCGTCGCTCGCCTGTCGGTAGCTGAGCACGCTGTTGCCCGCGCTCGCGTCCGTTTCGACGAAGAGTGCTTTGTGAGATCCGTTCTCGCCGAAGAAACGCGGCGTCGCCGCGCCCGCATTGGCGGAGAATGCAACGCCTAGTCCGAGCGCCAGCACGCCCGCGCTCGCTGCACGAAGTGGATTGCGTAGTTTCATGAGTTTCTCCTTGGTTGGGCATCGTTGCCACATGTGCAGTCCCACTTCGCGCATTCGCGTTACAGAAACTGTCAAGGAGAGCTCTTCGCCGAACGATGCCCCGACCGAAGTGGACGGGGCATCGTTCGGGTACGGGGAAGCTTCCGGCGGAGGGAGTGGGATTTGAACCCACGGTGGGCAAGCCCACGCCGGTTTTCAAGACCGGTACATTCGTCCGCTCTGTCATCCCTCCGGGACGACCTTAGTGGACGCCTACTTCTTCTTGTGAAGGCGGTGACGCGCCGCCACGTCGAGGACTGCTTTGCGCAGACGAACCGATTGGGGCGTGACCTCCACGGCTTCGTCTTCGGCGATGAACTCGAGCGCTTGCTCGAGCGAGAAGATGGTGGGCGGAGCTATTCGTTCGGTGTTGTCGCTGCCCGACGCGCGCATGTTCGTGAGCTTCTTCTCTTTGGTGGGATTCACGTTCATCTCGTCCGAGCGAGAGTTCTCGCCGACGATCATTCCCTCGTAGACCTCGACGCCCGGGCCGACGAAGAGCACGCCGCGCTGTTCGAGGTCGAGCAGCGCGTTGCCCGTCGTGTCACCGCGTCGGTCGGCCACCAGCACGCCATTCTGGCGCAGTCGGATGTCACCGAACCAGGGGGCGTAGCCGTCGTAGTTCGAGTGCATGATGCCCGAGCCGCGGGTCTCGGTCATGAATTCGGTCCGGATCCCCACCAGTCCTCGCGCCGGGATGCGCCACTCGAGGCGCACCCATCCGGTGCCGTGGTTGACCATGTCGGTCATGGTGCCCTTGCGCGTGGCGAGCAGCGTGGTCACGTTGCCCACGAACTCCTCAGGCACGTCGATCGTGACGTGTTCAACCGGCTCGTGCAGTTTGCCGTCGACGATCCTCGTGACGACCTGGGGCTTGCCGACCGTGAGTTCGAAGCCTTCGCGACGCATGGTCTCGATCAGTACGGCCAATTGCAGCTCGCCGCGACCCTGGACCTCCCAGGCGTCGGGACGCTCGGTGTTGAGCACGCGAAGCGCGACGTTGCCGACGAGTTCGCGGTCCAGGCGGTCTTTCACCATCCGCGCGGTGAGCAACTTGCCTTCGGTCCCGGCCAGGGGCGACGTGTTGATTCCAATCGTCATCGAAAGGCTCGGCTCGTCCACGTGCAACGGTTCGAGCGCGATGGGGTTCTCCGGGTCGGCCAAGGTCTCGCCGATGGTGATGTCCTCGAATCCGGCGACCGCGACGATGTCACCGGGTCCCGCGCTCTGGGCCGGGATCCGTTCCAGCGCTTCGGTGATGAAGAGTTCGGTGATCTTGGCGTGCTCGACAGTGCCGTCGATGCGGCACCACGCGACGCGCTGGCCCCGTTCGAGGTTGCCGTTGATCACTCGACAGAGCGCCAGGCGACCCAGGTACGGGGAGGCGTCGAGGTTGCAAACCAGCGCCTGGAGTCCGTGGCCCTCTTCGTATTCGGGCGCCGGGACGAAGTCGGCGATGGTCTGGAAGAGCGGCGTGAGGTCACCCGACGTGTCGTTCACGTCGAGTGAGGCCCAACCCTCTCGTGCGCTGGCGTACAGGATGGGAAAGGAGATCTGGTGCTCATCGGCGTCGAGGTCCAGAAAGAGGTTCTCCACCTCTTCGACGACTTCTTTGATCCGTGCGTCGGGGCGATCAACTTTGTTGATGACGAGCACGACCGGTAGGCGCTTCTCGAGGGTCTTTCGCAGTACGAACCTCGTCTGGGGCAGGGGACCCTCGGCGGCGTCGACCAACAAAATGACGGCGTCGACCATCGCCAGTCCTCGCTCGACCTCGCCGCCAAAGTCGGCGTGACCAGGTGTGTCGATGATGTTGATGGTGAGGTCATTCCACTTGACCGCGGTGTTCTTGGCGAGGATGGTGATGCCCTTTTCGCGCTCGAGGTCGCCGGAGTCCATGACCCGGTCGGTCAGCTCCTCGTGGGCCGTGAATGACCCGGTTTGACGCAGCATTTTGTCCACCAGCGTGGTTTTTCCGTGGTCCACGTGGGCGATAATCGCGATATTTCTAAGGGAAGTTCTCAAGGTCATGACCCATCAAGGCTACTCGGGTGCCCCTGGAATCAATACCTAGGCCGCTTTGAGAGTGCTTTGACGTCGCTGTGCGACGGCGGTGCGAACCAAATCGCGGGCGCCGCTTCGCAAGTCCGTCAGGGTGCCGTCGACCGAGAGACAGACCCCGGCCTCGGGCCACAGTCCGATGTATCGCACGGGCGCGATGCCTTCGTGGTCAGCCAGCGCCTCGATGGTGAGATCGGCGCGCAACCCCGGTCCGGCACTCTTGCCCGGTGATCCACTTCGCACCCGAACGATGGTCCGAGTCCCCTCGTTGCGGACAATGAGGTCTCGACGAGCGCGAAGGGTGGTGCGCGCCGAGGCGACGTCGTAGTAGGCGTCGCTGGCCGGGACCTCCCACGGTGCGTCGAGCCATTGCGATATCTCTTGGAGCTGGGTCGCCCAGTTCACGGCTTCGGCGGTCACCAGGCCGATGACCGGATGGGGCGCCGAGGCCAGCCACTGCGACAGCGAGCCGCTCCTCGAATACCCCGAGGTGGCGCGCAACATCTGATCGCCCAACTCGTCGCGCACGGCGTCACGCACCGACGCGGGCCGCGTCGCCATTCGGCGTAGTGACGCATTGCCCAGCGCTCGACGCGCGGTGCTCGGCGACCACCGGAATGTTGACCCACTGCGCCCGGCGCGTTCGACGCCCCACGCGTCGAGTCGACGGTGGCCCGGGACGCTGACGGCGCGGAAACGTGTTGAGAGCGAGGCACGGTGTTCATCAGTCAACTGGACGGACTCGGCCGGTGCCTTCGCGACCAGATCGTTGAGTTCGGCTTTCGCGAGGCGGCGATGCAACAGCGTCATCGAGCACTCCACTGGTCGCGGACACACGCGAGCACGTCCTCAACGCTTCGCGCCAGGAGCTCGTAATCGACGTCACGGATCCAGATCTCGCCGGTGGCACTGGAGAACGTGCTGGTGCGAAGCGGCATCAGCGACGTTCGCAGCGTTTGCATGAGGGCGTGAAAGCGCATCGACCGTTCGGCACCCTCGCCGAGTGGGGAGGTGGTGACGTCGAAGAGGGCGATGGACGCCACGTCACTCGTCGAGGTGCCGATCATGAGGTCCACGACGTCGCGCAGGGCGACGTTGCCGCCGGCGAGCCGTTGGAAAATGCGGACCGAACTGCGCGGCGTCCAGCGTGCCGGAATCTCACCCAGTGCGCGCGTCAAGGTGACGAAGTGGGCTTCGAGGTCGGTCGCGAGGCGAGCGCGCTCGTCGTCGTCCAGGGCGTCGAGATGTTCGGTCAGTTCGTTCGCGCCCACATCTCCTCGCCACGCCGTGAGCGCGTCGTCGAATGGGTGATCGATCGACATCCCGACGCTCAAGAGTCGCAACAGTTGTCCGATCAAGACGCCGCGAATCCGACCGGATGTCGACATGCCGAGATCGGTGGTGGCGAATCGCTGATGCAGCGATGAGGTCCGCACCACGAGCGGCGTGTCGAGACGCTTCGCACCGATGATCGCAAAGATTCCGTCTTCGAGGAGCGATCGAAGTCCACTCGCGCTCGCGATATCGATCAACGGACGCTTGGACCGGTCGCCGCGCAACGCCTCGACCACACTGACGGGAGAGGAATCGAGCATCGTGGTCATGCATCCACTTTTGCGCGCTGGTGTGACACGTCGTAGCGTAACGACGTGTTCATCGCGGTCTTCTCGGTCTTCATTGCGGCGACGCTGGTGCTCGTCGTGTTGACCATGCGCTGGGCGGTCCGCCGCGACCGCGAACGACGGGCCGAGCAGCCGCCGGCGGAGAAAAACTCCTAGCGGACTACTTGCCCTGGAGCTCTTTCAGGGCCCGGTCGATGTCGGCGATTGCGCGCTCGATCACCGAAAGTCGAGCGGCCAGGGCCTCGTCGACCAGCGTCTGGACGCGGTCGTCGACCCGGTCGTCGACTCGCCGGTCGATCTGGTCCCGGAGTCGCGAGTCCAGGGAGTCAACGAACGGTTGGGTCAAGTGCTTGAGTCGGTTGCGCAGGTCCTGGACCTTCTCCCCAAAGGCGTCCGAGGTGTCGCTGGACTCCTTCGGCTCGTCGGCGTCGGTCGGTTCAGTGGAGTCGCTCATAGGCCCAGACTACGGCTGGGCCGGAGGGCAGTACACACCGGCGTTGAACTGCAGCGTATTGAACTGACCCGACCAGGGCGGGTTCAAGAGGGTCGCCTCTTCCGAAGCGAGCGTGGAGCTCGGGGTGCAGCTAGCGCTGAAGGAGATGTAGCCGCGAATGTTCGAACCGGTCGCGCCGCCGATCGGTATCGGACCGCCGTTGCCGAAAGCGACGGCGACGAAGACCGGCAACGACTGGGTGACCAGGTTGTAGTTACGATACTCGGACTGTGAGGCGTACACGCCAGCGTTGAGAGACGGGTCGACCGACGCGATGCCGTTCGTCCAGCCCATTAACATCGCACTCCAATAGGTGGCGTATTTCGCGAGCGTGGCGCTCGACGATCCGCCTGGCGCGTCCAGGCCGGAGTGGTTGTCCGGATATCCCTCGGGATCGAAGATGACCCAGTCCGGCTTCAGTCCCACGCCGAGCGAACGATACTGATCGATCTGCGCCGCCACCCAGGCGCCGGCCGCGAATCCGTGGTTGTAGTAATTCGTCGTCGTCTTGGGCTCGGCCTTCAACGGTCCACTGACGGTCCAGAACGAGAGCCACGTGACGCGCTTATGGGAGTTGTAGATGCTCTGACCCATCAAGAAATCCGGCGAGTTCGCCACACTCGAGGTCGAGGTGAAGCCGACCCAGGGCGATTTCTGGGTTCCCAGTCCGCCGGTTTCGCTGACGATCGGCCAGCCGTCGTTGATCGCTTGGCCCCACTTCGCCGAGGGAATCGCGTAGACGCCGACGCCCTGGGGCGGCGGGGAGTTGACTCCGGCGGCGTAGAGCGTCAGCGTGGTGCCGACCTGAATGCCGGTGACGGCGCCCCCGACCGTTCGTGCCGCACTGCCGCCGGTCGCCGAAACGTCGGTGCTGGTCCAGGTGGGAGAGTACGGGGCATTAGTGAAGGAGAAGAGGTCACCCCAGTTGGCCGCCTGACCGTCGATCGTGATCTCAGAGGGCGTGGCGCTGACGAAGATCGAACCGCTTAAGGGTGGCGCGCCGGTCGCGACACTGGTCACGTTCGTGGCCGACCACGCCGGCGCGTTCATGACGGTGGTCGTCAGGGCCGTGGAGTTGAACGTGTTTGGCGAAGCGAACAGTTCGACGTTGCCGTTGCTCGACAGGGCCGCGATGTCGACGCTCGAGGCATCGTAAGCCATCGCGAGTGTTCCCGCGACCTTCGGGGCCTGGGTCAACGTGGAGACGTCGAGCACCGACCAGGAATTGAGTGAGGTGCCGGTATCGGTATAGACAAGCAGATCGCCGACGTTCGACGTCGTCACGAACGTGGTGACCGGGCCCGGGATGACGATCGGATCGCTCGCCACGGCGACGCTCGAGGTGGGCAGCGTCGTGGTCGTGACGGGTTTCGTGGTGGTAGTGACCGGCTTGGTCGTGGTCGTCGTTCCGCCGGCCTTAGTCGTCGTGGTCACCGGCTTGGTCGTCGTGGTGACCGGCTTGGTCGTGGTCGTAACGGGCTTCGTGGTCGTGGTTACCGGCTTCGTCGTGGTGGTCGTGGGCGGCGGAGGTGGTGCCTTGACGGTGACGCTGCCCGGCGTGCTGGTCATGAAGGGAACGGGGTCCCCGGCGGACCAACCGACCTGCAGAACTTCGATGGTGCTCTTCGTCGTTCGAAAGGCGATCGTCGCCGAGAGACCGTTGACGAGAATGCTCGCCAGTCCGTTGGCCGCCACCGCACCACTTAAGGCCGAGAGGTCAGTCGCCACGTAAGGCCGCCACGCCCCTTGATCGTGCAGGTGGCGCCACAGCGGAGTGACGGGATCGTTCAAACTCAGCAGAATCACATGGGCCACGTCGTTGACGTAGAGCAGGTCGACGTTGCCGGACGGATCAAAGAACGGGATGGGATCGGCCGTCGGCGCAGGAAGGCTGTTCTTCGGAGTGGAGAGGTTGGTCCAGGATTTCGTGCCCGAGGAGGTCTGGGTGAACAGTGCGAGCTGATCGAGATTGGTTCGATAGGCCAACACGCCCTCGGTGGCGTCACTCGCGGCGTGAGGGGCGCCCAGCATTTTGGTGTGATCGATCGAACCTTCGAGCGAAAGCGCGTTCCACGGGAGTGGTCCCGTCCCGGAATCGATGAACTGATAGATGGGCAGTCCGGCCGGTGCGACCGGCGACGTCAATGCCCGCGACCCGGTGGCCGCGAGGGTGATGCTGGCCAGCACCACGGTTGCTACGAGCACTGCGCGTCGAAGTTTCACTCGTGTCCTCTTGGGAATTATCCCAATTCGTCGTGCACCTTCAATATGTTGAAGTCTAGGGGTGAGTCATTTTTCAACTCGTTCAACGACCGTCTGATCAGGCGTTGACGGTTACGTTCGCGTGACGATGGTCTTCGCCGACGACGACGCACCCGGACCGTTCGCGTTGAAGGCTCGTACCGTCACTCGATACCTCTTGCCCTTCACGAGATTCCTCACCCTGATCGACGTGGATCCCTTCGCCAGCGAGATCCACTTCGCTCCGCCGTTCACGGAGTACTGGTACGACGTGATTGCACTGCCGCCGTTCGACGACGGCGCGCGCACCACGATTTCCAAGCCGCCCACGAGCGCCGAGAGCTTGGCGATCGTCGCGCGACCCGGGACGTTCGGCGTGACCTTGGCACCGGCGGTGACTTGAATCGTCGTACTGTCGATCGTCTGGGATTCGTAGCTCACGACGACGTCGATTGGTCCGGGTTCGCTACCCGACACCGTGAACTTCGCAACGCCGTTCGCGTCGGTGGTGACGGTGTAGCTCGCGCTGCCGTTCGTGGACTCACTGGAGCGGTCGCCGTCAATCAGGACCTGTCCGTTGGCGAGGACGTTGGCGGCGGTGACGTTCACCAGGGCGTTGGTGAGCGGGTCGTCGTTGGTGTTGCGCAGGGTTGCGGTGACGGTGACGGGCACGTCGACTGCGGCGCTCGACTTCGAGAGGGCGAACGAGCTCTTGGTGGCGTCGAACTTCGGGGGACAGAGACCGGCGAAGAAGCCCGCGCCGTCGGGACTGCCCAACCCCGAGGCCATGTCGTAGCCGGCGCCGGCGCTGTACTCACCGACGTTGTAGAGGTCGTTCGAGCCGGTCGTCACGTCGACGAATCCCGTGCTCGCCATGGCGTAAAGCGAGGGATTGATGAAGCCCAGTCGGCCCAAGCCGCAGCCCTGGGCCGCCACCGCGACCAGGGAACTCACCATCGGCGAACCGATCGACGTGCCGCCCACGGAGTCCCAACCGGCCAAGCAGTTCTGGTTGCACGCCCCTTGGCTGGAACCGGTGAAGTACTGGACGAATCCGGATTGGGGGTCGGCGTCGGTGGAGAGGTCGGGCACCAGGCGCATCGTCGCACTCGCGGGGATCCCGGGCGCGTTCTGCCACGCCGGGCGCGACCACAGGGTGGAGACGCCGCCGCCGCCGGCCCCGGGGTCACCGGACTTTACGGGCGTGTTCCATACGGTCTCGCTCAGGGGGTTGATGTTGCGGACCGTCAGCCCACCGACGCCCGTGACGTAGGGCTGGGAAGCCGGGTCGTCCACCGCCGGGCTGTTGTTGGTGACACCGTTGCAGTCCGATGATCCGGAGTCACCGGCCGCCGACACCACGGTCTGGCCCTGGGCCGCCATCTGCTCGAAGATCGGTTGCTCGGCCGACGGATCGCCGCTGGGATCGGCCTCACAGGTCCCCCACGACGTCGAGACGATCGAGGCGGTGTTGTCGTCGGCGATCTGCTGGTAGATGTCGATCGGACCGTTGCTGTTGTTCGGACCCTGGTAGATGTCGATGACGGCGCCGGGGGCCATGGCCGCGACCTCTTCGATGTCGAGGGTCGGCTCGTCGTCGTAGGGGCCGGTCGGGCCGCCGTCGACCGAGACGGGCGTGAGGGTGGGGTTGAGTCCGTAGCAGTTCGAAAACGTCGCGAGATCGCCCGGGTCGTAGGCGCTCAGTTCGTAGACGGCAATGGTCTCGCCCGCGCCGGTGACGTTATTCGCCCACTGCGCGTTCAACCCGTAGAGCTGGGCGAATTGAAACGGCGTGTATCCCCCGTTGGAGTTCGGTACCGTCGAGGTCTCACCGCCGTCATCGGGACACGTCGTGGCAATCGCGGTGTGAGCGTTGGCGTGCGAGAGCACCAGGTTGGTCGATGGCTGCACCACGGTCGACAGTCCCGCGACGCCGGCGATGTCGTGGGCGATCGGGGCCGGCACCGTACCCTTGGTCGCTAACTGCGCGGCGAGTTCGCCGTTCGATCGACGAAGGGTCTCTACTCGCGCGTCGAAGGCGTGGGCGATCTGGCTCGTTGTGCCCCGCACGTGCAGTACGAGACGACCCTTGCTCAGCCCGCTGGCGCGCAGTCCGAAACCTCGGAAGTAGCTGCGCACCGCTTCGACGCTCGACGGGGACGCGCCAAATCGTTGGGCGAAATCCGCCGTCGTGAGGTAATGATGAAAGTTCGGTGAAGCGGCACTCGAGAGACTCGCGATGTAACGGGCGAGAGCGGCGGGACTGCGCGGCGACAGGGTCACGTCGAAGGACGTGGTGAACGTTCGGTTCACGACGGTCACGTTCGCGGGAATGGGCGCCGTGCCCGCGACGACCACGCGAGCTTCGGTGGCGAGAGCGTTGGTGGTGGGAAGAGCGAGGCCGACGAGCGCGACGCTGACGGCCAGAAGGGGCCAGCGTAAGTGGGGGTATTCGCGGCGCACGGCCTCAGCCTAGGAAAGTCAGGACACCTCCGACGTATCACCGTCAAGTGTTGTGCAAGAAGTTAGATGATTCTTAGGACTCGCCGTTTGTGACGGAAGCGTAACGACGTGAGATATCCGCGCACTCAACGCAAACTCTTTCGGGGATGACACCTCGACGCATCAACCAACCGAAGACCGTGCAACCCAAGCAGTAGCCCAAGAACCCTTCGAGTGACGCGGCCAGTACGAGGGGAAGAAGGATCCAGCGTGCGTCGCCCCATCCGGCGCTGAGCCAGACGATCGTCGCGGCTCCGCTGAAGGCGAGGCCCATGGCCTGCGCGAATCGTTTCGGTGGTCCGGGAACCGATTTTTGCCATTTCGTAAGTCGTGGCGCCGCCACGCGCACCGCGAACTGTCCCAGCGGCGAGATCTTCGGTCCGGCCGCGACGCGCGCCACGAACCCGTAGGTCAGGGGGAAGAGGAGCCACGCGCTATTGGTCGCCAGGGCCACGACCGCCATCGTCACGACTCCGAGGGCGACGGTTCGCGCGGCGGCGTCGTTGACCGGATTGGGGAAGGAGAAGAACCGCTTCATCCCACAAATCTTATAGATAAAGTCACCAATTCGTTCTACGCCGTGATCGCGAGTCGAATCGTGGTGATCACGCCCACCACGATGATGACGATCCGAACGAGGTTCGGCGAGAGTCGAAGGATCAACATGGCCCCCAGCCATCCACCCACCAACGTGCCGATCAAGAACATGTACACGGCGTCCACGATGAGGTGTCCGCGCAGGACGAAGATCAGGGCCGCCAGAGCGTTGATGATCAAGGAGAGCACACTGCGCAGACCTTGCAGCTCTTGAATCTCGAAGGGCAGGCTGAGGGCCATCACGGCGAGCAGGAGGATCCCCATGCCGGCGCCGAAGTAGCCACCGTAGATGGCCACGACGAAGACGCCGATGTACAGCCCCCATCGTCGAGCGCGGTGGGCGTGATCGATGTGGGCCAGTCGTTTGGTGATGAGTGGCGCCAAAGCGAAGAGCAAGGTTCCCGAACCGATGAGCCACGGCACCACCAGTGCGAAGAGGTGTGGTGAACCGAGCAGCAAGAGCGAGCAGCCCGCGGCGGTGCCGAGTAGGCACGACGGCACGAGCGAACGGATCAGATCGCGATGACCGCGAAGTTGAAATCGGAATCCGCGAATGCCGCCGAGGTAACTCGGTACGACGCCGACCGTCGTGGTGACGTTGGCGGTCAACGCCGACGCGCCGGTCGCCAACAACGTTGGAAAGGTGACAAAGGTCCCACCCCCGGCGATGCCGTTGGCGATGCCCGCCCCCACACCGGCCAGCAGATAGATCGTCAGACGCCACCCCAATGGAATGGTGGCGTCAATCATTGTCGTAGCCTATTAAAAGTGAAATCTTTGCGAACTGGACGTCGTAATACCCGAGTTTCGTGTCCGGGTCATCTACCGTTAGCGACGTGTACCTCTTGAGTGGTGAATTGATCGTCCCGAAAGATGCACCCACTGACCTCATACGCGCGGCCGGCGGCATCATCCGGCGTTTCGTCCCCGGCGGTCGCGTCGAAGTCGCCTGCATCTACCGCGAGGCCCGTGGCGACTGGACCTTTCCCAAAGGCAAGATCGACGAGGGGGAGACCTTCGAGCAAGGCGCGCTTCGCGAAGTCTTCGAAGAGACCGGAATGTCGTGTCAGGTCATTCGATTCGCCGGCACCACGAACTACACGCACCGCAGGGGCAAGCCGAAGATCGTCGCGTACTACTTAATGGAGGCGAACGAAGTCGAGTTCGCCCCGAACGAGGAAGTGGACGAACTGGTGTGGGTGCCGCTCGAGAGCGTGCGGGCGCACTTGACGTGGGGCCGGGACCGAGAACTGTTCGACGAAGTCATGAAATTTCCGGAACTTCTAGCCCAGGCCTCTTAGCGAACTCGTTCTAGAAATAGCCGGGTGGACTCGTGCTGCGGGTTCGAGAAGATCTCCTCCGGCGTTCCCTTTTCCACCAATACGCCACCGTCGAGATAGACCACCTGCTGGGCGACGTCGCGCGCAAAGTTCATCTCGTGGGTGGCGATCAACATCGTGGTGCCGGTGCGCGCGAGGTCGCGTAGGAGATCCAGTACTTCCCCCACCAACGACGGATCCAATGCGCTCGTTACCTCATCCAGCAAGAGCAGCGCCGGCCTCATCGCCAACGATCGAACGATCGCTACGCGCTGTTGCTGGCCGCCCGAGAGTCGGTCGGGGTACTCGTCGGAACGCTCGCGCAGCCCGATGCGATCTAGCAGTTGCATCGCCTCGTCGAGGACGTCACTGCGCTTGCGCTTCAGTGCGCGCACTGGACCAACGAGGACGTTCTCCAGCACGGTGAGGTGCGGGAAGAGATTGAAGGATTGAAAGACCATGCCGGTGTGGCGACGCACCTTGTCGGGATCGATGCGCACGTCGGTGAGCGACTGACCAAAAAGGGTGATAGAGCCGCCCTCGATGGTCTCGAGGAGATTGACGCAACGAAGCAAGGTCGATTTCCCGGAACCGGATGCGCCGATCAAGCACACCACTTCGTGACGATGCAGATTCAGAGAGATTCCCCGTAAGACCTCGTTGTCGCCGAAGCGTTTCACGACGGAGTCGAGTTCGAGGATCACCTCGTTCACGACGACGCCAATCGTCGATTGCGATCTCTGGCGACGAGGCTGTCGGTGAACCGCGTGAGCGGAATGGTCATGGCGAGGAACAGCAATGACGCGACGACCAGTCCACTGGAGTTGAAGCGCAGATCCTGGTAGATCGTTCCGGCCTGGACCGCCTCGATGACGCCGAGTATCGAGAGCAGCGCGGTGTCCTTCTGCAGCGAGATGAAGTCGTTGAGCAGTGGAGGAACGACGGTGCGCACGGCCTGGGGGAGGATCACGCGTCGCATGGTCGTCGCATTCGTAAGACCGAGGGACCGGGCGGCGAGGAGTTGTCCGTGCGGCACCGAATAGATCCCGGCGCGAAAGACTTCGGCGACGTAGGCGCTGTAGGTCAGGATGAGCGACACGCAGCCGTACACGGCGAGCGACTGATTCGAGATGAAACTGATCTGCAGGGCCGGAACCCCGAAGCCGATCAAGAGGAAGACCAGTAAGACCGGTATACCGCGGAAGATGTCCGAGTAGATGATGGCCAAGATCCGAAACGGCATCAGGACTGGCGACTTCGTCATGCGCGTCCAGGCGATCGCCAAACCGAACGTGAGCACGAAGACCTCGGCGATGAGAAAGACCCAGATGTTGGTCAACAGTCCCAGGCCGACCGAACTCAACGCGTCGCGATGGTCGCCGACGAACGACTGCCACATGTCGTGCGGATTGAAAAAGAAGTGTCGAACCGTTGCTCCGCCGGGAGCCAACAAGAACACGGCGAACAGTCCACCGATGATCAATACGGTTGAGAGGGTGCTCGCCACGATGGCGCGTCGTCCGAGGAAGAGTTGTTTTCGACGGGGCGCGAAGAACGAAGGAGTCTCCTCCGACAATCGCGCGTCGGTTTCGTTGACCACCGAGCTACGGCTCGATAACGGGCACGCTGGTGTAGATACTGAGCCACTTGGTCTGAAGCGCCGCGAGCGATCCATTCGACTTCATCGCCGCGATGGCCGCGTTCACGCAGCCCACGAGCTGGTTCCCTTTATGGAAGAGCAGGCCGTAGTGCTCTCCGACGCTCGGGAACTGACCGACCTGGACGGCGATGTTCTTGCCCTTCGAATTCACTACTTCCCCCGATCCCGGTGACGCCATGTACTGACCGTCGGGCGTGTCCAGGACGATGGCGTCGATCTGCTTGGTCTCCAACGCCGAGGCCGCGTCGGCGAGCGAGTTGTATACCCGCGTCGATTTCGTCGGATTGATGTGCTGATCGATGTAGAGCAGTCCCGTCGTACCGATTTGGTCGCCGTACTGATAGGTCTTGAGCTCGGCCGGCGTGTGGTCCTTCACGATCTTGCTGCCCTTCAAGGCGATGATCGACTGTTGGACGTCGTAGTAACTATTGGAGAACGTCACGGCCTGGGCCCGAGCACTGGTGTAGGAGATCTCGTTGATGTCGAAGTCGAAGTGCTTGGGACCGGGCGCGAAACTCGAGTTGAACGGCTCGTGGACCCATACCACGTTCGACTTCTTGACGCCGAGTTCTTTGGCGATTCCGTAGGCCACCCCCGACTCGTAGCCTTTGCCGTTCGAGGGCGTGTTACTGACGAACCACGGTGTGTACGCCGGGTTGTCAGTGGCGACCGTGAGTTTGCCCTTGGCGTACTCCGCTGAACCAATGGACGTCTTGCACGAAGCGAGCGACGGCGTGGGCGCCGCGTTGGCGGACACGCCCGTCGAGAGCGACACGGTGCCGATGGTGGCGAGCGTCACGAGTCCCGCCAGTGTGAATCGTAGGTTGCGCATGGGTTCCCCTTCTCGGTGCTGCGACGTCGTGGTGAAGTCAGTGTAACGCTGGCTTTCGTTGCGATTCTGATGTTGATCGCGGCCACGGTCGAAGCGACGGTAGCTACCGACGTGACGAGAAACAATTTCCTTTGACCACGGCTCGTTAGTAGGATGGGTCGGCTGGGAGAGGTGGGTGAGTTCGGTTTAAACCACATTCCTGCTAAGAATGCGGCCTGCGAAAGTGGGCCCGAGGGTTCAAATCCCTCCCTCTCCGCCATTACCACCGAGCGCAGTGCGCTCGGTGTTGTCGTCAACGGAGGAGACGTGGTGCGGTACTGGATCGAGACACTCGGGTGCCCCAAGAACCACGTGGACTCCGACAAGTTGGCCGGGCTCTTGGAGTCCCAGGGCTACACGGTCGCCACCTCGCCGGCCAAGGCCGACCTCGTGGTGGCCAACACCTGTGCGTTCATCGAAGCGGCCCGAGAGGAGTCCATCGAGACCGTCCTGGCGCTGGCCGACGTGAAGCGCTCCACGGCGCGCCTCGTCGTCACCGGTTGCATGGCCGAGCGTTACGGCCACGAACTCGCGACCGCGCTGCCCGAGGTGGACCTCGTCGCGGGATTCGGTGAGAGTTTGACGGCCACCCCATCGACGCCCGTCGCGCTTCGTAGTCGGCCTCTGCCGTCATTCGACCTGTTGAACCTGCCACGACCGAAGTCCGCTACGCCGTGGGCCTACGTCAAGATCGCCGAAGGGTGCGACCGGCGATGCGGGTTCTGCGCCATACCGTCATTTCGCGGCGACCAGCGAAGTCGCTCCACCGACGAGATTCTCGCCGAAGGTCGCGCGCTCGCCGAGGGCGGCGTGCGCGAGTTGGTCCTCATCGCCCAGGACCTGGCCAGCTGGGGACACGACCGACGTCGAGCCGGCCGTGGCGAGCCGGTCGAAGTGCTGGACGAGGGCGGTACCCAACCACTCATTGAATTGACCCGGACCTTGAGTCGCGAGGTCGAGCGCGTACGGCTCCTCTATCTGTACCCGTCGGGACTCACCGGCGCTCTGATCGACGCCATCCTCGAGAGCGGGGTGCCGTACTTCGACCTGTCATTGCAGCACGCGTCGCGACCGTTGCTACGCGCGATGCGCCGCTGGGGCGACGCCGAGCGATTCCTCGAACGTATCGCCTCGATACGGGCCAGCGACCCCGACGCGACGTTTCGATCGTCCTTCATTCTGGGTTACCCGGGCGAGACCGAGGACGATCAACGTCGACTGCTGGAGTTCATCGACGAAGCCCAGCTCGATTGGGCCGGCTTCTTCACCTTCTCCTCCGAGGAAGGTACCCCCGCCCACACTCTGAGCGGCCAGGTACCGCACGAACTGGCCCTCGAACGGCTGCGTGAAGTGAGTGAACTCCAAGACGACATCACCGCTCGGCGTCGTGACGCGCTGGTGGGGACGAGACAGCAACTCCTCATTGACGCGCCCGGCGTAGGGCGAAGCGTTCGCGAGTGCCCCGAGATTGATGGCATTGTGATGGTGGATCAGTCACTAGCCGTGGGCGCACTGGTCGAGTGCGAGATCGTGGCGAGTCACGGGACGGATCTGGAGGCAGTACGGGTATGACGAGCGAGCCCACCTACGGCGAGTCCGCTCTACTCACGCCGGCCAACATGCTCACCGCTTCTCGTCTACTCGTGGCGCCGGTCTTCATCTACCTCATCGTCTTCGACCGGATCTCGTGGTGGACGGCGTTGGTGGGATTCTTGGCCGCGGCGTCGGATTACTTCGACGGCATCGTCGCGCGCCGCCACGGTACGACCACCTCGGGTGCGTTCCTCGATCCGCTGGCCGACAAGGTCATCGTCCTCGGTTCGCTCTACGCCTTGATACTCGCTCGGCCGCACGGCCTCAAGGGCTTCATCATCCCGGCCGTCCTCATCACGGTGCGCGAGATCTGGATGAGCGTCTTTCGGGCCCGCGCGGCGCGCCGCGGGATCTCGATCCCGGCGAGCAAGCTCGCCAAGTGGAAGACCTTCACGCAGGACTGGGCGATCGCCTTTTGCGTGATACCGGTGACGGCCCGTCACCCGTGGATCGGCGTCACGGTGATTTGGATCGCCGTCGTGCTGACGCTCTATACCGGATGGCAGTACTACGTCGAAGGTAAGAAGGTCGGTCTGCGTGCGCGTTGAGATCGTGGCCGTTGGAACCGAGTTGTTACTCGGTCAGATTCCCGATACGAATTCACAGTGGCTGGGTGAACAGCTGGCGGCCCACGGCATCGCCTCCCAGTTCCATCAGCACGTGGGCGACAACCACGAGCGGATTCTTCTGGTCTTTCGCACCGCGCTGGCGCGCAGCGACGCGGTCATCGTGTGCGGGGGACTGGGACCGACCCAGGACGACATCACCCGGGCCGCCTTGGCCGAGGTGATGAACGTCACGCTGGAGCGACACGAGGAGATCGTCGAGCGGATTCGCTCGATGTTCACTTCGCGGGGACGTTCTATGCCCGAGAACAACCTGCTGCAGGCCGACGTGCCCCGGGGCGCGACGATCATTCCCCAGACACGAGGCACGGCCCCGGGACTGATATGCGCCGTCGGCCAAAAAGTCGTCTACGCCGTGCCGGGCGTCCCTTATGAGATGACCGACATGTTCGAGCGCGCAATCCTGCCCGACCTCGTGGCACGCCAGCGGGCCGCCGGCACGACGTCAGTGATCACCAGTCGGGTGTTGCGAACGTGGGGGGCGAGCGAATCGGCGCTCGCCGAAGCCGTGGCGCCGCGCTTCGACGAATTGGTGGATGATGACCGGGTCACCATTGCGTTCCTCGCTTCGGGTATCGAAGGCATCAAAGTTCGCCTCACCGCCCGCGGCGACGACGCGTCGCACGCGACGTCGCTCCTAGTCCACGAGGAGTCGCTTGTTCGAGCCTTGATCGAAGAACAGCTCGGTGACATCATCTTCGGCGTCGACGACCAGACGATGGAAGACGTGATCGCCGCCCAACTGCTCGAACGTGGTCTCACGCTCGCGGTGGCCGAGTCCGTGACCGGCGGGCTCATCGCCTCTCGACTGGTGGGCGTCGTGGGCGCTTCGAAGTGGTTTCGCGGTGGTGTAGTGAGTTACGCCTCCGAAGTGAAGTTCGAACTGTTGAAAGTGCCCGTTGGTCCCGTCGTGAGTGCCGTCACCGCCGAAGCCATGGCCAGTGGGGTGCGCGCCTTGCTGCACGCGGACGTCGGGTTGAGCGTCACCGGCGTCGCCGGACCGGAAGAACAGGACGGCCAACCGGCCGGCACGGTCTTCGTCGGACTGTCCTTGGGTGAGACTCTGCAGCACGCCGCGCTGCGACTGCCGGGGGACCTACCGCGCGTTCGCGCCTACAGCGCCATCAGTTCCCTCGACGTGCTGCGGCGCGCGCTCATCGCCTCGTCGTAGGTCGGGTTGTCGAATAATCTCGCACTAACACGGAGGTGTTCATGTCGTCTTTGGAGATTCGCGTCGATCCGGCCGCCATGGGATTCGATCCCGCGCGCCTCGAACGCATCACACCGCACTTCGACGCCTACGTCGAGGATCGACGTCTGGCCGGCTGGCTCGCCACCGTGGCACGCGGTGGCGAGCTGGTGTGGAGCGCGAAGGGCGGCTACCGCGACCGCGAGAAGGCCCTCGAAGTGACCGACGACACGATCTGGCGCATCTACTCCATGACTAAACCGATCACCTCGATTGCCGTGATGATGCTCTACGAGGAAGGTCGCTTCGATCTGAACGACGACGTCGGTCAATGGATCGAGGCGTTGAAAGAGCCCCGCGTGTGGGCCGGCGGTACGGCCGCCAAGCCGTTGACGGTCCCGGCGATCGAACCGGTGCGCGTGCACCATCTGCTCAGTCAAATGAGCGGACTCACCTACGGCTTTCACTACGCCCATCCGACCGACGAGATCTACCGCACCAAGGGCTACGACTTCGGTTTCGCGCCCGGCGTCGACCTCGCCCAGGCCGTGCACGACTGGTGTTCCAGTCCACTGGTCTTCCAGCCCGGAAGCGGTTGGAACTACTCGGTTTCGGTCGACGTGCTCGGTCGGCTCATCGAGATCTGGAGTGGCCAGAGCTTCGAGTCGTTCCTCCAGGACCGGGTCCTCGGGCCGCTCGCCATGACCGACACCGACTGGTACTGCCCCGAAGAGAAGTGGGAGCGCCTGGCCATGCTCTACGTGCCACACGGGGGTGACTCCTTCCCCTACGAGGAACTCGCCAAAGCCGCCACCCACGCCCCGCGAATTCACGGCGGTGGTGGTGGGCTGGTCTCCAGCGCGCACGACTACCAACGGTTCATGACGATGCTGCTGCGCGGCGGCGAGTTAGACGGCGTGCGCTTGGTGTCCAATCGCACGCTCGAGCTGATGACCCGCAAC
>Ga0182024_10004005_pt1 | contig 34376 bp, 41 predicted proteins | sample P32metaG_FD_120480 | JGI IMG/M metagenome (GOLD analysis project Ga0182024, IMG submission 120480) | Permafrost microbial communities from Stordalen Mire, Sweden - P3-2 metaG (Illumina Assembly) | ecosystem: Environmental > Terrestrial > Soil > Wetlands > Permafrost | place: Sweden: Stordalen...
CTAACCGGGCGACTTCATCCCGGAATGGCGGGCGAAATCATCCCGGAATGCCGAGCGACATCAAATCGGAATGGTGGGCGAGATCATCCCGGAATCCCGGGCGACTTCCGTCGGAATCCGCAGCCCATCCTCTCCCGATTTCTGCTTTTTCACCCAAAGCATGAACGTATGGACGCCGGTTAGCTCGTCCTTACGATGCTCACGGATTTCGAGGACGGTATCAAAATTGCGTATCTCATTACGCCATGCCAGCCATACCGGCTGGTCTACCAAATTGTCGAGTGAAAACAATGACCGAATTGCTCGTCTGATCTAAATATTCATGATCCATTTGTTATCGATTACACCTCGCATGACATTTGGGTGGTTGGTTCTGATGATTACCGTCCGGTGCAAGCCGGGCGGTTTTTCTTTGCGCGCTCCCGCTGCCGCGCCCATTCGAGCGCCAAAAGGACACTGTAGTAGGTCGCTCGCATGTACCGGCGGGTTTCCAGTATCCCGATGCCATCGCTGTCATATTTGACGATGGTATTCTTGGTGTACGGGTAGCCATGCTCCGCGAGCACCTGGACGATTTCCGCTCGTGTCTTCCACTCTTGAGGATCGGGCGGCATCTTTTCGAGCGCCCAGCGCGTTACGTCACCCCAGCGGTAGTAGCGGCGGTTGCCGATCCGGACCGACGCCGGTCCCCGTCCGGCATATTCGGCTTTTGACAATGCTTCCGGTGTGATGGCAAATCCCCACCGTGTTAATTCTTCTGCTGCCCGTTTCTGATAAAGCAAATCCTCGGCGTTTATCACCAAATCCTGACCTCTATGAAAATATTCACATCTATATAGGTCATGAACATTGAAATGCGCCGAATTACGGATATGTATTTCAGAGAGCAGAGACCGGTGTCTCGCTCAATTCAAATTTCAGGAGCATTAAGATGAGCGTTCATTGGAAGTTCGAGTTCTCGGCTAGCGGGCCGAACGATTTGATTGAGAAGCTGCATTCCTCCCTCAGCGATATGAAGTCGAGCGAAAAATCGATGGAGGAGCTACGTTGCCGCGTTAAAAGCACGAAATGGATCGTCCCTGATGAACCACCAAAGCTATTCCATCACACCATGATCGTTAGTTCGTCTTACGGGTTCTTGGTGGCGGAGGTCGAACGTAATTATCAGGGTCCGGATGCCATTGAAGACATGGCAGAGCAGTTCCCTGGTCTGACATTCCAAGGTGTGGGTGGGGTCGGTCCCTATTGGGAATATTACCATTGGTTCGAGAGCCGTGACGGGGCGACGACGTGGCACTCGATAGACCTGATGGAGATAGGGGAGGCGGGCTCTGATTTTGATCCGGACGAGCCGTTCACGCTCGAAGACATGGCACGCATCGAGCGAAGGATTTCCGAGGGCCAACAGCGGATCGCCCGCGAACAATCCCTACTCGTTAACGGCCAAGACTATCTGAAGCAGCAGACAACGCCCCCCCGCCAGTGGTCTGAAGAAGCACAGGGATGGCTGGTACCGGGATGGGTCCGGGAACCGGCTGATCTGGGGAATGATTCGCCAGACGACCCGCTGAACTACTTGCCCGACGAGGCCGCGCGTGAAATGTGCGACCTCACCCAAAAAATCTGCGACCGCGCGAAGGGCTCGGCGAGGAAATCTGACGACGCTGGGTCGCGCTCGGCGGTACTCGAAAACAGCATCATGGCCAGCGAAATACTGGGCCGTGCGGATGATCGGTAATCGGGGTTGCTCTCCAGGGCCATACACTCCGCCGCGTCTACTCGTCGCTAATATGAGAAGATAACCCGCGAGTGACCCCCCCCCCGCCGCCCGTACCCGAACATGCTGGGGGCTCAGCCTACCGTGGTAGATCCGGAACGCGCCGGCAAATCGTGAACGACGGGTCGCGTCGAGTTCGACCTCGGCGGTTTTCAAGAACGGAGGGGTTGCGTTCATAACATGCCAGGGAGGCATCGGTGTCGTCACCCAATCGTCGACAACGCTTCTGACCGAGATAGATGAATGGTCTGGGCGACGTGACGCGACCCATCGGAGAGCACTGAATGACCAATGGCACGAGCACCGAGGAAATCACCGATACGGCCGAGACGGTAGAGGAGCCGTCCCCGCTCTCAAGGGCGGAAGTCGGGCCGGCACCATCCGGATCGTGGATAGATGACTTCTCACCCTGGCTCGAACCTCGCGGAGTCGATACTCGGTCGAGTGAGCGGACGAGGTCACCCGAGTACCCTCCGCGTAACGCACGAGATGTCCGCGCAATCGTCGAGCAAATCAAAGCGCAGCAGCAAGGGCAGGGTCGCCCGTCCGTGATAGGGATAGGCCGGGGTCATAATCGATTTTCGATCCGCGACGGTCGACCACGGCGATGAAGCCAATCATATCGGCGCGCCGATGCCGGGTGTCAAATCAGCTTCATGACGTTCTTTTTCGCCGCCGAGTCGCCTTCGATATACGCCTGCGTCATGCTCAGCGATGCGTGGCCGGCCAATTGTTGCACGTCCCTGAGTGAGCCGCCCGCCTCGACGATTTTCTTGGCCAACGCAGTGATGAAGGTCCGCCGACCCGAATGCGAGGACGCACCTTCAATCCCGATCTGCCGAAATTTGTCGTGGAACCAGACCGCGACCGCGTTGGCCGAGTAGCCATCGGCGCGCTCACTGTACACGACTGGTCGGTCAGGCCGCACCTTGTCCGGTCGCGCCGCCATCAGGGTAGCCAGGGCGTCACGCAAATCGTCATGCATGGGGATGTGCCTCCCGCCGTTCCGACCCTTGCTGGCCCGGTTGGGAAGCGAGATCGTGTCCGCGAGTACCCCGCTGGCGTCCGTGATCATCGACCACGTGAGCCCGGCGATCTCCTTCGCCCTCAATCCGCCCTTGAAACTAGATAGGACGATTACCCGATCCCGCGCCGGGTGCCGACCGTGCGTGACGTGATCGAGCAGCCGTTGTAGCTCTTTCCGCGACAGAACCTTCGCCTGCTTCGTGAGCATCCAATATCCTCATATAATTACCAGATGTCTAATATTGTTATGAAATATGACCGTGCGTCAAGTTTGATCGCCTCGAAGGCCCGAGAAATCCTCATCTTGTAATGAAATTGGCATTTCCTGAGCAAGCGGTTTTCGGCCAATGAACGGGGAGCACCCGTCGCGCTAAAAAAAGGGGGTCATTCCGGTGGAACGATCCATGCTCGCGGAGGCGCGAAGGAATCTCTTGCCGGAGGTCGCCTCGGCGTCCGAGGGGCCACCCCCGAACTCTGATTCAGGCACCAGGGAGGTGTTTTGGGAATCCCCAATTGAATTTTTCTTGGGAGTCGACGCTGCTCGCCAAGCCGACTGCTACGACCACCGTGTGATGAGGTAATCGATGGGGTCGACTTCGCGTATCTCGGCCCAGCCCGCATAGAGATCACGGATTTTCGTGTTGATCCGATGCGACACAGCAAAGGCGTGGTGTGAACAGCGCAAGGTCTCTGCCAATTGTTCGTGATCCTGAAGGGTAAATTTTCTCATATACAGCGGCGTCGCGTATAAATATGGCATATCGCAATACACGAATGCACGCCGATTGACGTCCTCGACTAGACGCCAGCATTGTCCTTGGCTGAGATGCACTTGCCGCAATCGGAAATGACCGGAGATGGCCCGGATTTTCGTGCCGATCTCGGCTGGACGCCAGCGTCCGGTCAGGTGGTTTCGCTCGGGTTGCTCTTGTTCGATGCCACCGCGCACTCCGGCACCATAGCCATGATGAGAAAGTTGATGAAGCGCGAGCTTCTGGACCGCGATCTCGATCAACTCGGTATTGCCGGCATCGGTTCTCGGGCGGCACCCGGTACGTGCTCATCAGGCGCTTCTTAATGGCTGGGAATAGCTTCGCATCCGGCTGGTAGGCGGTGATCGCTGCAATCAATTCGTCCGGAAAATCGCGGACGGCGAACCAAAAGCACGCCAGCGGCGGATCGAGGTCGTTAAACCAATAGTCGATCCGGCGAGGAACCCGGCCAAGCAGATTGATGCCGATTGCGCCGGACCCGAAGAACGGCTCGCGGTACTCCGTGATGTCAGGGTTAGTGCCGAGCCCGTCCAGGATATGCGGCAAGATTGTCTCGGCCTTAGACCATTTGCTGCCTGAATAATAGAGCGCCTGTAAATTCTGTACTCCCCTCATGATCACGGTTGTGTTTCTGTCTCGGCTGGCATCGCCGCTTGCGGTGATCTCAGCACGAGCCCGATGATCTCGCGCATCACAGGAGCCGGCGCGTCCCGGAGGTCCCAGACCCGGCGGCTACCGTCATCGTCCTGGACAACGACAGCGCCGCCCGGCGGCTCGGGGATCGACTCTGCGGACCATTCGGTCGGCGGCGGAATGATCCAGGTCGCCGGCCGCACTGCCAGCGCCACCAATACCTCCTCGCGAAAGATGGGTGCCGTCGCCGAGGTTGATGATGACGTAGACGTGCCGGCGGCAGCTTCTCCTTCCTCATCATGTCGGGCTGGAGGCCGCGTTATGTCGACGATCCTCGTCGCCTCGGCGTCGGCAAGGGTCGCTTCCGGGTGCTCGAACCAGTGCCGCATCGCCTTGCCGTACTCGCTCACGCGCCGGGTATCGAGCGAGCGGCCGAACAGCACCCGCGCCAAATTCGGTTCGACCTTACCGCTGCGTGGCATACCCAGGCCGTGGGCGAATTGTTTGAAGGCGACCCGAAAAGCGCGTACCTGCGGCAGCCACTCACGGGCCTGGGAATAAAGTGCCCGCCGCAGTGCGCGGTCGCCCCGAACCGTCAGGTCCCGGATGACTCTACAGTCGGTGCTTTGCTGCCAGCATTCCAGCATGTGGCTGAAATCGGGAACCTCCTCGGTGTCGCGCCGTGGCGCTGACGCCGATGGAATCCGCTTAACGGATTCTGCGACACTATCCGCCCGGAGCTTCGGTAAGCGTCCGCGACGGCGCTTGGTGGCCGGGACGCGCATCATCGCGACGCGCGCATCGGCCTCGCGCAGACTGGGGTTTCTCTCCATAAATCTTTTGAGGCTCGACGGCACTTGCGGGGGCTCTTGGTACAGACTGATCGGCGATTCATACATCAAGATTCAATATCTGTCAAAATCTTTTTGCATTTTTCAAGAATGCGGGAATTCGTTGACTTGAGTCTTTGAGCCACAGTCAACGTCAACGCTTTTCCGCTGTTCATTTATGCTTAGAAATATGAGTTATTTCATTGAAATACACCATGATAAGAATCATATTCGGTACCGCCTGGATCAACGGCACACACAGATGCCTCCTGGCGGCGCTCAGCCGCCGTGAAGACGGCGGGCACGCACACCGGACTCGCGGTTAGCGATTTTCGCTAGTCGGTTCGCTGCAGAATGGCGCGCTCTTGTTAGGGGTTCTCGGTCGGGGTCGCTCTTGATCGAGGCCGACCACGTCTCTTCGGAGCGGGCAGCGGTGGTGTAGCGGCCTTTGCCGCTCCTCTGCCGCGCTGACCGAACCCAAGTTGCTTGGCCATCGTGCTGCGACGCTCCGAATAGCCGGGCGCGGTGATCGGGTGATACGGGTTTAGTTTCCAACTTGCCCGATATTGGTCAGGGCTCAGCCCGTGGCTGACCATCAGGTGCCGGCGCAAGACGCTGCCCTTCCAGCCGCAAGTCAGGCAAATCACGAAATCCCGAGTTACGGATCGCCTAATCGAAACCGCCGGGGTCCGCTCGCCGGCCGCTTCTGCCAGAGGTTTGCCGAGACGCCGAAGAGCTTCATGCACGGCCGAAATCAGGGTGGGGAGTTGATCGGAGGCGACCTGATTCCGCCGAACGTACGCGACGACGAATTTGGTCGCGAGTTCGCGATTCGTTGAATCCGGTGGCTGCTCGTCGGACATCGTGAAGTCCTCCTTTTGGGGTCCCCTTATACCACCCGGCAAACTCTGGATGGTGATTAAGGCTTCTCCATATTCATAACGCCGCTCCGCCAACCATCCTTTTCACGTTCTGCCTGTCTCCAAGACCCCACCGGCCTTCCCTTGAATGGGTCCCATAGCCGGGAGGTAGAAAGCGACCATCTATTGCGGCGATGACCTTCGCGCCCCCGATAAAGCCGTATGCGGTTTTTGCTCAATCTCTGACGAGTCGGCGATCGGAAATCCCCTCGCAGCTTTGACCATCAAACGCGGTCGCGATACCCTCTCGGAGGGCGAGAGGGAGGCAACGAGATGAAATACTCTATTCGGCCTGCTGTACTTGCGGCATTCGCCCTCAGCCTATCTTCCTGCATCGTTCCGCCGCTGATGCCGATGCCGATGCCCCCACCACCGCCGGCTCCGCCTGCCCCGGCGTATTTGGCGCTCCCACCGGGAACGCTTGTGCAACCGCCGCCCCGCATCGTTCATCGTTGCGGCCCCGGTAACCATTGGGTGCGCGGGCACCGCGACCCTGCGGGTTTGTGGATTCGATCACAGTGCGCGCCGAACCAACCGCCGATGGTGAATCCGCCACCGCCGGGTTCGCCGCCGCCAGCCCCGCCGCCGCCTCGCTGACAGCCGCGATAGCGAGCCGCAAGAATACTGGTAGCGTTCGTCGTAACGGCGCTCACGCTGTTGCTTTAACGGGGATGATCTCCGACCTCGACATCTGGCGAGCCGCTGCCTTGCTGATCCGACAGCATGGAAAGGATGCTGAGTTCGAGGCCGCAACAAGGGCCGATTTGATGCTTGAGCGGGGAGATCACGACGGACAGGTCGTATGGGTCAGGATCATGCGGGCTATCGCGGAAATGCAAACGCCGCCCCGAGGTCTGCTTCACTGATGGCGACCGGCATGAAATTCCGCCTGCACGCGTTCTCCGGGATCGTGGTCGCCCTCACCGCGACCTCGCCGCCAATCGCCGACCGAGACTGCCGGGCTGCGGCTGAACGCCGTGAGGTTGCTGTCGCCCAGGTCATCGACGCCCTTCGTGCGTATGAGAAGTGCATCTTGTCGGGCCAAAAGCGGGATGACTGCGCCGGCCAGTTGGACGAATTGGACAGCGCCCATGATGAATTCGCCGACGCGGTTTCCGAATACCCGAGCGGATGCCAATGAAGACCAACGGTAGAGACCCGGACGGCCTCGCGGCGGCTCCGTGAATGGCGGTTGACCGAAGCGGCAAAACGGAAACGTCTTTGATGTTGAATTACGTGCACCAAGCCGCATTCGCTGTCGCACTCGTTGCCGGTTTGGTCGCCCCACCGATCCATCACGCGCTCGCATGGGGCGATCAGGGGCACCATGCTCGACGCCGACCCGCTCACCGCACACGATATCGCGAGCGCCGCGACCTGGGCCGACCGTTATCGGGATTCTGATCGGAACAACGGCATTACCAGCAAACGTGGCGTTGGCACTTCGTCAATGTCGAACTCGCCGATCCGAACCTCGACACCGCGTGCTTCGGGCACCCGCCCCTTGTGGTCGCGTCGAATGGCCCGCCGCAAGCGTGCGTCGTCGATAAGGTCGAGCAATTCGCGGCCGAACTATCCGATCACTGAACCGATCCCGAGGAACGGGTCGTCGCGCTCAAATTCGTTCCTGCATTTGGTCGGCGATCTCTATCAACCGCTTCATGCGGCCGACGATCAGACTGGCGCGAGGCGGCGGTGTCGCGACTGATGTTCGCCGAGATCCTGTCGCTGATCGCTCGACGGGCACCACCCGTGCCAGCATGAGAGGCGCGGGGCCAGATTTGCGACAGGCCAGAGCGGCGGCGGAGGTGCGCCTGATGCAAATCAGCGCGTTTGCCGCCTCGCCGCAGTCGGCCGGCTGCTCTTGACCGATTGCTGCAGCGCAATGCGCGGTTTACCGTTGTCGAAACGCCCCGAGAGGGCGATCCTGGACAGCCAACCAACCGGAATCGGGGAAAGTCGGATCAAGGGCGGATGCGCTTTGTGTCGTTCTGAGTGAGCCGCTTCACCCTTTGGTCGGCGTGGACTCTGGTACCATTTCTCAGGCGTGTTATCGTCCCGCGAAGCGCTTGATGCAAATGGGAAGTTGCGTGTGAGGCCGTCGGAGAAATCTCATGATGATAGAGTTTGGGCGCAAACCGAACTTGAGGCTCTGGCGCGCCTTGCATGGCCGAATTTTCGCCTGTGTAGCCGCTGCTTGGCTAGCATCCCCAGAACCCGCGCGGGCATTTGACCTCGACATCGATCCCCAAATTGTCAAAGCCCTCGTAGATTTAGCGGATGAGTTCCCTGAGTACCAAGACGCGGAGAACGCACTACAGACTGCTCTACGGAATATAAAGCCCAATTCGATCATAAATTTCAGCGATCTCGCTGCGAAGGCCAGGGCAACCGCAGCCGATTTGCGGCAGCAGCCCGCGCCTCCATTCGACGGCTGGAGTAAGTATTCCGTTAGTTTGGACGATCTTCGTGGCTGCTTAACGTATGATAATGCGATGATAAGGTTAAGAGCAGACAGAGATTCCCTTAATAGTCAGATTCAAGATGCGACAAGCAAGCTAAAGACCATCGATCAGGGTGTTCAACAGGCACACGCCTCTTATGACGCCGCGAAATTTTTAGATGATAACTTCCGTAGCGTTGTCTGGGTTCCGATCTGGGGGACAATGTTTTTAGGGGATTATTTGTCTGTAGATTCTGAAGTGATCCCTGCATTTGGTGCTGTGATAACAGCTACAACTGATTATCGAAGCCGTTTTGCGGCGTCTTTAGCAAAAGCACAGTTACAGCTTAGTAATCTTACAGGAAATATTTCAGGATTTTCAGGATTGAATCCCTTGGTGGGGTCATTTGCTGCGGCTGGCGGTAATGGACAAGTTAGCTATAACCCAGGGACGTACAACAGAACAACTGTCACACTCAGCAACGTTTCGCTAAGATTTTCCATTGGAAACGACGTCAGACTATTGTCCGGAACTATTGTAGCGCATGACGTTTATAACATTACCGTACCAGGATTTCCGATTGCCCCGATTGCCGACGACTATTCGTTGACCCAGGCGAATGGGTCATTAGCTCTGACTACCATTACAATCGGATTTGTCGCCAATAATGGTGCGCCTCCTACGATGTCCGCTCAGTTTGACGGTACCATATCTAATGACTGTAAAATTGCCGGATCGATTGTTATAAGACGAACAAATAATAGCCCAGCGATGGTGTGGGCAATTTCTGTACCGATGACGGCAGTCCGCCAATGATATTGCAATATACATGATACAGACTTACGTAGTAGAGTCGTATATTGTGTTCTTTCCCGTACTGATGCATCCCTTAAAATGAAGTTCCCGTCGATCCTGCGGAGAAACGATCGTGTTCGGGAGACGCATAACGGGGCTTTGGATTTGCCCTCCCGCTGCATCAACGATTCAACGGCTGGACCGTTAGCGTGCTATTCGTGAATTTCGCCGCCACAAGTGCATTCACCTTCAAGACATCCTTGATATCGCTTGCGCATGAGGGGAGGAAATTTGCCCATCCAGGAGTGCCATCAACCATTTCAGGTTCGTATTCGTAGTCCTTCGCGCCTGTCTTCTTCGGGTGGTATGCCTCGCGGATACACACGGGAACAAACGTTATAAGTAAGGTGTCTTTGACTTGTCGGTTCAAACTTCCCAAGCCCGTCGCCGCGCCCCCAGGGCCTTTGAAATATTCTGTTGTCCAGGTTGGGCCAGCGTTGACGTTCTCGACGATTGTGAAGTCGACCTGAATGCTGAATTGACCGAACGGATATGTCGCTGGGATCGCGACAGGTGGAGTTAAGCCGTAAATGCCAACATTGCCGCCGGCAACGGCATTCTCAAGTCCGGGATCAACACCGTTCTTAGGTGGCCGGACAGGTTTCACAGACAGATGTCCCGTGAAAGTTCGTTTATCGGGGAGCGTCCCGTCGAATGTTCCCGAGAAACTTGGCGGGGGAGCGGAGGGGTCGGAGCCACGAGGAAAGACCGCGATATCGTTTTGCGCGGCCGCCATGATCCCCATGGCGAGTTTCTCCTTGAGACCAAGATCTCCCTGCAAGTCGCCGCCGCTCTTGTCACATGAACCATATCGATCAATCGGCACATCGTCTCCTCCACGTGGAGGCAAATTCTTCGCGATAGACGTCGGGTGCAGCTTGGGAAGATTGTCGCCCCAATATGAGGTAGGTGGACTGGTAACAAGACGAGCGAAATCAATCGACGAGTCTAGCTGTATGTATTGATGCCCACTATCGCTGTAGGTCCCTCCGACAGACATGAGAAATCCAGTAGCAGGAAAAAATCATTTTGCGATATGATTATACTCGGATATACCGATCATCGGGTTAAAGGCCCCGGTGTTGGTGATATCAAGTGTGAATTGAGCTTCGCCGACATAATCAATTTCTTTAAATATATTAGTCATATTGAATTTTCTCTCTTGAGGATGTATCTCTCCCGCTGGAGAACCAGTAAAATCAGCTAAATTTCTCAATTTTGGAACTGGATCATCTGAATAATAGGGAAGCAATTCGTCGGAGTTTGCCGTCTGCCAAAGCTCGCACTTCATATTCCCGAGTAGCGTCGCCACTTTCGGTCCGGCTGGCGCTACTTTTGTTTGAGGTGTGTCGCGACCGCCCCACACGAAGGACGGCACTTGGGAGCATCCTGTCAATACCAGTGATGATGCCACACCAGCGACGATGGCGCTTCGCACCGCCTTTAATGTTCTCGCCATTCCGTGCCTTTTTGACTCTAGGATTTATCTTTCTGGTAGATTGGCACAACCACCGCGAGCTTTGCAACGGGGTAACTCACGATGATGCGATGACGATTCGGACGCTTCAGGTGTCGTCGCAATGGCCGGCGGTTCCAGCTATGACGGGCAGGAGAAGCTTCATTAGCCGAGCGACATGGAAAATCCCGCGAAGTGGGCGGCAACCTTCGAGATGTTCAAGCGCGCGCCGGCCACACGAACTTGGGGGAGGGACGGACCGATACATAGAGGATCACGACGCGCAGCGGCAGGTTGTCGCCTTGATCTGACGTAGGCTCCACCCGGCTTCCCACCTCTCCGGAGGATGACTTTGAAGCACGGTGCGGTCGATTCCGGGGCGCGATTTAGGATCTCCATTGGGTATCACGCCGCTCTGTTACCTCCTTTCGGTTTCCCGTCTCGAAGACCCCACCCCTCTCCCTACAGTGGTACCATCGCCGGGAGGTAGAAAGCGAAGATCTAGGGAAGCGCTGATTTACGCCCTCATGCCATCCTTTCGGGCTGCGCTCCGTCGAGCGTTCGCGCCCGCCATGACCGTCTCGGTCTGCCTGATCCCCCGACTCGCACTCGCCTGGGGCGATGAAGGCCACGAGATTATCGCCTTGGTTGCCGAGCGATTGCTCGATCCTTCCGTCCGCGACAAGATCACGGCGATGCTCGCCGCTGATCCCGATGATCTCACCGCGCACGACATCGCCAGCGAGGCCACATGGGTGGATCGGTATCGGGACTTCGATCGGAACGGCGCTCGCCAACGATACGAGCAAACTTGGCGCTGGCATTTCGTCAACATCGAGCTTAGAGACCCGAACCTCGATCTCGCCTGTTTCGATCATCCAGCGCCGCCGCCCGGCACGGTTGCCTCGAATGGCCCGTCGCAGGCTTGCATCGTCGACAAGATCGAGCAATTTGCGACCGAGGTTGCAGACCCGCGCACCGATCCGGAAGAACGGGTCGTAGCGTTGAAATTCGTCCTGCATTTGGTTGGCGACCTCCATCAGCCCCTTCATGCCGCCGACGATCACGATGCCGGTGGAAATCGGAAGCGCGTCGTCGCGGATGGTTTCCGCCCCGGCAACCTTCATCATTTCTGGGACGTGGAATTCGTCGAGCGGCTCGGCGTCGATCTCAAACAGGTCGCCGGGGCGATCGTCACCGCGATCTCGGATGAGCAGCGGTGGGCGTGGTCGCAGGGGTCGCCAGCCGATTGGGTGATGGAGTCGTTCGCGCTCGCGCACGATCACGCGTATGGGCTGCTACACGTGCCGAGCACGAGGGGCCTCTACGTGCTTGATAACCGGTATGTCGACGCGGCAATCGAGGATGTCCGGATGCAACTCAGCCGGGCCGGTGTGCGGCTCGCCCTGGTGCTCAACAAGGCGCTCCAGCGCGCGCCATCAACTCAACCGTGAGGACCGCCTGATCATGACGGCATGCTATCCTGCCGCCATCCACGGCACGGGCAAGGCAGCCTCTCATGCGGCCAAGGAGGCACAAGTAGCCAAGTGATGCGAATCATCGAGACGCAGATCGACATCGCTGCGTCGGCGAGCCGCGTGTGGCAAATCCTGACTGACTTCCGCGCCTATTCTGGTTGGAATCCGTTCATCACCGACATCGTGGGTCGCCCCGAACCCGGTGCCCGGTTGCGGGTCCGTATATGCCCGCCGGGTCGCTCGTCAATTATGTTCAAGCCGACGGTCCTGGAGGTGGCACGGGAGTGGGAACTGCGATGGCGCGGTCGACGCATCGTGCCGGCCTTCTTCGACGGCGAGCATAGTTTCCGGATCAGAACCCACGGACGGTTCTGTCGTTTCCATCAATCCGAACGCTTTACCGGCATTATGGTGAGGGCGATCGGTGATGATGTGTTCGATGCGATTCAGCGAGGTTTCGAGGAGATGAATGCCGCTCTCAAGCTCCGAGCAGAAGTGGTGTCTTTTATTGGGGCATCCTGAACATAGAACGGATCGAGGAGTGTTGGAGGTATACGATAACGTGAGCGGTGATTTGGAAGAGCTAGGAAGGAGGCTGGGCCGATTATTCTTGACCCAACGGCTTGGGCTTGAGAGGCATTACCAAGGGCGGGGGTTTGACCGCCGCATTGATTTTCCCGGACGCCGGAAGTGGTACCCCTGGCGCTCGCTAATTCGCGGCGCGCTGAGACTGCCAGGACTCTATTGGCTCGGGCATCGCCGAGCCGGAATGGTGCAGGTCCAGCAGAACCTCGTATACCTCAACGCACTGCCAACGGCATTCGACGGGTTTACGATCCTTCATCTCAGCGATCTGCATGTCGAGAACAGCGAAGGAGCGCTGCGACGGCTGACGCCGCTGCTCCACGCGGTCACATACGATCTTTGCGTGCTGACGGGCGATTACCGCGATGAGAAGTTCAGCGCCTCCGACCATTCCCTGGCTAGGTTGGCGCAGGTGATTGCCGCGCTCAAGGGTCCGGTCTACGGAACTCTCGGCAATCACGACTCCATTCGCACCGTCATCGACCTAGAGCGGCTCGGGGTCCGCATGCTGGTCAACGAAGCTGTTGCTATTCAACGCGGCGATCAGACGATCCATCTCTCCGGCATCGACGACGCGCATTATTTTCGCACCGACAATATCGAGAAGGCCGCCGCCGAGATTCCGCCCTGCGAGTGTTCGATCCTGCTGTCGCATACACCGGAGGTCTATCGGCAGGCGGCGCATGCGGGCTTCATGCTGATGCTCAGTGGCCATACCCACGGCGGCCAAATCTGCCTCCCCGGTGGCGTTCCGGTAATTCGCGGCGGCGTGATGCCGAGGCGCATGGCCTCGGGGCCGTGGACCTATCGGGGGATGGCGGGCTATACCTCGCGCGGCGTCGGCACCAGCATCGTTCCAGTCCGGTTTAATTGCCCGCCGGAGATCACGTTGCATCACCTACGTGTCGAACGGACCGAAGTGCCGCCCGCACAATTCTCGGCTATCGCCTCCGCCGAGCAAACCAAAAGCGCGCTAGCTTGCCGGGGCGATGACTGAGGTAAGCGGGCATTAGCCGGCGACCAGCGCGGCCCTCGACACAGAAACCCCCAGCCCGCAAAGTTGGGGGTTTCTTTTGCCCTTGGGGGCTTGGGGGCGGTGAGAAGGCCTCAACCCTACCGAGCCGGGGCTCGCGGTCTAAACACGAACGACCGGAGTCTCAGCGGCGTCGTCCGTTAACACCTCTTCCGTTTGCGCAATCAACCGAAGAGCGGCGGCCTGTGTGGGCGTGGAGACGACGTAGCCGCGCAACTCCAAGCGCAATTTTTCGGCGGCGGCTTCTGATTGATCGGGGACAAATCTGATCCCGCCGTCGTCAGCCCGGAGCGGATGTTGATATGAAATGCGCCAAGGCATGGGGGAACCTCCTTCGAGCGCTTCGCGGGCAAATGTGTCGGGATAATCTGGCGCGCCTAAGGGTCGGAACGCACGGTAGCGCACCAACGGCGTGAATTGCGAGACATTTTCAATGCGCCGGAGTTGGGCAGGGTACCCCTCGATTTGGAGTGTTTTTCACCCCCACCTTATTCAATGCTTTACAGACCCCTGGCTTGCAGCGCGGCTCGCCTGATGTTTGCCGGCTCGGGCTATCTCTGCACCCCCGACGCTGCGCGTGCCTTGTAGTGGCTTCCTTGGCGCTGGTCCCGCCGTTCCCGTATGCTCAGCGGTAGGCGCTTGGGAGGCCACGACGATGCCGATCACGGAGAGAGAAATCTATCGCAGCTCGAATGGGGATCGGTGGTATTTGGTTCAGGAGCGAGGTTCAGACCGGGGGTACGTTCGACATCAGCCAAACCGTGCATCGGGCGGGCAATCATCGCTGACGGATGTCAGAGACTTTCTAGCAGAAGGCCACGGTCCTCAGCACGAAGCGCTTCTTCGTCTGCTCGGGAAAGTGCCCTAGCCAGGGAAGCACGCCGGGGGGAACCAGGCCGGTGAGAGAAACTCCGCTTGAGATGGAAGAGCGGCACATCGCTCAGTTTGAAACGCTGATCACAAAGCAGGAATTGCTGCTTAGCAAGCTGGAGCTGGGCGGCCATGCTGAAGCTGCCGAGCGGGCGCGCAATAGATTGGCCGCAATGCGGGCGCTTTTGCAATCAGCGTGGGAGCATCGCGCCCGCCTGCTGCGACGCGAGTTCTGGTTCCTGGGTAACCCCCCCAGCTTGGCTGGCGTTCCCGGCGTTCCCGTTTGCCCTAAGCGCCAGTGATGACGCCGTGCTCGACACCCGCGCCTTGGACCGCAGCTTGATATTCGCGATCAGCCATTTCGTAGCTGCGCTGTCGAGCCGCAAAGATCGGGCGTTCGTCTGCCGGCACCTTCGCGGTTCGTGAGTGGTGCGCAGCGCCACAACGGCCTGTAAGGATCGTGCCAGCAATCATCAGGAATCACGCCGCTATAAGCCTCGGCGGCAGCGTTGACGATCCCGAGGATGGTTTGGAGTTCGTCATCCCGACAGGGTCGGATGCCGCTCATGATGCGCCGCTCCCGGTGAATACGAACCAATCGATTTCTTCGGTGACGGCGTCATCCTGGTCGATTTCGTCTCCATGAGCGCGAAGTGCGGCCATCCCTTGTTGGAAATCGTCGTCGGACAGCCGCGCCAAGAACGAGTCGGCGCGAAGGGCGGATTTTTCGACGAAGCTGGGCCAGTCCGGGGCGGTAACCTGGTCTGATGGACGACAGGCGTAAAGCGCCAGCCCCGAAGGCGGCCTCGATGTCCCGCGACGGAAGGTCGGAATCGATCAGCGCCCGCAGGGCCGGAAAGAAATACCGATGCGGAAAGTCCGTCTCACGGGTGCCGTTGCGGATGCAGGCGTAGCCGCCCTCGCGCAACACGCGATGGCATTCCCGTGCGACTGCGGTCGGGTCGGTAAGGTGATGATAGATCATCGACATGAACACGAGATCGGCGCAGCCATCTGGGAGCGGCAGCGCTTCTCCCGATCCCTGCCGGTAGACCACGTTTCCGGTCGCGGGCTTCTGACGAGCCTGATCCACCATCTTCTGCGACGGGTCTATGCCGATAACCTGGACGCCGAGATGCGCAGCCAATAGTTCGGAAAAGCGCCCCGTGCCGCAGCCGAGGTCGATGACCAGCGAGATCACGCTCCGGTCGATATGCGCCGAAAGCAAGTCCTGCCAGAGCCTAGCCGTCTGCGGCGCGAGGGCGCGTGCTTTATGGTAATTCGTCGCGATCTCAGTTTTGTCGTAGTCCATCGCGGTGTCCGATTACCTCAATGGCTGGCCGCAACAGAATGTTGCCGAAATGCGGGTGCCGGCATGGTAGCCGACGAATGCCAGGGGACGAATAGGGTCGCGGGCGCTAAGCTCGGTGACCACGATTGGAATCAACGCTCCTGACCAAAAGCGGCGGCACGAGGGTTACAACAGGGAGGTTGGTAGGGTGTTTCCGCCCGAGCGGATCGTCTGCTTGACCGAGGAAACCGTCGAGACCCTCTACCTGCTCGGCGAACAGGACCGCATCGTCGGCATCTCGGGCTATTGCGTGCGCCCGCCCGAGGCCCGCCGCGACAAGCCGCGCGTCTCCGCCTTCACGTCAGCCGATATCCCGAAAATCCTCAACCTGAAGCCCGATCTGGTCCTGAGCTTTTCCGACCTCCAGGCTGATATCGTTGCCACGCTGATCCGGAGCGGTGTTGCAATTCATGCCTTCAACCAGCGCAGCGTCGCCGAAATCTTCGAGATGATCCGCATGCTCGGAGCTATGGTCGGCGCGGCTGATCGCGCTGACCGGCTGGCTGAAAAGCTTGCCGCCGGGCTTGTTGAAACACGCGACCACGCTGCGCAGTTGCCACGTCGGCCGCGAGTGTATTTCGAGGAGTGGGACGAGCCGATGATCTCCGGGATTGCCTGGGTATCAGAGTTGATCGAGGTCGCCGGGGGCATCGACATCTTCGCCGACCGGGCAGCCGGCAAATCCGCGCAGGATCGCATTGTGACCGCACCGGAGATCGTCGCGCGCATGCCGGACATCATCATTGGCTCGTGGTGCGGCAAGAAATTCCGGCCGGAGAAGGTGGCCGCACGGCCCGACTTCGATCGGACGCCGGCCGTCCGGAACAACGCGATTTACGAGATTAAGTCGCCTTTGATTCTGCAACCGGGTCCGGCCGCGTTAACCGCTGGTCTTGCCGAGCTTCAACGATTGATCGAATCGGTTGGCCGCACATGACCACTTGCCACCCATAGGCCATCCGACCTGATACCGGGGACAACGAACGTCGCCGGGCGCTAAACTTGGCGAGCGCGCATACGACGCGGAGTCCCGCGATGTGGTGGACGGCGGTGATAATGGAGGGGTCGATGAGGGCTTCTGGAGAGTGACGATCCATGGCGAAGAATATTGTCATTTGCTGCGACGGAACCGGCAACGAAATCGACGCCAATCTGTCGAATGTTCTCAAGCTGTTTCGCATCGTTCGCAAAAGCGACGACCAGATCGTCTTCTACGATCCCGGTGTCGGCACCATAAGTAGTAGCGATCCCTGGTCGCGCCTTAAAAGCAACGCGCTTGGGCTGTGGGGGCTGTTGACCGGCTATGGCCTCGACGAGAATGTGCTCGATGCGTATCGATTTCTTGTCGACACGTACGCCGATGGTGACCGGGTCTACCTCTTCGGGTTCAGCCGGGGTGCGTTCACGGTTCGCGTATTAGCAGGTTTCCTGCGGCTCGTTGGCCTGCTGCCGCGCGCTCAGAAGAATCTCGCCGGCTATGCATTGGTCGCATACAAGAGGGCTGCCGAGAAAGACGATTTCAAGATCGCGTGGCGCTTCGAGGAAATCGCCTCGACACGGCGTGTCCCGATCAAGTTCGTGGGTGTCTGGGATACCGTAAGTTCGGTGATCGTGCCGCGACCTGACCGCCTCTACCTCCCGAGTCTTGAGCTACTCCCATATACGAGGACCAATTCGTACGTCGAGGTCTTCCGACAGGCCATCGCTATCGACGAACGGCGTAGGATGTTCCGGATCAATCGGTGGGCAGAACCTCAAGATTATAAGCCGAACCCGTTCGACACGGGCGGGGTGAAGCCACAAGACATAAAACAGGTCTGGTTTGCGGGTGTCCACGCCGACATCGGCGGCGGCTATCCCGAAACGGAGAGTGGCCCCGCAAAGTACCCTCTACAATGGCTGATCGATGAAGCGGTTCTTCATGGACTGGAGATCAGCGCGACAATGTATGACCACCTCGTCCTCGGCGCTTCACGCCAGGGTGGAACCCGCAGGTATACTCCACCGAGCGTGACCGCGAAGCTCCACGATTCGATGAACTTCGGATGGCTGCTCCTGGAAGGTATCCCCAAGCGGACCAAGTGGCGCGACTGGCCACAACGACGGTCTCTGTTGGGCTTTTACATGCCCCTCCGCGAGCCACGCCGGATCGATGACGACGCTCGCGTCCATTACTCGGTTTTTGAACGCATCGAAGCAGACCCGAGCTACCGGCCGGTGAATCTGCCGTCGAAGGAAAAAGTCCGGGTCGAGGGCGGTCGACATGACGTAATGCAGCAACGATCGTGCTGATTTGATCCTGCCGGTGCTACCGACAGCGACCGCCAGGGCACGCTGCTCGGGCGGCATCGAGGAATTGGCTCCAGTCGGTCGCGATGCCTTGTTGTGCGGCCTCAAGATCCATTGCTCCAGTCTTTACCTGACGGGCCAAGTAGTTCTCTACGGCGTCCTTTTCTTTGAAATAGCGCTCAGGCAGAGTTACCCCAGGCGGTCCGCATTGGGGCCAAATGTTGTCCAATGTGTCGGCTCCCCCAAGTTCCAATGAGATGAGATGGTCTAGCTCGCACGTCTGCGTCGATCCCGTATTATTTTCGGGATGAGAAATACCATACCAATTATACGTGGCTGCCTTTTCGTGCCCCGTGGTCGTGCTATCGCGAACGCAGCTTGTCCGGAAGGCGGGGTTGAGGAGCACCTCCACGGTCAAGCTCGGGTTGATTGCTCCGGGGGTGCAATCCGGATCAGGGGTCGGAAACCCGTTGCTCATGCGGGTTGCGCAGGCCCGCGTCGGTGGGATGAGGACGGTGTGCAGCGGTAGCGATGCGGAAGGTTCGATATCAAAGCGCGAGCAATCGACCTGAGCCACTCCATGGATCGAGCCGCCGCAAGTGGCAATCCCGAAGCACACCACCCAAATTGCCGAGCGCCGCATAAAGTTCCTCTCTCAGACGCACTACTGCACGGGCCTGCATTGTCGACAAGATCGACCAGTTCTCCGCCGAGCTTGGAGCGCATAGCCGGCGGGTTCATCCTCATCACCGGGATCGACGGCATTCGCTATGCGGCAGCAAAGCGCCGCGATTGTCCATGACGCGGACGAATGCCGGGATGAGACCCTTGTCCAGCTACACGGCGGTCATATCGTGCGGGTCCCTTGCCCGCTCGACGAAGTGTTGGCGTGGTTCGCCTAAAGCGGAGGGGCCGGCGTGGTGCCCCTCTACGCCGCCCGGATCGATGCCCCTGCAACGCAAGGCGATCTTCCTCGGAGATTGGATCGCGGGCTATCGGCGGTTGTTCGGCGGGTGTCATCCCGAGTGAGGCCCAACATGCCTTCGGCACTCAAGCCCGCGCGGCGCGGTCATGCTATAGTCGGGCATGGACGAAGACAGCCGGCTCCGTCGCCTCGGGCGCGCCATCGCCGATTGGTGGTCCTTCCAGATGGGGACTATCGATGGCTGGTTCGACCGCTCACCTGAGACCGCAGAGGATCGCGCGGTTCGCGAAGAAGGCGAGCGGATCAGGAAGGCGTTCCCGAGAATCGACTTCGATCATCCCGGTGCAAATGAGTGGAAATCGGAATGAGCGACGACATCAAGAACACGGTGCGCGCGGTCGCGGGCGACGGGTTCGTTGCCTCGTGGCGCGGGCAAAAAGTCAAATCAGTCGGCGGCGCTCTGCACCATTTTGCCACCGAACGTGACGCTTGGGACTTTTTGCGGCTGTGCGATGCCGCTGATGGCATCCCGGCCATAGCAGCGGGCACCCCAGCGCTCTAAACGTGCGCGATGTCCCTGGACCTTTCCGATGGTGAGAGGGCCGCGCTCGTTGCGCTGCTGAAAGAGACGATCGCCGCCGACCGTTTTCCGCTGTCGCCACGCGTCCGCGCGCTGAGGCGCATACTCGACAAGCTGGAACCGCCGCCGCCGGCATCGGAGACGCTACCGCCGCCGAAACCGTCGGGAGAGCGGAGCACCGTATTGTCGAAAAAGCGTCGCCGGTAGCCCCCAGAGCCGAAACGTTAGGGTGATGGCGATCTCGACAACCCTCGCCTTACTCCTTGCCCCACTTGATCGAGACGACCGCCTTCCCCTTCAGATCGCATTCGCGGCACCGCAGCCGGGGCGCTAGATCGACGACTCGTTCGTCCGGGCCGAGGCCGAGCGAGGGCAGCGCCGAAGGATGGATCAGTGCGTCATGGCCACAAGCGCCGCATTCCACAACGACGAAATCGCCCGATCGAAGATCGTCGATCCGGGCCGAATATAGGGGGACCACGATCGCACCTGTGCCTCGGCTACCGAGCAACCCCGGCGAACTCGATCCCCCTTGCGGCAACCGCTTCGCGCTCCCGTAGATCTCGGCCGGTGATCTCGACGTTGCCGCCATCAGTCAACTGCCGGCGGCGAACCTTCCGCTCCGCGATCAGTTCGAGCCGGGTCCGGTGAACATAATAGGCTTCCAAGCAACGTTGTGTGGGGGGGCGTCGCCAAGCAGGGCTTGGAACACACGCCGGCCGACACGCACGACGCCCTCATACTCGCCAATTCCGATGCTGAATTCGACGGTGGACTGCTCGGGGTTCCAGCGTGCGTCCGGGGGAAAACAAAAGAACATTGCGACCTCCCTGGGATGAAGGTATCAAGTTCCGGTATTGTTCTCAACATGCCCGAATCGAGTGGAACCAGGATGGCGGCGGTTCAGGGTGAGCGGATTGCGGGCGGTTCATCCTGATCACCGGGATCGACGGCATTCGCTATTCGGTTCGGCAGCAGAGCGTCGCGATTATCCATGACGCGGACGAATGCCGGGATGAGACGCTTGTCCAGCTACATGGCGGGCATGTCGTCCGGGTGCCTTGCTCGCTCGACGAAGTGCTGGCGTGGTTCGCCTAGATCAGCGAGGTCGGCATGGTGCCCGTCTAAGCGGCCCCTATTCAGATACGCTCTACCCGACACAGGAAGCAGCCTGGACGCGCCGTGTGGATGTTGACGTAATCGGTGCGGCGATCGGCAAGGGCGCGATCGATCAGCACTTCAACGTTCCCGCCCTCGCTGACATCGCCGAGATCGTAGAGGCAGAAATCGTCTGAATCGTAGGCACGGACGGAGACGAGCCGGTTGCGGACGATCTCCGGGATCAAATTAGCGGGCTGGAAGGGCGTGCAGCGTTGTTCGTGAACAAAGATCGGGCTTGGCGTCCAATAAATCCCCTTCGGCCTGCCGAAATGGTAGGAGCCGAGCAGCACCGCTTCGCCTTGGACGGCATCGGTCAGGCAATGACGGCACGGCGAGGGATGATCGGCGAGCTTGCGATGCAGGTGATTGCCGGCGTCATCGACGCCGGTCTCACGGAAGCGATCGGCAGCGGCGGTCTCCATCGGGACACAGCGAAACGGCACCATGATGACCTCGTAATCAACGATGAGCGAGGTCGCCAAGGTGGCGAAACGCCCCGGCATCGTCTTCCCGTCTGTTGCGTTTTCTTTCCGGCGCTGCCGGCCGGCTCGCGCCCGATGGTTGGTCGGCGCAGCCGCCATCGGGCTACCGCTTCTGCGTGAAGCCGAAGTATGCGAGCGCACCGGTCACAAAGAGGGCCAGCCAACTCACCCAGAGTGGAATGCTCAACCCTCCGATCTCTACCTGCCACCCGAGGATGATCCGCAGCAGATGGACGATCGCCATGACTAGAAACAGCGTGGCGGTGATCGTCATATAGGTTTTTCGGTTCAATCGGCTGCCTTTCCGCCTCGCACGCTCAAAGGACGACAGTAGCACGACCACGAGTTGCGCGATGCCTCGGAGCCCTCTGGCTTGACGCGGCGGTTCCTCGCTTGGGCGTCGCATCAGCCTTTTCGGCGACGCCTTCAGTTGCTACACAAGGGCGATGACCCAGACGGTTGCGATCGAGCGAGTAGCCCACATCGGCATCCGGGTGCGTGATCTCGACCGCGCCCTCGCCTTCTATCGGGTGCTGGAGTTTACGTTGTCGCGCCGGGCGACGGGAGACGACGTAGCGATCATCCGTAACCCACAGGGCGTTGAAATCAACCTTATCTTCAATGCCAATGCCGGTGACCCCGCGACGAACATCCTGATGGATGTCGGGGAGAAATATCCCGGCTACACCCATGTCGCGCTCTACGTCGCCTCGATCCCGGCTACGATCGCCGCCTTGAAGGCCAACGACATCGGCATCACGCAGGGGCCGGTGAAGTTCGGAGAGGATGGCGGCGTTTCGGTGTTCGTGCGCGATCCCGATCGGAACGTGATCGAGTTACGCGGCCCCGACCAGCCCGACATTGAGGGCGTCACGCGATACGCCCCCTGATCCGGGTGTGTTCTCGGCTCACATTCTCCGCGCCTGCCACGCGAAACCAGCAATATGGGGAGGGCGAGTGTGATCGATTTCTGGTTCTCGATCGGCAGCACCTACACCTACCTGTCGGTCATGCGGCTGGCGGAAGTCGAGCAAACCAGCGGCATCGCCTTTCGCTGGCAGCCATTCTCGGTGCGGCAGATCATGATCGAGATGGACAACATTCCGTTCCGCACCAAGCCGCTGAAGGCCGCTTACATGTGGCGCGACATCGAGCGTCGCGCGGCGATGTACGGGCTACCCGCTCGCGTCCCCGCGCCTTATCCGCTTGCGCAGTGGGACGTTGCCAACCGGGTGGCCGTGCTCGGCGCTGCGGAAGGATGGGTCGCCGATTATGCGCGCGCAACCTACCGGCGCTGGTTCCAAGAGGTGCGAGCAGCGATTGTATCTGAGCATCGAAGTGGCAAGGAGTGACACATGCAATCTAGGCGCATGATCCTCAAGGCGCTGACGAAGTTTTACGATGCCCAGCCATATCCAGACGCTTGGCTCGACCCCACTAGTCTGCCACTATGGAAGGATGCTGGGCGAAAGAATCGCGGAACAGAACTGGGAGTAGCCCTTACTAAATTATTGCAGGAAGGGCTGGTTCTAGGAACCTCTACTGCGGAAACACCGCTACTTGTTCGCTTGAATCCAGATAAACTTACCCAAATAAATTCGGAGTTTTCGTGGGATTGGAAATACGCCGTAGCGCTCCTGGTTGCGATTCTAGCGGCAGGCGCTGGGTTTCTCGCGCTCCGGCATTGAAATTAGGACACTACCCAGCAGCCGTCCGTGCGGCCGACGATGGGCGGCTCTGTCTACGTCAAGCCGCAGGAAATCGCCTGGGAGCCAACGCAATTCGAGGGCATCTCGATCAAAGTGCTCTACCAGGACACGGCCAAGGGCGAGATGACCTGTCTTCTCAAGTGGGAACCGGGCGCGACCCTGCCCATGCATAAGCACCCCGAGATCGAACAGACCTTCGTGATCGAAGGCTCCTTCTACGACCACGACGGGATCTGCCGTGCCGGCGAATTCGTCTGGCGGCGGGTTGGCTCTTTCCACGAGACCCATTCCGACGAGGGAGCCGTCATCTTGGCGATCTACCGCAAGCCAAACCTCTTTCAGCACAGCACGGGATACGCCCGCGATCCTGCGTCTTGACCAAGGAGGAACGTCCGATGGCTCTCTACGAACTGCGGACCTATACGCTCCGCGTCGGCGCGATGGCCGAGGCCGTGAAGCTGTACCAGGAACTCGGCTTCCCGGCGCTTCAGAAGGGTGGCCAGGACAAGAAGCTCGTCGGCTATTTTCAGGCCGATACCGGCACGATCAACCAGCTTGTCCATCTATGGAAATTCGATGATGACGCTGATCGTCGGGCGCATTGGGCATCCGTGTACGGGAACAAGGATTTCGTCGAGGGCTTCGCCTCGAAGTTCCGGCCGCTACTAACAACCCAGGAGGTGAAGCTGCTCCAGGCCGCGCCGTGGGGACCGCATCCGTAAAATTGATAATTTCTTGCTGGTCCCAGGGCATTTTTAGCCGCTTCAGCTTACCTGGAGGTCAGCCGAGCGCAATTCACGGATTTCCTGCGCGTAATGCCGGTTTAGCATATCTACTGTAGTCCCCATGTTGTCGGCTATAGATTTCAGGTCTGCTGCTTTGGATTCGATTCTTTCAGAGGCGTATGTGTGTCTTATAGATGTAAGAGACCGCTTTTTCCCATCCCGGTATAGTAAGCCTAATTTGTCAAGAACTTGATCAAAGCCGTGGTCAAATGACTTTATTCTGTTGCCATTCGGGTGACAGAAAAGCCAAGCTTCGGGCGAGATTTGATCGATATGGACACGGATACCATCACCGCTCGCTTCCTCCGGAAAATTTATGGCCAACATGGTCAGAAGTTGGTCAAATCGAGCCCGCATGTCGAGTGTCGGAATGACGTTGCGTTGGTGAGTATAATGTTTTAACTGGTTATCTGGAGCCACAATGACACGGTAATCGTATGCGCGATATATTACCATATCAATGATTTTTTCTCGGTGCTGCTGGGCCTCTATGCTCTCATTATCGAACCCCTGTAATTGATTATCTTTCCGGTATGCTTCGAGGCGATCCGAATGCTCAGGAACTCGCCGCAAATGCTTGACCTTCAGCCGCATCGCCTCTGCAACACGCAGTCCGGTCCCGTGAAGGGTCATAACGAAGAAGAACAGCATGCAGCGGAACCAGATAGAATTCTGGCTCAATGGCCCTCGCTTCCCGATGCGGGAATTCATTCGCTCATACAGAGCTTTCGACATCCGTTGCCATTCGTCTGGGTAGAACCGGGGTCGACGTGTGTCTTCCGTTCGCGCCGGCAACGGAAGCTCAGGAACGAACCTCGTATCCACCTTGAATTGCAATCGCGCATGGCGGAGAACGGCCGCGAACGCCACGGCATCCTTCTGCACAGTGGATCGCGCTGGTGATGAGTAACCTTTTGGTTCCGTGGTGTTTTTTGCCCCATCCTGGCCGGTTTCTTCCAACGCATGGGGTAATAGACGCCACTCAGCCCATAGCTCTACCTCTTCAGGCCCTATATTCTTGATCCCCATGGAACCAAAGAAAGGATTGAGATGCAATCTCAGGCTTTGTTCATGGCGCGCATACTTCTTTACGCTGAAGAGGAGGGGACGCTTAGTGTCGATCATTTTTTGTTTTGTTTTAAGTTCTTCTAGATATGACCGAGATACCTCCTCGAATCGGTGGCCCTCTTGTGATCGCTCCTTGCCGATTTGAGATTCGGAACTGGTCCACCATTGCCATGCAAGCTCCTTTGCACGCTCCAGGCTGACCGCTCCGAGCGCCTTCGTCAGGTATGGATTGCGAGGCGTCTTCCGAAGCTTGGGGGGCACGGATCGTCTTGCGTAATACTGAGGACTCCGCCCATCTCGCCTTTCCCGTAGGAGGATGACGAACGACTGCGGCGGATGCCCTGGTGGGGATAGGTCGATTATCGTCGGTCGGACGGGCACTTGGTAGCTCCGTAACGGGTCTAACATGGGTCTAACATGAATCCTGCTACAGCCGCCAGACGGACGAGTGCCGGACGATCGTCCGTGTCCTATTGAATATCAGTTCATTGGCGGCCGCAGGTTGTTCAGAGGAATACTGAAAATTGAAGTCAAAAGTGCTGGGGCCGCGCCCTCTGACTCCGCCAGTCTAGGTTCGAATCCTAGTCCCCCAGCCAGTCTATAAACACCATAATAACAGTATCTTACTAAATATCGGCCGCGCCAGAAGCGGCCTTTTTCATGTCGCGAGCGCTGCAACATTGAAGCAAGGATTTTCAACGGCTTCCAATGGATCGCCACAACTCCGTGCGACAAGAATGCGACATGAAACGCATCTGGCCGGCTCTTCGATCGAGCCCGATTCGGGAGCGCCGTCGAGCACGCATACGGACGAGCCCTTGCAACATATGCGACATAAGCCGCCGATCCGCACGGCTGTGTAATCGAGATCGGCGCGGCTCGGCCGACGGCCGAAACGTGGAAACCGATCGGGCTCCCATATAGGAGGCGAGCATTGCAGCAGAGCCAAATGACATGAAAGCCTCTCTCGGTACCCCTCCGCTGGCGCACGTCGGCGCGCATAAACCGACCCCGAAAAAGTCCCGCAAGCGGAAACCGTACAGCCCTGCCCGCCGCGTTGGACGCCCCAGCGGATACAGCCCGGAAGTAGCGGAGCGCGCATATCGTATGAGCCTGCTCGGCCTCACCGACCAGGAACTCGCCGACGCGCTGATGATCGGCAAGGAAACGCTCGAAGCCTGGAAACTGAGTTACCCGGAATTTCGGGACTCCATCGCGCGCGGCAAGGCCGAGGCGGACGCGCACGTCGCTGAAGCCCTCTATCACCGCGCCTGCGGTTATGAATACGTCGCCGAGAAGGTATTCCTGGGCACGACAGAGACCGGCCCGATCATCGCACGCTACACCGAACACATCCCAGCCGATGTGAGGGCGCCCTTCCGCTGGCTCTACAACCGCCAACCCGATCGGCGGCGCGACAGGAAGCAGGTCGAGCACATGGGATCGCTGGAGCACCGGATCTCGCTGATGACACCGGAAGAACGGCTGACCAGGCTGCGGGAGCTGCAGGCCAAGGCGGGGCTGATGATCGAGGGCGAGGTGGAGCGCTCGGAAGATGACGCGAAAGACCCGGCGCGATAACGCGTTCGACATGACCGAACGTCGGCGGACGCTGTTGAGCGCCGAGACGGAAACGGAGATCTTCTCAACGACGTCATAGCTCAGCGGCTGGTATCCGACCCGCTGCGGCCGATCGACCCCTCGATGTCGCCGACCGCACATGCCCCAAACCGGCCGCTGATGAAGCCGGTGGACTGAGCGCGCGAGAGGTGAAAGCCGACTTTCGTCATGGAGACCAGCCGGCAGGGCCTTTTCGCCCTTGTGGGTGTCGCATAGTATTGGAATCCTCATCGAGCGGAGGAAAATGCCATGGTCGCTGCTGTAGACCTCGACGCGTATTTCCAGCGCATTGATTGGTCCGGCGGCCGCGACCCGACGCTTGAGACATTGGCGGGGCTGATTAAGGCCCATACGGCGCGTATCCCGTTCGAGAACCTGGACGTACTGCTCGGCCGTACGCTCCGTCTCGACGTCGAGGGTCTTCAGGATAAGATTGTCGGTGCCCGCCGTGGCGGTTATTGCTTCGAACACGCCAGCCTGTTTGCGGCCGTGCTTGAAGCGCTCGGTTTTCAGGTCGCCCGTCATGCCGCGCGGGTCGTTCTGTTTGGGCCGTTGGCCGAGGCGAAACGGGACCACATGTTCATGACCGTGGCGGTCAGCGGCGCGACATATGTTGTCGATCCTGGCTTTGGACCGTTCGCGCCCCGCTTTCCGGTACCGCTGGTGGATTCGTCAGCGGGTCAGACAACGCACTGGATGCAGCGCGACGGCAACTTCTGGGTCCTTCACGTCACGCGGGAGGATAGGCAGGCTGTGGCCGGTTGGGCATCCACGTTGGAAGTGGAGAACCCTTTGGACTTTGAAGTGTTCAACCACTACATCGCGACTCACCCGAAATCCCCGTTCGTGAACTGGATATTCCTGAGCGCGGTCACGCCCGAGGGACGGGTCAATGTCATGAATCGAAAAGTGACGCTGCTTCGCGGGGCCGCTGAGCCAACGGCTACGGAACTGGCGGATCGCGCTGCTCTGCGTGGTCTGCTGCGGCAGCATTTCGGCTTTGATCTGCCCGAGGTTGAGCGTCTGGTCGTTCCGGCGATTCCCGAGTGGACCTGAGCATTGTAGGCTGGCTGACATGGACACAGTTCGGCAGTCTGAACCGGTGATTCGAAGGCCCGCTGGCGAGACGCGGCGATTCTGGCCATTCGCAGGGGCTGGCCCGGAACCGCCGGAGCCGACTCATTGTCGCGCTTCCCGGCGATGGTCGCCTCGCTGAGAGCAGCGGTTACTCGGGCTTGGCGACGGGAACTGGGCGCCGCTGCCCCGATGCTGTCATTCGCCACAGCGAGGATCGATCACGTAAGCCCGTAACCGGTTGTTCAATCGGAAGCGGCTTGCTCAATTGGCTGCGGCCGGCAATTGCCGCAGCCGCTCTTTCAGACGAGTGAAATCGACCGGCTTGGTGACAAACTCGAAGGCGCCAAGTTCGATAGCTCGGCGCCGGCGCTCGTCGTCGCCGTAGGCGGTCACCATCATCACCGGCAGCTCGGGGAACTGCCGCTTGATTTCGCCGAGCAGCGCCAGCCCGTCCATTCCCGGCATGTTGATATCCGACATGATCACGATCAGCGTCGGTTCGATGCCATTTGACAGTAGAGCAAGCGCATCCTCTCCCGAGGCGGCAAAGTGCATGGCATACCGCCCGTCGCGCACCTCCCGCCGTAATTGCTGGCGGAATAGCTGACGGTCATGCGGCTGACCTCCCGTTGGCCGAGGGACCGCTCTGACGCGGCAGCCGTACCGCGAATTCGGTATAGGCGCCCTCTTGGCTGTCGACCTCGATCGTGCCGCCGTGCTGTTGCGTGACGATGTCGTAGCTGATCGACAGGCCAAGCCCCGTCCCCTCGCCGGTCGGTTTTGTCGTGACGAACGGCTGGAACAGCTTGTCGCGGATTTCCGTCGCGATGCCGGTACCGTTGTCGCGCACCCGCGCCTCGACGGCATTGCCAAGGTCGCGCGTGGCAACGGACAGGGTCGGACGATAGGCGGGGTCACCATCGCCTTTGGCCCGCTTGTCGGTAGCGTAGAAGCCGTTGCCGAAGAGGTTGACGAAGACCCGCGTCATTTCCTGCGGCGCCACCTCGATCGGTCCGAGATCGCTTGCGAAATCGCGCTCCAAGGTGATGTTGAAATTCTGGTCCTGGGCGCGGGCGCCGTGATAGGCGAGGTTGAGGGCGTCGTCGATCAGCGTGTTGAGATCGACTGCGCGGCGTTCGCCGGAGATGCCGCGGGAGTGTTCCAGCATCGATTTGACGATGTTGTCGGCGCGGCTGCCGTGCTCGGCGATCTTGGCGAGATTGCCGGAGAGCATCTCGATCGTCTCGTCGATGTCGGCGCGTTTGTCGGCGTCGAGGGTCGCCCAGGCCGGCGCCGCTGCCTCCTTCAATTCGGCCAGCAGTTCATTGGACAGGCCGGCGAAGTTGTTGACGAAGTTGAGCGGGTTCTTGATTTCGTGGGCGATCCCGGCGGTGAGTTGGCCGAGCGCCGCCATCTTCTGCTGCTGGACAAGCTGTTGCTGTGTTGCCGAGAGTTCGGCGAGCGCCTTTTCGGCGGCGTCGCGGGCGGCGCGGATCTCCGCCTCGGCGCGCTTGCGCTCGGTCACGTCGCTGTAGATCACGACAAAGCCGCCGCCCGGCACCGCGGTGCGCCGCACTTCGATGACCGTGCCGTCGGGGCGGGTGCGCTCGGTCGACCATTCCGGCCCCAGCCCGTCGGTGATCCGCCGCACCTCCGCCTCGACATCGACCTGGCCATATTCGCCGCGCTCGGCGAGGTGGCGGACAAAGGCGGCGGAGGTCGGACGACTTGCGACAAATTCGTCGGGGAGGTCGAGGATCTGCTGGAAGTTGCGGTTCCAGGCGGCGAGGTTGAGATCGGCGTCGAACATCGCGACGCCGTCGCCCATGTTGTCGAACGTGACGCGCAACTCGGCCTGGCGCTGGCGGATTTCGTCGAGCAGCCGCGCATTGTCCATCGCGATGACTGCCTGCGCCGCAAAGTTTTCGAGCAGCGCGATCTCTTTTTCCGAAAATGCCCGCACCTCGCCGCGCGCGCAGGCGATCATGCCGAGCAGCGCGTCGTCGCGGCGCAGCGGCACGCATAACAGCGTGTGATGGCCTTCGTGCTTCACGGGCTCATGAGCGAACACCTTCGAGAAATCCACGTCGGCCATATTGGCGATGTGGCTGACACGCTCGCCGGCGATCAGCGGCCGGGTCGCCGGATTGTCATCGGCCGGATAGCCGCGGCGCACCTGCGCGTCGAAGGTATCAGTCAGCCCTCGGGTGGCGACCGCCCGGAAGCTTTTGCCGTCGTTGAGTTCGAGATCGCCGTAAGCGACATCGCACAACGCCATCGCCTTTTCGAGGATTACGTCGAAAACCGGCTGCAGGTCGCCGGGCGAGCGATTGATGACCTGCAATATCTCGGCGATTGCCTGCTGCTGTTCGAGGCTCTCGCGCAATTCTTCGAGGAGTCGGGTGTTCTCGATCGCGATGACCGCCTGGTCGGCAAAGGTGCGCACCAGCTCGATCTGCCGCTCGCTGAACGGCTCGACGTGGAACCGATGGAAGTGCAGCATTCCGGCCACCGCGCCGTCACGCAGCATCGGAACCACGAGGATCGTCCGCATCTTGGCGATGATCGCGATTGGCTCCCGCTGGAATTCGGGCTCCGCGAGAATATCGACGATATGCGCGATGCCCCCCTCGGAGATGCGCTCCTGCAACAGGCGCCAGGCGGGCGCATCTGCCGTCACCACTCGGTCGCGTTCAAGAGCCGAAACCTCGTCTGAAATGCCGCGGACTGCGGCGAAGCGGAAAGCCTCACCCTCGCGAATGGTGATGGCGCCGCCGTCGGCCGCGCCAAGACGCGCCGCGGTTTCGAGCAACGTGTCGAGTACCGGTTGCAGGTCGAAGGTCGAGCGGCTGATGACCTTGAGCACGTCGCTCGTCGCGGTCTGGTATTCGAGCGATTCCTGAAGGTCGCGGGTGCGCTGGTTCAACTCGGTGAACAGCCGAACCGTTTCGATCGCGATCACCGCCTGGTCGGCAAAGGTCTTCAGCAGTTCGATCTGCGCATCCGAGAACGGCTCGACATTATACCGGGTGACGGTGATCGCCCCCATCGGCGCACCGTCGCGCAGCATCGGGACCGACAGCGCCGTGCCGAACACATGCAGGGCGGAGACGTATTCCGGATCAGCCTTGGTGTCGGGGATGTGCACGACCTCGCGGCTCTCGATCGCGCGGGTGGTGGCACTCGACCGGCCCGGCGGTAGCGGGAAGACACTGTCCGACGCCTCGCGTTCGGCTTCGGTCACCCCGTACATCGCGCCCATGTGGATCAGCGAGCCGTCGAAGCGGAAGACCGCGGCGTTGACCGCCCCGCACAAGATCGCGGCACGGGCTGCGATCGCCTCGAAGGTGGGCTGCGCATCCGTCGGCGAACTCGATATGACGCTCAGAATTTCCGCCGTGGCGGTCTGTTTTTCGAGCGCCTCGCGCGTCTCGGTCAGCAGCCGCGCATTCTCCATCGCGATGACCGCCTGTGCGGCGAAGTTCTGTAACAACGCCACCTGCTTGTCGGTGAACGGCCGAACTTCCTGGCGGTACAACACAAATTCGCCGAGCAGCTTTTCGTCGTTGCGCAGTGCGACCCAGAGCGCAGTGCGCGCGCCGCCCAGATTGACCAAAGCCCGGCGGAGAGGGTTTCCCGATCGATAAGTGTCGCTGTCGGTGACGTCGTCAATTTGGGCGACATCCTCGCCTTCCATCAGCCGGTAAAAGGCATTGCTCGGGGTCGGCTGCTGCGGCTGAGACCAGAACTCAACAAGAGCGGGAGGCAAGCAGCACATCGCCGTTGCCCGGAGGTATTCGCCATCATAGAGCGCCATGACGCCGAAGGACGCCTCGCATAGCCGCATCGCCTTTCCCAGGATCGCATCGAACACCGGCGCGAGGTCGCCGGGCGAGGAATTGATGACCCCGAGCACTTCGGCGGTCGCGGTTTGCTGCTCCAACGCCTCGCGCGTCTCGGTCAACAGCCGCGCGTTCTCGATCGCGATCACCGCCTGCGCGGCGAAATTTTCGATCAGCGCGATCTCCTTGTCGGAGAACGGCCGGACCTCGGTGCGATTGCACGAGATCATGCCGAGCAACGCACCGTTCCGGAAAAGCGGCACGAGAAGGTTGGTGCGCACCCCGCCGCGCCCGGAAACGACGCGGCCCGTCGGGTTACCGTCCTGCCTCAGATCGGCGATGTGCACATGGTTGCCGGCGAAGAGCGGGGCGTGCTGCGGAGCCAAGCCGACCCCGGCGCGCAGATGCTCGACCACATCCTCCGGATAGCCGTGCGCCACGACCGCCTTCATCTTGCCGCCGTCATAGAGAAAGAGGGTCCCGCGCTCGGCGCCGCACAGCGCGTGGGCCTTGTCGAGGATCGCATCGAAGACCGGCTTGAGATCGCCAGGCGAAGAGTTGATCACGCCGAGCACCTCGGCGGTCGCGGTCTGCTGTTCCAGGGCTTCGCGCGTCTCGGTCAACAACCGCGCGTTTTCCATCGCGATCACGGCCTGCGCCGCGAAATTCTGCAGCAAGGCGATCTGCTTCTCGGAGAATGGCCGGACCTCGCGGCGGTGAACGTTGATGACGCCGAGCAGCGCGCCGTCCTTGCGCAACGCCACGCCGAGCCAGGAACGGACATGGCGCGCGTCAAGCCGCGCGCGCCCCAGCGGGGTCTGGTAGGCGGACGTTTCCCGCACGTCCGCGACATGCGACACGCTCTGGTCACGTGCGAGGAACTCATACATGCCGGAGAGCGGCGGCGGACCGAGCTGTCGCAGCGTCTCGGCCTCGCCGGGCGCGCCGTGGACGGCGGCGAGGTGGAGCCTCTCGCCGTCGAAGGTGCGCACCAGCGCCTCGTCGGCGGCGCACAGACGCACTGCCCGCTCGACCATCGCCTCGAACACCGGCCGAAGATCGCCGGGCGAGGAATTGATGACCTGCAACACCTCGGCCGTCGCGGTCTGCTGGTCGAGGGCCTCGCGCGTCTCGGTTAAGAGCCGCGCGTTTTCCATCGCGATGACGGCCTGCGCCGCGAAATTCTGCAGGAGGGCGATCTGCTTGTCGGAAAAAGGCTTCACCTCCATGCGGTGCATCGTGAAATGGCCGACGACCCCACCCTCTTTGATCAACGGGACGAACAGAACCGTCAGAATCCCGGCCTCGACCGCGGCGACCTCGTCGCGGCAGCGGTGGAGCCAATAGGATTCGTCCTCGCGCACATCCAGGACATGCACGACCGACCGGGTGGCGATCATCCGTGCCGGCCCTGAATTCGGGTCCAGCGGCACCGGCCGATCGGGCGGGAAAAGCTCGTCGAAATCTTCCGATACGCCGCGGCTTGCCAACCGGAAGAAGGCGCCGTTCTCGAAGCGGAACAAATGTCCGGTATCGGCTTCGCAGAGACGTACCGCCTTTTTGAGCATCGCGTCGAACACCGGTGCGAGATCGCCGGGCGAGGAGTTGATGACCTGCAACACTTCGGCGGTCGCGGTTTGCTGCTCCAAGGCCTCGCGCGTCTCGGTCAACAGCCGCGCGTTCTCGATCGCGATCACCGCCTGCGCGGCGAAGCTGCGGACCAGCGCGATCTCTGCGTCGGCGAACGGCCGCACCTCCTGACGGTAGATCACGATGACCCCGAGCAGCCGGTCATCGTGCCGCAACGCGACCCACATCGCGGTGCGAGCGCCCGCGGCGTCGATCATTTTGACCCGCGAGGGCATGCCCGAGCGGTACGCCTCGGTGTCGCGCACGTCTTCTATGTGCAGAAACGGAGCGCCCTTCAGGATCTGCCCAACGGCACTGTCCGGTTCCGGTACCCAGACCCGGAACCATTCCGTCGCCGCCTCGTCGAGGATGCTGCCGCGCATTGCGGCGGAATGCATCGCGGTCCCGTCGTAGCGGAACAGGACGCCAAAGGGCGCCCGACACAGCCGCAAGGCCCGGTCGAGCAACTCGTCGAACACCGGAGCAAGATCGCCCGGCGACGAATTGATGACGAGCAATACCTGGGCCAGCGCGCGTTCGCGCGCCTGCGCCTCGTCCCGCTCGGCGGCGAGCCGCTTCACCTCGGCCGCGAGCTCGATGTTGCTTCGCTCCCCGATCAACGGCGGCTTCTTTCTGGCGGCCATCCCCTGCGCCTGCTGCACTATTGCTGATCGTTTTTACGCGGAATCTGTCCTATCCGATAGACGAGGCGCAAACGCGGACCATGCGACGCGGCGTCACGAATGTCTGCCATAGCCACCAAGAAAAGTCCGGTATCGGCGCAACCTCGCCGCTCAGGGCGTTCCTGCGGAGGACCGGAGTCCATGTTAAACCGGCCGGTCGTCATCGCGTAGCGCCATCCGCGCCAGCAGCAGAGCGCGACCGCGCAATCCGATCTGCGGCTCGCCCCGTCGGGGGAGAGCGCGAGAGAGACAATGCGGGGGTGGTATCTCTCTCCACCCGTCGATTTTGGACGCCGTTGCGACAAGGCTGCAACATGGCGGCTTATCAGGCGCAGAAAGGCTTGCCTTTTCCCGGACTCTGACTCCGCCAGTCTAGTGTCCTGAACCAGAAATTCGTTTGATCAGGTTTCGTGTTTGACGGGCGTATTGTAGACGCAGAAGCGCTCGATCGAGGCGAGGATATCGTCGGCGGACTTGGTCCAGCGGAAGGGTTTC
>Ga0182024_10004006_pt1 | contig 34375 bp, 24 predicted proteins | sample P32metaG_FD_120480 | JGI IMG/M metagenome (GOLD analysis project Ga0182024, IMG submission 120480) | Permafrost microbial communities from Stordalen Mire, Sweden - P3-2 metaG (Illumina Assembly) | ecosystem: Environmental > Terrestrial > Soil > Wetlands > Permafrost | place: Sweden: Stordalen...
CTACGTGTCTATAAACCGATCGGGACAAGTTGCCGAGGTTCTTCCGTTGAGCGTCGCGATTGAACGAGCGGATGATTCCGCGCGCCGGCAGATCATGAAATGGAAGTTCAAACCAACTCTGCAAGACGGGGCGCCCGTTCAAACCGAGGGCGTTTTGAATTTCGATTTCAATACACGGGCTTATGGGCCGCCCGCTCCCTTGACCGATGCGGAGGCGCGGAAACTGGCCTCCACCAGTGTGGAACCGAGTTTTCCAACAGGAGTGGCGCCATCGGGTTCCACCTACACTTTTTCCGTTGCCGTTGATGAGGCGGGGAACGTAATCGAGATAATCGCGAGTGACGGCCCGCACGAACTTTACGCCCTTTCCTTTCAGGCCATTGGCAAGTGGCGCTTCAAGTCCCTCTCTGACGACGGGAAACCGCGTCCCTACAGAGCGCAGGTAATGTTCCGAGTCCCATGAGGTGCGGACCGAGACGCCCCACGTTGGCTCACTTCCGTTACAATCGCTAATTAAACTTCGAGTTCGCGAAAAACTTTGACTCCAACTGACTCCAATTCGCTGACTTTCCAGCAGCTAATCCTAAAGCTGCAGGCTTTCTACGCTGAGCGTGGAGCCGTGATCCAGCAGCCCTACGATGTTGAAGTCGGCGCCGGGACCATGGCTCCGGAGACATTTCTGCGAGTGCTCGGGCCCAATCCATATAAGGTCGCATACGTGCAGCCATCGCGGCGTCCGGCTGACGGGCGCTATGGGGAGAATCCCAATCGTTTGTTCAAGCACTTGCAGTTGCAGGTGATCCTGAAGCCGCCTCCGGAAAACGTGCAGGAACTCTACCTTGAATCGCTCGGTGCGATCGGCATCGATCTGCGTCAGCACGACATCAAGTTCGAAGAGGATAACTGGGAGTCTCCAACGCTCGGCGCGTGGGGCATCGGATGGCAGGTGATGCTCGACGGCCTTGAGGTCACACAGTTCACATATTTTCAGCAGTGTGGTGGCGTGGACCTCGACCCTATCTCCGCCGAACTTACCTACGGACTGGAACGGCTGTGCGCTTTCCTGCAGGATGTGGATTCCATCTACGACATCGTGTGGGCGCGTGATCCGGAGACGGGCAGGGAAGTGAAATATGGCGACGTGCGTCTCGCCGACGAGCAGCAATTCTCGGTATATAACTTCGAAGCCGCTGACGTGCAGAGCGCGTGGAAGCATTTCGAACTTTGCGAAGCGGAGTGCAAGGCACTCCTCGATCGTTACACTTCCTTGAGTAAAGATAAGAGTGAAGAGGACGGCATCGTGCGCGAGAAGGCGCGCTTCCCCTTGCTCGGCGCTTACGACTTATGCCTGAAGTGCTCGCATTACTTTAATATTCTGGACGCGCGGGGAGCGATCTCAGTGACCGAGCGTGTCGGCGTAATCGCGCGTGTACGGGCCTTGGCCGTCGGAATTGCTAAAGCCTGGATGGACCAGCAATACGGAAGTGGAAAAAAAAGTGAAAAGAAAAGTGAAAAGGACGTCGAAGTTCCAAAATCAGCCGTCAAAGAGAAGAAGGGCAAGTTAATTCCAGTAGGATAAAAACCCAGTGTCCTTTGTGAACTCCCAGCGTCCTCTGTGGTAAAAGCTTTTGCGTGGATAAAAATGCATTGTGTGATCTTGCTCACATGCAAGCGTTTGGAATTATGAAAGCATAGGCGATTGAATGCCTGACCTCCTACTAGAAATCGGATGCGAAGAAATTCCGGCCAGAATGATTGATGCCGCGTCTCGCGAATTGCGAGAGCGGGTGAGCACTCTATTGCAGCGTGAGCGTCTCGAACCCTCGGGCGCGATTTCGCATCTCGACACGCCGCGCCGGTTGGTCATTCTCGCTTTCGGCGTTCCGTCGACTCAGCCGGATCTCACCGAACAGGTAAACGGACCGTCCGCGCAAATTGCATATAAAGATGGGCAGCCGACACCCGCCGCGCACGCCTTCGCGAAGAAGGTCGGAATCGATGTTGGCAGGCTGGAAAAGATCGCCACTCCCAAGGGCGAATATCTGGCAGCAACGGTGACGCGCAAAGGCCGCACTGCCGGTGAGATTCTCGCCGAATCTCTTCCCAAGGAAATCTCGACCCTCTACTGGCCGAAGAATATGTACTGGCGGAAGCGCGGAGAAGTATTCGTTCGTCCGGTGCGCTGGCTGGTGGCGATGCTCGATGAGCAAGTTGTGCCGCTTGAAGTTTTCGGCCTTGCCGCCGGCAAAATGTCTCGCGGCCATCGCATCATCAGTGGCGGCGCAGTCGCCATCTCCAAGCCCAGTGCTTTCGTTGAGACGCTGCGCACGGCGAAAGTTCTAGGTGCTCCGGAGCGGGAGCACGTCATTCGCAAAGCTCTGGATGCGGCCACGCGCACCATCCCGGGCGCACGCTGGCGCGAAGACAAGCCGCTCGTCGCAACCGTCGTCAACCTCACGGAATTTCCTTCTGTAATCCTCGGCGGCTTCGATCCTGAGTTTCTCGATCTGCCCGAAGAAGTGCTGGTCACGGTAATGCGCGACCATCAAAAATATTTTGCCATCGAAGATGCGAACGGAAAGCTGCTGCCCCATTTTCTTGCCGTCCTCAACACGGATACCGACACGGATGGTTTGATTCGCCACGGCAATGAGCGCGTCTTGCGCGCTCGCTTCAACGATGCCCGCTTTTTTTGGCAGACCGATCAGAAGCAAACGCTGCGCCAGCGCGTCAATTTGCTGCGCAACGTCACTTTTCAAAAAGATCTTGGCAGTTATTACCAGAAAACTCTGCGGGTGCAACGCATCGCCAGCCGCCTTGCTGAGATCGTAAAGCAGAATGGCGTTGCGGTTCGGCCAGGAGTAATCCATAAAGCCGCGGTTTTAGCGAAGGCAGATTTAACTACGGAACTGGTCAAGGAGTTCACTGAACTGCAGGGAATTGTCGGCGGCCTCTACGCCCGCGTGCAGCACCTTGATGATGACCTGAAGCCCGACGTGCAGTTGGCAATTTCGCGCACCATCTACGATCATTACAAGCCCGAGTCGATGGAGGATAGCGCGCCGGCCACAGTTGAGGGCGCGATTCTTTCCATCGCCGACAAGGCTGATTCCATCGCCGGAATGTTCGCTCTGGGTTTAGTCCCAAGTGGATCGAAAGATCCCTTCGCGCTGCGCCGGCAGGCCAACGGAATCGTGAAGACGATTGCCGAGCACAAATTTCCTTTGCGTGTCTCTGAGATCATGTCCGATGCGCGCCTTCGTTATAAAGGATCCGAGGCCGAGAAAAAATTCTCCAACACCGCATACGCAGAGGCAGTGCGCAGCTTCTTTCGCGAGCGCTTAGAGTTTTACTTGAAGGATGCGCGTGGCTATGCGTATGACGTGGTCAGCGCCGTCCTCGCCGTGGATTCCGACGACGTTGTCGATGCCACCGCTCGAGCCGAAGCACTGAGTAAAGTGCGCGGCTCCGAGGATTTCAAATCGATCTCCGTCGCATTCAAGCGAATGAAGAATATTCTTCGTCAAGCGGCTGAAAAGACAAATGTTATAGCGATACGGGTTGACTCTTCGGGTTTGAAGGAAGATTCTGAAAAGGAGCTTGCCGCGTTAATTCCGCAGACTGTAGCAAGAGTAGAGAAACTGCGCGCGGCGCATGATTATGAAGCAGCTCTGCTAGAGATCGCAAAGCTTCGCCCCGCAATCGACAAATTTTTCGACAAAGTAATGGTGATGGTCGACGACGACGATCTGCGCGCGAATCGTCTGGCTCTCTTGCAATCCATCGTTAAGGAATTTTCCACGATCGCCGATTTTTCCGAGATCGTGACTGAAGGCAAAGAATCTCCGAAATAGAAATAGAGGACCCACATATGGCAACAACGACCCTTCCAGATGCCGCGACGTTCGAAGCGAAGAAAAGCGAAAAACAATCTGACACCACCAAACCTAGCAGCACTAAATATGTGTATTTTTTCGGCGGCGGCAAGGCCGACGGTAATGGAAAAATGAAAGACGTTCTCGGCGGCAAGGGCGCCGGTCTCGCTGAGATGACGAATGATGGCCTTCCCGTGCCGCCGGGTTTCACCATCCAGACCGAAGCCTGCCGCGAGTACATGCGCCACAACGCGGTCTCGAAAGACGTTGACCGCCAGATGCAGGAAGCTCTCACAAAGCTGGAAAGCCTCCAAGGGCAAAAACTCGGCGAGGGCGACAATCCGTTGCTGGTGAGTGTGCGCTCCGGCGCGAAGTTCTCCATGCCCGGCATGATGGACACGATCCTCAATCTGGGACTGAACGACCGAAGCGTTGAGGCTCTGGCTAAGAGTAAGAAAAACCCGCGTTTCGCGTATGACTCGTACCGGCGCTTGATCCAGATGTTTGGAAACGTCGTACTCGACATCGACAAAAAGGTGTTCGACGCGATTTTCGACGCCAAAAAGAAACAGAGGAAAACCAAGTTTGATACGGGCCTCGACGCTCAGGCGCTGCAAGAGGTCGTCTCGGAGTATAAGAAAGCAGTCAAAAAGCATGCCCATCGCGACTTCCCGCAAGATGCCAATGAACAACTGATCATGGCGCGAGATGCCGTTTTCCGTTCGTGGCTGAACGACCGCGCAAAGACATACCGTCGCATTAACGATATCGATGACATGCTCGGCACCGCTGTCAATGTGCAGATCATGGTCTTCGGCAACCTCGGCGAAACCAGCGGCACGGGTGTCGGCTTCACGCGGAATCCGGCGAACGGCGACAAGGTGTTTTATGGCGAGTTCTTGCTGAATGCACAGGGTGAAGACGTGGTTTCGGGAGTGCGTACTCCGGTCCCGATAGTGGAGCTCGAGAAAATCATGCCTGATGTCTACAACCAGCTCCGCGACATAACCACTCGTATGGAGAAGCACTACCGCGACATGCAGGATTTCGAGTTCACAATCCAGGAAGGCAAGCTTTGGATGCTGCAAACGCGCAATGGCAAGCGAACGGGACTTGCTGCGGTTCGCGTAGCCATGCAGATGGTGGAAGAAGGTCTCATAACCAAGGAGACTGCGATCTTCCGTCTCGATCCCAACCAAGTCGTAGATTTTTACGTGGCGCGCCTGGATGAAAAAGAAGTTAGGATCGAGGACATTCTGACCTCGAAGGGCTTGCCGGCTTCCCCTGGAGCAGTCGTCGGTCAAATCGTCTTTACCGCCGACGATGCAGTTAAAAAGGCTGGACACGGCGCCGAGAAGAATCCCGTGATCCTGGTTCGCGCCGAAACCACACCGGAAGATATCCACGGTATGGAAGTAGCTGTGGGCATCCTGACTTCGCAGGGCGGTATGACGAGTCACGCGGCTGTGGTGACTCGGGGCATGGGCAAAAGCTGCGTTGCGGGAGCGGGTGAGATTGCGGTCGACGAAAGAGCACTCCAGATGCGGGCGCGGGGGCAAGTCTTCAAAGAAGGCGACTGGATTACGATCGACGGCTCTACCGGCCGGGTGTTGAGGGGCAAGAAGAAGCTGCTCCCTCCAGACCCGGAGAATCTGGCAAAACTCGCGCAGTTCATGAGTTGGGTGGAACCTTACCGAACGATGGGAGTGCGGGCCAACGCGGACATCCCGCGCGATGCCAAGAAGGCGCGCGAGTTCGGCGCCGAGGGCATCGGACTGTGCCGCACCGAGCACATGTTTTTTGCCCAGGATCGCATCCCGCATATGCGCGCCATGATTCTCACCGACAACGAAAAAGACCGCCGCGCTGCGCTCAAGAAACTGCTGCCCATGCAGCGCGCCGATTTCATTGGCCTGTTTAAAGCAATGGAAGGCTTGCCAGTAACTATTCGCCTGCTCGATCCGCCGCTGCACGAATTTCTGCCGAAGCGCGAGAAACTCATGGTCGACATCGCCAGCTTGTCCAGTGCCAGTCCGAAGCAAAAGAAAGAACTGGTCGCAGAGTATCGCGAGTACGGAGCCAAGGGAGCCGGCGATCTCAAGAAAATTCTCTCAGTGCTGCTGGCCCGGGTTGAGGAACTGCATGAGTTCAACCCCATGCTCGGCCACCGCGGATGCCGGCTCGGAATTACGTACCCTGAAATTACCGAGATGCAGTCGCGCGCAATTTTTGAAGCCGTCGTAGCCGTCGACAAGCTAGGCATCAAAACCCATGCGGAGGTTATGATCCCGCTAATCTCGACTGTGAAAGAGATGGCGAATCAGGGGGCGATTGTCCGTCGCGTAGCCGAAGAAGTATTTAAAGAGAAGGGAAGGCACGTGCATTATCTAGTGGGCACCATGATTGAGCTGCCTCGCGCCTGCCTGGTTGCGGACGAGATCGCCAAGGAAGCCGAGTTCTTCTCCTTTGGCACAAACGATCTTACGCAAACCACCTTCGGCTTCTCGCGTGACGACGTAAATAAGATTCTGCCAACGTATCTGGCGGAAGGCATCCTGAAGCAGGACCCATTTGCATCAATCGATCAGGACGGCGTTGGCGAACTAGTGCGAATCGGAATCGAACGCGGCCGCAAAACGCGCCCGAAGCTGGAAGTAGGAATCTGCGGCGAGCATGGGGGCGATCCATCGTCGGTGGAATTCTGCCACAAAGTAGGAATGGATTACGTCTCATGCTCGCCATTCCGCGTTCTAACCGCAAGGCTCGCTGCAGCCCAAGCAGCGGCCAGTGAAAAGCTCCAAGGGGAAGCGGGAAGGACGAAGTAGAGAAGGGTTTTGTGAGCCGGATTTTTCTGGCGATCGATAAAGTCGTTATGCAGTTTGGCAGCCGCCGAACTCTTGCTCGGTCTGGACGGGCGGGGCGCCCGTCCCCACACTAGCTTTTACTGTTATTGAACACGCTGCAGCCGGTTAATTAATTTCTGAGCCAGATTCTCTTCGGATTCGGACCACAGCAACCGGCCTGTAGCTCCCGCATTTTTTTCCGCAGCGGCAGTAAACTCCACAAGTTTTTGCACATTGCTTCGAATGTTGCGCTCGGCCTCGGTAGTAAACTCAACTTCTTCGTGCAGAAATGAAGTATCCAATCCAAAATCAATTTGAATGTGGCCACTCTGCTCCGCTGCGCGCTCTTCGAATTCCATTCCTTGCGCTGTTAAACGCACGAGCGAAGGCTCCAGCACCCACTTGTCCGCGCCTTCTGGAGGAGTCCACAAATCCCAGTACGCTTCGAAGACGTAGGCGTAATCGTCGTGCAGGAATTCCGCAACTTCCGCCACCGCTTCTTCCGGCGCAACCCCAGGCCGATACCGCCGCTCAAGAATGGTCGGCTCATTCCACGAAACCGGCTGTATCGCAGAGTATGTCACGCCCTCTCGTGCCGCAGAAAAAGGAATTTGCCGAAGGACACTGACGGAGCGTGTCAGAATCTCAGGCCCCTCAAAAGTAGGAAACCACAGGCTCAAATAGAGTGAATCCGCCATCTCTATATTCTAAATCGAAACATCTAAACCCAAGCTGCTTATCGCCGCACGCTGCGCGGATCGACCCAAAAAACTTTCGTCATTTGAGAAACATCTCCACCAAAAAACTAATTAGGATTTAGATCAAACGACCGGGCCTATACGATCGGGTCCTGCGGAAGCTTACCCCGCCTCGACGTCGCTCGGCAGGGTGAATTGGAAGGTCGCTCCCCGCTCAGAGTTGGCAGCGGCCCATAAGCGGCCACCGTGGGACTCAATGATGGACCGGCTGATCGACAGTCCCATACCGGTACCCTGGGGTTTGGTGGTGAAAAATGCGTCAAAAATCTTGTCCGCACGCTGAGGAGGCAGTCCAACACCGTTATCGATGACCGAGATCAGCAGTTGCTCCTCGGGATCCCGTTGCGACTTGATGGTAAGTTCCCTTGCTGCATTCATCTCATTCATGGCATCGATAGCATTGAGCATAAGGTTCATGAAGACCTGCTGCAATTGCACCCGGTCCCCTCTGATATTGGGCAGGTCAGTCGCAAGTTCGGTATGGATCGAAATCGAATATCGTCCGGCCTCGCCGCTCAGAAGGGCGATCATTTCGCGAATGACTTCATTCACGTCGACCAACTCTCGTTGCGGTTCCCCCTTCTTGAACAGTGAGCGAATCCGACCGGTGATTTCAGATGCACGATTTACATCCTTGATGATTCTCGACACGGCTTCGCGGGCCTCTTCGATGTCAGGCTGGTCGCGCGCCAGCCATTTCAAGCAGGTCCCTGCGTCTGTGACCGCCGCCGCGATCGGCTGCTTAATCTCGTGCGCTAAAGAGGCGGTGAGCTCACCCATCGTTGTCACCCGGTTTATGTGCGCAAGGTCCGCTTGTACCTGGCGTAATCTCTCCCGCTCCTCTTCTGCGCGTTTGCGTTCTGTAATGTCAATGTTTGAGCCGATATAGCCCGCAAACTCGCCCCCTGGTGTGTATCTCGGAATCCCGCTTTCGATCACCCAGCGGTATTCCCCATCCGCTCGCCTGAGCCGGTATTCCATTCCGAAAGGTTTTCGCGCCTGAAAGGCAGGCAGGAAGCCATCGAAGCACCCTTGTACATCGTCTGGATGCACACCTTGGGTCCATCCCAGGCCGACTTCCTGCTCCATGGTTCGGCCAGTGAACTCGAGCCATGGTTTGCTGAAATAGTTGCAAAGACCATCCGTACCCGTCATCCAGATCATGACCGGTGCCGTGTCGGCCATCGCCTGGAACCGGGCCTCGCTCTCACGCAAGCGTTCCTCAGCGCGCTTCCGCTCAGTGATGTCGCGGTATATGGCATAATTCGCAACCTGCTCACCGGAAGCCTTAATGACTGGAACGGCGAGAAGAGACACGTGAACGTGACTCCCGTCCTTGCGCCTACGAATGGTTTCGACCTCTACTCGACGGCCGGCCTTGAGTTGATTCGTATATTCTCGGGAACTCTCATGATCTGCCTCAGGGACGATGAGGTCATTAAGGGGGCGGCCTAAAAGCTCGTCCGGTTCGTAACCGAACATGTGGGTGAATTCCTTGTTGATGCGAACGATGCGGTCGTCCATGCTTAGGACAGCAACCGCTTCAGGAGCCTGTTCAAACAACTCGTCTAAATGAGAGGTTTGGCTCTGAGCTTCTTCTTCTGCTCGCCTTAGGTCTTCGATATCCGTGTTTGTGCCATACCACCGGATGATTCCACCAGCACGGCGTAGAGGCACAGCTTGAATCAAAAACCACCGATAGAATCCGTCGCTGCGGCGCATGCGCGAGAGTGCTGGTTCCGCAATGCTGCGTCGTGACCCGGTCTGCAATCGAAAAGCACTTGGGGCGCCCGTTTCGTTTTCCAGGCGAACTGGAGACTGTGATGTCGGCTTTCAAGGGGTCGCTTCAGCTGAACCAGGACGATGCGGCATGGCGATTGGCGGGCACTCGCAGTTCCACTTGAACTGCTGTTTTTCCGGAGAGCTATATGCCCCAGCAGAAAACATACTGGCACCTTTTGCAGCTCTTTCCTTGTCGAGCATCACGATCGCAACGCCCAAATAAAGATCCTCTTGCAGCGTGGAGCGGCTCGCAACGCTTAGACCTGTTGTGCTTCGCGCTTTAACGCGTGTGCCAGCGTTTGGTCGAGTGCGGTCTTGGCCTTCTGGTATTCGGTTTGGGAGATTTGGCCCTGTTTGCGTTCCATTTCAAGCCGGAAGAGTTCCTCCTTGATTCCTCCCATCAGCTTGGCGGTTCGTCGTGCAGCAACGGGTGCCCGGGTCGCTTCCAAAATACCGGCTTCGACCGGCTCGTCGTGGCCTTCTTTTTGCCGCGCAATTAGCAGACAAGGTGTCTCTTTTTGCTGGCTGACAGCACGTTTCGTGGATTGTTGCCGCCATGCGATCCAGACACCACCGATGAGCAGAACTGCGGCAGCGCCACCAAGAATCCACCACCGATACTTTTGCAGCGAATCCGGAGCATCGATCGGCGGACCCAACCCGCCACCAGAACGGTTGTTGGAATCCGCACGAGGAGCAGCGCTGCCAGCGGGGTTCGTTTCACTCTCGCCCGAGCGCTGTGTTGCGCTCTGCTGGCCGGTTGCGAGCGTGCCTTCCCCGGAAATGTTAAACGCAAGGTTCTGCCCGCCCTTAGTGTTTGCCGCGACCCGCACACTGGCATCGGGCTGGTTCGGATAGTTCATCAACTTGAAGCCGGTCGAGCCAGCGGCCGCGTGGAACTGCATCGACTTCGGCGCTATGACGACGAAGCCTTGCAAGGGATAAATCGACTTTGGATCAAGATTGACGCTGCCACTATAAGGAAGCTGGTAGGCCACCTCGAAGTGCGTGAACCCCGGCCGCAGCGGAAAGATGAACGAGTAACGATTCTTCTCGCGTTCGGGCACGGGAGCGGACTTCAAAGGATTGCCATTTTCGCTGGTGGCCGTAGCGGAATCGCCGATGATGTGTGCACCATCGGGAATGTAGAACTCAAGATTGCGTTCATTCATCTGAGTGCGTGGAGGATGGGAGGTGTTCCGCACTCCGAAATCCCGGGTTACCACAATGTGGCCTTGCGCCGTCTGGATACGCATGATATCGGCGACAACTTGGATGCCCCCTACTCTCTTTGCGACATCGCTAACCTCGATGGCTACCGACATCGTTCCCGGAAGCACTACGCGGTGATAAGTCACGCCCTGATGGATTGCGCGAACCAGGTGCGGTGACTGCGGGTCGTCGAGCTTGAAACTAAACTGGCCCGCGCCGTCGGTCTTAGCGCGGCCCGATTCTTCCATCCCCCGGCCCAACTTAAACACAACGACTTCGTCTCCAGCGGATGGCTTGCCGGTCGTCGAATTTTTCACTTTTCCGGTGAGAGTCTGAGCGGCGGCGAAAGAGGTCAGCAGGAGGACGATGAGTGCCACACGGAGGCTCTCGCCGCGCTCTTTGTTTTTGCTTGCCGTGGTTGGCCCAAGCGGCGCAGCTGCTCGCCCGGTCTCTGCCTTCTCGCTAGAAGTGCGTTCTCTCGGGATGACATGCAATAGAGTTTTCACACGTGCGCTCCTTTCAAACTTTGGTGCGCCGGCGGACTGCCGTTGCGGAATGACAATGGCTATCACGCCCGCGACAACGGAGTACGCGCCGCAAGCTAGAGCGAATAAGAGCGCGAAACTCCCGATTTCCGCCATTACGGTCCTCCTAGTTTGCAGAGCACTAGCATTCGTTGAAACGTTGAAAGTTCGCTAGGATGTCAGAACCGATTGTGCTCACAGGTCTGCGTCCTATTTTTTCGCACTCATCTCATTGGTTGGTCGGGTTGTGAACTGGTTCACAGCGCTCGTAGCCAGATCGGGAATGCCATTGGCCTGCTTTGAGGAAACCTTGTAGTAGTACGTAGTGCCGGGCTCCAGATCATTCATGCGCACCCGAAAGACCATCTCGCTGTGACTTGGGTTAATTCTGGTCGGAGACTCTGCCGTAAACTCAAGGTGATTGGGATCTTTGCCATAGTGCACGACCGCATAGTGCAGCACCGTGCCCCCCGGATTAGGTGTAGTCCAACTTATGAAAGCTAACGTGTCGGTAACGGATTCGACCGCCGGGGTGGCGTTGGCTTGCGCGGGGCTCGAACCCTCACCCGCACGCGCCAGTCGTGGTTGTACAAACAATAAGCCCGCTGCCATGCTAACGATCGCGAGCGTGAGGCGTGACGCATTTATGCTGATCATATTCAAAACCTCCCTTGAGCATTGCGAGAACGTACTCGTCGTTCAATAACAGCGAAAGTTGTGGGGCGGACCACCGGGTCCACCCCACGGGAGAGAGCGAGCTCTGAACTATGGCTTGAAGCCGTCCACCAGAGTCCCCAAGAAGGCGACGATGTCGTCTTCTTCCGTAGGCGACAAGCCGAGCTTACCTATCGTCAGGTTTTCATTGGTAGTATCTTCCGGCATCGGCCAACAGGTCACCTTCTCGACGGTCCCTGATGGACAATTGCCAGACAGCACGGGAAATGGGTAGACATCACGCGTGTTGTAGAAGTGCACCACTTCCTTCAAGCTCGTGAGATAGCCGTTGTGCATATAGGCTTTCACGAACCCGGCATATGGCACCTGTGCCGCGTCGCGTGCCGTCGAGGTTTGGAATTTGCCCTCGAATTGCGGCAGCAGTACTCCCCAGCTCAAATTAGGAGGTACTCCATCAAAGCCGTCGAGGAATAATCCCATTCCCTCGTCGGTGAAACCGAAGCCGAGCGGGTTGCTGGTGAATCCCCATTGGTCGGGAGTGTTCTCCGAATAAAAGGGGAGCTTTACATTCTTGGGGAGGCCGAGGTTATTGTACGTAGTGTCGGTAAACAGAGGCTGAACGCTTGCCGCCTGGCCGGTATCCGATCCACCTAGTTGAGTGCTTGCTCTTCCATCCAGATGGCAGGTGTTGCAGCCGCCTTTGCCGCGGAACAGATCATACCCGGTCAGTTCCTGTGTGGTGAGAGTTGCCTTTCCCGCGAGATAGTAATCGAATTTCGAGGTGAAGGGACTGACGCTGTCGGAACCCTCATAGGCGGCAATCGCGTAGGCGAACTCGTCAAAGTCCTTACCGGCGAGAGTACGGTCTGTGGGGCTAAGCTGCAGTGGAGTCGGGTTTCCGTTAAGCACAGCAGCGCCTATAGGGGTGCTGCAAATCGTCTGAACGTCTGAAGGCCAGTTAATTTCCAGCGAGCCGACCCCGTAGATCTGCTCAAAGAAGAACTTGTATTTGCTCTTCGAGAGCTTCCACACCACGCAAGCGGGATCTGGATTGGCCATTTCATCGGGATCCAATGGCGGGCCTTGTGCCTGATTAGCCGCGGCATTCTGCAGCTTGTATCCTGTCGCCCGGCCATCCCAGAAGTTGCCGCCGTAAAAATCCGCCTGGCTTTGGTTGTAATGCAGAGGGGGATAGTAAGTTGCGTACGTGTAGCTCTGCGGGTTCCGCTTCCCGATCCGGTTGTTAGGATAGGCTCCGTGTACTGTGATGGGAACCGATCCTGGGTTCGTTCCGCCCGTGTATACGCTCAAGATCGAGATGCCGTTTCCGTAACCCGCCATAGGGTCATGGCAGAAGCTGCAAGCCTTGTTATTATTCACGGCCAAGTTGGGGTCGAAGATCTCAAGCTCGCCCAGAGTCTGGACTTGATGGTATGGGTCCAGCGTCCCTGACTTCGCCGCCACCAGTGCCTGAGCTTCGAGCGCGGCTTCTTCAGCCCGAATTCTTTTTGCGTCTGGGTCATTCGCAATGATGCATTGAAGGTTAAGTCTTTGGCCGGACAGTATGCATGGCAGATCGGCCGGCGGAATCTGAAAACCAGCTGGAAGTTGAAAGTTGAGTGGGGGTGGCTTAGTACCCTGTGCTGATGCACCTGGAACTACCATTAACATAGCGAGCACAATCAGGCCCGCTGTCGAGAGCAATGAGAATCTTTCTGAACACTTTATGCTGCTCACGGTTCCTCCGTACTACTTCAGGTTCGCGGTGTTTCGCGATGCTCAGCTAACAGCAAGTTAAGTACCATCGCGTTCCGCGGTGTTCCGCACCGGTTTTCTCGTACATACATTACTAGCGCTGAGATGGCGATGATGTCAGAAAGGGGCAAACTAATGTAGGAAGAAGGACGGGGTCAGAGAATTCTTTGATAGGTCTTCACCGATCAGGGTGAAAGGGCATGCCTCGGCGCCCAGCGCTGGCTGGCTCTGGCGTCTGCAACTCAAGATTCACGACGACCGGTTCCTGGCCATTCCTCACGACTACGGCTTCGCACGTGTTATTTGGATCAGCATTAATCTCCTGGTGCGGCACATACGGAGGAACGTAAATAAAATCCCCGGGTCCAGCTTCGTCACTGAGTTCCAATCGATCGCCCCAGCGCATCCGCACTCGCCCTTTCACCACGTACAGGACGGTTTCCAGTTCTCCATGGTGGTGCGGTCCTGTCTTTGCATCAGGTTGGACGACCATGGTCCCAGCCCACAGCGTGGCCGCTCCGGCTTTCGCATGAGTAATTGCTGCAGCCCGCGTCATGCCCGACGTCTGTGGCGTATTCATGTCCATCTCGGCGGCATGCACGATCTTGACTCCGTTTTTCCTCCAGTCCATAAATAAAGTTTTCTCCTGAAGATCTCATTGAATTTGATACGTGATTCAGTACGTGGCGCCAAACATTTCGTAAATGCTTGCCGCTATGACAATTAAGATCATCGCCATAACAATGATGATTGCCACTCGACTAATGACTTCGATCGTGACGATGGCGCGGTTTGCGATTCTTGCATACATGGGGCCTTCTCCTGTCCACGAGGAAAAGCATTTTTGAGGCCATGCGGACTTATCGGGTATTCACAGTAGGTTGCCGCTCGTCGAGTGGGATGCCCCTGTCCGTGAATTGACTGCTATTGACAGAAGTGTCCAAATAGGGACGTTCGCATTGTGCGCAACGTTAACTCCCTTCCGGGAAACGCAAGGAACTCATGCTTCCGCCCGGCCTCAAAATTGCGGCAAGCTTAAGTCGTTCCACGTCACCGGTAAAACTCCATGATGAAGACGCTGAAATCAATTCTTGCGTTGGTATCCGTAGCTCTGATTGTTGGACAAGCGGGGACCGAGCAGCGTTCTGGTATTGAGCCGAGAAATCGGGGGCTGCAGCTTTCGTCGAATTCACAGCCTGCACGAATCTTGGTGCGGGCTTGTGGGAACTGCCACTCCAATCACACCGACTGGCCTTGGTACAGCCATGTCGCGCCGGTTTCCTGGTGGATCGCGCGGCACGTAAGCGAAGGCAGAGAAAAGCTAAATTTTTCCGAGTGGGAAACATATTCGACATGGCAAAAGCGTGACAAATTGGATTCCATGTGCGGACTGATCTCGACCGGCAGGATGCCGCCGCGACTGTACTCTGCAATGCATCCAGAGGCGAGGCTTACCGAAAAAGATAAGAACGCGGTATGTGCCTGGGTGAAGGAACACACGATTGCCGCAAGGTGAGGTCCGCGCAAAAGGGCGACGCTCGCGGAACTCAGGTAAAGCCTTACGGTTCGGCTGGATTCCAGATGTATCAAGAGGCCGAAGAAGATGCTGTGGCGACGCTACGCAGGCGGAGCAGAGAGCCTGTTTTCTCCGCCGTTATGCTCGCGCTCCTGCATTGCCTTTTCCAATTCTCTCTCTTCGGTAAGTAGAACGTGAATCTGGCAGTGAGTTTCGTCGCTGATTGCGTGAATCTGCGGAGCAAGCATGGTGCGGCGAGAAGAAAAGTGAAAACAATGGGGTACAGTCGTTTGATCAAGTTAGCCTCCGAAAAACTGGTTCTTCCATGCAAACACACTCCGAGACTTGTGCGGAGTAAAGAGTCGGTAAAGCGGAGTAAAGTTCTGTTGTGCCGTCTTTCGCCGAAAAGCAGAATAGGTTTGCGCGCACTCAACATATTTGTTTTTCAGCTCGTCAGACGGGAGTGGGTGCGTTTTCCTCTATCAATTTCTGAGCTTTCAGCTCCGCCCAGAATTCAGCCGGAATCTTGCTTTGCATAGAGGTATAGTCTGCGAGAATCTGTTGTTCACTGCTGGCGCCGACGACCAAAGCTGCAGCCACGTCCGGTGACGCAGGTGCTCATCCTCGGTACCTTGAGTCCGGTTAGCCTCGATAACTTCCAATCGACAACTACGCAGGATAAATTCCTCTCACACCGAGCATCGACTGCAGACAACACGAGCATGAGCACCGAGTCTCCAGCCCGCTCTTGAATTTCACAGCGTCAGCATGAATGCCACCAGGTCTTTCTTTTCCTGGGGAGTCAGCTTTGTGCCGAGAATCAAATTGAAGAACTCGACGGTGTCGTCCATGGTCATTAACCGCCCGTCGTGAAAGTAGGTCGGAGTATCCTTCAAGCCCCGCAGAACAGGGGTCTTGATTGGTCCGTCTCCGCCCGAAGGCGCGATCAAACCATTGATGACTTGCGCCTTGTAGAAGCGTTCCACGTGTAGATTGTGCATGAGGTTGTCAGTGTAGTAAGGGGCCTCGTGGCAAGACGTGCATTTCCCTTTGCCGAAGAAAACCTCCTGGCCGTGGAGTTCTTGCGGCGTGGCCTTTTGGGGGTCGAGTTTGCCAAAGACGTCCAGTTTTGGGGCAGGCGGAAAGTCCAGGATCTCCTGGAATTCCCCCATGTCGTGAACCTGACTGCCGCGCTCTAGAATATTCACTCCTTTCTTGGTCGCGATGACCGGGTCTCCGTCGAAGTAGGCTGCGCGCTGCTCAAATTCGGTGAAATCTTCGACTGTTTTTAATGCCCGCTGCGAACCAAACAGTCGTTGAATGTTGACTCCGCGAAGTGCTGGAGTGTCGATCCGGTGGCGCACCTCCTGGGGACGAACGTCCCCTGCCTGATGCGTGGCCGCGTTAGTACTGCCATTTTGGTGGCAATCAAAACACGCTACGCCCAAACTTGGATGTTCCGAGCGGCGATCCGCGGTTTCATTGAACTGTTGCTGCGCAAACGGCGTCAGCAACAAGCGCAGGCCTTCCAGTTGTTTAGGATTCAGCATGCCGTTGAAAAGTTCGTAATAGTTGCTCGATGTCACCAACTGTCCGCGGGAGACGTCTCCAAGGTCGGGGCGTGTGGTCAGGTAGATTGCTTGGGGAAACTCGGGCAGCAAGTGGTCTGGTATGTCGAAGTCCACGTCAAATCGCTGCAAGTCTCTTCCGGTCTGCTTCTTGGTTTCTTCAATCGCAAAATGTGGAAAGACCATGCCCCCTTCCTCATTCTTCGGATGAGGTAAAGGGAGAAAGCCCGCTGGGAACAATCCCCTGGCGCGAATTTCATCGGGACTCATCGCTGAGAGCTGATCCCAGCTAACGCTAGCGGGCAGCTTCACTCGCACGCCGGCCTGGACCGGTTTCCCGCGGCTCATCTTGGCATTTGGATCGGGACGGTCGCTCAGATCATAGCGTTCGTTGAGTACGCTCATCTGGCGATTGCGCACCTCCGGTTTGTCGGCGCTGATCCTCTTAAAGAAAGATGAAAATTCCTCCTCAGCGACCGGGAACTGATAGCTTGACTTGACTGGCACGCTTGGAGTCGCGTGATCTTGAGCCTGTATGCTCAAAACAGAGACCAATGAAAATGCAACGGCGATGCCGATTGTTTCGCGAGATTTGGGAACCATTTTTTAGTCTCCTTTCGGATGAGTGAGCGACACGACGCGAAGTCGCCTGAGAGCACTGAAGCAATTGAGCGGCCAAGCCCCAAAGCGCTCGATTCGCCGGTCAGGGTTCAAAATGAAGAGCATTAAGCGATACCGAAAGGTCGGCGAAAAAATCGGGCGGCGGCCCTGACCACGGGTCGACACTCGTGTCCAGTGGCGGGCAAATACTCTGTGGCGAAAATAACTCTTGCACCGTAGAGGTGAGGTGTCTGGTCGGTCGTAGCTGCGAACAGTCTAGAGCTATCGAAGGACTTCAGTTGCGAGCAGTTTTAAGCCATGGGACCGTCGAGCATGGCTGAGCCTACAGGTTCGCCATGAAATGCAGCAGTTGTCTGCGCGAGAACTTCTTGCGCACCAGAACCTCGCCGCGAAGGTTGAGCCCAACCCGATGAAAACTGTTTTGCCGAGATCAAAGCCCGCGAGATCAACGCCCGAATGTGTGTAGCTCCAGGGATGCCGGCTGCCAGCTTAGAGAGGATGGCAAAGTAAAAGTTTGTAAAAGCACAAGATCTCATGTAGCAGCGGAGATAGTCGTAAGGAACCGTGCACCATGGACGCGTTGTTCAGAAAATCAAACAGGAACATCGGACGCGGCCATGAGATACGGAGTCGGTCGCCACTTTGAGCGGACTACGCGGCGTCGTGCCTCACTTCGCTGGGGAAGGTAAACTGAAAAATTGCACCCCGTCCGGGATTGGGGCCGACCCATAAGCGGCCGCCATGCGATTCGATAATGGAACGGCTGATGGGCAGCCCCATGCCCGTGCCCTGATTCTTGGTGGTGTAGAAGGCATCAAAAACTTTCTCTGCCTCCTTGGGCTGCAGTCCCACGCCCGTATCGCCGATCGAAACCAGCAGTTGAGAGCCTTCGGCTTGCTGAGACCTGATTGTAAGTTCACCTAAAGTGCCCAGATCCTTCATGGCTTCGATGCCATTGAGCATCAGGTTCATAAATACCTGCTGCAACTGGATACGGTCTGCCATGACCTTGGGAAGAGTATCGGCGAGGTCGGAGCGAATTGAGATCGAGTACCGAGCAGCCTCGTTGCGCAGCAGGACAATCATTTCTCGAATAATCTCATTTACATCAACCAACTCCCGCTGCAGCGCTCCCTTCTTGAACAGCAAGCTGATTCTGCTAATGATTTCCGCGGCGCGAGTTACATCTGTCACGATCCTCGATGCAGCTTCGGATGCCTCTGCCACGTCGGGCTCATCGGGACGAAGCCATCGCGAGCAAGTCTTGGCGTCCGTTAGTGCTGCGGTAATCGGCTGCTTGATCTCGTGCGCCAGGGAAGCGGTCAACTCGCCCATCGTGGTCACTCGATTTATGTGCGCGAGATCCGCCTGGAGCTCCTGCAATCTATCGCGCTCTGCTTCGACGCGTTTGCGTTCTGTCACGTCGAGCTGCGTACCGACGACTTCAACAAACTCACCGCTCGCGCTGAAGACCGGATGGCCTAACCCATGGATGTGTTTGACTGCCCCGTCGGATAGCACGATTCTGAACTCGACAGCGTAGTCTATTTTCTCGCGCACAGCCTTCTGGATGCATTCGACCACCCTGTCGCGATCCTCTGGATGGATCCGCTGCAACACTGTTTTGCGGTCTGGAAGACCCTGCTGCGGATTGAAGCCCCAAATTCGGAAATTTTCCTCTGACCAGTAGACGGCCTCTCGATCGTTAAAAGCCCAACTGCCGCTGTGGCTCAGCCTCTGCGCTTCGGACAGATAAGCTTCACTTCGCTGTAGCTGTTCGTGGGTCCGCTTACGTTCAATCGCGATGCCGGCGAGGTGGGTGGCCATTTCCAGGGCGCGGGTCTCGGCCGGGCTCGGACGGCGCGGGTTGCGGTAATACATGGCAAATGAGCCCAGCACCTTGCCCGAATGCGCAAGTATGGGAGTGGACCAGCAGGCGCGCAATCCATGGAGTTTGGCCACACCTCGGTATGGCTCCCAGAGCGGATCCTGGAGAATGTCGGTGACGACAACAGATTCTCTGCGGTACATGGCCGTGCCGCACGATCCCGCCTCCGGTCCGATGCAAAGGCCGTCGATGGCCTTGGTGTAGTCGTTGGGAAGGCTGGGGGCGGCGCCGTGCCGTACGTGCTGGCCGTCCTTATCGAGGAGCAGGACAGAGCAAAGCAAACCGGTAAATTGGGCTTCCACGACCCGCACCAGTTTCTCCAGAATTTCCTCCAGCGGATGATCGCGGGCTATCATCTCCAAAACACGGCTCTCCCCGTCACGTAGCGCCTCTGCCCGCTTGCGCTCGGTGACGTCGATCACGGTGCCGACGAATTCAGCAAGATCGCCGGAGGGACTGAAAACGGGATGGCCTATTGTGTGGATGTCCCTGATCTCGCCGCCGGGATGAACGATTCGGTAATCGAACTCGAACCCCGTCTTTTCGCAGGCTGCTCTTTCGAGCTGTTCTATGCTCGTGGCTCGATCATCCGGGTGAAAGCGTTGATAGAATATTTCGACTGGCGGCAGACCTTGGTGCGGGTCAAAACCCAGGAGGCGGTAGCATTCCTCGGACCAGTACCTGAGCTCTCCGGGAGTCCCTGCCCAACTGCCTGTGTGACTGAGCCTCTGCGCTTCCGCTAAGTATGCCTCGCTCCTCCGAAACGTCCTCTCGGCCCGCTTGCGTTCAGTCACATCGATCACGGTTCCCACGAATTCAGTCAGGTCGCCGGAGGGGCTGAGAACGGGATGGCCTACCACGTGAATGTCTCTGATCTCGCCGCCGGGCTGAACGATTCGATAATCCATCTCGTAATCTGTTTTCGCACGCGCTGCTGTCTTGGAGGTTTCCATGACCTTGGCTTGATCATCTGGATGGATGCGTTGAAAAAACGTTTCGAATCGGGGCAGACCACCTTGCGGGTCAACACCCAGCACGCGGTAGCATTCTTCGGACAAGTACCTGATCTCGCCGGTGGCAGGGGACCATGCCCAACTGCCTGTGTGGCTGAGCCGCTGCGCTTCTGCTAGATATGCCTCTCTCTCCCGAAGCGCAACTTCTGCCTGTTTGCGCTCAGTAATGTCCATCATGGTGCACACGAATTGCTCCACATCCCCGGATGCGTTCAAAACAGGATGGCCCACAGTGTGAGTGTGCTTGACAGTGCCGTCCGCAAGAACGATTCGGTGTTCCACTTCGTAATCCGACTTTCCACTGATAGCTCGATCTTTTGCCTCCTGCACTTTGGCTCGATCCTCCGGATGCATGCGCTGCAGCCGGTCTTTCCAAGCTGACAGACCGTGTTTTGGATCAAAGCCATATATGCGATACCATTCCTCGGAGAGATACAAAGGGTCCCATCCTGGTACCCGCCAGGCCCCGCTCCCCGTATGCGTGAGCCTCTGCGCTTCTGATAAATATGCCTCTCTCTCCCGAAGCGTCTGTTCGGCCTGCTTCGCTGCGGTGATATCCGTCACCGCCCCGACAAATTCAAAGTCGCCCGAATCATCGTTGGTTGAGGGATGGCCCACGACTCGAACGTACTTCACCGAGTCATCCGGCATCAGCAGCCGATGTTCAACATCAAAAGCCTTCCTGTTCTGTGCTGCTTGATTGAGTGTTTCTTGGACGAAATCTATGTCCTCAGGATGGGTTCGCTGCAATATGACTTTCACTGTGGGTTTGCGGGCTGGGTCGTATCCAAAAATTCGAAACGTTTCTTCTGACCAGACAATATCCCCACTGGAAACGCTCCAGCCGAAACTGCCGGCGTGACTCACTCTCTGCGCCTCTGCCAGATAGGTCTCACTTCGCAGCAGCGCCTTTTCGGCGCGCTCACGATGGAGCACCTCCTTTGTCAGTTCATTCTTTGTCAGTTCATTGTTGACGGCGGTCAGTTGGCTGGTCCGTTCTCCGACACGTTGCTCCAGTTCCTCATTCAGGCGCTTGATTCCAGCCTTCGCTTGCTCTTTCTGCGCCGGTTTATTTCTGATCATCCCCATTTGCAGCACCTTAAAGAGAGCGTCACACCCCGAGTCATCTGCGTGTCACTCCCCCGACAGGTGAGCGCCGTGTGTCAGCCGGTCGACAGACGGGCATGCGCCCTTTCGTGGGCACTGACTAGAAAAAGAAGCGAGTAAACAGCGCAAATAGCTCGTCCTGCGTAGTTACTGCACGCTAAAGGCCTTTGGAATAGAACATGCTCAGGCTTTGAAAGGAGATTTAGATATGTCCACTACAACAAGAGACAAGACAGAAGCAACCCCGATCTCAGGGGTGACGGTCCCCGACAGTAAACTTGCTCGGGAAGCCACGGAGCTGGTGCGGGATACCGAGTCTCCCTTACTATTCAACCACTCGACTCGTGTGTATTATTTTGGCTCCCTTGCAGGAAAAAAGCGGGGATTAGAGTTTGATCCCGAGCCGCTTTACATTGGCGCGATGTTCCACGACATGGGATTGACGCCGCAGTATGGCAGTAAATCAGACCGCTTCGAAGTGGATGGTGCGAACTGTGCGCGAGCGTTCCTGCGCCAACACAATATCTCTCAGCAGGAAATCGACACTGTGTGGACAGCGATTGCACTCCATACTACTCCGGGAATTCCCCAGTACATGCACCCGGTGGTCGCGCTGTTGACCAACGGTGTCGAGATGGATGTCCTCGGAATCGCTTACTCGGAATTCTCCGACGCTGATCGCGAAGCTATCGTCGCCGCGTATCCGCGCACCAAGCACTTTAAAGAAGACATCATCCAGGCCTTTTACGACGGCATCCATCACAAGCCTGAGACGACTTTCGGCAATGTGAAGGCAGATGTGCTGGCGGACAAGGATCCAAAATTCCAGCGCATGAACTTCTGCAGTGTCATCCGCGGTTCGCAGTGGAAGGGCTAAAAAGTCGGCGCGCGTTCTGATTGGGACGCCCCGCTGCATTCCAGCTCATCAACTCTGCAATAGAGATTCCAAGAGTGAGACTTCAAGACAAGAAGGCGCCGGAAATCAAGGTAGTGGGCTACTTTGAATTTTTATAGTTCGTGTCTGACAGGTCTCGGTCGATAGATTCAATTTTCTCTAGCGACCCTTGAAGGATGAACAGTTCCTCGCGAATCCGTTCAATGTGATCGATTATCTCGCCGATTGGTTTGGGTGGTTCGTTAAGGTGGGTCATGACGCGAAGAGATTACTCTTTTGTGGCGGAAAGGTCGGTACGCTAGCGGTCCTTCCCTCCGATCTTCACCCAGTGGTGTTGGAGTGCGGTAGGTCGTGCAAGCGGGGATGAATCAGGCCTCTATCCAAGTCACCTTGCTATTGGGCCGAGGGAAGCGCCGCAAGACCTGCCACTTCTTCCATCCGTCGCAACACTGCGGAGAAATCCTCCTCCTCACCTCCAGCCAATTCTTCGGAGTTTACGTAAAATGCGGCTTCCGTCGCCGGCATGCGAACCTGTTGTTTTGCCGCTGCGTTCAGAATCAACTGCAGGTCTTTATGCATCAGGCGCATTGGAAACTGCGGACTGTAGTCATTGATCGCGATCCTCGCCAGCTTCCCCACATGAGCCGGAGCGATCACGGCTGTCTTGGATAAGACTTCGAGCAGCCTTTTGCGATCAAGGCCAGTTTTTTCCCCAAGAACCACAGCCTCAGCGATCGCCTGCATGCCAAGACCCAACAGAGTGTTCACGACCAACTTCATGGTTGTCCCTGAGCCAGGACCACCCAGAAGAAAATATTGCTTGGCGATCGTCTGGAATATTGGTTCCGCGGCGCGGAACAAGCCTTCGTTGCCACCCACCAGTAGCGTCAGGATGCCTTGGTCCGCGGCGGGAGTGCTGCCTGAGATGGCGACATCCAGAACTTCGACGCCGACTTGGGCGCCGAGTTTGTGCAGTTCCCGTGAGCTCTCCGGAGAGATAGTGCTCATCTCAAGCACGACGGTTCCTGCCCTTGCTCCAGCAAAAACTCCCTCAGACCCGGTGTAGACGCTGCGAACGGCTTCATCATTGGTCAGGCACGAAAGAAGCACATCGGCAGTGCGCGCCAGTTCAAGAATATTCTTGGCAACGATGCCGCCGTGTGCAGTGATGGATTCTGCCTTGGAGGAATCCAAGTCATAGACGGCGAGTTGGTATCCATGATCGAGCAGGCGTTGTGCGATGCGGCTTCCCATGTTGCCCAAGCCAACGAATCCGAGCTTTACTTGATCTGCAGTAAGACGTTTCATAGTGTGGTCTCCGTTATTTCCTCAGTGTTGTATATCTCATCGAAAAAGACGATCCGCTGCGATTTTTCACCGCGATCCCACTAGCTCGGGAACGCCAGAAAGTTCTTCGAATTCTTCTTCGGCTAAGCGCAGTGAAGCCGCCGCAACATTCTGTTCCAAATGGTCGATCGAGGATGTCCCCGGAATGGGCAACATGATGGGCGATCGCTGCAAGAGCCAGGCGAGCGCGACCTGGGTGGGGCTAGCGCCATGCGCCTTGGCGATTCGGTTAAGAATTTCCCCGGCAACTCTGCCTGCTCCGAGCGGGAACCAAGGGATAAAAGCAATACCGTTTCTCTGACAATAACTAACTACGTAGTCCCATTCACGGTCGGCGAAGCTATAGCGGTTCTGCACAGAGGCGATGGGGACGATCTTGCGCGCTCGTTCGATGTGCTCTTGCGTGACGTTGGATAATGCGACCAGGCGAATCTTTCCTTCGTTTCGCAGCTCGGCCAGAGTTTCCACCGAGGCGTCGAAGGACACCACGGGGTCTGGAATGTGCAATTGGTAAACGTCGATGCGGTCCAGACGCAGTCTCTTGAGACTGCCTTCGACCGCGTTTCGAAGATGCGATGGAGTTGCGTCGTGGGTCCACTGATTCGGTCCGGGACGGTTCCAGCCTCCCTTGGTGGCAATCACAAGGTCCTTCGGATAGGGGAATAACGCCTCCGCAATCAACTCTTCACTCACATGCGGCCCGTACGAGTCGGCGGTATCGATGAAGTTGACGCCAAGTTCCACAGCACGCTGAAGGACCGCCAGCGCCCGCTTTCGATCCTTTGGCGGGCCCCAAATACCTTCTCCGGTTAGGCGCATGGATCCGAACCCGAGACGATGGACAGAAAGTTTTCCGCCCAGTGTGATATCCCCTGCCAATCGGGCAGAGACTTCTTTATCGTTCATAATTCACCTCCAACATTATTAATTTGAACTTCTTGTAACGCTGATTCTCACGGTGTTAACCCTTCAACTGCAAGGGCGCGCACTCCGCCGGAGTTTAGTACCTTGCCTTTGACCACGATCCCGGGAACTCCTATGCGATCGAGAACATTTTCCGGAAGCCGTATGCCATTCCGTTCGCTGAGCACTAGATAAATCTCTTCGCCCTGGTCCGGAATGAATACCAGAGGGCCACCGGCCGCCGCGCACAGCTTCGCACAGAAGGCATGATCGTAAGCGTGGGTGTGACCGCCCAGGTAACAATTTGCATCGGAGATTTCACCTCGAAGACTCACAACCTTTCCTGGAACCGCCTGTCCCACGAGCAGATCAATGTTCCCTTGCTTGGCCAATCTCCGCGCTTTTGCCGGGTCAAAGACGAGGGGCTGCACTTCCGTGAATGGCATCTTGTTCAGCTCCTTTCGATCTCCAACACTGGAAGGCGCACAATGCCAGAGCTGCGATCGAGCCGAGGCACGTCATCACCGACTTTCTACCTCGATGCTCTGTACGTAGCATTGTTCGTAACATTTGGGCTGGCATCGTTTCGCTCGCGCTCGCGCTGCTGGCTTTCGGCTCCCGTATAGCGGATGCGCCAAATGGAATTTGAGCCATCATCCGTCACCAGCAACGATCCGTCCTGAGCCTCGGTGACGCCGACAGGCCTTCCCCACACGTGTCCGTTGTCGACCACAAATCCGGTCAAGAAGTCTTCATACTCCCCGCTTGCTCTGGTTGTCTGGTGCAGAGGTATGCGAATCACTTCATATCCAGTGCGCACCGCTCGGTTCCACGAACCGTGCTCGGATGCGAAAATGTCTCCCTTATATTCGGCCGGGAACTGCGCACCTTCATAGAAAGTCATCTCAAGTGAAGCGTTGTGAGGCTGCAGCAGAACGTCGGGAACGATAACCTTCTCCCTTAACTCCGAATGTTTGCCCTCATGGCGCGGGTCCTGATGATCGCCGATATACCACCAAGGCCAACCGTAGAAGCCACCTTCCGCAACATGGGTGATGTAGTCGGGGACAAGGTTGTCTCCCAAGCCATCACGTTCGTTGACCGAGCACCATAACTCGCCGGTCCCGGGATTGATCGCCAGCCCGCCTCCGGCATTGCGGAGCCCGTACGCGTACACTTGCATGCCGGAGCCATCGGGATTGAACTCCAGGATGTCAGCTCGATTCTTTTCGTCGGGAGTGGTGTCGGGATCGTCGACATTCGATGCCGACCCAATTGCAACGAACATTTTCTTCCCGTCGGCCGTGAACTGTACGTCGCGAGTCCAGTGTCCACTGCCGTGAGGAAGGTTCACAACGTGCTGCGCTGGTCCGCTTGCCTTCAAGTCTCCGTTCTTATAGGGAAAGCGGACGACCTCGTCGGTGTCTCCGACATAAACCCATTGAGCGTTCTTTCCGGGAGGATAAAAGGCAATACCATAGGGCTCGTTCAATCCTGTGGCAAAAGTTTCAGCCTGCATCGGTTTACCGTCGGCGGTTATTCCACGGAACACTTTAATTTTTCCACTGCTGCTCTCTGCCAGAAACAAATCGCCGTTGGGGCCGGTCCGGATCAATCTCGGATTATCAAGTCCAGTAGCGTATTGCTGCACGCTGAATCCAGCTGGGGCTTTCGGCCACGCGTCGGGGGGACGCGCCGCCAATTGAGGTCCATTGCTCGCTGACTCAGTGACGTATGGCGCCGGAAGATCCTGCGCCGTGATCTTGCGGACTTTTCCGGGCTGCTCATAGCGAAAGTCTGTGTTTGGGGGTTGCGGCGGCGGTGCGTTGGTCTTGACGGGTTTTACCTCGGCAGAAGGAGAGTCGTTCGTTGCTGCACTCGTGGAATTCTTGAGAGACTTCAAATAAGTGACAATCTGCCATCGTTTCTGTTCAGGCAGGCTGCCCCATGACGGCATGCCGTTGCTGACCGATCCAGTTGTGATAAACCAGAAAAGCTCTCCATCCGATGCCGATTGCGTGGGGCCGTGGGCCAGGGGAGGAATGTTCCCGGTTCCCCGTCCCTTGATGCCGTGGCAGGATCCGCAGTTCATGGCATATAGCCTTGAGCCGGCGGTTACGGCTGCTTGTTGCCCCGCGTACGGGTTCTTCAATTGATTGCTGGATGCGGGTGCATTATGAAATTGCGCGTCGTCGGCTAGCAGCGTCGAAGCCGGCAAGATAAAGATAAAGATAAAGATTGAGACAACGGCACTTATTACAGCAGCGAGAAAACGGGGGAGGGTGTTGACTTTCATCAGATATTCTCCAGCGGCCGTCGCGGGTTTATAGTGCAATCTTCGATGCAAGCGTTGCCTAAAGCGCCGGCCGCTCTGAAGGAATGCAAGTTCGGTGCCATCCTGTGAAGGCGCTTCTCTTCGGCATCTCTTCAATGAAGTGCCTGTTCACTGCGGTCCTCGCGCCTCACGCTTAATGCATGAGTCGAAGAACCGGGTCAATCTTTCGACGCACTGTCGATCTGTTGACATTCGAGAGAAGGATTGCTTTTGCACAAACTGAAAGTGCCCGGGGTTTTGCCCCAGTAGTGTCGCTGCAACGTGGCACGTGGAATGCTTAGCTAAATTTGGCGAAAGGGGATCTTGATGGTGAAACTAAAAGTCAATGGGATAGATCGCGCTTTCAATGGTGATCCCAACATGCCCCTGCTCTGGTACGTGCGGGACATCCTAGGGTTGACGGGAACAAAGTTCGGCTGCGGCATGGCGCTCTGCGGGGCCTGCACAGTGCATAAAAATGGCGAAGCAATCCGGTCGTGCATCACGCCGGTGAGCGAGGCAGCAGGTAGCGAGATTCGCACCATTGAGGACCTCGGGGCAAAGGGTCTCCATCCCGTTCAAGAAGCCTGGATGCGGATGAACGTTCCGCAGTGCGGATATTGCCAGTCGGGACAGATCATGCAAGCGGTTTCTTTGTTGAAAACCACTCCACATCCCACCGACGAGCAAATCGATGACGCCATGTCGGGAAACATCTGCCGCTGTGGGACCTACCAACGAATTCGCCAGGCGATCAAGCTGGCAGCGGGGAAAAACGCATGAGCCCAATCGAGAATGTAAGCCGGCGGAAGTTCCTCAAAGGAGTGTTCGGATCTGGAGCGCTTATCTTGGCGGTGCGGTACGTCCCGCCAATGTGGGCGCAAGGGCTGCCCACGGAGCGTCAAACCGACGCGGACCGCGCAACACTTCATCCCAATTTCTTTGTCGGAATTCAGCAGGATGGAACCGTCTACATCGTCGCCCACCGCTCAGAGATGGGAACGACCATTCGCACATCCTTGCCACTTGTGCTGGCGGACGAGCTTGATGCCGATTGGAAGCGCGTGAAGATTGACCAGGCGATTGGCGATAAGCGATACGGCGACCAAAACACCGACGGCTCGCAATCCGTGAGAAGGTTCTACAACACCATGCGAGAGTGCGGCGCCGCGGCGCGCTTTATGCTTATCCAGGCGGCGGCGCAACAGTGGAAGGTTCCCGCATCGGAGTGTTCAACCGAACCCCATCTGGTGATTCACAAAGCAACAGGCCGGCGCGTGGGTTACGGCGAACTGGCCTCGGCAGCGGCACGCATTACCGAGCCAAAGAGGGAAGAGCTTCAGCTGAAAAATCCCTCGGAGTGGCGGTACATCGGGAAGGGAATGACCAGCGTCGATCTCGAAAATCTATGCACAGGAAAAGCGATGTATGGAATGGATGCGCATCTGGATGGCATGGTGTATGCATCGATCGAACATCCTCCGGTCTTCGGTGGGAAAATAAAGACTCTCGACGATCAGGACGCGCTCAAGGTTGCAGGCGTGCAAAAGACCGTCAGGGTCGATCCGTTTAAGCCTCCCGCTGCCTTCCAGCCCTTGGGCGGTGTTGCTGTGATTGCGGATAACACGTGGGCTGCGTTCCAGGGCCGCAAGAAACTGAAGATAACCTGGGACAACGGTGCGAACGAATCCTACGATTCCGCTGAATACAAGAAGGAACTTCTAGAAACAGCGCACAAGCCGGGGAAACTTATTCGCAGCGTGGGCGACTCCGACAAAGCGTTCCCCGCTGGCAATAATGTAGTGGAAGCCGACTATTACGTTCCACTACTGGCCCACGCTCCGATGGAGCCGATGGTGGCGCTGGCCGATTTCAAGGATGGAAAAGTTACTGCATGGGCGCCAACCCAGAATCCCCAAGCCGCCCAAGCGATTATGTCCTCCGAACTCGGCATTCCGCCCGAGAACGTGATCTGCCACGTCACATTGTTGGGCGGTGGGTTTGGAAGAAAATCGAAACCTGACTACGTTGCCGAAGCTGCGGTTTTATCGAAGAAGCTGGGCCGCCCCGTAAAAGTTGTGTGGACGCGCGAAGACGACGTCAAGTTTGACTATTACAACGCAGTGGCTGCCATGTACATGAAGGCAGCCGTCGACGAGAAGGGAAGGCCCACGGCGTGGCTGCAAAGATCGGTCTTTCCTCCCATCACGTCCATCTTTGATGTGAACTCGGTCTATGGCGATCCTCCGCACCTGGCGCAGGGTTGGACCGATCTTCCCTACGACTTGCCGAACATTCGCATCGAGAATGGTCCGGCGCAAGCTCATGTCAGGATAGGGTGGCTACGATCCGTGGCCAACATCTATCACGCCTTCGCAGTTCAATGTTTCACCGACGAATTGGCCCATCGTGCGCAACGCGATCCAGTGGAGTATATGTTGGATCTTGTCGGACCGCCGCGCACTTTGGACTTCACCAACGTGCAGTATCCCAATTACGGCGCAGATTACAAGACCTATCCCTGGGAAACTGGCCGCCTGCGGAAGGTCATTGAAGTGGTTGCCGAAAAATCCGGCTGGGCCAAGAAGAAGAGCAGAAAGGGCCACGGGTTTGGATTCGCCGCTCATCGCAGTTTCTTGACCTATGTGGCCACGGTCGTGGAAGTGGAGGTAGGTAATGACGGGGAGATCCGCATCCCGCGTGTTGATACGGCGCTGGATGCGGGTCTCGTCGTGAATCCGGAAGCAACACGCGCGCAATTCGAAGGCGCGGTGGTCTTCGGCACGAGCATTGTGCGCAGCGGCGAAATCACCGCCAAGAACGGCGTGATCCAGCAATCGAATTTCAATGACTATCCGGTAGCTCGAATCAACGAAGTACCGGCCCAGACGAATGTCTACATCACGGAAAGCTCCGCGCCGCCGGCTGGTGTGGGAGAGCCCGGAGTCCCACCGTTTGTCGCCGCATTTTGCAATGCGATTTTCGCTGCAACCGGTAAGCGAGTCCGCGATTTGCCGCTCTCAAGCAACAGCTTGTTTGCATGAGACTTGGATGGTGCTCACAGGAGATCCCATGATTCCCAACCGTAGTGACTCGGCTCAACCCAGTTCCGATCGTTGCGATCAATCGCCGTTGCAAAAAGGAATGCTCGAAAATGGTGACCCGTCCCTCAGCAGGAGAGAATTTCTCGGCATGACTGCCGCCTCCTTATTAATGGCCGGGAGGCTAAGCGGGTCAGCGGCGACGGATCGTAAGAATGGGATTCCATATCGGCCGCTGGGCCACACCGGTGAAAAAGTTTCGCTGATAGGACTGGGCGGATATCACATAGGAAGCCAAAGGGATCCCGCAGAAAGCATTCGCATCCTCCGTACGGGACTCGATGAGGGAATAAATTTTCTCGACAACTGCTGGGACTATAACGACGGCGAGAGCGAAGTTCGAATGGGCAAGGCGCTGCGCGATGGTTATCGTCAGAAAGCGTTCTTGATGACCAAGATCGATGGCCGAACCAAAGCTGCGGCGGCAGCCCAACTCAATGAATCGTTGCGGCGGTTGCAAACGGATCGAATCGACCTACTCCAGTTCCATGAAGTAATTCGCGACTCCGATCCAGACCGCATCTTTGCCGATGGCGGCGGGATGGAGGCCGTGCGGGAAGCGCAAAAGGCAGGCAAGGTCCGTTTCATCGGCTTTACCGGACACAAGAGTCCAGAGATTCATTTGAAGATGCTGGCCACCGCCTCAAAGCACGGTTTCAAGTTTGACGCCGTCCAGATGCCTCTCAACGTTATGGACGCTCACTTCAACAGTTTTGAAAAAAAAGTCTTACCAATTTTGACTGACGACGGCATCGGAGTTCTCGGCATGAAATCCATGGGCGATAAGGTCATTCTCGGGAGCAAGACTGCTACGCCGGTCGAGTGTCTGCACTACGCGATGAATCTTCCCACCAGCGTCGTTGTCACTGGCTGTGATTCACTCCCGATCCTTCAGCAAGCTCTCCGTGCCGCCCGCAGTTTTCAGCCGATGAACTCTTCCCAAGTTGCGGCTCTTCTTGCAAAAACCTCAAAGGCTGCGGAGGCTGGCCAGTTCGAACTTTACAAGACTAGTCACCAATTTGACGGCACGTACGCCAACCCGCAGTGGCTTGGCTAAAGGCAGACAGTCTGAGAGCTTTTGGACCAATGCAGAGCTGGTCCGTTTGTCGATTCTCTTTCTTCTCCTAATTGGGCTGCCTCACCTCAATAATACAGCTCGGGCGGCCCTTTGTACTCCTGGAGCGCGTTGCCGCCATCGATGATGATCAGTTGACCCGTAATGTAGGAAGCCGATTCGGAAGCGAGAAACGCGATCATGGCAGCGACCTCGTCAGGTCGACCCGGGCGGCCGATGGGAGTGTTTCTGCCCGCGATGATTTCGTGCTCGGTGGAGGACGCGGTTTCGATCCAGCCGGGAGCGACGGCGTTCACAGTGATTCCTTTGCGGGCAAGTTCGAGGGCGAGGCTGCGCGTCATCCCAACCATGCCGGCTTTCGCCGCACTGTAGGCGGTTTCGCGAGGGTTGCTGACGACAGGGCCGGTGACAGAAGAAACGTTCACTATGCGCCCATAATTTGCTGCCAGCATGAACGGCAGTACGGCCTTCGTGATGTTGAAAGCCGTTTTGAGATTGAGGGCAATGCTGTAATCCCACTCCTTTTCAGAAAGCTCCACCAGAGGTAACGAGGCGGTCTCGGTTGGACTGCCAATCTGAGTCATGCCGGCATTGTTAACGAGGATGTCGAGGCGTCCATAGCGGGCCAGAACCTCACGAACCAGTTCCTGAGTGCGAGCGTGATCCCGCAGATCGGCGGGAAAAGCAAAGACCTCGGCTCCGTCTGCGGCGAGTTCGCGAGCGCGCGCTTCAATTCTTTCAGTCGTGGAAGTGATTGCGACCTTCGATCCCTGTTGTGCCAGCAGGCGAGCGGTCGCAAAGCCGATTCCTTGCGGGCTGCCCGCGCCAGTAACCAGGGCCACTTTACCGGAAAAGTTCATCGATGCGACTTCATTCGCCGGTCGGACTGCACTAGCGGTTCCAGGCAGATTCGATTGTTTGCGGGCATTCCTCTTTTGGAGCCGTTGCAAAGGCTCTGTTACGAGCAGGGAGCGATTGTAGCGGAGCATGCATTGATGGTCAAAAGGGAAAAGGCCACGCCCCCCGATGTCGATCAATTTGAGGGATGTTTTCTCAGCAGGCATACTTTCTTAAAAGCAGAAGCTGCTATTCCTATTGCGACCGCCCGTAATATCCAACTCGTTTACATCGAGTATCAGACGCAGTCGGCGTTACTCCGATTACGTGTCCGTCTCCTGCTGCGCCGGCGACATCCCATCTTGGCCTACGAGAGACGGCCTGGAGACTCCTAGCTTCTGCATCTTGTGGATCAGAGTAGTGCGCTTCAAACCAAGTTTCGCGGCTGCGCCTTTCGGTCCGCCAATGACCCACCGGACTTCCTCCAGCGTGCGCAGAATTAGTGCTCGCTCGGACTCCTTCAGAGTAGTTGCGGCCGTCAACACAGCAACGCTCTGGGCCCCCGTTATTGGCAAAGGGTTAGGAAGCACGCCATCGTTTGAAAGAATTACGGCGCGTTCCACTAGGTTCTGTAGCTCACGGATGTTTCCCGGCCACTGGTATGAATTGAGCGCAGACATTGTTTCTGGAGGAATGTGCTCGATTTGCCGACCCATCCGCCGGCCAAAAATCTCGACAAAATGTATCACTAAGGCGGTAATATCTTCGGGGCGCTCCCGTAACGGCGGCAACTGCACGGGGAAGACATTGAGTCGGTAGTAGAGGTCGATGCGAAATTGGCCTCGATTCACCATTTCCGCGAGATCGCGATTCGTGGCGGCCACCAGCCGAACATCCACTTGGTGAGTCCGGGTGCTGCCCAGGCGCTCGAACTCCTGTTCCTGCAGTACCCGCAGCAGTTTAGGTTGCAGCGCCGGCGGAATATCGCCCACCTCGTCCAAAAAAAGCGTGCCTTTGTCAGCCAATTCGAAACGTCCAATCTTCTGCGCGATGGCTCCGGTGAATGCTCCTTTCTCGTGGCCAAAAAGTTCACTTTCTAGCAGATCCAGCGGAATGGCAGCGCAATTCAGTCTCACGAACGGACGTCCGCAACGCGAGCTGATGTTGTGAATCGCGTGTGCGATCAGCTCCTTGCCGGTGCCGGTTTCTCCCTGGATCAATACGGTAGAATCAGTGGGCGCGACCCGTTCGACCTGTTCGAGCACCGATTCCAGAGCAGGACTGTTCCCTATAACCTGCTCGAATCTGCGCTCATAAGAAGATTGATCAACATTTCCGAATCTTTCGAAAGCTCCCACAGAGAACCTCCCGGCGTCGCGTATGCACATTTTTTGTTGGGCTCAGCTCTCAAGAGCTGCTCGAACACTTCCGAGTAGGGCTTCATCGTCGAATGGCTTTGCCAGGAACTCCACCGCGCCTGCTCTCAACGCCTGCATCCGCATTTTTGTGTCGCCATGCGCCGTGATGAATATGGTTGGAATCCTGCAATGCTCAGCGTTCAGCTTGGCCTGCAATTCCAGTCCAGACATTCCGGGCATGCGGATATCCGCAATCAGACATGCGGTCTGGTGCTGTTTGCCGGACTTCAAGAACTCTTCCGCCGATGCAAAAGCCTGCGACGGCAATCCCACCGATTTCAACATTCCTTGCAACGCGCTGCGTATCAGGTCATCGTCATCGACAATCGCGACTAATTTCGTCTTGTTTTGAATAGCCATGGTAAAAAAAATAGCAGCGTCGTAAAACTTGCACAATCATACTTTGGTATGCGAGTGCTCATACTGCCCGCAGCCTTCGGACTGCCTTAGAGAACCGCACCCAAGGCACGGCTGCTGATACGGTAGAGGCGGCTGCGAAAGGCTATTCGTGGATTTCGGCCTTGCTGGGTAGAGTGAGATGAAAAGTCGCGCCGCGCGGAGCGTTGTCGGCTGCCCACAAGCGGCCGCCATGCGATTCAACGATGGAGCGGCTGATCCGAAGTCCCATGCCGGTGCCGTCATCCTTGGTGGTAAAGAACGGATTAAAGATCTGGTCCGCCTGCTGCGGTGGCAGACCCACACCGGTATCACTGACCGAGACCATCAGTTGCTCATCTTCAACGGTCTGCGACTTTACGGCGAGCTCGCGCGTCCGGTCGACATCTTTCATCGCTTCGATGCCATTGATCATGAGGTTCATCAGCACCTGCTGTAATTGCACTCGATCTCCCATGATCTGAGGAAGGTCTTCCGATAGTTCTGTGCGCATTAAGATGGAGTATCGAGTAGCTTCGCTGCGCAACAGATCAACCATCCCTCGAATGATTTCGTTTACATCAAGCAGTTCTCGTTGCGAAACTCCCTTCTTGAAGAGCGAGCGGATCCGGCCGATGATTTCAGTGGCTCGGGCTGCATCCCTGACTACTCGTGATGCCGCCTCGCGGGCTTCCGCCAGATCGGGTTCAGCACGCGTGAGCCATCGCAAGCAGGTGCTGGCGTCGGTTACGGCAGCTGCGATCGGTTGATTCACTTCGTGAGCCAGCGACGCCGTTAGTTCTCCCATCGTGGTCACCCGACTGATGCGCGCGAGATCCCCCTGCGCCTGACGCAGCGCATCTTCGGCTCGATTGCGCTCGGCAATCTCAAGTTTCAGGTCTTCATTCGCTCGAGTTAGTTCTGCCGTTCGCTCCGCGACTCTTACTTCAAGATCATCTCGGGCTCGCGTAAC
>Ga0182024_10004007_pt1 | contig 34362 bp, 29 predicted proteins | sample P32metaG_FD_120480 | JGI IMG/M metagenome (GOLD analysis project Ga0182024, IMG submission 120480) | Permafrost microbial communities from Stordalen Mire, Sweden - P3-2 metaG (Illumina Assembly) | ecosystem: Environmental > Terrestrial > Soil > Wetlands > Permafrost | place: Sweden: Stordalen...
GCAATTTGACCTCATGATTAAAGGCAAAGGCCTGAATGAATTGAAAAAATATCGGTTGGAGCTAATCAGTCGGGGAATCGCAGCAGGAGAGATCCCTGATGAAACTTTTTTTGGACATCATCTATTTTGCATAAAGGACCCCGATGGGAACGGTATAACGATTTATACTAGCCACGCAATTTAGTGATGTGTATCGCCAGAAAGCGGACTCTTGCGACAGGCATATAAGGGCCAATAGGCCCATTCGAGGTCGGTCACTAGATAGATACGCCGCGGCGCCGACCGACGCCAATCCGGTCCGGACGCCCGTTCTGGGACAAGTGGGCTCCCGAGAGCGTCGACGACGGATCGACGCCGTGTAGTACAAAAAGGTATCATAGAGTATGATACTTCCGGAAGTGGAGATACTTTTGGATAGCGATGATCCGAGCGACGACCCCGGCAGATGCCTGGCACTACCCGCGGCCTGAGCTTGCCGCGAAGTACCTTCAGGTTTTCGACGTCGGACTCACGTCCGCCCGCGCATTATTTGCCAAGCGGCGGATGGGAAAATCGGAGTTCCTCGAACAGGACCTCATTCCGGCTGCGCGCGACGCGGGGTACCTCACTGTATATCTGAATCTTTGGGACGCGAGGAGCCAGCCTGCGCCCGCATTCTTGGCCGCGCTCAGCCGGGCACTCAGGCCAACGGGCTTGGGCAAGCTCGCGAAGACTCTGAAGCGACCGCTCAAGAGTATCAAGGCATCGGCAAAGGTGGCGGGGATGGCGGAGGGTAGCCTTGAGGCGGAACTCGGCGGCACCGAGGCAGCCGCTACTCCGCGGCTCACCGAGCTCATTCGCAGTTTCGACAAGCCAAACCGCAGGATGCTCTTGGTATTGGACGAGGCTCAAGTTCTCGCTGAGTCTGCGCACGCAGACCTCGCACACTCGTTGCGCGCGAGCCTCGACGGGCGCAAGCAGAACATCAAGGTGATTTTCGCCGGCAGCTCAGAAGCAACGCTGCGACGCATGTTCGGCCGTTCCACGGAGCCGTTCTACAACTGGGCGCCACTCGAGCCATTTGAGCTGCTCGGCGAGGAATTCGTCCGGGCGATGGTAGTGAAGGTAAACCGGCTGTCGAGGTATCCACTTGCGCGGAAAGATGCGATAGCCGCGTTCGAGGCTTTGAAGCGCACACCCGAGTTCTTTCGGCGCTACCTCAGTCGGTATCTCGCGTACGCGGATCTGGGATCGAAAGCAGCGCTTCTCGACACCGAGGCGCATGTTTTTAACGATGCGAACTTCGTGAGCACTTGGCACCGGCTGCTGCCGGCCGACCGCGAACTGCTGCGGCTGATTATTTCCGGCGTCACCGATCTCTTTTCGGAGTCGTCGCGCGGGCGGCTCGGAGTGGCGCTCGGACTCAATGAGGCTGCGGCGAAGAACGTGCCGCAGCAATCGCTACGCCGGCTGCAAGACGCCGACTTGGTGCTGCGAATGGATTACGGGGACTATCGGGTCCAGGACGACGCTTTGGCCGAGTGGCTGCGAAATCAGGAGCTCGAGGATTGACGTAAATGCGGTACCGACATCGGCCTTGAGAACGCATCGGGCTAACTTGCGGCCACTGTTCATGATTCGAGCGCGGGAGAATTGGTGATCCGACCGCATCTATCGCCGACTATCGCCACAAAGCGAGACTTGCTGTAGGTATTGCTGACGGTATCGTGCACATCAGGTCTATGAAACTTTACTTGTGTCAGTTAGTTACGACGCCAGGAGATTATTGAGTGGGGGTGACACCTCGCGGCCCGCAATGGTGAGACGGTACTGCTCTAGGGGCGAGCCGCTGCGCGTCGTGCTGCTTCGATCGTGGCGATGTCGATCTTCTTCATTTTCATCATCGCCTCGAATGCACGCTTCGCGGCCGCGCGATCAGAATCGGTCGTTGCTTCCAGCAGTACGCGTGGTGTGATCTGCCAGGACAAACCCCATTTGTCCTTGCACCACCCGCATGCGCTCTCGGCGCCGCCATTTCCGACGATGGCATTCCAGTAGCGATCGGTCTCGGTTTGATCCTCGGTGACGATCTGAAACGAAAAGGCTTCACTGTGTTTGAAAGCCGGGCCGCCGTTCAGGCCGAGGCAGGCCACGCCCACCACCGTAAACTCGACCGTGAGGACCTGCCCCTGTTTGCCATCCGGGTAATCGCCGGGGGCATGGTGAACCGCTGTGACGGTACTATCCGGAAAAGTCCGGGTGTAGAACCTAGCCGCTTCTTCTGCCGTGCCGTCATACCAGAGACAAATCACATTCTTGGCCAACGTTGCTCTCCATTCATTCGCCAGTAGCGTGAGTCTACCATGTGGCGTCACAAGCGAAACTTGCTGTCGGTGTTGGTGACGGTATCGTGAATAAGAGGTCTATGAAACTTTATTTGTGTCAGCGGGTTCCGACGCCCGGAGATTATTGAGTGGGAGTGAAGATAGCCATTCGGCATCAATCGCTAGCCGCTCCACGGGGCGTCCGGCCCGATCTCGCGCCACGTACCCAGCGCCAATCCTTCTACGCGCACCTTACCGATGGCCGCGCGTATCAGGCGGAGCGTCGGAAACCCCACCTTTGCCGTCATGCGCCGCACCTGGCGGTTCTTCCCCTCACGTAGCGTGAGCTCAATCCACGCCGTCGGAATTTTCGCTCGATAGCGGATAGGCGGATCACGTGGCCAGAGTTCTTGCGGTTCCTCGATGAGATTAGCGTTCGCGGGCTGCGTGGTGAAGTCGCCGAGACTCACGCCCTTACGTAGCTGATGGAGCGCCGTTTGAGACGGAGAACCTTCCACCTGCGCCCAGTACACCTTCGCCATCTTGCGTTTTGGCTCCGCGATGCGCGCCTGCAAGACGCCGTCGTCGGTGAGCAGCATGAGGCCTTCACTGTCCCAATCGAGGCGGCCGGCGGGATAAACGCTTCTTACGTCGATGTAATCCGCCAGAGTCTTGCGGCCCGGCTCCGGGCTGAATTTACAGGCGACACCGAACGGCTTGTTGAAGGCGATGAGCACGCGGTCGCGTTCAGGTGAGCGCGCGCTCGATCAGATTCGGCGGCACCGTTGTGCGTGGCACAGAGTGGGGCGCGCGGCGACGAGCTGTTTTGCTGGCGCGTCGAACAGGCGCAGGTAGCTCGAACCATTCGCGCACGTCGAGGTCAAGTCCGATGCCGTGCATGTAGTTGTACAGCGCTTTCTTGAGCGCTGCGCCAAACACGTCGTGGTCGATGCCCGTGAGGTCCGTGAAACTGATATCGTTGTTCGCGAATGTGGCCTGCAGCGGCGGAGATAACGTCACGCCGTACTGTTCTGGATGTTTGCCGACCGGCGAATGCACGGTACAGGTGAAGCGATGGAAGAAACCTGAATGTATGCAACCGGCCGCGAACAATTGGCGAACATATTCCAGGGCGTCGACGGTGTCTTGCGCGGTTTGAGTCGGGAAGCCGTACATCAGATAGGTGTGTACGAGGATGCCCGCGTCGGAGAACGCTCGCGTGACTCGGGCCACCTGCTCGACCGACACGCCTTTCTTCATGAGCTTGAGCAGGCGATCCGATGCTACTTCCAATCCGCCGGTGACGGCGATGCAGCCGCTTTCGGCCAGTAGTTGGCAGAGGCCGGCATCGAATGACTTCTCGAAACGGATGTTGCCCCACCAGGAGATATCCAGCTTCCGTTGCAGCAGTGCGTTCGCAAGCGACTTGAGTGCCTTGGGCGGTGCGGCTTCGTCGACGAAGTGAAATCCAGTTTGCCCGGTCTCGCGAATTAGGGACTCGATCCGATCGATCAGCACATTGGTAGTCGCCAGGTCGTAGCGCGAGATGTAGTCAAGGTTCACATCGCAGAAGCTGCATTTCTTCCAATAGCAGCCATGTGCGACTGTGAGCTTGTTCCAGCGGCCGTCCGACCAGAGACGGTGCATGGGGTTGAGCATGTCCAGCAGCGACAGATAGTCATCCAGCGGCAGGCCCGCGTAGGTGGGCGAGCCGCTTTCAGAGAAGGCGATGTCGGGCTCTTTGAAGTCGACGTACTGACGCTCGCGCGTATACGTGCGCACCAGACGATCGAGCGGTCGCTTGTTCTGCAGGTGTTCGATGAGTGCAAGCAGCGGACGTTCGCCAGCGTCGAGCGTTATGAAATCGAAGTAGTCGAAAACACGCGGCTCGTTCATTGCGCGCAGCTCGGTATTGCAATAGCCGCCGCCCAATACCGTGACGGTGGACGGATGAGTTTGCTTGATGGTTTGCGCGATGCGAAAGGCGCCGTAAACGTTGCCGGGAAAAGGCGCGGTGATGAGCACCAGATTCGGTTGATACTGCGACAGCGCTTCGAGCGTCAGTGCGTGCAGAAAAGCATCTACCAGGGTGTGCGGCGCACTGAGGGCCATTTGCAGCTGATTGAACGTCGGTTGGCTTGCAGCCAGAGATTCTGCGTAGCGTACGAATTCGAAGCGCGGGTCGATGGCGTCGCGAATGACGTCCGCGAGGTCATTGAGATAAAGAGTGGCAATGTGTTTGGCACGATCCTGCAGTCCCAGCGCACCGAAAGCCCAGTCGAGCGCGTCGCCTTCGCCTTGCGGGCTGTCGACGTAGTGCTCGCGCGATGCAAAGCGCGGGCCTTCGGGCAGGTAATGCCTCGAAGCGATGCGATGAGCCAGGCTGGGATCACGACCTTGCAGAAATCGAATGGCCGGCGAAATTGTAATGCGGTAGGACTCGAAGTGTTCGGCGAAAAAGCGCGTGGCTACCGTGTGTTGTTTGCGAGGCAGCGCGCTCACTTGCCCGTGAATAGCCTGCACGCCTTCCACCGACAGCAGTTCGAGCGCCAGGGCAATGGAGAGATCTGCCTGTTCCGCTTTGAACCCGCGCGATCGCAGGAACCCTGTGAGATACGCCGTAGACGGATACGGCGTATTGAGCTGCGTCATCGGCGGAATAATCGACAAAATATGCATTGCGGTCACGTCCCAAAGTATATCGCGCTATGCCGCCCTGCAGAATCGGGCTTAAGATTGGGCAATGGAGTTTTTCCTCGATTTTTACCTTATTCGCAACATCCTCGAACAGGAGAACCAACGAGCGTATGGCGAGATCCGAAACTTGGGAGTGCTCCGCGCGCTCGAGAACTCTCAGCAGCGCCATGACGCCCGGATCGCCGCTGCCCCGGATGTTGGCACGCTGGCCTGTCGAGCGAGTTGCACATGGTGCTGCTACTTTACGGTGGATGTTCGTGCCGCTGAGGTCTTCAGAATCCTCGATTTCGTCGAACAGTTGTTCACGCCTGCCGAGAAGGTTCGGGTCTATGCGGAGGTGCGCGCGAACAGCGCGGAGCTCAGAGGGCTGCGCGAGGGCGAGCGAGTCACCCGCAACTTAAAGTGCCCGTTCCTGAGCGAAGGACGATGCACCATCTATGCGGCCCGCCCGCAGTCGTGCCGCAACTATCACGCGACGAATGTGGCCGGGTGCCAACAATCCTATGAAGAACCCGATAACTTGGAAATCGATCCGGACTTCGCGCCCGGTGTGTACCAGGCAGGCGGTGCGCATGCCGAGGCGTTCAACACCGTGATGAGCGACGCGGGCTACGACGCGAATGCGTACGAGCTCAATTGCGCCCTCGACGCCGCCCTTTCCGACCTCGGTGCACGCGCGCGCTTCGAATCCAGGCTAAAACCGTTCACCGGCCTGAGCGGCGAGGAAGTACCTGCTGAGTTCGACGATCTAGAACTCTGAAATCCCGCTAAGGTGGAAGTTGTCCATTGGGTCGCGCGCTTTCACAGAAGTGTTCACGCCGGTCGATAAATCTGCGCCACCGAGCCCGCCGGAAAGGCCTTCGAGCTTATCAGCTTGAGAAGCCTTGGCACGGCGAGGCCGGAGAACACCGGCAGACCTTTGCCCAGTGCAACCGGATGCACCAGCAGGTCGTATTGGTCGACGAGTCCCTGAGCAACTAGACTCCGGGCGAAGCTGGCTCCGCCGTGCGCGATGATCGGCCTGCCCTCCTCGGCCTTCAACTTCGCGACTTCTTCCCCCAGGTTGCCGCTCGCCACGTAGGCCTTCCCCCAACTTTCAGCGCCGGGCTGCAGCTGCGCGGCGTGGCCGGTCCCCGAATTAGCGCGGGCGTCCCTGAGCGCCGCCGTCGTGTTGACCGTTTTCAAGATCGCCGGCCCCTGTCTTGAGAAGACGGCTTTGGGTATCTGGTTCATCGGCGGTGCGAACACTTCGGTGGATGTCGGCCAATAGGCGGCCATATCGTGGAAGGTGCGGCTGCCCATGATGTGCAGGCTGGCGTTCCACACGGTTTTTACGATCCAGGCCGTCGCCTCCTGGTCGCTGTCGAACACCCATTTGATTCCGCCATCCGGACCGCCCACGAAGCCGTCTATCGATACGGACATTTTCAAGATCAGGTCTCTCATCGCTTCCCCCGTGCGCTGGTACAACCCAACGACCGGACAGATTGATCAGTTCCGACAACTCGCCAATGAAGCAACAGGATGTCACGACCCGCCAGCGAATTGCGCGATTCTATGGAGCAAGAGAGCGCGCGAAAGTGAGAAGCCACTCATGCCATCTCGGTGAGGCGCTAGGGTGCCGCCGACTCGCGCCGTGCATCCGCATGGCGGTAATCAATTTCGCATCCCAAGGCAAGGTCCAAATGTGGTGCAAATCGCAAAATGGAGTCTAGCCACGCCCGCGCCTTCCTGTTTGGATGGCAGCTCTTGCGACGTATACGCAAGGGCCATGCAGTGACAGGATCTTACCCACCCTCACGTTCTCTCGGTCACGCGCACGCTGCGGTTAAAGGTGAAGACCGAATCGCGTGCGTGGCTGAGTGCACCCAGACCCCGCTCAGGTCGCGCTCCTCGAGCGCCTCGGCATCGTCCTACCCAAACGCATGCGCCTCTCCGAACTGGTGCGCCCCGCACTCGCCATCAGCGCCTGATCTCGCCCCACCGCACGCAAAATGTAGTGCCGACTTTTGGCGCAACACATTGATTTACTTATCCGTCACCCTCGATTCTGCGCAAGTTAGGCTAGTTCGCCTTGACCAGCCTTACCTCGTCGACGTCGGGTTTGGAGGAAGCTCGGTGGAGCCGTTACCTCTGACGGGATCGGAACGCGAGGAACGCCCGCACCGACTCGAGCTGAGCGAGCTGCGCGATAGCTATTGGCGATTTGCTGAAACAGCACACGGCGACGGCGACGCTTTCAACTTCGACATCAGCGGGTCCCACCCTTCGCCCGCGTTATTTCGGCGTCACCGTAGACGCCATTTAGTCTGCCGTCGCGAGCGAAGTCTCGCATCATCGCAAAATATCCCGGCGCGTAGCGAGTCGACAGCCGTTCCCCGCTGTCGGATGCGATTTCGAACAGCGTCATCCCGTGTTCCGCTTGCGGATATATCGCCAGAGTGAATGGCAGGTCCTCCGCAATCAGCGACCTGATGCGGCGACTCGTCTCTGCGCTCGGGGCTTCGTAATCTTCGCCCCCCAATATCCATAGCTGCGGCGTGGTATTTGAGCGCAACGCTGGCATTGGATCGTAGTGGAATGGCGTGCCCCACTGGAATTTAGCGCCCATTGCCCGAAGCTCTGATTCCGAATACGGAAGGAAGAAATGCGTGTAGTTGCCATGCAGGTCCTTGAACCACGGCGCGTCCTTGTATTTCGCCCTCAAGGCATCGAATTCCCCGAATCCTTCTGTAAATCCGCTCGCAAAGATAGTCTCAGCAGCCCGGGCGATCTCTTGTGCGCTCGCGATTTCCGCCGGCGAGTCGCCTTTTTCGCGCATTTCAATTTCGACTTCCTGTTGGTCTTCGTCGATTACGCTTACTGCGAGGCCAAAGGAAACGATGACAAAGTCCACTTGCGCCTGATTCGCTGCAAGCGGCGCTATCCAACCACCCTGGCTTCCGCCCTGATAACCGATGCGCCCTGAACGCCTTCCGGCAAGGCGCTTGGCTTCGCGCATCGCCGCCACGGCGTCGTCGGCAAGGAGATTGAAATCCTGGCTGTAACTGCCTTCTGACCCTCCCGTTCCACGCTTATCAAACACAAATGCACCGACCTCCTCGGCCGGCAGCATCCTCTGCAGCGCATTGAAGTCTCGCGCCGAGTCGTGCTCGGCGCCGTGCAGCAATATGACGATGGGAACGACGGCTGCGCCTTTCGGCAGGATCAGCCGCCCAACGAGCGTCGTACCGTGACTCGTGAATGTCGTGTCCGTCGCGTCGAACTTGATGCGTCGTCCCTCTACGCCATCAAAATTGATGCGGCCGCCTGCACACGCGGAAAAACGGGCGGACTTGCCGTCCGGCCGCCCGGTCCACCCATACGAACTGGTCCACAGCCCGTCCTCTTTCTTAGTCAACGCGCCGGTTGTGCCGTCAAAACGACGCCACCGTAGCGTATTGCTGTCGGATGGTGCGATATCAACAGTACCACCAGCCGACAGCCGATAAGTGCCGATATCGCAGTCGATCGCTTCCGACGTGCGGGCGACGGGAGCCAAAATGGAAATGCATAGGGCGGCGAGAATGGTTGCACGGCTCGAGCGCGCTGATCCGGACCTACCGAGCGTCATGATCGACCTCTCCTGTCTGGCATGTATGATTCGTTATGCGTACTGTGAACCATCTGGGCAGATAAACCGCGGGCGCCGGCATAACCGTCAGACTAGTGCTCTTTTGCCGCCCCGTATTGGACCAATTCAAGGTGGAAGGCGCAGCCTGGGCGGCGAGTTCACTGCTTTCAAGCTTAGCTAAGCCAGTCCAAGACTATAATGAACGAGCCTTGATCGATTTGGGATGGACTGGCGGATGCTGCGACGCTTCAGCGGAGCCACTGTTCGAAGAGTCATTGACCGGAGCGATGCCCGCGTTCCGGAGCATGCTCATGATTGGCCGGTGCTGTCGATCTTCGTACTGGGAAGCTACCTCAACGAGACTGAACTTGGTGAGACCCTAATCGCTGGCCCCTCGGCCATTCTCTATCGGGCGGGGGCCGCACACCGCAACGCCATTGGGCGCGTAGGGTTTGAGCAGATCGAGATTGAGTTCGACGCCGCTTGGCTTGGACGCGCGCTGATGCCGGCTACGCCCGTCTCCCGATGGTTAGGTGGGTATGCAGGCGCTGAGGCGCGAAGCTTGGCACGCTCCTTCTTATTCGAAGCGGATGAAGAGCGTCTGCGCGCTACTCTTCGACGGTTCGTGCAAAGCGCTAGTACCCAGACTGTGCGCGAGGCTCCTGGCTGGGTCCACGTGATTCATCGACGGCTCCGCAATGACACGACGCTGGGAATCAGCGATTTGGCCCGCGAAGTGGGGCGCCACCCGTCCTGGCTCGGGACCGCGTATCGAAAGGCTATCGGTGAAGGGCCGATGGAAACGGCCGCTCGATTCCGCGTCGAGCGTGCGGCGTGTTCACTGCGCGAGACCAACCACTCGTGCGCATACATCGCGCATGAAGCGGGGTTTTGCGACCAGAGCCATATGAACCGGACTTTTCGCCGCTTGGTTGGGCGCGCTCCATCCGAGGTGAGAGATGATCGAACGGCCTTTCGCCAGAAAGGGCGCGAACCTCAGGAAGGGAGCGGTTCGCTCGGTAAGTTTTAGGGACAATATCGGCGGTATCGATACCGTCGCCGAGCAAGACCTTTTGACGGCCTTTACGCAACGCTCCGAATCGGGTGCGCATCGACACCGTCACTTCGCGGCAACCTTGATGCCGAACCCCTCCGCGGCCTCGATGCCATAGTCGCTGACTTCGTGCCAAGTGCTTGCTCTACCTTGATTTCTGTGTCGAGCCGGCGAGTGCTATCGCCTGATAATCTGCGGGTGGCGCCTTCCATCCGGTGGGATCGAAACTTTATTAAGTTGCGGCTCTAGTAGACCATCGCGTGGACTTGGGGGGAAGCATTGCAGGCGATAATGAATTCCATTCAATTTCGCGCAGTGTCTTGCGCTTTTGCTTCATTGCTTGTGGCGACGGTTCCGGCGCTTGCAACCGTGGTTGACATCGCAGCCAACGGATTCACTGTGCAGGTAGCCGCACACATCTCGGCGCCGCCAAAGAAGGTTTACGCCGCGTTAATAAACCCTGCACATTGGTGGGCCTCGGATCATACATTCTCCGGGCATGCGGCCAACCTGACCCTCGATGCGAAAGCCGGTGGCTGCTGGTTCGAGAAATTGGCGGGTGGTGGCTCGGCTGTGCATATGACCGTCGTTCATGTCGATCCCGGCAACGGACTGACGCTTCGTGGCGCATTGGGTCCGTTCCAGAGTTACGGTATCGACGGGGCGATGACCTGGACGCTCAAGGCCTCCGGCGACGGGACAGATCTGTCACTCACCTATGCACTTGGCGGCTACTTCAAAGATGGAACTGCGCAATGGTCGAAAGGTGCGGATGGCGTGCTCACGGATCAGGTCGCACGGATGAAACGTCTCCTAGAGGCTGGCTCGCCCGAGCAGCGCTGACGCGAGGTCGCCGCTCGACCTGCGCAGGAATTGGTCGGACCGCTCAGACTTGATCAAGAGGCCGTTCCACGGCTTCAGGATGACTCAGCAAAACATTCCGCCGCGGGCGGCGTCCCGGCAATGCGGTCCTTCGTTCACTCGATACTGACTCCCATCATGAGGGCGTCGTTTCAAACATCTTGAGCTGCGGCGGTATGACAGCCCAGGCAGGGCGACCACGAGTGAAAATCGCGATGGTTGGACGAAAAGATGAAGGGTCATCGAGAGAGCCTGCGTAGATCGTAATCTCGGCGTCTTTGCCGACCTCTCCACCGAGGACGAGGCTACTGCAAGTGGGACAGAAATTGCGTACCGCGTCTGTGCCCTTTGCCGATTTGGATCGGAACGCTCGAGTTTGACCGCTCACGCGTACAGCGCTGCTCGCAAATCCCATGAAGGGTACGAATCCCGCGCCCGATGCCTTGCGGCAATCGGCGCAGTAGCAGTGACCGGCGTATAACGGCTCACCTGTGGCTTCATAGCGTAGTGCGCCACACAGACAACCGCCGACGTAGCGCTGCGCGCTTTCCTTCGTCATCATTGACATACGAGACCTGTGAAGCCGCAAGAGTGCGCGATCACACTGCGCGTGTCCACTCTTCGCCGCTGCACGGCAATATCGCCTTGGCCCACTGCCGGAACTGCCGAGATTATCCGCGGACACTCCTTGACTCGGCGCAAATCGTTACAGCGCAAAGGCAGGGGCGGTGTGTGCGGCGACGAAGGCAACCACACCTCCGACAACAATCGCAACACAGCCGATCAATACCAAAGTTCTGGCGCGGCTAAATTGTCGCCTTTCCAAGGAGACAACCTGATCCACCTGAATTGATTCGGCCTTTCCTTCGATGAGGCCTGCGTCAATTTTTGTCACCGCAAATCGGTGCGTCTGATGGTCGGTAGTGACAATCTCTACTCGATCACCGGCTTTGAGCAGCTGGCCAGAATTTATGCGTTGCTGTAACACGGTCGATGTACCGTCTATAGGTCGAAGCGTCGTGCATCCTGTGCAGCTGATAATGATGACGAGTACGATAATGTGTCTCATAAGTCACTCCTGAGTGATGAGGAACGTAATTTCGGGTTTGCGTGCGAGAAGAGCCTATTTTCTGTGGGCCAATTCGATTCATACCGGCCGCGGTGAGACGCTTCTTGCGCAGCGCCGGCGACCGACCGGAAGGAATGCGGGCAGCTCACAATGCTTAGCTCGCCACGGTGCTCTGAAACACGCGATAGGCGACCCAGCCGAGCGCTGCGCCCGCCGGTATGTCCACGAGATAATGCTGCTTGGTAAATACGCAGCTCAGACCAATCAACAGCGGAAATGCGAACGCCAGCGGGCCGCTGTGGCCGTACAAGTGCAACGCGGTCAACATCGCCACCGACGTGTGCATGCTCGGGAAACTGTTCGACGGAGCGTCATAGCGCTGCACAAAGGCGAGAAAGCGTTCCGAGTAGCCGCAGCGCCTCTGGGCCGGTCGCCAGTGATGAGGCGTGCGTACTGGAAAAATTACGAAGAAAAACCCCTGCAGCGCGAGCAGCAACAGGTAACTAAAGGCGACGCGCGTGAACTGCTCGGCAGTCTTGAGGACGACATTCACATACAGGATCGCCGGATAGTAGAGGAGGCTGTAGATCCACACCCAGACCGGCAGATAAGGGATTCGGTCGTCAACGGGTGAACGGAACACGCGCGGTTCAAACAGTACGTTGCGCTGACACCAGAAATAGAACTGATAGGCTCCGACGATGAGAACGCCACTCAAGGTTAAGTCGACGACATAGTGACTAAGGATCATTGAACCTCCGGGTTCGTGCGTCATCGATTGGGCGCAAGCCCTGGTAGCCACAGCGATAACCAGGGAACATAGGTGATGATCAGCACGCCGATGGCGAGCGCCAGGAACAGCGGCAGCACCGCGCGGAATATCTCCGCCAGCGGCTTGTTGAAACGGTAAGAGGCAAAGAACAGATTGAGGCCCACGAGCGGCGTCAAATACCCGAGTTCCATGTTCGCAAGAAATATGACGCCCAAATGCACAGGCTCAATGCCAAACACCAAGCCCAACTGGGTCACGATGGGCGCGAGCACCATGATCGCCGGATAGATCTCTATCAGGCAGCCAGCCGCGAGTAGGAACACATTGAGCGCGAGCAAAAAGCCGACGCGACTGCTCACCGTCGCATTGACCCAGGCGACCACCGCATCCGGAACCTGCGCGTCGACGAGGTAGTCAGTAAGTCCCAGAGCCACCCCCATCACGATGAGGATGCCGCCAATGATCAATCCACATTCGCTCATCACTCGCGGCACATCGCGGCGCAAATCCAAATCGCGGTGCACCAGCGTCGTGATGAAGAAGACGTACAGGGCGGTGAGCGCTGCCGATTCGACCGGGGTCGCGATGCCGCTCGCCAGGGCGAAGAAGGGCACGAGGGGTACGCTGAGCTCCCATTTGGCGGCCGCGACCGCGCGCCATATCCGTCTGGCATCCAGCGCCATTGCTTTCCCGCTGCCTTTGGACTCGCCGCGCATGCCCCAGCCGATGGCGATGGCTGCGAGTAAGAGCGCGGGCAAGAGACCACCTAGAAACATCTGTTGGATACTCACCCCGGCAACGACGGCGTACAGAATGAGCGGCAGAGCGGGCATGAGGAGCGTGCCGGGCAAGCCGGCCGCCGTGACCAGCCCAAGTGCCGCTCGGGGCGCATACCCCTTGGCCAGCAGCAGCGGCATGACGAGCCCACCCAGTGCGAGCACCGTGGCGCCCGAGGCGCCGGTAAAGCTGGTGAAGAATACGCAGGAGAGGACCGTGACGATGGCCGCGCCGCCCCGCAAGCGGCCGAAAATGGCGTCAAACACGTCGATCAACCGTTGGGGAGCGCGGCTCTCGGCGAGCAGATAGCCCGCCAATGTAAATAGTGGGATCGCGGGCAAGGTTGGGTTCACGACCATCCGGTAGTGATCAACCGCGAGTGCGGCCAGCGGCAGTCCGGCATGCCAGAACAGAAGCGCCGAGATGCCGGCCAATACTGCAAAGAGCGGCATCCCGAGCAGTGCGCCGAGCGCGAGCGCGAGGCACCCGAGTGTCAGCGCCGCCTGTGGCAGCACGGAGACTTGGGTCGTCAGCCATGCGAGGAGGAGGGCAAGAATGAGCGCCACCGTGCGGCCCCAAATGCCCGTCGCTAGCCGACTCAGCAATCGCCAGCCGATCACGAGGAAACCGACGGGCATCAACAGTTGAACGCACCAGGTCGGTAGACCATAGGCGAGAGTCGTGCCCGACGAACGTTCCGCGGCCACAAACGCAACACCGCCTGCGACCAGCAACACGCACACGGCGGCTGCTAAGGCATCGGCAAAAGCGGTCACTCGCGTCCGCGCGCTCTTGGGAATGAGTAGCGTGAAGGCCGTGATCGTGAGCAGGCGCCGTTCACGAGTCGCGACAGTAGCCCCGAGCATGCCGACCGCGAGTCCCAGATGCTGCACGATCGAAGCGGCACCGAAAATCCCGGCGCGCAAGGTTGCGCGCAGAATCAACTCGATGTCGGGCACGAGGCACATCGCGGCCAGCACCAGCGTCAAGAGCCAGTCTTCGACGCGGCGCCAAAGCTGAGCGGACCGTGGGCTGACCTCGGTCAGCATCAGCGGCTGCGTAGCGCTCATAGTCACTGCCGGCTACCGTTTGGATTCACGGCGGTACTGGGCAACCAAGCGCACCGTGGCGTCGAAGCCATCCTCCGGCACCATGCGACCCCGGATCAGAGGATAGGCGCTCTGGGCGAACGACTCCCACGCCTGCGTATCGGCCGGTCCGAGGCGCTGTACTTTAAGACCACGCTGCTCCATGACCGCGATCGCCTCGGTGTCGGCGCGTGTCTGATAGGCACGCAACCCACCAACAGCCTCGCGCGCCGAATCTTGAATTGCGCTGCGGGCCGCCGCTGTCATGGCCTCCCAAACCGGCAGCGTAAACACCAACGCGCCGACGATCGGGGCCCATTTGACATCGATCATGTGCGGCGCAAGGCGATCCAGTTGCGTCGCGAGCGCCCACATGGGCGTCACGGCAACTGTGTCAATCAATCCGGTTTGCAGTCCTGGGATGATGTCCGCTGTCTCGAGGACCACGGGCCGGAATCCGAGGCCCTTCATCAACTCGACCTGTTCGTTGTCGCCGGCCCAGGCAAACATGCGCCGCGGCTTCAGATCCTCCGGGCGTGCCGCGGGTTCCTTGCAGAAGAAGCGCACCCAGCCTGCCTCGGCCCAAAGCGCGACCACGAAGCCTTTGTCACGGAAGCGCCGCTCGATCGCCGGGCGCAGGGTCTGACTGACAAAGTCGAGCTCCTCCCAGGAGCGGAACACCATCGGCATCTTCTGCAGCGTGTTAACCGATGGGGCAATTTCAGAAAGACCTATGACGGACATCATGGCGGCGTTCAATTGCCCCACCCGCATGCGACGCACGACATCGGCTTCGCTACCCTGCGAGCCGTCTGTATAGATCGTGAAAGCCGATCCGGCTCCCTGTGCGTTGCGGAAAGCTTCGCCCATGTTCTGCAGCGCGCGGTGGTAGGCGGATCCCTTTGGCAGCAGCGTTCCGAGCTTGATCCGCAATGGACCGTCGGCGAGCGCCAACGGCGCTGACAGCATGCCGAGGAGCCCCAGCGTGAACTGCCGCCGTGATGTCGCCGTTGCAGATGTGCAGCCTTGCCAGTAGTTGGATTCAGATGTCATGGCGCGGCACTCCCCGTAGCGATTCATGGTGAGAAGAGCTCCTCGGCACGGGCGCTCAGCCAACGGGCGCGCCGCTGGAAGATTTCATTGGACAGGCGCCAGGCAGGAGTCGCCGCAGCGTCGATGGCGAGCGCACGGCCAAGGAGCTGTTCAAACTCAGCGCGCTGGTTGGCGATCACCGACACGGACTCTGCGTAGCTTACGAAGGGCGCCGCTTGCTGCGCATGCGACAGTGCGACGGCACGCTCAAAATGGAATTTGGCCGCCGCGATCCTCTGCGCTTGCGGGCGCGACTCAGTCATTGCAAGCGTCATCTGCAGGATGTGAATGGCGCCGCCATCGAACGCTTCATTGAGCTCAAGCGCGCGGTCTGCCAACTGCCGCACCAGCGGCAGATCTCCCAGCATCGCAGCGTCGTCCTTGCTGACTGAAATGGCCGCTCCCCATGACACGGCGGTCCAGTACAGAAGCGGGACATCTTCGCGACGCATGCGGCTGAGCGTGGCCGCCGCGCTTTGATGCAGGTCCGCAGTAAACCCCGGATAAGCGACGCTCAGTCCGCGAAGGCCGTAATCGCGCGCACGCACGTAGAGCTTGCAGGCGCGCTCGCGCTCCCTATAGGCACCGCCCACGTCGTGCGCCTCGAGCTCATCGGCTGGATTCTCGACATAGGCGTAGGCGTATTGAGTGAAGCCGCGTGCCGCGGCGAGCAGCAGACCACGATGCTTTGGGGACTCGGCGAGCAGACTTTCGATGAGTTTCAGTGCGAAGGGCGTTGCCGCGCCCACCAGCTCCACATCCGGATCAGACGCGTAAACCTCGCCGCTTTGGGCGATCGAGTCATCGACGCCGTGGATCAGGGCCTGGCGCACGACACAACCGGCGAGCAGGTTGACGAGGACGATGCCGAGGAACGCCCGACCCAGGTGCGACGACATCCGCCTGTGCGACTCGACGTCCCAATGCAGAAGGCGACGCGCCGGTGTCGGCGTCCGTCCCCTAGGGAAAGGCGTCGCCGCGATGCCGTGCATTGGCGACGTCGAGTCCTGGGTACCGATTCGATTCATGAGGCTCCCTGAGGATCGCGGTGGCACTCGTTCTGCGAGCCCAACCATGCGTCAGGGGAGGATCCAGCGCCTGACGGATCCGTGATGAATCGTTGCAGGCGGCTTATTGTTTTCTGAGGGAAGGCTTACACGGGGGCAGCCGTGCGCTCGTAGACGCTTAAAACGGAGCCACGAGGAATCTGCGCGAGAGCAGCCTTCGCGTGTTGCCTTCAATGCGACTCAAAATCCCCGAATCTATAAAAGCGCCACCCGCGTCGGAATGATGCTCTATGGGAGTCGATTCAGGGTGGTAGGGCGCAAGAGGGCGCGCTCGCCGGGTGCGCGCCCGCTTGCTAGGTCAGTGGCAGGCGATTTGTGAGCCCTCGCGGCGACAGGCCCTCGGCCAGCCGAACCGATCCCAGTAGGCCTCGATGCCCATTTTTCGAATGAACTCGCCGAATGCCGGGTCGCGGCGCACTGCGGCGGCGTCGACGGAGAATAAAAACTCAAGGTCGTTGCCGCCGCGGTGGGGCAGCGCCGCAAAGCCGCGCAGCGCGCGCGCCGGGGACTCAAGGAGGACCATCGCGCCGAAGTAGATTCGCGGCGAGACTGCACCCGCCGCGAGAGTGCGGTCGAGTAGCTCGATGGTGGCCGGCCGCTTCTGTGGATGCCGATAGGCATCGATGGTCGGAGCTACCCAGGCATCGGAGCGGTGCAGGACGCCCAGTAGGGCGCGCAGGTCATCCGCCGCATCGGCATCGTCGTGCTCATGAAGCTTGAGAAGTATCTTGGTTTCTGGATAAGCGACTTCGTCGAGTCCGAGTTCGCGAGCGAGCGCCGCATCGCGCTCGGCGTCTGCGTCCCGTCCGAGCCACAGATGTAGAATACCGAGCCGATCCTCGACGACCGGCGCTAATGGATCGATCTCCTGCGCCAAGCGGGCCTGCGACAGTGCGGCGTCGATGTGACCGACCGCGCCCAGCAGCTGTGAGTACATCTGGCGCACATCCGGGTTGTTTGGATCGGCGACGATTGCCGTTCGAAATGCGGTCTCCGACTCGATCCACTGTCCGCGCATGAATCCAAGATAGGCACGAGTACCGGCACTTTCCGTACGGTTGTGCGACAGCCGGTCGGCATTGGCCAACGCCTTTTCGGCAAGCGCGTACATCTCGGTGGGATCCTCAAAGGAATAGCTGGGCAGGAGCGCATACGCAGAGGCGAGGCCTACCTGAGCGCGTGCGTACGAAGGATCGCGTCGCGCGGCGGCGGAGAACAGGTCCACGGCTAGGCGTAGCGAGTCCTCACCGCGCAGCCGCACTTGATGGGCGCCGCGCAGATATAGCTGGTATGCCTCAAGGTCGCCCGTATCCGGCTCGACCGTCGGCACACCGGTGATACCCTCGCGGCTCAGCGGCCCGATCAGTTCGCGCACGACTGCCGCGGCGATGGCGGCCTGCAGATCGAAAATGTCGGCGGCTTGGCGCTCGTAAACGTGGGACCAGAGTACGTGTGCGTCATTCGTTGCCGTCAGCCGCACGCTAACGCGTAGCCCGCCGGATTGCTCTGCGACCTCGCCGTTGAGGACGGCATCGACGCCGACTTTCCGCCCCGCCTCAACCGCGCCCGTGTGCGCTGCCGCGAGGGTATCCGCCGACGTGTGGCCGGATATTTGCAGCCGCCCCACATGGGCGAGCGAGTCGGCAATCTCATCCGCTAGCTCAACGCCGACGTCGCGACCAAGGCCCTTAGCCCCGCTGATATCAAAAGGCAGCACGAGGAGGCGCGTAACTGGCGGCGCCGCCGCATCCTCGCCCGAGCGCACGTCGCGCGCAGAATAAATGAGCCACAACGCGACGAGGACCCCGATGCAGCCGACGGCGACAAGGGCGCGCCGCCGCAGTCGGCTGTTCCACAACTGTTTCGACCAGTGCACGCGCGACAGCGGATGCATCGCGGTGACGACGGCTGGCGTCGCTGCGGGAAGAGGAGGACTGACTTCCGGTAACGGCGCGGCCGCGGTGTCCACGATAGCCGACGGCAGCGGCAGCGGAGTTGGCACCAGTGTGTAACCGATTCTGGCGATCGTGCGAATGAAGCGGGGCTCCCGCGAGTCATCGGCGAGGACTTGCCGCAATAGTGATATGCATCGCGATAGCGCTTCGTCCGAGACGACGCGTCCGCCCCAGACCTCCGCGCTGAACTCATCCCGGTCACGACCTCTCCGACGTGACGAGCAAGGCAGCTCAGCACCGCCATCACGCGGGGTTCGACGCGCACGGGTTCCGACGGCGCGTCATCGCGCCGCTGCAGGGTTCCGTGGCGCGGGCGGACTTCCCAATTGGCCAGCAAAAAGCCGGCGTCAGTCCACGAGGTTTGGGGCATCGATATTGGCGAGATCGAGGGACACCTAGCGTGCGCCCGGTGGATCGGGGGATGGTATGCGTGCAACTGCGCCCGGATTGCTCCTCGCGAGCCGTGCAATCGCCGCATCCAGGCCTTTCTGAGCGATTTCCTCGTCGGTGTCATCGTGGTAGTTGCGCATGTAGGACACGCCCTTGACGATGACATCGAAAATTTTCCAGCCCTCGGGCGTCTGGCGCAGTCGATAGTCGACGGGATCAATCGCACCGCGCGAGGTCGTGACCAGCGTATGCACCGTGACTTGCAGTGCCGCCGGATCGCTGTGCAGCGGCAACAGTTTCACCCGATCCGCGGTCCACTCGGCGACCGCCCCGACATAGGTGCGCAGCAGTCTTTGGTACAGCGCGGCCGCAAATTGCTGGCGCTGATCCGGTGTCGCGCCGCGCCAATGCTGTCCGAGCACGAGCCGGGCCGCATACTCCGTATCAAAATGTGGGGCAAGCAGCTGGTCGATGAGCGGTCTGAGTTTATCCTCGTCGTGCCGGAGCGCGGCTGAATTCTTATCAAGAGCGGCAAACAAGCGATTCGACAGGTCTGCCATAACCTCTTGCGGCCCGGCCGCCGTTAGAGCGGCAGCGGGTGGATCGGCGGCTGCTGCATTGGCGGCGAATCCCGACGCGAGCGCGGACCACGCCAGAGCTTGCAACAGCGTGATCACGACAGCCGCAGGAGCCGGTAGGAATCCTGGCTCGGGTATTCCGCGCGTTTTCATAACCTGATGAGTGAGACTCAACCGAAGTGTCGTATGACCAACGACTTATCTGAATTTTCCGAGGGTTAATCTTAGTCTTAAAACCTGGCATTGACACTTTCTGGGCTGACGCTGCTTTCTGAACGTCGCCGAACCGCTCTTCTTCTGCGTGCCCGAATCCACCCAAGTATTTCGGTGCTCGGATAGTCCTGCACGCGACCGGGTGCGACAAATTACCGCAGATTCTGCGGTAAAAGGCGTAAACGGCGGCATCGCGGCGCAGCGAGCGCGGGTTCGGGTCATGCTGCAAACAGCAGCAGTTTTTCAGGAGGGAAAGGGCGAACTGCGGTCACTTAAAGAACGCCCCATGCAGTCGCGATTATCTGCAAAAGGAGCGACCAATTGGGTTCCTAGCGCGCAGTTTATTTAACCCGACCCTAAAGACTGTAGAGCCGGATGAAGGACGGTGAGACCCTATACCATCACTCGCGCGTAGAGCTGTGCGGCATTTGCGTAGCACTCGCACGAGACTCCTTCGAGGCCGCGTCCATCGAGGATGCGCATACTGCCGCGGCTGTAGCGGATCATGCGGCGCTTCTGCAGGTTGCTCGCGGCCCGAGTGATCCCGGCGCGACGCACGCCCAGCATATACGCGAGAAATTCCTGAGTGAGTCGAAATTCGTTTGAGTGCGCCCGATCACGCGTCATCAGAAGCCAGCGCGCAAGGCGTGCTTCCACCAAATGGTAACGCGCGCAGGCCGCCATGTGGGTGATCTGCGTCATGAGTACGAATAGATAGAGATTCAGTCTTTTCCTTATGGCTGGGCTGCGCTTGAGCTCGCGCAAAAACGCGGGCGCGTCCATTCGCAAGGCCGGGCCTGCACCTTGCACGAGCCCACGCAGCGATGCGACCTCAACGCCGAGCAGCAATGAGCTTCCCAGCATGCCCTCCGTACCCACAAGGCCCACTTCAAGATTGGAACCCTTATCGACTACAGTGATGAGAGAGACGAAGCTCGCGGTGGGAAAGTACACGTGGCGAATGCGCTCGCCCGCCTCGTACAGCACTTCTTCAAAATCGAGTTCAACAGGTTCGCACTGAGCCATCAGCCGCCGGCGGTCGCCGGCGCGTAAACCGGCGAGCAGCAGGTTAGCTGGCGCAAGCCCTGCCGCTGCGATACGAGCAGTCATGTATGGCGCGAACCCGTAGAAATGTCCAGCGCACACTAGACTCGTTCTAGGGCCGGCATGTCGGTGCGTTGCCGTACGCCCGCGGGCTCTAACGTGGTCTCATTCCGTCAGTGCGCCGGACGGGCAGGCAGCAGCCGGTCGGTCTCCCTCTTCACCACGCCATAGCACTCGCAGGAAAGCTGTTCCAGCCGCTGTCGGTCGAGCACCCTGATCGTCCCGCGACTGTAGGTGATCACGCCGAGCTTCTGGAGCTTGCCGGCGGAGTCTGTGACGCCCTCGCGGCGCACGCCGAGCATATCGGCGATGAGCTCTTGAGTCATGGCCAGCTTGTTGTCCGACAGTCTATCGAGAGACAGAAGCAGCCAGCGCGCCAACTGCTGGTCCACCGAGTGGTGCCGGTTGCACACTGCGGTCTGAGCCATCTGTGTAATCAAGGCCTGCGTATAGCGCAGCAGGACATGCATGGTCTCGCCCTGGCGTTCGAATTCCTGCTTCAGCCGCCGGCCACTTAAACGGTATGCAGAACCCGCGCTTTGCACGATTGCGCGGCTGGTCGTCGTTTCTCCTCCCATGAACAGCGAAACCCCAATCACGCCGTCGTTGCCGACCACGCAGATCTCCGCCGACGACCCGTTCTCGAGGACGTACAGGAGCGAGACAATGGCGTCGGTGGGAAAATAGATATGCCGCAGCGCATCGCCCGCTTCGTACAGAACCGAACCGAGGGGCAGCGTGACGAGTTTGAGGTGCGGAAATACGCGCGCGCGTTCGGCAGGCGGCAATGCGTCCAAAATATGGTTCTGCTCTGGGATTACCATCCCCGGCATCGTGAATTCCTCCCTGGAATACCGTCGATTCGGTCAAAGTTTACACCCTTCGCCGTGCTTTGTACGGCAAAGCGCAAGCTAAAGCGGCGCACAGAATGGGGGCATTTATTTGGGTGCGGACTGGGGAGGGTTGCGCAACGCGCCGCACCGCCGCAGATGGCGGACGCACCGAAAAAAAACCCGTTCGCACCGTAATGCGAACGGGTTAAATCCGAATCCGCAAATGAGCCCTCACTTCCAATAGGTTTAGGAGCGTGGCAGGGCGCGGGGAGTGTGCAGATTCAGAGACCTATCCAGAACCTCGAACGCTTGCTGGGCGATACACCTCCTTTTCCCGTAGCACTAGACTCATTGCGACGCGCGGTGGCGTCCCAGGTTCGAGTGAATCAATCATCCATCAAATGGGTTTACCGCGCGCCAAGCGGTTTTTCCGTGCGTTACCGAACATATGGATACTGTGTGTTCCAAATGAGAAACACGTCTAAATTATTATGTTCGATACCGCACAGACGGTGCCAATTATGCCTGGTCAAATATAGTAGGCGAGGTTTTGATGCGAGAAGGACCTGATGTCTCAAAACATCCTGCTGATCGAAGACGATTTGTCGTATGCAACCGCCATTCGCGAGGCGCTCACTAGCTTCAGCCACGGTGCCTTTCAAGTCGAGTGGGTCAGGCATTGCATCGAAGGACTTGAGCGACTGGTCAGATCCGGAAGACAGGAGAAGCATCGGCCGGACGGCATTGCGGCGGTGTTGGCCGACCTCTTTCTCGCCGACAGCCATGGCATAGGCACTTTTGACCGGCTCTTTTGCGCTGCCCCCCAGATTCCGATTCTGGTCCTGAGCGGCATTCAAGACGAGGACATCGCCAAGTTAGCGGTCGAGCATGGCGCGCAGGACTACCTCTTAAAAACCAAGTTAGACGGCGACTCATTCCCGAAGGCTCTCGCCAGTATGGTTGAGCGCGCCGCCAACGCCGAGGTGCAGTTCGCAGAAAAAGAGCGGGCGCAGGTGACGCTCAATTCCATTGGTGACGGCGTGATATGTATTGACGTGTGGGGCCACGTTACCTATCTGAATGCCGTCGCCGAGACTTTGACGGGCTGGCCGCAAGAGGCGGCAGCAGGTCGGCCTTTTGCGGAAGTATTCCGCGCCATCGATTCCACGAGCCGCGAAGCGGTGCAGAATCCCATGCTGCTTGCGATTCGACAGAACAAGACCGTCGGTCTAACGCCTAACTGCATTCTCGTGCGGCGCGACGGCTCCGAGGCGGCAATAGAGGATTCCGCTGCCCCCATCCATGATCGCCGTGGTCATGTGACGGGTGCGGTCATGGTCTTTCACGACGTCAGCGCAGCGCGCGCGCTGTCGGCCAGGATGTCGTACCTTGCCCAACACGACAGCCTCACGGATCTGCCCAACAGGACTTTGTTGAAGGATCGACTGATGCAGTCGATGTCACTGGCACAGCGCCACCGCCAGAAATTGGCCGTGCTGTACCTTGACGTGGATCGCTTCAAGCACATCAATGACTCCTTGGGGCACGGCATAGGCGACGGCGTTCTGCGGTCGGTTGCGCAACGTCTGCTCACCTGCGTGCGCAGCTCGGACACCGTCAGCCGGCACGGCGGCGATGAATTTGTGATTCTCCTTGCCGACGCGGCGCACGCGCAGGATGCGATCGTCAGTGTCGACAAAATATTGCTGGCGCTTGCCGCGCCTCATCTGATCGAACAGCACGATCTGAGCATCACGGCGAGCGTCGGCATCGCCATCTACCCGGACGACGGGACCGACGCGGAAACGCTGATGAAGCACGCGGATTTCGCGATGCTGCACGCCAAGGACAGCGGCCGGAACAACTTCCAGTTCTTCAAGCCTGAGATGAATGTCCGAGCTCTCGAGCGTCAATCGCTCGAATCCGGCTTGCGCCGCGCCCTCGACAAGCAGCAATTTGTGTTGCACTACCAGCCTAAGATCAATCTCGAGACGGGCGCGATCGTGGGTGCCGAGGCGCTCATCCGCTGGCGCCACCCGCAGCGCGGCTTGATCACACCCGGCCACTTCATCCCCGTCGCCGAGGAGTGCGGCTTCATTGTACCGATCAGTCGCTGGGTGCTGCGCGAAGGTTGCCGGCAGGCGCGCGCTTGGCAGGTTGCAGGCCTCCCGCCAATGCGCATCGCGATCAATACGTCCGCCGTCGAGCTACGCGCCAAGGACTTTGTAGCAGCAGTGCGCACGACCCTGGCAGAAACCGGCCTCGAGCCGCGCTATCTGGAGCTAGAGTTCACGGAAAAGTATCTCATGCACGATTCTAAAGCCACGGGCACCGTATTGCAGCAACTGAAGGAGATGGGTGTGCACCTAGCACTCGATGACTTCGGTACTGGGTTTTCGAGTTTGAGCTACCTCAAGCGCTATCCGATAGACACTCTAAAGATCGATCAGTCATTCGTGCGTGATCTCACGACGAATACGGACGACGCGAGCGTAGTGCGTGCTGTGATCAGCATGGGCGAGAGCCTGCACATGCTCGTGGTTGCGGAAGGTGTGGAAACCCGCGAACAGCTCAACTTTCTTCGCGAGCACGCCTGCCCTGAAGGGCAGGGTTTTTATTTCAGTCATCCGGTAATTGCCGGGGAGTTCACTCAATTGATGGGACACAGCGCCGCAGAGCCGCGCGCGTTGCAAGTGTACTAACTGATTGTTGGAGGCCGAGTTCCCGACGCCTTATCAAGGTGGCGCGGTTCGGTCGTAGAGATATTTGTGCCAACAATCTACGGCAAATAATTCTGCGTGCAAATGCGTGTCAATGATACGCAGCGCACATCGTCGGTGCAGACGCCTCTCTACAATTGCCGTCCGTCGTTCTGTGCCACAGGGACGTGAGCATAGGGCGGCGGTCTTCTGAGTTAGTAAACCTCCAAGGCATCCTGTAGTGCAAACCGATACTGCTGCGGTGAGAGAGTGACGAGCCAATGATAATCGCGCGCCGCTTCGCCGTCTCGCGGTCCAGCGCATGCTCCGTAAGCAGATTGTCGATAGTCGCGTCGCGGTGACTCGTTAACCCATTCGCGCCTCCTGCACCTGCTCGGATGTGCGGCGCGATGCTCGTGCAGTCGGCGACGGCAACATGTCCAACACCGCGAACGAAGCAGTAGTGGCAAGGTCAATCAAGGCTTTGACGCGTCGTGCAGTAATTGCCGGCATGGGACTAGCGCTAGCCTTCGTGGCCGGAGCGTCCATCGCCGACGTTGTGGCGGTCGTATCGTCCAAAAGCGCAATTACGGCTTTGAGCAAATCTCAGATCGAAGATATTTTCTTCGGCACGATCACCTGTTTACCTTCAGGTCTTCACGCGGTGCCGTTAGACCAAGCTGAAGGATCTTCGGCACGCGAAGAATTTTACACAAGGGTCGCCGGCAAGTCTCCGGCACAAATGAAGGCGTACTGGTCGAGGATCATTTTCACCGGCCGCGGGCAACCGCCTAAGGAAGTAACAAATGACACCGCCTTGCGAAAGCGATTGGCGGAGGACGTCCCAGCTGCTGGTTGATACGGTTGCTTCCGTCTCGATTGCATCAGGTCCCGGCACGACATTGGCATAATCAATTCGGTCGCCGGAAAACACCGTATCTCCAGTGCGTCTGACCCGGAATATCCCATCCGCCCCGAGCAAGCCCAGGACGCCCTGCTGTCCGAACTGCGCCACGTCATAGGCACTTACGAAATAGTCCGCGTCGACAGCAATTATGACTGCGCCGTCAAACGTACCGTCGGATGTGCTGAGCCTGCGACTGAAATGCAGTTGCGCACTTTCGGTCGAACCGCGCGCCAGCTGCCCAATATAGAAGTTGTCCTTGTCGTGTTGCGCGCGATAGTTGTCCTGTGAGGCGACATTTTGGCCGACGGCCGGACGCGTGCTGTCGACAACAGCTCCGCTACGATCGGCAGTCCTGACGACGAAGAGCAGGTCGGGCGGCAATAAATCGTTGTCACGGAGCTCTACGAGGCGGGTGGCGCCGCCGCGTTCGTGCAAAAACTGAACTAGACTTAGAGTTTTATCGATTTCGTGGAGTGCGCGTCCGACCTGAGCCTCATACGTGTCCAACAGGTCGCGGGTCGATACTGCCGCAACATGCTCGGCGTCGCCACGCTTGACACGGAGAATTCCGAATGTCGATACCCATATGATCGTGAGCAGGAATACCGCTATCAGCGGGAAGAGGATTTGAGGCTCAGTGGCGCGGCTAAGGAAGCTTCGAGTCGGGTCTTTCAAGGGCACCACGATTCCTTGTGTGGAGAGTGCTGCGATCAACCGGTCGATAATCAGAGTTCTGGGCGGCCGAACTAACCAATTTAACAAATGCTCCCGCCCCAGGAGCTGTGCGCCGTATCACGGTCGCACGGGAGCATTGCTTCGCACGCCGACCGCTAGGAGGCTCAGGAGGGGCGCACAGCTAATCTGTCGGACACGCCATACGGGGCAAAGCGGCTCGGTCGCCTTTGAATGCCCGGCGGCCAGTGGCTCATGCTCGCGCCTTGACCCGCTCCTAGGGCCGTTGTATTCCTCCACATCAAAGCGGCGAAAACGATTGGTGTCATTGGACAAAGGCGCGAAAAGCCCGATGCGACAGAAGCGAAATATCATGAAAGTACGTCTCGCGGCTAACCGCTCATGAACTGTGCCAGCAGCACGGCGCGGCGCTCCGATGTCGATTACATGCGCCGCGCCCTCGAGCTTGCGGCCGAAGCGCAGGCCAACGCCGAAGTCCCGGTCGGAGCCGTGCTCGTACATGGCGGAACCATTATTGCTGTGGGTTCCAATTGCCCCATTTCTTCGCATGATCCGACCGCTCATGCAGAGGTCGTAGCGATGCGAGCTGCAGGCCAAGCGCTTGGCAATTATCGATTGAATGACACCACGCTCTATGTGACTTTGGAGCCGTGCATAATGTGCGCCGCAGCGATCGTGCACGCCCGTGTGCGTCGCCTCGTTTTCGGGGCTTGGGATCAGCGCGCGGGCGCCGCCGGCAGCATCATCGATGTGTTCGCGCTGCCCAGTCTCAACCATCGCGTTGATGTATTCGGCGGCGTGCTTTCCGCGGAGTGCGCGGCGCAGCTTGAAAGATTCTTCGACGCGCGCCGCGTTGGCGGAGCTATTTGAGAGCTTCTGATGCAGCTGGCGGCTTCGGATCGACGGCAGCCGCCGCCGCGTTTTCCCCAGGTTGCCACTCGAGCAGCGTCAAAAAGCTCTTAACTCGATCAACAAACTGCACCGGTTCCCAGCCGCGCGCATAACCGTGCTTGACGCGTGTGTACCAGCGCTCCTGGGCGAGAAGCGGTAGCTCTTCACGCACGTCGACCCAGGAGTCGGCGTTCAAGCTGCGCGTTTGCGCGATGATACGCGCGTCTTCGAGATGCCCGAATCCGACGTTATAGGCGGCCAGCGCGAGACATGTTCTGTCCGGCTCCGGAATCCTGTCGGGAATCATTGCGCGCACGGCAGCAAAGTAGCGAGCTCCGGCAAGTATGTTTTCACGCGGATCAGCGCGATCCTGGATGCCCATGGCGGCGGCAGTATCTGGCGTCAGCATCATCAATCCGAGTGCGCCGTCCTCGGAAGAGGCGCTCGGATTCCACTTCGATTCCTGATAGCCGATGGCGGCCAATAGGCGCCAGTCGATCCCCGTCTGCTTGGCAGCCTCCGCGAACCAGGGCTGGTATCGGGGCAGTCGCTCGACGACGTGATCGCGGAAAACACGCGATTCCTCATATTCGAAGGGTCGGCTGTCGCCTGAGGTTTCACGCGCGAGCGCGGCGACCTCTCCCGATCTGGACAGCGATGCAAAGAACTGGTTGACCCGTTGCAACAGATCGCTTGCCCCCCGACGCACGATCCATTGAGCGGGGCGAGATTCGGGTAAGGCAAATCCGACATCGATATCCGGGTAGAGGTGCCGTGAGAAGGAAAACTCCCGTGAGTCCTCGAGCGCGTAGTCAGCCTGTCCGCCGGCAACGTCTTCGAGAGGGTCGGCGGCGCTCGGGGCCGTCGAGATCCATTTCAATTTAGGCGCTACGGTCTTTCTCTGGCGTTCGAGGATTTTTTCCTGAGGGCTTCCAGCGCGTACCGCGAGTCGTGACGACTCGATCTGCAGCATGTCGCGGGGACGCGGTTTGCCCTTACGATACACGATGAGTTGTTGGATCTGATCGTATGGTGCGGATGCCTCGCCTACGCGTGCCCAACCTGAATCTGTGGTCAATTGCGCTGCCGCAATGTCGGCGCGGCCCGCAGCAAGTTCCGCTTGCAGTGCGCGCACGTCGGCCACGGGGTACATGAGAAGCTTCACCCCCATCTCCTGCGCAAAGCGGCTCGCGAGCTGAAATTCAAATCCTTCCTCGCCCTGCGCACCATGATAGAAAGACGTAGGGCTATTGAGTGTGACGAATCGCACGACGCCGCGTGCTCTTATCCGGGCAACCGGCGCAGGCTGCGGCGTGCACGCGGCCACGAGACATCCTGCGACTATTGCTATCGCTATGACTGCTCGGAATGGAAACCTATGCACTCGCAGGTCGTCACCCTATGGGCTGGCTATCGGCTAGAATATCAATACCTCAGCGGAGAGGTACCGAAGCGGTCACAACGGCGCCGACTCGAAATCGGATGGTCGGGTAATTCCGGCACGTGGGTTCGAATCCCACCCTCTCCGCCACTCAGTTCGTGCGTGAAGTCGCAGTTCTCGGGCCTGCCGCCTTCCGTCGCAAAAGGCCCGAAAATAGCCGATTAAATATCGGGCGGTTGCGGAGACCTGACACGGAGACGTGTCTCTGGCTGGCGCAAGGCGCCCATTCTCGGCGCCGTTCTCCGCTTAGGACCATCGCGTGTCAGGATGGTTCAAACAGTGGTGTTCGCAAACCCAGTGCAGGAAACGCTCAGAGCGAATCGGGTCACTCCCCATCGCGAACATTCGATGCCGACAGATACGAAAGTCGCGCAGGTACGAACGGCGGTCAATTGCCCGAAATCATTGCCACTTCGCCGCGCCTTGACGCATCGAGACCGCCCGAGCGATAGGCCACTGCCTCGCTCGGACGGCAACGCGTTCGTGATGAGATGTCCCGGCGGATTAGTCTGATAGGGCGAGCACCGGCAAATCGATTCCCTGTTGCTTCCCTACCTGAACACCGACGACGGGCGGAATCGGATGGCCCCGGAACCATTCGAATCAAGTAATTGTGGAGCACAGGGGTGGCGTGGCTGACGGCGTCGAATCGCAGTATCGGCCTATAGGATTGACCAAGAGCGGATGGTCGCGATCCTCAGCAGTTAGATTGCCTGCCTCTCCCTTGCGCTTATTGCGGCTTCCACGAACAGACAAATTCCAACGGCTTGGCGAACGCAAGATCGGGACGTACAGAACCGATTGCCACCAAGGATCCCTCGTCTTGTGCTGCGCGCCTGCAAGGGCATCCTGCACCAGTTGCTCAATCGTCGTCGCAGCGATGCGGGGGACTTGAACGTCCGTAGTGCACTTTTGCTTCAGTACGGCCTGGCTTACGTAATAGCGGATTCCGCCGATCTACCACATTATCGAACACTCGGCCGCCGGCATACAGTGAGCGTGCTCGCCACCCTTGAGGTTGAGATACTGCGAGCATGCGCCTTTCGCTTGGCTGCTAAAGCTGCAAGTCAGCCGCTCCTTTGATTCCGCGCCCACGCCAGGAACTCACTGGCCGCGACGGGTCTGGCGATAAGATAGCCCTGCGCCAGCTCACACCCGAGCTGTCGAACCAAATCCCAGTGATCTTGCGTCTCGACCCCTTCGGCGACCGACGAAATGCCGAGCTTTTTCGCCATATCAAGGCTTGATTCGAGGATGATTCGCGCAGATTGCTGTAAGGCAGCGTTCGCTACGAACGACTGATCGATCTTGATCTCAGTAAAGGCGATTCGCGTCAGTTGCTGCAATGACGAATAGCCCGTGCCGTAGTCATCAACGGACAGTCCGAAACCCTTCATACGTAGACGCGACAAATTCTCGAGCGCGTGGCTGACGTCGGTCGTTGCGGCGGATTCGGTGATTTCGAGGATCATGTTTCGGGGATCAACGTTCTCGCCGTGCGCAATCTCGGCCACGTGATCGGCGAAATGCACGTCTGCCAACGATTTAGCGGATACGTTAACCGACACATTAACGTCCATGTGACACTTTGCTCGCCACTCGCTGCAGAATGCTATCGATTTTCTAAGCATGATCCACGTGAGCTCATCGATCTGGTTGTGCGCTTCAAGCAACCCGATAAAGGCGTAAGGAGCGATAATTCCTTTTTGCGGGTGACGCCATCGTGCAAGCGCTTCAGCGCCTTTGATGCTTCGGTTCGCCAGCAGCACTTTCGGCTGAAAGAAAGGCTCGAACTCATCATTTGCAAGCCCTTGCACGATCTCTTCGATGGTAACGGACAAAGCGCTCGGCCCCAGTCGGCTCTGGCTTTCCGTCAGAGGCACATGAAGTTTGATCAGTGCGTTCAATTTCTCGATCGTGATCGGTTTCTGAATCACGCCTAGGATCTTTACACCGTAAGCCCGGGTCATTGTCTCGACCGAATCGAGCAATACGCTTTCAAGGGCACTGGCCAGGATAATCGCTACTGGAATGCGCGCCTCGCTTAGATGGCGCATAAATTCAAGACCGTCCATGCCAGGCATGTCGAGGTCGCTGATGATGATATCGATCGTTGGATACGAGGCTTTGACTATGTCCAGCGCTGCGCGGCCATCGGCAGCCGTTGATACCTGTGTGGCGCCAAGACGCGCGAGCATCTTCAACAACATGCCGCGTTGAAACTCGTGATCCTCAACCGCGAGGAATTTCAGCTCGCTAAGGCCCATGGGTCAGCGTCGCAATAGTGGTTTAGCCGCTGCAGTTCTTCCTGAAAGACTCCTATGTTGGATCGGACTGCTTGCAAATCGTCGGCGCGGCTCGCACGTTCAATCTGCTCGCAGACGGCGGCGAGGGCTGTCGCGCCGATCATCTTGCTCGCGCCTTTAATGCGATGGGACGCCGTAATGACTTCAGGAATATTCGACCCGTCCACGGCGCGCTGGAGCATGGCAGCGTCGCCCTCGTTTACTCGCCGGAAATCCCTTAAGATTTCGCGCTCGGCGGCTACATCGCCCCCCGTGAGACTTTCCAGCACGGACCGATCGAGTGGCACCTGCGGCCGCACAATTGGCAACCATAGATCGAGCTTTTTCGCCAGCTCATGCAGTTCGACCGGCTTGGCGAGGTAATCATCCATCCCGGCGGCGAAGCAGATCTCCGCCTCTCCACCCAGTGCGTTCGCAGTGCAGGCGATTATCGGAATGCGCTTGTTGCCACTTGCAGCTTCGAGCTCACGGATGCGGCGCGTCAGCTCGTAGCCATTCATCTCCGGCATATTGCAATCGGTAATCAGGATGCCGAAGCGGCCCGATTTCCATTTCTCGAGCGCCACGATCCCGTTTTCAGCGCTCTCTGCAGCGTAGCCCAGCATGTTGATTTGGCGCACAATCAGCGAGCGGTTAGTCGGATGGTCATCTGCGAGCAGGGCGAGCGTGCCCTCCGACTGCGCGCGTGCAATGTCCGGCGCTATGCGGCGTACTTTCGTAATGCGCAGAAGGTCGGGAGAGTTGACCGGATCCTCTGCGAGTAAGTCTTTCGGATCGGCGATCGGCAGGGACAAATCTAAGATCATCGTGGTCCCAGTGCCCACCTGACTGGCCATCTGGATCGAGCCGCCCATCATCTTGGCTAGACGTTGGCAAATCGTGAGCCCAAGACCGGTGCCCCCAAATCGGGGTGTGGTCTCGCCCGCCGCTTGTACAAACGGCTGAAACAGCCGGGCTTGGTCTTCGGGCGATATACCGATGCCGGTGTCGATTACCGAGAAGCGCACGCGATCCGACCCGTCGGCCCGCCCGATAAGCTCCGCTTTGATTTCAATGCGCCCCTTGGCAGTAAATTTGAGGGCGTTGCTTACAAAATTGTTGAGAATCTGGCGCAGTCGCATCGGATCAACGAGCACCGCCGGGCTGATTCGCGGATCAATGCTGCACTTGAGATCAAGACATTTGCTGCTCGCATTACCAGAGAAGATGTTGCTCACGGCCTTAACGGTTGAGGCGATGGATGCAACGATGGGCCGCACTTCGAGCTTGCCTGCCTCGATTTTGGAGAAGTCTAAAATGTCGTCGATAATCCTCTGCAGCGACTTGCCGGATTCGCGCACAACTTCGAGCGTCGTACGTTGCTCCGGATCGAGCGTCGTCAGGCTCAACAATTCGAGCATGCCAAGCACGCCATTCATCGGGGTACGGATCTCATGGCTCATGGTTGCAAGGAAAATGCTCTTCGCCCGATTGCCCGCTTCAGCCGCTTCTTTTGCGTCGTGCAATGCTCGTTCGAGTCCCTTTTGGTTGCTAACGTCCGACCAATAGCCGCTCCAGAGGAAACTTCCGTCTGGTTCTTTGCGCACGGAGGCACAAGTGCGAATCCACTTTATTTCGCCATGAGTCTGTTTTATTCGAAAATCATGCTGCAGCGGCGTGCCAGTCCGCGTTGAATTTTCGACCGCGGCCACGAATGCGGGTTTGTCCTCTTCCAGAACGCACGTCCAAAACTGGCCTAGGTCTTGAAGCAGTGATTCACGCTTTATGCCCAATAGGTGCTCTACGGATGTGCTTACAAATTCGAAGCGCCCAGCGCTCCCATTGGTATCCGTCTGAGCTTGATACGCGGCCCCCGGAAGGCTCTCAGCCATGTCGCTTAGCTTGCGTTCGGCACGATTACGCGCGCGGGACTGCGCGACGAATCCTAGATAGCCGAGTATTAGAACGGTGAGACTCATCAGCACTGCAGCTAAGAGAACCACCAGCGTGCTCTGCTGGCGCTGCTGCTCCTCCAAACGACGTATGCCAAGCAGCCGCAGCTCCTGCTGCTCCATGACCGCCGTCAGGTCAAGAATCCGTTGGGTTGCGGCTCGGCCTGCTTCGCGAACTTGCGCGCTCTCGGCACCCGCCGTCTGGAGCAGCCTTTCGCTTTCATGCATGATTGAGGCGCGTGTCGCCATTAAGCTTTCGAGTTGGAATACGTCTGCTTGCTGAAATTTGTTGTCTGTCGTGAGCTTTTTGATTGCATCGGCTGCAGCCATCTCGTTCGAAAGCGCCTGATCGCGTTCTTTTAAATAAATGTCTTCGCCAGTTAGCAAATAGCCGCGCTGCGCAGCGTCCGCGCGGGCCAGCTGCTCATCGCCTTCTTTGATGGCTTGGATTACTTCCAGCGTGTGACTCACCCACCGCGAAGATTCTGTGCCCCGAAGGCTCGCGCTATACGCTAGCCAACCCAAAGCGAGGATCACCGCGCCCGCTGCGCCGAAGGCGATGTGCGCAGTAGGCTTTATGACAAGGCGCTCCAAGTTCATCGTATTACTACCAATGCACTTATAATCGCGATATCATGCATCGTCTTTTTAGTGCGATGCCTCGGCGGTCTGCTGATACGGTCGCGTCGTACGAAATAGATGTCTGCCTGACTGCCGCTCCCGGGAGTAAGCACCCGGCTGCCGGTATTCGTGTTGAGCATCAGCCACGTCCCTGTTATTCAACGCTAACGATGCGCCTAGAAACATGGCAATTCTGAGTATTACTCCCCAAAACGCCGCGATCGTTCGTGAACTACCGCACTGTCGCGGCGAATCAGCATTAAGAAATCGAACGAGAGCGGTTTCACGCTCAGCCGAGTAGTCCCGGCGGACGGATGGAGCGTCGAGAACGATGGAGCCTATGGCTTCTTTTTCTGCAATCGTAATGGCGAGCGGCGGGAGGTCCGCCTCAAGGGGACTGATCCCTCTCAACCGGTGCCGATGAACAATACTTCTGCGGCTGGAGTCTTACCTTTCTTGTGTTCAATGGCCCGGAAAACGAGTTCCCTGCCTTTTGGGATAAGATGAATCGGATTCGCATGCAGTACATTGAGGGCGATGGCCCTGCCGCCACTGCCCTTCGTGTTTCCGGTTTAGCACTACCTGGCCTGCTGATTGAGGTCGATGCGATTGCGGTAATCAATTGACGCTGCGTGAATACGGAACCAAGCGTCGTCCAGCAGCGCGGTAAACTCGAAGGAATACCGCAACCCGATGCCGCCTATGCACTTCTGCATCGGCGTTTTGAGGCACAAACCATCCAATGGCGCGGCGCCATAACGTGCGTCTCCGGGTGTCGCAGGGCAAGTGCATAGCAGCCCGTCTTTGCCATTGGCAAGAAAGCATTCAACTTCGCGGAAACTCATTTAGTCTGGCAGGACTTGGGAATATGGCGATTGTAAGAAAGCATGAGTTGAGGGAGACATACCGCGGTGTCGCGTTTCCATGGCTATGTGACGCAATGGGGCACCTAGCGACTCAACACTACATGGCGATGTTCGACGTCGCATCGTTTCATTTCTTGAGCATGCTCGGTCCACCTCTGCGCGAGCTTGCAGATGAGCACCGTGGATGGGCGGACGTGCGGCACGAGATAAACTACGAGCGCGAAGTTCGTGCTGGCGAGCTTGTGCTCGTTCGCTCCGAGCTACTGGCAGCGGGGCGAAGCTCAATTCGCTACCGCCATTCGATGGTGGGTGAGGACAATGTCGCACGCGCAGTGATGACGGCGGTAACGGTACATTTTGATCTCGACGCGCGCAGGGCCATACCGTTGCCGCTCTTGCGGGGGCCTAGCGGTAGCAGCGGGTCACCCATTAGCCACCTCTGTCAATCGGGGCAATAGTCAACCTCGCGGCCTTCTCGGTTCGGCCGCCGTCTTGGTCCCGTCCGTTACAGATCTCGTCGCGCATATTTGGTTCTCAATTA